>Ga0247836_1000070_pt1 | contig 161479 bp, 144 predicted proteins | sample LaCruzMarch2015__4_FD_187116 | JGI IMG/M metagenome (GOLD analysis project Ga0247836, IMG submission 187116) | Freshwater microbial communities from meromictic Lake La Cruz, Castile-La Mancha, Spain - LaCruzMarch2015_14m | ecosystem: Environmental > Aquatic > Freshwater > Lake | place: Spain...
GCAAGCAGCGTTAGCCCCGAGTCTGGAGCAAGCAGCGTTAGCCCCGAGTCTGGAGCAAGCAGCGTTAGCCCCGAGTCTGGAGCAAGCAGCGTTAGCCCCGAGTCTGGAGCAAGCAGCGTTAGCCCCGAGTCTGGAGCAAGCAGCGTTAGCCCCGCAACCTTCAAAAATCCAAGTTCGCATAATGCGCCGGCGGCGGTTGCCCCGGCAGCCGATCGGCTAGGATCGCCCGCATCGAGCGGCGCGACTTGACCCGCGCATACCACGACTTCACCCCCGGCATGGCCTCCCACGAAATCTCGTTGAGATAATCAATCGACGACAGATGCGCGGCAGCTGCAATATCGGCAAAACTGAATTCATCGCCGGCAAGCCATCGGCGCTGATTGCTCAAAAACTCTAGATATTTCAGGTGATACCGCAGGTTCGCCCGGATCGCCCTCATGACGTCCGCGTCCGGCGCATGGGATTCCCCCCCGGTGCGCAGCCGCGCATAGACCTTCTCGTGCAGAATCTCGCGCGTCACTTCCCGATCGAACTTGCGATGAAACCAATCGACCAACCGCCGCACTTCAGCCTGTTCATCGAGTTGCCCCGGAAACAGCGACACCAGCGGTAGATTGTCGAGCGAGTCGACCGGCAACGCGCCCAGATACTCCGAAATCGCATAAGCGCCGCACAGCATCGGCCCATCCAGCAGCGCCAGCATGGGCAGTTCGCCTGCCGGATTGAGCGCTAAAAACTGCGGTCGGCCTTCCCAGGGCCGCTCCTCGTCAAGCGCCACCTCAAACCCAAGCTCCGCCAAAGCGACCCGGATGGATCGCGAGAACGGACACAGCCTGAAATGGGTCAAAGTATGCATACGGGCGTTATACCGGCGACATGAGCGGATTTTGCAAGGGTTTGCCGTCTAAGGTGTAGGTGATTCGCCCGACCCTGTGGCCGCCTGACGCCTTACCGCCACGCGAATTGCTGGTACAGGGTTTGCTGTCCTTTAACGGCAAACGGTCAGCAACAAGGCGAACACCGCGTGACACAAACACTTGAAGTGATATTGCTCGGCATGCTGGAAGGGCTGACAGAGTTTTTGCCCGTCTCGTCAACCGGACATGTCCTGCTGGCTGGTCACTTCTTAGGGTTCAACTCGCCCGGCAAAACCTTTGAAGTCTTGATCCAGCTGGGTGCAATTCTGGCGATCCTGTCGGTCTATTTCGGCAAACTATGGCACATCCTCGTGTCGCTACCCTCTAACGGACGCACCCGTCAGTTCGTCCTGTCGATCCTGCTGGCATTTCTGCCCGCAGCCATCATCGGGGCAGCCGGACACTCGTTTATCAAGACCATCCTGTTTGCCAGCCCCATGCTGATCTGCATCACTCTGATCATTGGCGGAATCATTTTATTGTACGTCGACCGGTTGGACCTGCGTCCGAGCTACCATGACGTGATGGACTTCACCCCCAAGATGGCGCTCGGCATCGGCCTGTGCCAATGCTTGGCCATGATACCCGGCGTGTCCCGGTCGGGGTCCAGCATTGTTGGCGCCATGTTCATGGGGGCCGACAAACGCTCGGCGGCTGAGTTCTCGTTCTTCCTCGCGATGCCCACCATGGCAGGCGCATTCGCCTACGACCTCTATAAGAATGGCGCGTCGCTGTCGGCCGGTGCCGTCAACGACGTTATACTCGGCTTTATCGTTGCCTTCATCACCGCCGTCATCGTCGTGCGATATCTCCTCGACTACGTTTCGCGCCACGGCTTTGCACTGTTTGGCTGGTGGCGCATCATCGTCGGCGGCCTCGGCCTCGGCGCATTGCTTGTCATGCGCTAATCGCACCCTGACCACAAAAAATGCCCTCTCAACCAATGCGTTGAGAGGGCGCTTTAACAGCCGAACGTCGCACGCACATCGGGCTTCAATGCACGGCAGCGATTGCTAACTCATCTTCCATGGCATGCCCGACAGCCGCCTGGATCGTATCGGTCAACGCGATAGGTGTACCGTCGGCACCGTGCAGGGAAAACAACGCAATGCCGTTCGGCAGCCCTTCGATCGTGGGAAACATCTCGCGCGCCTGATCTGACGTCAGGACCTTAATATAGGCCACCTGACCATCGCCCAAGTTTGCCAGCTCGATGTCACTCATAAACTCCAGTGCATTCGACGCTTTAGCAGCTTTGCTTTTTGAACCTCGTGACGAAATTTGAGCCATGACGCTGCTCCTTCATCTGAAAAAGGGCCTGGGGCCGGACAGTCTACGGCGTAGTCACGTCGACACCGAGCGCGAACTCAGTGTCAGTACCATTATCCATGAGTCTTGGACGGAAGGGTGTTGCCGAAGTGTCAAGGCTTAGGATTCTTATCACTGATCGAGATCGTTCTGCTGAGCCGCGCAGGCACAAGCCGGACCAAATCAATCGACAACAAACCGTTGCTGAGATCTGCTGACTGGACTTCGAGCCCGTCGGCCAGGACGAAAGTCCGGCAGAATTGCCGCGCCGCTATTCCGCGATGAATGTAAGTCCGCTGGACATCGTCGGCCTGTTTGCCTCTGACCGACAGATGCTTATCCTCAAGCTGGATTTCAAGCTGATCACGCGTAAATCCCGCCACCGCGAGCGTGATTCGTAAGACCTCCGGTCCCTCTCCGGTCTTGGAAACGCGCTCGATGTTGTAGGGCGGATAGCCATCGCCACCGGTCTTGGCGGCGCGCTCGACCAGACGCTCGAGTTCATCGAACCCAAGCAGAAGCGGATGCGTTGGAAGTGTCAAACGGGTCATTGCGGGTCCTTGAGTAAAGCGACCTCGACCGCCGACCCTGAAACAGGCACCGGCGACCGCAACGACTATATGGCTCAAGCCTGTCTTTTTACAAGAATACGCCAGCCAGCGCGGCACCATCGCCGTGAACACGACCTGATCACGAAAATGCTATTGGCGCGTGTGCAGAGATTTCCCTATCTACAAATCATCGAAACGGGCACCCGCCCTGCTACTCAACCTCTCGGAGATCGATCATGAAAATCTGGAACAAGCCACAAGTTCGCGAGCAGTCGGTCGGCATGGAAGTCACCGCTTACCTCCCAGCAGACATCGACCTCATCTAACGAAATTTGCCTAGAGCTCTCACGAGCGAAGGGTAAGTAAGAACGAAGGCACCGTGAGCTCCGCTCCGGTGCCTTTTTCGTTGTGCGCCGCCCGACGCTCGGACCGCCTCCCCTTGCGGGTCCTCCCGATGCCGAAATACCCTTTGCCGGTCAGAAATTCGAGATAGACCGTCCATAGTCAACGGGGGTTGTCTTGCGGTGAGTTCTGAGCCAAGGCTGAAATCACGAACTCAGAATGTGCGCTGTGCAACTGGGTCCGCATACGGTTATCGCGTCAGGAGGTGAGTCGACGCCTTGAGCCAAAGTCGCGTACTGGCAAGCACACGTTGATAGCAGGAGTCGGATTAGCCAAGCTGTTCAGAACGCCTTTCCAGCCAACGGCTCGATGACCCGGCGGTAGAGGTGCCAAGTGGCATGTCCGAACACCGGCACAACCACAGCGAGTCCGAGGAAGAACGGCACCATCCCTGCAACCAGCGCAACGGCGATCAGCGCTGCGAAGCCAAGCATGGGGACCGGGTTCTTCGCCACCGCCGCAACCGAGGTAATCATCGCGGTCATCAGATCCACGTCGCGGTCGAGGATGAGTGGGAAGGAGACCACCGTCACCGAGAACAGGACCGTTGCCATGATCGCGCCGACAATATGGCCAATGGCGAGGAAGACCAAGCCGTTGCTGGTCGAGAACACGACGTTCACGAATTCCGCTAACGTTGCGCCAAAGCCCAACGATCCGAGCAGCACCGCCATCAGTAGCCGAACCTGATACATCCAGACGAGCAGGATGAAGACCGTGACGAACGCCATCCAGCGGATCTCGGACCGACCGATGATCTCGCTCCAGATACCTCCGAGCGACGGCGCCTTGCCATGAGCCGCAAGATCGCGGCTGACCACGTAGTGCCCGGTTGCCAGCAGCGGTGCAAGAATGGCAAAGCCCGTAGCCAACGGATAGGCGAAATAGGGCATATTGAGCCATGTAAGGAACAGCACCAACGCGATGCCGCCCGCCCCGCAGATGCCGCCGATCAGCAGGCCTAACTGTGGCGCCTTACGGAAATCGTCGGCACCCTCCCGCAACGCCGCAATGACATCGTCCCAGGAAATAGTGCGGATCACTGGGTCGAACTTGCCCGAGATCGAGCGCGCGATGGGACTCACGCCGACAGCTGAACTCTCGGTATCTATTCCCTCATTCGCCATAAACGGGGTCACCCCATCAAACAGCAGTATACGCGACGATGAATGATACTAACAATTAGCTGCCGTTTGGCAAGCCCACGACTGCCTCGTCGGAAACGGAAGAAATCGGCCCGAGGCCGAAGTCAGTGGTGACGGCTCCAACCGACGCGAACTGGGTTAAAGCGGACGATGGCCAGGCTGGGAATGTCGTCCCAATCCCGACATGCCCGCTCCAACACGGGCGAAGGGAGCAATATCCCCCCAACCAGCACACCCCTAAAGTTCTCGAAAAGAGATGGGTCAGAGATGATGTGCTTCCCAGTGGTGCGCGGGTTTGGCCCCGCCGCTCCTGTCGTGACCAAAAATCGGGCCCTCCACGGCCGCAGGCCGTAATAGCGCTGCAAGTGCGTCGCGCGTCATCGCGCGCCCCGCCGGAGCGCCGCAGCGCGTGAGGCCTACTCAGAAGCCGCCATCTCCAGCTCCAGCCACTGCTCTTCCGCCGCCGCGAGCTTCGCCTGCACTTCCGCCAGCATCTTCGAGTTCGCCCGGTACTTTGCCGGGTCCGTCGAAAATAAGTTCGGATCGGCCAGCACGGCTTCCATCTTGGCAATATCGCGCTGCAGCTGCTCGATCGTCTTGGGCAACGTTTCAAGCGCGTGCTTGTCCTTAAACGACATTTTCTTTTTCGCCGGAGCCGCCCCGACCACCGCTGGCTGCGACGCAAGTTTGATCCCAGCGGTCACCGGTGCACGCTCGCCAGCACCACCGGGCTTGTCCGTCCGCCGCAAATCCTCGCCCGCTCGCTGAGCCAGCATGTCCGAATACCCGCCCGGATACTCGGTCCAACGCCCGTCGCCTTCGGCTGCAATCACGCTCGTCACGACCCGGTCGAGAAAGTCGCGGTCATGGCTGACCAGCAGCACTGTCCCCTGGTAAGCGCCAAGCAGTTCCTGCAATAGGTCGAGCGTTTCCAGATCGAGATCGTTGGTGGGCTCGTCGAGCACCAGCACGTTCGACGGCTTCGATAGCGCGCGCGCCAGCATCAACCGCGCGCGCTCGCCTCCCGACAGCACCTTGAGCGGCGACCGGGTCTGCTCCGGCGTGAACAGGAAATCCTTCATGTAGCTGGCCACATGCCGCGCCTGACCGTTGATGATGACCTGATCGCCGCGCCCGCCCGTCATCGCGTGCGCAACCGTCCACTCCGGATTGAGTTCATCGCGCCGCTGATCGAGCGATACCAGCTCCAGGCTGGTCCCGAGCTTGACCACACCGTCATCGGGCTCCAGCTCGCCCGTCAGCAGCTTGAGCAGCGTCGTCTTGCCAGCCCCGTTCGGCCCAACGACGCCCACGCAATCCCCGCGCAGAATGCGGATACTCGTATCCAGCACAATCGGACGGTCTTCATACGACTTCGAAACGCTCACCGCATCGATCACCAGCTTGCCCGATGTCGACCCTTCCGACGCCTGCAAGCGAACGTTGCCTTGCACGTCGCGCTTCTCGCGCTTCATCTGGCGCATCGCCTGCAACTCGGCCACGCGCCGCACGTTGCGTTTACGCCGACCGGTCACGCCGCCATGCATCCAGTCGTTCTCGCGCGCAATCTTGCGGTCGAGCTTGTGCCAGTTGCTTTCCTCTTCCTCCAGCGTCGCATCCCGCCACGCCTCGAACGCATGAAACCCTTCCGGGATTCGCCGCGCCGTCCCGCGATCAATCCACACAGTGGATTTCGAGAGCGTCTCCAGAAACCGCCGGTCGTGACTGATCAGCACGAACGCCGCGCGCGTCTTTTGCAATTCGCTTTCGAGCCATTCGATGGCTGGCAAGTCCAGATGGTTGGTCGGCTCGTCCAGCAAGATCACATCTGGCTTGCCCACCAGCACCCGTGCCAGCGCGACACGCCGTGCCTCCCCGCCCGACAGCCGGTTGGGATCTTCCATACCCGACATGCCCATATCAGCCAGCATCGAGATCGCGAGATAACTCTCGTCCAGCGGCGACAACCCGGCCTCGACATAATCGAGCGTCGTCGCATACCCCGTAAAATCGGCCTCCTGCGGCAGATAGCGGATGATGGCGTTGGGATGACCAAACCGCTCCCCGCTGTCGGGCTGCACTTGCCCGGCTGCAATCTTCAACAGCGTCGATTTCCCCGACCCGTTGCGGCCGACGAGGCAAATCCGGTCGCCCGGCGCAACCGTCAGTTCCGCCCCGGTCAGGATCGGATGCCCACCAAACGTGAGGTGGATGTTTTTGAGCGTCAGCAGAGGCGGGGCCATGGCGTCCAACGGCTAAGGGTTTCGCGCGTCGGCCTTACATGCCGCGACCAATCGCGTGCGTTCGGCCCGGTTCCGCGCATCTGAAATGGGTGTGTGCCATCCAAGCCGCAATCGCGCAACCAGCGAACCGTCGCGCCTCCCCACTGTCTTCCCGGACAACCCCGGACCCTTGATCCGGGGGCCGATCCGGGACCCAGCAAAAAAGCGCCGCAGGCACCATTTTTCTGCCAGTCAACACAACAAAAAAGCTGGCCGCAAACCTGCAGCCAGCTCAATTATCAACACGACGCGAACGTCGCTTACTTCAATAGGTTCAGCAATTTCTTACCGGCCTTCGTCCGAAGCTCGTCGCACTCGATCGTGACATCACCATCAGGGTTGGCCGCTTTGAACCGAGCCGCGACCGCCGCCAGATACTCGGCCTTATCAATCGTGCCATCGTTGTCTGGATTAGCCGCCTTGAACTCCTTCGCCGTCATCCGGCCTTTCAGTTCCTTGGCATCAAGCGTCGAGTCTTTCTTCTTGTCCTTGTTCAGCTTGTCAAACACCAGACCAGCCCGCTTCTGGGCTTCAGGCAAGGTCATCTCACCGTCGTTGTCGGGATCAAGCATGTTCAATGTCTTGCAGGACTTCTGTTTGGCCATCGCCAGATCTGCAGTTGGAGCGGCGATGCCCAAAGCCATCAGGGCGGTCAATGCGTAACGGGCAAGAGTATTCATGTTAACCTCGGTTGACTGATCGTGACTAACGTAATGTTATTGAACGATCGCTGAATTCTGTTCTTCGGCGCCACCATATCGCATAGCAGCAAAAACGCAAACGATACCCGCTGACTAGCGGGTATCGTTGATATCTAGTCTCTTTATCAGTCAAACTTGTAGGTGAAGCCACCCAGCAGCGTGCGGCCTTGACCAGGCTTTGCGCCGTCTGACAGTTCGGTGATGTACAGTTCGTTCGTCAGGTTCGTCCCCGACACGAACAGCGACAGTTGTTCGCTGACCTTGAGGTTGCTGCGCGCCGACAGCAGCCACACGCTGGCAACTTTACCACCGACGAGTTCGTCAAGGTCTGCGGCCGCACCCGTGCAACCGACATCAAGATTTCCATCTTCGTCGATGCACGTCAGTGCCTTGTCGTTGCGCCCGTTGGTAAAGAAGTCGCCACGATAGGTCGCCGTCAAGCTCATATCCCAGATGTTCTTATACGCCAGACCGACCGTCAGGTTCGCGAAGTGCTGGATCGTAAAGGGCAACCGGTTTCCGGATACATTCTCAAGCGGGAAGTTCTCAAAGACTGCTTCCTCCCCCTTTTTGATCTTGCCGTCCGTGTAGGTGTAAGCGGCCTCGGCGAACACATTCCAAACCCCGCCCGTGATCGGACGGCTGTCCACCCGCGCACCCAACTCGAAACCCGAGAGTTCGACCTTGTCGAACGACCCAAACACGTTATCGGTGCCGATCGCGTAGCTGGCCTTGTCTTGATAGTCCTTAATCTGGCTATGGAACACAGCGGCATCAAACGATAGACCGGTGATGAACTTCGACCGCAGGCCCAACTGGAAGTTGTCGCCGATTTCTTCGGTCAAAGGATATTCGGCATCGCGCACGATGTTAGGCGCAAACCCGCGATGATAGCCGCCGTAGGCCGTCGTCTTGGGAGCAACCGCGAATGCGAATCCGACGCCCGGCAGCACGTGGGTAAACGACTGGCTTTCGGTGACCAGCGGATCGGCAGAGAACGTCGTGGCACGCTTCACGTCGTAGTTTTCAAACCGCACGCCTGGCGTCACCGTGAACCACTTGTTCACGTGGATCGCTGTCTGAGCGAACGCTGCAAACGACCGGGCCGTGTAGTCCGCCGATTCCGCCGTCTCGGGGAAACCTGCGCCTTCGACTGCAGTACAGTTACCCTTGCGATCAGGGCCAAGCAACACGCCCAGTTCCCCGACGTTAGAGCAATCCGTCAGCGTATGCCGCTCAAACCGAATTCCGGCTTGAATGTCTTGGGTCATGCCCGCGATAAACGGACGGTTGGCAAACTCTACGCGGCTGTCGATGCCGATGTGCTTGTAGTCGCGCTCGCGGCCCCGATAGTACGGATTATCGTCGTCGTCGGAGCGCTGAAGATAGCGGTTGCGAACATGGCTGCTGGCGTAAAGCTTCGTCGCAAGCGTCGTATCGCCGTCGAACCGGTAATTATGCGCAAGCTGCAACCGGGTCGCGTTCGCATTGAACGTGTTGTCATCGGTTCCAACGCGAGCGCCGTCTTTTCTATTGCCGTTCGCAAAGAACTCCGCCGTCGTTCCGACGAAGTTATCTTCATCGTAGTTGTCGCGTTGACGGAAATGAACGGCAGAGAATGTCAGATCTTGCGTGCTGTCACGCCATCCAAACGCGCCATAAAAGTCGTTGAACCGCAACCGCTCGTTGTCCCATGCGCCGGGCGCTTCCGCCCCCGTGTAGGCCAACACCACGCCGAAGTTGCCCGACTGTTTCCGCGTACGAACATGGCGGTAATTGCCGAGTTCGTCCTTTGAGTTTTCCGTGTAGCTTAAAGCGCCTTTGATCACCGTCTCGGGCTTGCCGAATGGCGACAGATTCTGGAAGTTCACGACACCGTGGTTGTTGAGCGGCCCCTGCGAGATCACCGTCCCGCGCAGCACTTCGACGTTTTCAATACGGTCGGTCGGCGGCGTGTAGTGGGTCGATGCGTCGATATAGGTCGAGTAATTGATCGACTGCCCATCTTCCTGCACGAGCACCTTGCGCGACCGGCGGAAGTTAGAACCGCGGATCGAAATCCCACTATGACGCGCCAAGCCATCGTCTTCGACAAGAATGACACCGGGAACGGCCTTCAGCAACTCGTGGTTCGTTAGCGGGCGCTGCTCGGCAAGCTTTTCGCTATCGACGCGGTTCCCAGCCGTCGTGAGGTTCTGCGTATCCTTAGGCAGGATGCTGGACGGCGTGATCGGCGAAACCGACGGACGTGCCGACGACTCGATGCGTCCATCGGCAGCAACAGCCGGTCCCGTCGGCTCGACCACGACAGGCGCTGCCTGCACGACCGGCGCTGGCTTCGGTTTGGGTGCCGCCTGCTTGACCGGCGCTGGCTTGGGAGCCGGCGTCGACGTCTGTACCGGTGCAGATTTTGGCTTAGGCGCGACAGCCTGCGGCGCGACCTTGGGTTTGGTGACCTCTGGCTGAATCACCTGAACTTCCGGCACCTTCGTGCCTTGAGCCGGCGGCGTCGGTAAACTGGGTGCTGGCTGCTGCGCAAGCGCGATACCGGGAGCCACGCCGAGCGTCCCAATGAGACAAGCTAATCTGAATTGTGCATATGTCATGCGACCCCGACCCCATTCTTACTCAAGACCAATGAATATCTTGCAAGTTGCATAGGATAATCAGGCAACATGCTCCGCCCTGAGCTAGATTGTGTCGCAGACAAGGCACAAGGTGAATAAATGGAACCGACCCATCCCTTGACCAGACTGGAACAATGGTGTGTTTTGCCGGTCACACATTCCGACCCTACTTCTAAAAATTGGCGAGACCGCACACGCATGACAACCTCGACGATGAACCCGTGCCGAAGCGTTTCGCTTGGGGCAGCGGCTATGCGCGCGGGCGCAACGCTTCTGGCGGCGACGCTCGCGGCACTTCCCGCGTCCGCTGCAGATCCCTCCCCATTAAGTGTCCAGCTCAACAAGCTGGAGACGTATGATAAGGGTTGCCGCGCCTACGTCGTGATGAACAACACCGGCGAGCAAGGCTTCCAGACCTTCAAAGTCGACCTGGTTCTGTTCCAGTCCGACGGCGTCATCTCCCGCCGGTTCCTGGTCGATTTGGGCCCGCTCAAGGCCGCCAAAAAGACCGTGAAGCTGTTCGACATCGAGGGCCTTGCCTGCGATAAAATCACCAGCGTCCTCGTCAACGACGTGACCGAATGCAAATCCGACGGCACGCCGATCACGGATTGCCTGTCTCGGATCACGTTATCGTCCGTAGCAAGCAGCCCGCTGACGAAGTAAAAATGCCCAGATCGCCAGATATGCACGAGCCTTGGCTGGACGTGATCGCACGAATAAAAAGGGACTGAAGGCGTGGCTCAAAGTGTCGAAGTCGGACGTGATTTCTCTGTAATCGGCATGATCGCGCACGCCGACCCTGTCGTGCAGGCCATTGTCGCCCTGCTGATCGTGTGCTCGATCGCCTCCTGGGCGATCACCTTTGAAAAAATCGTTCGCCTGCGCGGTTTGGCCAGACAGGCCCGCGCACTGGAAGCGCAAGCCGCATCCGGTCGCTTGCCCGCCGACCAGCTTGGCATCGTCGGCGCGATGAGCCAGGCAGCCCTTGCCGAATTGAACGACGGCGGCAGCCCCGGCGAAGACCGCACCGGCGTCCGCGCCCGTTTGGAACGAGCGATGCGCGGCGCAATGAAGGGCGATCTGCGCCGACTGGAAAGCGGCCTCCCCTTCCTCGCGACCGTTGGCTCCACGACACCGTTCGTGGGCCTGTTCGGCACCGTGTGGGGCATCATGCATTCGTTCACCGCCATCGCCCAATCGAAAGATACGAGCCTCGCCGTGGTCGCCCCAGGCATCGCCGAAGCCCTTTTCGTGACGGCGCTCGGCCTCGCCGCCGCCATTCCTGCCGTCGTCGCCTACAACCTCATCACCGTCTCGCTGGGCAAAGCCGCCGAACGCCTCAACAAGTCCATCATCGTCTTAGCCAAAGCGCTCTCCCGCGACGGCCATGAAAAAATCGTGCCCATCAAAGGGGTGAAGTAATGGGCGTTTCCCTCGGCTCGGGTTCTTCATCCTATGGCGACGACGACGAGGACGGCGGCTATAAGCCCGTCGCCGACATCAACATCACACCCATGGTCGACGTGATGCTGGTTCTGCTCATCATCTTCATGGTAGCAGCTCCGCTCATGGTCGCAGGCGTCCCCGTCGAGTTGCCCAAAACAAGCGCGGTGAAGCTCGGCCAGACCAAGAAGCCGATGGTGGTCACCTTGACGGCGGAAGGCAGCCTTCAACTCCGGGAAGAGTTCATCCTCCGCGCCGACATTGTGACCCGCCTGATGGCGATCCGCGCCGCCGAAGGCGACACCGTCGTCTACGTCCGTGCTGACAAGAAGCAGCCCTACGGCGACGTGATGGAGATTCTAGGCCGCGTTGGCGAAGCGGGCTTCTCCCGCGTTTCGCTGCTGGCACAACCCCTAGGCGCCCCTCGCGATGCCGCGCCTCCAAGCCAACCCGTCTCCCAACCTGCCTCAAAGTAACCCGTAAGGTCACGCGCGTATGAACCGACTGTCTGCCGCAACCTGGATCGCATCCTTAGGGCTTCATAGCCTGATGCTGCTGCCCCTTGTTGGTATGGCTGGCACCACGAGCAACGAGGTGTACGACCAGGGCACCGGCACGGACGCATTCCGGATGGATCAGGGCATCACCATCGACATGGTGAGTTTCGGCGACGCAGCGGAACGGATCGAAATTGCCGAAGTCGCACCTATGGTCGCCAACCCGACGCCTCCACCGGTCGTCGAGACCAAACCCGAAGAGCCCGAACTGAAAGAAGTCATCACCGCCACCCAAAGCCCCACCGAAGTCGTCACCGCGACCGAAGAACTGCCCCCTCCGATCGAGCAGCCACCGCCCCTGGAAGTTGCGACCGTCACCCAGCAGGCGCAGGTCGCGATGGTCGCCGAAAAAAGCGCAGGTCTGGCCCAGGAGGGCGGCAAGGCCACCGCGCTCTCCGCCTACGTCGGCAAAATCCACGGCGCTCTGCAGAGGGCCAAATCCTCCGCCATTAACGGCGGCATCGGCCAGGTGACCCTCGGCTTTACGCTTGATGCCAATGGCAAAATCATCGACCGCGAAGTCATCAAAAGCTCAGGCATCGCAGCCCTCGACAAAGCCGCCGTCGATTGGCTCGACCGCGCGGCTTTTCCCCCGCTGCCCGGATTATTGGGCGCAGCCCAGCGCTTCAACGTGCCGCTGACGTTCAAACGAAAGTCGAGCTAGACTGCAGTTTGCCGCTTAATCGCGCAAACCGCCAGCGCAGTGTCTTTTTGCCGTTCGAACCGAGCATAGAACGCCCAGTCCCTTGCAGGACGGGGCAGCCGGGGCGAGGGGTCAAAAGGGCACAGCGTGAGCATTCAGCCCGCAGAATGTTGGGCATGATCCAGTGAGTGCCATGCGATGACCAATCCCATTCTCGTCGAAGTCACCCGCGGTTCACTCGTCGAAAGCTTTCATCGCGGCACCGTGGTCGTCACCGGCGCGACCGGCCACCACTTGCTCGCCATCGGGGACATCTCCCGCCCGGTCTTTCCACGCTCGGCCCTCAAACTGATCCAAACCCTGCCCTTGATTGAAACCGGTGCCGCCGAACGGTTCGGCTTCGGCGACGCTGAGATCGCGCTCGCGTGTGGGTCGCACGCGGGCGGCGAACGCCATGCAGCCATCGCCCGCGCGATGCTTGCAACCCTTCATCTCGACGAATCCTGTCTTGCCTGCGGACCAGCCGAACCCCAAGGCTACAAAGCCCGCCAGGAACTGACGGCGCGCGGCGGCCGCCCCACGGCCTTCCATCACAACTGCTCGGGCAAACATGCCGCGATGCTGGCCGCAAGTCTGGCAACCGATAGCCCGACCGCGACCTACACCGATCCGACCCACCCCGTTCAACGCCATATTCACGCGGCTCTATCGCAATTGACCAACGCCCCACTCGCAACCGACGTCTGCGGCATCGACGGCTGCTGCGTGCCCGCCTGGGCGATGCCACTGGAAACGCTCGCCCGCCTGTTCGCCCGCATCGTGACCGGGCACGGCATCGAGCCCGCCCGCCGCGCCGTCATGGACGCCATCCTCGCCGCTTGCTGGGCACAACCCGACCTCGTCGCGGGACCCGGCCGGGCCGACACCGTGGTAATGGCAGCCCTCCCTCGCCGCATCTACATGAAAACCGGCGCAGAAGGCGTCTACTGCGGCGCGCTCCCCGAGCTTGGCGTCGGCTTCGCCCTGAAGATGGACGACGGAGCCACCCGCGCCAGCGCCGCAGCCGTCATGCCCCTCATCGAGCGCTTGATCCCTGAAGCCCACGGCCTCGTGAAACGCTCGATCCTCAAAACACCCCTGGGCCAGACCGCTGGCACCATCCGCACCACCCGCGACTACGAAGCAGCCCTAGCCACCCTGAAGACCTGCTGATCGCGCATCGATTGCGGCCCCTGGGTCCCGGCTCTTCGCTGCGCTACGGCCGGGATGACAAGTGAGAGTTGAGCTTGCTGCTACTGTCATCCCGGCCAAGCGAAGCCTCTTGGCGCAGCGAAGAGCCGGGACCCAGGGGCCGCACACCCAACGCTCAAATCAAACTCACCCCACCGAATTCCCCGAAATAGTCACCCGCCCTGTGGTTGCCGCGCCCTTGGCCAAATCCGGCCCGAACACCCGCCCTTTGTCGTGCGCCCGGATCGCGCCATCGCGCGCGCCCGAGATCAAATTACCACTGATCAGCGCCGCCCCTGCCCCCGTGTCCGACGACACGAGCACGCCAACCCGGCACCCGCGGATCAGGTTCCCCGTCGCCGACACATCGCGCATATACGACCCCCAGCCGAGCAAAATCCCGCACGTCGGCGCAGTCTCGATTGTGTTGCCCGCAACCAGCGTATCCGCCTCAACCGCGATGCCCTCGCCGCGCTTGTCCTCGGGCTCATGTTCGCGCCGCAACAGGTTGCGGATCAGATTGCCCTGGACGACGGCCAGCCGCCCGCCCTCGTTGAAATTCGTCACCGAAACGCCGGTCGCTGCCCCATCGACAATGTTATTGGCAATCAGCGCGCCCGAAAACCCAAACTCCGAATACAGCGCCACTTCGCCAATCCGCTGACACGTATTCCCCGTCATCGAGATGTTCGACGCCGCATTCCCCCGGATCGCCGAATACGCGCAATCGGTAATTCTATTCCCCGCAACCTGCACACTTCCCGCGCGATAAACATTCACTCCATTCCCGTTCTGCCCGGTCCCGCCATCATCCGACCGCACGGCGGAAATCGCATTATTCAATACCTGCGATCCATCCTCGCCAGCCTTCGACCGCCACACCAAAATTCCGTTATTCCCGCATTGCGAAATCGAATTCCCAGAAATCAGCAGCGTCGAATCCATCGAAAACAATGCCGCCTTCGCCACCTTCGAAATCGCACACTCCGTCACCCGGCCATTCGACCCCGCAATCGAAATCCCGTTCGCCGAACTTGCCGTGACCGTCACCCCGGCCAACTCCAGATCCGCGCATCCCGTAAACGCCAGCAGCGCCCCCGTGCCCGCCACCGGTCGCGACCCGCCATCGAAAGACATCCGCGAAAGCGATACCCCCGCCGCGCCCGTAGCCGACACAAACGCCGCCGATCCAATAAACCGCAGGACCGTCAGCGCACCCGCGCCAGAAACCACCGACCCCGGCCGCAACACCAGCGACCCCGTGCGAAACACCCCCGCCGGCAACTCCAACCGAACCCGCCGCGCCGCCGCATCATCGATCGCCGCCTGCAACGCCCCCGTCTGATCCGCCTCCGAATTCGCGACCAGCCCCGCAACCTTTCCCGCCGCCCGCGCCGCGCCAGCCGTCAACCCCAAGCCAATGCCCGACGCAACAAACAAACGGCGATTGATTTTCATGTTCCAGCCCTAGAGCGAAAAATACAAAGAATAGAAATGCCCACCAAGCCGGGTGATGCGATACGACTGCCACTGCTGATTGATTTGCCGTCCAATCGGTTGTCGCGGATCGAGTAAATCCGCAGGCGGCTTGGCTGGATACGAAGAAGAAAAAACATCATCCCGGTCATAAACGACCAAATGGAGTTGAGGCAGATCAGAGTACCAGACCGGCACGGTGCTCCAATCGTCGAGAACTTCAAACTTTGAATTCACCGCCAGAGCTCGGTCAACCGCCGGCTGATAAGAGGCGCGATTGTTCGCGAAACGCCAGTCATCCGCAACCCAATGAACACGCGGGGTGGCAAGAAAAGCAGCGATGCCAGCAAGCCCCGCCCCGGCAATCCACCATTTTCTGCCGAGCATGGCATTCACCAGAAGTCCCGCCCAACAAAACCAACAGAGTACGCCCACCAATACGATTACGCTGGAACCCGCGACGCTGTCCCCGAATGCAAAATTCACCGCCAGCGCAAGTCCGACCATCCAATAAATCGACAACGGGCCGATCCAGAGCCAGCGGCTCAACACCAAAACCCAACGATCCTGCCAGCTCATTTCAATCTCACGCCACCGGTCGCGGAGCCTCGAGGCACACCGCAAGAATCTCCAGACTACCCGCAACCGCCTGCTCGACCGTTAACGCCCCCTCGCCATGGTCTTCCGCCAGCGCAGAGGGCAGATGTACGAACCCGACCATCCCGGCCCCTTCGATCAGACCCAGTGACTGATACAGCACCGCATTACACAGATATTGCCCCGCATCATCGGATGCCTCGGCAGGCAACCCGAGTTCGTGCAATCGTCGAACGATTGTTTTGACCGGCAACGTCACCCTGCGCCGCTCCCGCCCGAACTCACTGAGCACCGGGGAGGTCGGCATTGCCCCCACGCCATCTGCCGCCATCACGCACGCATTCACGCCGCGCCGCTCAATGACAAAACCACGCGCTCGGTCCGACACGCCGAAATGAAGGACCAGAGTCGGCTGTGCGCGTTGAAACGCCGCCCTGGCCCGCTTAGGCCCCCGCACCCATTCCGTCGGCAAGATGGCCGTAAAAACCTGGGCATCCGTGAACCGCCGCCGCGCTGCACGAGCCAAGCGCGGCACCAGCACGCCCGTCGCATTGAACTCCACCCCCGGAAACGGCCCAAACCCTGTCAATAAGATCCGTCTCACACCAGCCCCACTGCGCTTTGCCCACTGCCCATAAAGTTAACCAATATCTTCTAGAAACGTCCCCGATATCGTCGTCGTCGAACCAACTCGAACCAAAACGAAACGCGCATAAGGGCCCCCATGACCGCTCCCGCCATCCGCGCCCAAACCCCGGGCCTTTTGCAAGCCAGCGATCTCCCCGTGCCCGCCCGTGTTGTGTTCGCAATCTTGTCGCTGCTGTTGGCCGCCAGCGTCATCCAGCCTTATTATTGGCCCGCAAGCCACGGCTTAGACGTCACGGGCAATCAAATCGGCCGTGATTTTATCAACACCTGGGCCGGTCCCCAGCTGGCCTTCGCCGGACGCGCCGCCGACCTTTACAACCTCGAAATCTACCAAAAGGCGATCGGCCAATTGTTTGGGGCGCCTCTCAATCCCCACAATTTCAGCTATCCCCCGCACGGGGCCATCCTCTTCTGGCCCTTTGCCCAGTTTCCCTATGGCGTGGCTTTGACGCTCTGGCTGCTGACGACGTTTGCGGCCCTCGCCGCCGCAATGTTGAGCCAGCTTCCCCGCAAGGACTACGCTTGGGCGCTCGGTCTGCTCGTCATTTCGCCGGCCGTCGTCATCAACACCTTGAGCGGCCAGAACGGCTGCCTCAGCGGCGCGCTGTTGCTCGGCGGCCTGATGATCATGGATCGCCGCCCGCTGTTAGCGGGAGTTATGTTCGGCCTGCTGACCTACAAACCCCACCTCGGCCTCATCCTGGTCACCGTCCTCCTGGCCCGCAGCGCTTGGCGCACCATCGCTGCCGCCAGCATAACCACGATCGGTCTCGTTGCACTCTCGGTTGTGCTGTTCGGCCCCGATCCCTGGCACCTGTTTGCGACCAAAACGAGCGCGGTCCAAATATTCCTTCTGCAGGCTTGGTCGGGCTTTTACGTCATGATGATGCCAACGTGGTTTGCAGCGTTCCGGTCCCTTGGCGCATCCTACGAAGCCGCGATGGCCGTCCAACTCGTCTTAACCATCGCCGTCATCGCCACCACCGCTTGGGCGGTCCGCCAAACAAACGACCCAGCTTGGCATGGCTTGATCGCGGCGGCAGCAACACCGCTGGCACTACCCTACGCCTTCAACTACGACTTGCCCGCATTGGCCGTCGCCTGCGTCTGGGTCATGCTTGGCCGCATCGAGCTCGGTCAACTGCCGCGCTGGCTGATCGGTTTGGCGTGGTTTGCACCCCTGCTCTCGATGCAGTTGGTTTTGCGAGACATACCAATAGCCCAGGTCGGCCTTCTCGGCTTCTACGTCTACGTGTTGGTCGAGTTGGCCAAGACGGCCCAACACAAAACCCAAAATCCACACCGGTACGCCGCCCCCAAGTCAGCAGCATTCCCCGTCACAGCCCCATCAACCCCATGATCTCATCCACAGCGAGCGTCGGAATCAACGTCCCCTCGCGCACCTGACGCTCCAACCCCGGCAGCTGCGCCGCCACCGCCGGGTTCGCCCGTAACGCCCCCATCAACCGGTCCTCCAGCATATCCCGCATCCAGGCGACGGCCTGCCGCTGCCGCCGCGCCGCAAACTCGCCCGATGCCATCGTCGTCTCGCGGTGCGCGCTGATGTGCCCCCACAGCCGGTCGAGCCCGCTGTTTTCCAGACCCGACATGGTGATGACCGGCGGATGCCAGATCGCGTCTTTCGGCGTTAGAATATGCAGCGCGTTGCGATACTCTTGCGCGGCCCGCTCGGCCCGCACCTTGTTGTCGTTGTCGGCTTTATTGATCGCGATCAGATCGGCAATCTCGATGATGCCTTTTTTAATCCCTTGCAGATCGTCGCCGCCGCCCGCCAGCAGCAGCACGAGGAACATATCGACCATATCGGCGACCGCCGTTTCAGATTGCCCCACACCGACCGTCTCGACGATGACAACATCGAACCCCGCCGCCTCCACCAGCGCCATCGTCTCCCGCGTCTTGCGGGTCACGCCGCCCAGCGTCCCCGATGTCGGCGATGGCCGGATGAAAGCAGTGTCTGCCTGCGACAGCCGGTTCATGCGCGTCTTATCGCCCAGGATCGACCCGCCTGTGCGCCGCGACGTCGGATCGACCGCCAGCACGGCCACCCGATGCCCCATCTCGACGAGGTTCATCCCGAGTTGATCGATTGTGGTCGACTTCCCCACCCCCGGCACACCCGTAATCCCAATCCGCAAGGCAGGCTTTCGCCCCTCCGCCCCCGGCAGCAGCGCCTGCAAGACCTGTTGCGCCAGCGCCAGATGGGCCGGTTTGGTGCTTTCAACCAGCGTAATGGCCCGCGCTAGAACCGCCCGGTCCCCCCCGGTCACACCGGCGACGTATCCGGCAACGGTTGGAGCAGCAGCACGGGTCATGGCAGTCGACATTGAAGGGTTCCTTGAACGGATCTCGCGCGCACGCCGTGACGACGTGCGAAAAGTTTGACTTGTATCTCGACCGTTTGCCCATCGGCAAACTGCCACCAGCACTGATGGGCCGATCCTACCCCGACTTCTCCACAGCACGCATGTCCTTTTCCAGCTGAAATAAGCCCGGTCTTCAGCATGACACGGTCGGGTGGTTGCTTGGACAAACTGCGATCAACTATGACACAATCTACAATGCCCCTCTGATTCGATTAGGACTTTTACTGTGCTGCTCGACGCCGTCGCACCCTGGATCATCGACGCTTGGCTTGAAGTCCTCGCGGCACTGAGCTTTGAACTGCCCGTAATCCCACTGAACGGCTATCATTTACACATCACCTTGGCAGTCGCAGGTCTGATCCTGTTAGCTCTGAGTTGGCGCATGGTCGGTCCGATGCCGCGCCATGCCCGCATTGCCGCCCTCTCGCTGCTGACGCTTGCCATGCTGACGCCGCTCGCAATCGCCACGAGTTTCCACCTCGACGAAATCAGCCGCCTACCCGAATTCGCGGGCCGCTTCCGCAAACCGGCAAGCCCCGTCGGCCAACCCCACAGTCCAATCCAGCCGATGCCCGACAGCGTCGCACGCGCGACGGTGCCCGAATTGGCACCCGAGCCGACGCCCGAAGCCGTCGCGTCTCCCCCGCTCCCGGCACAAGACGTCTTAGCCTCGCGCGACGCCCCGCCGTCAAACCTGACCACGAGCAACGCCGCAAACCCGCCCGCGCCCCCTGCCGCAAGCCCCCTCACGCCCGACCCGGCCCCGCGTCCAACCCCAACTCAATCGGCAACCGCGACCGCCCGCAAAGTGATCAGCCAGGTCGCAAAACTGCTCCCGCGTGACGCGAACTCTGGCCTCATGCCCGTCTTTTATGGAACCGACCGCAGCGTCCTGCCCGTGAAGGATCGCCATGATTACACGCAGCACCGCGCAGGCCGTCTCGAAGTCGGCCACGCCTTCGTCCAAATCCCGCGCCACCACCTCGTCAGTCACACCGGCAGCCATTGGACCGCGACGCGGGCCCAGATCGACCGTCTCGGCGGCGTGCAATCAGCCCCCGCCACCTCAGACCATCACTTCGCCATTGCTGGCATCAAACCCTTGTCTCACGACGATTTCCTAGAGCACGCAGTGTTGCGCCTCGCGGCGTCGCAGCGCGATAAGGATCACGCGCTCGTCTTTGTCCCCGGCCATAACACGAGCTTCGACACAGCCCTCTATCGCGCCGCCCAGATCGCCTACGACCTCCGCTTCGACGGCGCACCGTTCGTCTACAGCTGGCCCTCGAACGGCACATCCCCCGACTACAAGCACGACACCGAGGCTGTCGCAAAAGCCGCCGTCTACTTCGCTGAGTTTGTCCGGATCGTCGTCGAGCGGACCGGGGCCAAATCCATCAGCTTCATCGCCCACGGTCTCGGCACGCGCCTAACCCTCGATACGCTGGCCACCATGAAAGACAAGTTGCCCGCTGGCGTCACGATCCGCGAATTGATCCTCACCACACCTGACATCGACGCCACCGTCTTCACCTCCCGCATGACGAGTTTGGCTGGCCTCGCCCGCCGCACCACGCTCTACGTCGCCTCAACCGACCGCGCGCTCAACATCTCACGCCGCTACACCGGCGGCGTCCCGCGCGCAGGCGACGTCCTCGCGGGCGGCCCGCTCGTGATCCCCGGCGTCGAGACCATCGACATCTCCATTCCCGGCACGCAGGGGATCGGCCTCAACCACCCCAACTACATCGGCCAGGCAGCCCTCATCGGCCATCTCGCCTCGCGCCTGCGCGAAGACGCTGAACTCCAAAGCGCAGCACTCGAATCAGTCCCCTCACCCACCGGCCCCTATTTCCGGCTCCGCTAATCTGCATCGCAGCGGGCCCCTCACCGACGCCCGACAGTCTTCCATAAACGAACCGTCAACCCCTGTGCCGTATTCTGACACTCCCGCACACGGGAGCGTGGCGGCTGCACAACGTACATCTCGGGGGAGACGGTCGCATGCTCAAATCGCTGTTTTGGATCACGGTTGTCATCGCCGGAACAGGCATCATGTCGCCCGCAGCTGTTGCCGACGACGCCTACATCTGCGACGGCGGTCGCCTCGTCTACGCCCGCCCCGAGACGCTTGAAAAACTCAAACAGTCCGACCCCTGCATCCAGGGCTACTACGCATCAATCCCCGCCGCACCGGCGACGGCGACGGCAACGCCATCCCCTGCCGCTGCAGCCAACCTTAGCCCCGTCGCGCCACCCAAAATCGTCGCACCGCAAACGCGGCCCGGCACGACGGCCAAAAACAAATCCCCGGCAGAAAAACTGATCCCGCTCAAAGGCACCACCCGCGACGCAACACTTCACGTCGCGCGCCCCAAGCCCTCGCAAACCAAAGCGCCCTCCGCAGCACCTGGAACCGACTTTCGCAACGTCCGCGTCATCAACGCACCCGCCGCAGACACCGCCCTCTATCGCCACGACCAATGACCGCAAATCGACCCCTGAAACGCAATCCCGTTACCGAAATATTCAAACCTTTCCGGCAAGGTTGATTGATCCTTAGCAGTCGTATCGGTGAGAGTTGACATGCGTAATGCGGCCTTGAGCAAATCCCTTTTACTTCTCGTGGCCGTCGCAGTCGCGGCCGGCGCAGCGCCTGAACCCGCCCACGCCAGGAAGCGCTTTGGAATAGCAGCGGGCATCGTGGGGCTGAAATTGCTCACGCGGAAAAGTAGAGCAGACGAGGCGCAAAAAGAGACCGACCAAGCCGCAAACGCTGAAGCTCAACCGTCATCGTCGGCAACAGGCGCGCCGGTCGAGGGTCCGACCGACGACGAACGCACGCAACGCATCCTGGCGGAAGAAAACCGCGGCGTCGGTAAACTCCATCCCCTGCAAACCAGCGCGCCCGACTTCAGCATCGTCGTTTGCGAAGCCGGTTGCGGCGATGCCAAACCCCACATCATCTATAAGCGCCCGATAGCAGCCATCCGCTCTGCCTCCGCAGAATCCGCCACCCCATCCTCGCCCGCATCAAATTCCATTGACTGTCGCGGTGGCTGCCCGAGCGACCGCGCGACGTCGATCACGGGTGCCAAACCCAATCTTCTGAACGACAGCGCTGGATCCTGGATGACGACCGTCACACCGGACGCGCCCCAAGCCGCCCTCGCCCCACCAGCCACCGTCCCCAAACCGCAGGCCAGCAAAGCCAATCGCGAAGATTGGATGACCCGTATCAATCGCGAGCGTGCAGCCAGCAAACAGCAACCGCCCGCCGAACCCCAAACCCACTCCCCTTCGGAAGTCACGGTGGAAGAGCCAGGCCCAATGGTCGAAGGTAATCCGATCCGCGAATAGAACCCAAAGCCCCGCGACCGCGTGGCAACATCAGGGGCTAACGCTTCGGCACAGCGCCAAGCTGCTGCCGAAGCTGCTCAATCCGCAACTCGTAAGCAGCCTTCACGCACACGCGGTTCGCCTGACAATCATCCCGCGTCGCCGCCCACGCGTCCTCGGCGACCTGCAGTTTCCCCCGGTCGGCTTTGCCCGGTTTTGCAGCCATCGCAGCGCCGAATACACGCTCAAGCTCCATGTCCAAAGCCGACAATTCCGTGTCGGCACACACCAGCCGTTCCGCTGCATTAAATTTCGGCTGCTGACTGCACCACGCCGGACGCGCCTGACCAGCACGTGCGGCCACCGCTTCAACGCCCGCCCCAGATGGTTTGGGCGTGACCTCCACGGACGTGCCTTGAGCGGGCTTCACCACACCCGGACGCACCGCCGTCTTGCGGATCGACACGTCGATAAACTTTGCCCGAACCACGGGCGGCACCACATCGAACAAACCGCAGCCGTTTTTCTTTTGATAGAATTCAGCCGCAACGCACTTGGTCTCGGCCAGGCACGCCTGCTCGCAGGCCGCTATGTCGTTCAGCGTGATCACGCGATAGGCGTTGCCCTGCAGCTCATGCCCGTCCCGCCGCTCCATCACATCGGCAGGCGCAGCCACCGGTGCTGGCTCTTCCGCTTTCGGTTTGCAGGGCACTTCGATCGTGACGCCAGCGCTCGGCACATACTTCCGGCAAACGTCGTCTGCCCACACCGGAGCCCAAAGCGAACTCGCAACTGCTGCAAGCACACCGGCCAAAACCACGCCACCAAACCGTTTCAAAGCAAGCCCCCAGCCCAAACAACGCGCGACCCAAAGGGGCGTCTGCAATAATCGGTCCCCTGCCCCGCCCCACTTTGAACCAGATCGCGCCCGCTCGCTACTCCGCCGCTATGGTACCGAACGCACTGGCAAGCATTCGAATACAAACTCGCCCGCCCCATTTAAACTGAGCAAATGCCCTGCCATAACGTCCATTCCCAGGAGCGCAATCTCCATCCCTCCAAAGGTTGCAGCATGCGAGCGGGGATCCTCGAGCATTTCCACGCAATCACCGATCAAACGCGGTGGATCGTTCGAGAAGTTGCCAATGAGATCGACAACAAGGTCGTAAGCAGAGCGCGTCTCAGCTATGCCCGTTACCCCAATTAACCGCCCATCGGCTTGAGAGATCAAACCCAAATCTTGAATGGCGAACGTGGAGATAAGGCTGACCTGAGCGCCCGTATCGAGGATTGCAAGGCCCCGTACGGAAGCCCTTGCACCCGGCCCGGCCAATTGGCCATCCGCAGGGCGCAGCTCTATTTCAACGTAAAGATGCTGCTTGGGACCACACGCCCCCCGGAAAATGGCCATTTCTTCTGTCCGCTAGCGAACGAGAACGGCACCACCGACACGGCGGGGCTTGGCGGTCACTTCATGGACGGAAAACAAGTTATCCGGATATTCCTTACGGCCAGCCGCCAAGGCGAGAGCTTTGGTCTCAAACCGGCCCGCTATCTGAGCCGAGCGAACCAAGACAAACACAGTCGCTCCGCCAGACTGCGCCAAAATATCGGCAGTCGAGGCGATGATGAACGCGCTATTAATGCGCTTCTGTTCCTCAATTTGGGATTGCGTCGTCATATCAACCACATTCGACGGCGTCAGCGTCGAAACACCTTGCACGGAATTCCTTGATATCCTCTGAACGCCAAAGAGTTGCGAGGCACGGTCATGCGATCGCACCTTTGGCCGGAGCGGAACTTTTCTGACTTTTCCAGTCCAACCATCGTGCGCAAAAGCCATCGTCGTCCGCCCCGATAACGTATGAGTGAATATAAAGTTCAGATGGCGACGCTGAAATGGCACGAACGCGACGACGCAATGAATGAAGCTTGAAGTTAACCCCGTTCGAACCATGGGTCAACGGACGGTATTCACCCGTACACGGTCAGCCGTCGCAACTGCCATGATTGCATCCCCTACTCCGCTGCCACCTTGGTGTGCCCCAGCGCCGCGTTGAGCTTGGCAATGAGGTCGATGGCAGCCTCGGGAATGTTGGTGCCCGGCCCGAACACCGCCTTCGCACCGGCTGCAAAAAGTGCCGCATAATCGCCCGGCGGGATCACGCCGCCGACGACAACCATAATGTCGTCGCGCCCTTCCGCCGCCAGCGCCGCCTTCAATTCCGGCACCAGCGTCAGGTGACCCGCTGCCAGCGACGACACGCCGATAACATGCACGTCGTTTTCAACGGCCTGCCGTGCGGCTTCCTCGGGCGTGGCAAACAGCGGCCCGATATCGACGTCGAACCCAAGATCGGCGAACGCTGTCGCAATCACCTTCTGCCCGCGATCATGCCCATCCTGACCCATTTTCGCGATCAGAATACGCGGCCGCCGACCTTCATTCGCCTCGAACACCTCAACCAGCGACAGCACCTTCGCAACGTTTGTGTTCATGCCGCCTGCCTCTGATCTGTAAACACCCGAGATCGCGCGAATTTCCGCGCGGTGCCGTCCAAACACGGCTTCCATCGCATCCGAAATCTCGCCCACGCTCGCCTTTGCCCGCGCAGCCTTCACCGCCAGATCGAGCAGGTTGCCGGTCCCCCGCGCGCCGTCCGTCAAGGCCGTCAGCGCTGCCGCGACGTCCGCCGGGTTCCGCTCCGCCCGCAGCCGCTCCAATTTAGCGATCTGCTGCTCGCGCACCGATTTGTTATCGACCTTGAGGATGTCGATCTTGGCTTCATCCGTGACCAGCAGCTTGTTGACGCCCACGATCGTCTGCTTACCCGCATCGATGCGCGCCTGCGTCCGCGCTGCGGCCTCCTCGATCCGCATCTTCGGAATGCCAGCCGCAATCGCCTTCGTCATCCCGCCGGTCTCTTCCACCTCGGTGATGTGCGCCATCGCCTTAACCGCAAGATCATGCGTCAACCGCTCGATGAAATACGACCCGCCCCACGGATCGATCACCCGGCACGTCCCCGATTCCTGCTGCAGGAACAGCTGCGTATTGCGCGCAATCCGCGCCGAGAAGTCCGTCGGCAGCGCAATCGCTTCGTCGAGCGCGTTCGTGTGCAGCGATTGCGTATGTCCCTGCGTCGACGCCATCGCTTCAAAACACGTCCGCGTGGCGTTGTTGAACACGTCCTGCGCCGTCAGCGACCATCCCGACGTCTGAGAGTGCGTCCGCAGCGACAGCGACCGCGCATCCTTGGGATTGAATTCCGTCTTGATGAGCGCCGCCCACAGCAGGCGCGCAGCCCGCATTTTGGCGATCTCCATGTAATAGTTCATGCCGATCGCCCAGAAGAACGACAATCTGGGGGCAAACGTATCGATGTCCATGCCCGCTGCCACGCCCGCACGCGCATACTCCACGCCGTCCGCCAGCGTATAGGCCAACTCCAGGTCAGCCGTCGCCCCAGCTTCCTGCATGTGATAGCCCGAAATCGAAATCGAATTGAACTTCGGCATATTGGCCGACGTGTAGGCAAAGATATCGGAAATGATCCGCATCGACGGCCCGGGCGGATAAATATAAGTGTTCCGCACCATGAATTCTTTGAGGATGTCGTTCTGGATCGTCCCCGCGAGCTTGGCCGCCGGAACCCCCTGCTCCTCACCCGCCACGATGAACAACGCCAGGATCGGCAGCACCGCCCCGTTCATGGTCATCGACACCGTCATGTCCGCCAGCGGGATCGACGAAAACAGCGTCCGCATATCGTAAATCGAATCGATGGCGACACCTGCCATCCCCACATCCCCGCGCACGCGCGGATGATCGGAATCATACCCGCGATGGGTGGCGAGATCGAACGCGACCGAAAGCCCCTTCTGCCCTGCCGCGATATTGCGCCGGTAGAACGCGTTGCTGTCCTCCGCCGTCGAGAACCCCGCATACTGCCGGATCGTCCAAGGTTGCAGCGCATACATGGCCGGATATGGCCCGCGCAGGAACGGCGCAACCCCCGGCATCGTATCGAGAAAATCCAACCCCGCCGTATCGGATGCCGTATAGACCGGCTTCAACGCCAACCCCTCCGGCGTCATCCAGCCCTCAGCAGAAGACCCCATCGGCGCATGGCCAACGGCTGCCGCGCCGCTATCGAGCGCAATGGTCGTAAAATCCGGGATCGTGGTCATGGATGTCGCCTAGCTGAGGTTCGTTACCCGTTTTTCGCCCCATCCGCCCCCTCAGTCCAGCCCTTTGTGCGTCGCACGGTGAACCCTTAATCCAAGGGATGACGCCCGAGTTGCCGTTTTTACCGTCATGGCCACGCAGGCGGCCACCCACGACAACCATCTGCAAAGCGCACGTCAACAAGTCGCGTACGTCGCCACGCTTGCCGAGTATCGCACCTCAACTGTCGATACGCCCCCTCATCCGATCAAATGCGTCCCCGCATAAACCTCGGCCAGATCGAGCTTGAACTCGATGCTCACCAACGGCACCAACCCAGCATCAATCTCCACCGGATTAGGCGGCCAATTGCCTTGATCATCACGCGTCCACAACTCGGCACGTATCCGCGTCGAATGCACGATCAAAATATCCCGCACACTCGGCAGCGTCGCATAGCACCGCACCGCCTCGTACGTCTCCTGCACATTCCCAGGCGACAACACTTCAATCAGCAGCACCGGATCTTGCGCCATGATTTGCCCCGCCCGGTCCGGCGCGCACGTTACACCTAAGTCCGGAATCCGAAAATTCCACTCCGCCCGCACGCGCGGCTGCACACCTGGGGCCGTTAAGGCCCTGCAACGGGGATGGCCACGCAAATGCATCCAAATCAACCCGCCGAGGTTCATTTGAATCGTCCCGTGCGTCTCGCTGGCCGGTGCCATCGCCCGCAGTTCGCCGTCAATGAGCTCGAACCGCGTACCCAGCCCATCTCCCGGCCAATCGAGAAAATCGGCCACGGTCATCATTGGCGGCAACTTACGCTGTGCGGTCATGGCGAATGTTCCAATCCGAGAAGCCGACCTATAGCACAGGAACCGCAAACCCGGCGAGCACACCATGCGATGACCCCTAACCTCCCATTGACGCGCCGCACGATCCCCATCGGCAATGACACCTTCATTCTCGACAGCGTCGACGACGAAGACGCCCTCCTCGCCCATGCCGAATCCGCCACTCACTTCCCCTTCGGCCTCATGCTGTGGGAATCCGCCATCGCGCTCGCCTTGCACCTGACTCAAAACCCAGCGCTTGCCGCTGGAAAATCCGTCCTCGAACTCGGCGCAGGCCTCGGACTGACGGGCGTTGTGGCCGCATCTCTCGGCGCCACCGTCACCCAAACCGACCACGACCAAACAGCCCTCGACGCCTGCGCCCGCACTGCCGCCCTCAACGGCATTACAAATATCACCCGCCCCCCCGGCGACTGGCACGCCTGGACCGACCCCTCCCGATACGACCTGATCTTAGGTGCCGACATCGCCTACGACGCCGAAAACCACGCGGCCCTGCTCGCCATCTTCGACCATGCCCTAGCCCCCGGCGGCCGTATCCTCCTGACCGACCCCCACCGCGAAAACCTACCCCCCTTCATCGCCGCCGCCCGAACCGCTGGCTGGTCCGTGACCCGCACCAACACCACCGTCCCCGACCTGAAAGCCCCCACCAACCCCCGCCCCATTGCCCTCCTCGACCTCCATCGCAGCTAACGCAGCGCAAGCGGCATCAATCCCCACCCCCGCATCCTCCGCCGCAGCCAGACCCGCCATCCGATCCGCCGTCGCCACCAGGCGATCCATCACCACGCCCGCCAGTGTACGTCCAGCAACCACCCGAACATCCGCTGCCACACCCGGTTGATGACGATCCATCGCTCCGCTTCCGCCTGCGGTAGAACATCAACAGCATAATCAAACTGATGCCGCCCCAGATCGCCACGCCCGCCAAAATCCAATCCGGCCGCTGCAGCAACGCGCTTCCATAGAACGCCCCCATCAAAACCGGCATCACGAACACGCTGAACACGAACGCTATTCGCCGGTTGCCCGTCGCCAGAAGGAAGCAGTTCATAAACAGCGCGATCCAGTACGCTTGCAGCAACCCATTGCCGCCAAGGTCCCGACCGCCGCTCGCCGCAACCGCCTCTCCAACGGTTTGAACCCAAGGCACCATAGCTGCCGCGCCAAGCCCAAGCCCAACCCACAGCCCGCTCAACCAAGGCTTGGCGATAACCCAATGCTTGGCCGTATCAACGCGCTGAAATCGCTCCTGCCCGGCAAATCGCGCCTCAGGTTCCGGCCACACATCCCGCGGCGGGTCCTCACCAAAATGCGCCCGGTAGCTGTCCAATGTCCGGCCATACCAGTCCGTATACTTGGCCGTCTCATCCGCTCCGCCAGCCGTCGGTCCATGGTGCAGCGGCGCGCCGAGCACCTTCCGGCACATCACGTCCCAATAATTTCGCGTATAGACCAGATGCAGGTGCCAGACCTGATCGACATCGTCCGGCGGTGTCACGGGATGCCCAGCGCGGGCCGCGAGATACAAGAACCGGCGATATTCGCCGATCACGCGGGCTGAATACGCCGCGCTCCAACTATTCTCCCGCGCCAGCCGTTGCTCGAACGTGAGCGCTGCGGGACCATCATTAAAGTTATGCGCTGCGATCGCCTGCCATAACTTTTCATCGAGCCGGATGCTCGGTCGCTTTGTCTCTAACATCTGCAGCCTGTGTAGCAGATTTGACCTGGCACATAAATGACAATCCCAGAGTGTGTTTAAGCAAAGCCAAATTTGCCAATCACCCCCATATTCGCTAAGCCGCCTTTCCTCATCCGCCAGAGCCGCCGCCCGCCCATGACCTATACCGTCGCCGCCCTCTACCAGTTCGTGACCATCACCGATCCGCAGGCCCTGCGCGAACGCCTCCTTGCGGCAGCGCTTGAAAACCACATCATCGGCTCGCTGCTGGTTGCCCCCGAAGGCCTGAACGGCACGATTGCAGGCACCCAAGACGGCATCGACGCGACCCTCGCCGTCATCCGCACTGAACTCGCTAAGGCAGCCTCACAAAGCCCCCCGCAACAATCGCGCTCGAATGCCCCCCGCTGCGTCGGCCTCAGCGTCAAGTTCTCAGCCGCCACCACCAAGCCCTTCGCCCGCATGAAGGTCCGCCTGAAGCGCGAGATCGTGACGCTCGGCGTCCCCGAAGCAAACCCCGCCATCCGCGTCGGCACCTATGTTGCCCCCCAGGATTGGAATGCGATCATCTCGGACCCCGAAACCATCGTCATCGACACCCGCAACGATTACGAGGTCGACGTTGGCACGTTCAAAGGCGCACTCAACCCCAAAACGGCGAGCTTTGGCCAATTCCCAGCCTACGTGAAAGCCAACTTCGATCCGCAAAAGCACAACAAGGTGGCCATGTTCTGCACCGGCGGCATCCGATGCGAAAAGGCGTCGGCCCTCATGATCAATATGGGCTTCAACGACGTCTACCACCTCGACGGCGGCATCTTGAAATACCTGGAAACCGTCCCGCCCGAGCAAAGCCTGTGGCAAGGCGAATGCTTCGTGTTCGACGAACGCATTGCAGTCACCCACGGCCTCGCCGAAGGCATCACCCGCCTCTGCCCCGTCTGCGACGACGCGATGCTCGATGGCAAAACCTGCCCCCGCTGCTCCAACGCGGAAACCACTCAACCTCAAATCACTCCATAAATCAGGCGTCCAGGGGCCTTAGGCCGCTGACCCTCACGTCACTGACGTTTCCCCATCGCCAGAGGACCTCCGCCCCATGAAAATCACTTGGCTCGGCCACGCCAGCTTCCGCATTGACATTGCAGATCAAGTCCTGCTGATCGACCCTTGGCTCGACGGCAACCCGTCCTTCAAAGGCCACGACCGCGCCGCTGCAATCGCAGGCGCGACCGCCATCCTCATAACCCATGCCCACGGCGATCACGCCAGCGAAGCCGAGACCATCGCCAAATCCGCCAACATCCCCATCGCCTGCATCGCCGAACTGAGCGACATCTGGGCGAAGGACGGCGTCAAGACCATCGGCTTCAACAAGGGCGGCACCATCAAACTCGGTGCCGTTGCCGTCACGATGGTCAACGCCATCCATTCGTCGACCATTGACTTCAAGGGCGCAATGATCCCAGCGGGCTCGGAAGCCGGCTACATAATCTCAGGCGAAGGCCACACCATCTACGTCTCAGGCGACACCGACGTCACCTCCGATATGGCGATCTGGAACGACCTTCACGCCCCCGACATCGGCATTTTGAACTGCGGCGGCCACTACACCATGGACATGACGCGCGCGGCTTATGCGGCCCGCAAATTCTTCAATTTCAAGACCGTGATCCCCAGCCATTACAAGACCTTCCCGATCCTGGCCCAAAACGCCGACGACCTCAAAGCCGCCCTCCCCGGCGTCACCGTCCTCGAACCCAACGTCATGCAACCGATCACACTTTAAGCCTAGCCCCGGGGCCACCCCGGCGCGGGAGAACGAGGGCCGCGCAGGCCCTCGTCCTTCAGTCAATACCCCGCCGCACGCCCGTCACTGCGCGGATCGCTCGCCGCCTCGATGGTCCCCGCCCGCGCTCCGCTCGCGTGCACCACCAGCGCGCCTGCATGTCCCATCGTCTCCTCAAACGGCCCGACCACATCCACGTCATGACCCGCCGCCCGCAACGCCGAAACAACGTCGGGCGCAAACCGGCTTTCGATCCGCAGGTTCGTCACATCCGACCCCCACGTCCGCCCAAGCAGCCACCGCGGCGCGGTCACCGCCGCCTGCAAATCCAGCCCATAATCGGCATAGCGCGTATACACCGCCGCCTGCGTCTGCGGCTGTCCCTCTCCGCCCATCGTCCCATACGGCATCACGCGCCCGTCCTTGAACAGCGCCATCGCCGGCTGGATTGTGTGGAACGGTCGGCGGTAGGGTTGCAACGCATTTGTATGCCCCGCATCGAGCCCGAACGAGGTCCCCCGGTTCTGCCACACGATTCCGGTCGACGGCAGCACCACGCCAGACCCGAACTCCCAATAGATGCTCTGAATGAAGCTGACCGCTGTCCCATCCTTGTCGATGGCCCCGAGCCAGACCGTGTCGCCCGTCTTGGCAACCTGCGGCCACGCCATCGCCCGCGCGCAATCGATCTGCGCCGCACGCACATCCAAATCCGCCGCTGCAAGATACGCACGCGGATCAGCGCTCATAAACGCCGGATCGGTTACGTGGGCATCGCGCACCAAAAACGCCTGCTTCGTCGCTTCGACCAGTCGATGGACATAATCAAACCGCTCAGCCTCCGCAGGCTTGATCCGATCGAACAATCCCAAAATCATCATCGACGCCAGCCCCTGCGTCGGCGGCGGCATCCCATAAGCCGTCGCCTGCGACAGCGCCACCGCCAGCGGTTCCACCATCAACGCCCGATGCCGCTCAAAGTCAGCCCGCCGCAACGGTGACCCAGCCCGTTCCAGTTCCATAGCCAGTGAGGCCGCCAGGTCGCCGCGATAAAAATCGTCTAGTCCCACCGCTGCCAGCCGATCCAGTGTATCGGCCAAAGCCACGTTACGAAACACACTCCCCATCAGTGGCGGCCCGCCCGCTGGCATAAACGTCGCGGCAAACCCGGGCACGACTTCGAGCTCAGCCCGCTTGCCCACATTGTTCTTCGCCTGCGTCCCCGAAGCTGGAAATCCAGCCCGCGCATAGTGCGCCGCATCCGCCAGCAACCGTGACAACGGCATCCGCCCGCCAGCAGCCGCACTCACCTTGAGCGCCGCCTCCCAGCCAGACACGGCCCCAGCGACCGTCAACGCCGCGAGCGGCCCCCGCGACGGGATCGCCGTTCGACATCCCTGTTCGCGATAATAGCCGACCGTCGCCAACCCCGCCGACGCGCCGCACGCGTCGATGGCAACCGGTGGCGTCCCGCCATGCGAGATCAGCCAGAAATTGTCGCCACCAAGCCCGTTCATATGCGGATACACGACCGCGATCGTGCTCGCCGCCGCAACCATCGCCTCAATCGCGTTCCCGCCCTCGCGCAGCACTGACAGACCGGCCTCCGCCGCCAGATGATGGGGAGCAACAACCATGCCCCGTGTCGCGCGCGTCGTGTGCAGCATGAGTGATGGTCCTTGGGCGTGTCGTCAGTGATGGTTTGGAACGGGATGAGGTCAAGAATCGCCGGGTGCCAGAAGCTGCGCGAAGCCAATACGGCCAGTATTGGCAAGCGGAGCGACGCCGCAAACGGCCATTCTGGGCCTCACCGCGTCGCGGCGCGGGCAATTTGACCGATGGATGGGTGCGTTGCTTTTCCTAGCAAGCCGATCAGGCTTGCGTCGTCAAGCGCCTGCCCCTCGATCAAATTTCCCAGCGTCCAGCCCGAATCCATAACTGACGACACGCCCTAAGGATCGCCGGTAAGAACAGCCTTCGTGTCGGGCTTACCCGATGCAGCCCCGGTCAGTTCATGGCCCGCATCCGCAGGCAGCCGCACCATGTAAATGATCGACGTCGACGCGATGGCCGCGACCACAAAGATCGCCGTCGAGAAATCGCCTGCCTGCGGTGTCGCGTGCCGATGAAAGGCCTGCGATAACTCCAGCGCCAACGCCCCGATCGCGACCCCCATACTCAGCGACACCTGCTGGGCAACGCTGGAAATGCTGGTCGCAGCCCCCGCATCTTTGGGCTCGATGTCGGCATACGACAGCGCATGCATGCTGGAAAACTGCAACGACCGGAACATGCCCCCGACCAAAACGACGGCAACGATCACCAGATGCGGTGTCGCCGCCGTAAACAGTCCGAGCGCGGCCAGCGAGCCCACGGCCAGCGCCGAATTCACAATCAGCACCCGGCGAAATCCGAACGCGTTGAGAATGGCCCCGCCCACGACCTTCATCGCCAACGCGCCCACCGCACTGGCAAACGTCAACATCCCCGACGTCAGCGCATCAAGTCCAAACCCCAGTTGCAGCATCAGCGGTAACAAGAACGCAGACGCCCCGATCCCGATGCGAAACAGCGATCCCCCCGAAATGCCAGCCTCAAACGTCGGCAGTGCAAACAGCCGCAAATCAAGCAACGGATGCGCCACATGGCGGGCGTGCCGCACATAGGCAGCTCCAGCCAATGCTCCCACGCCAAACGAAAGCGCCACGGCCCAGTCGGGCGCCACGTGCCGTCCGAGCGCCGTCGCCCCGAGGATCAACCCCACCAGCGCAATCGCACACAACACAAATCCGCGCATATCCAGCGGCGTCGGCGGCGGCCGCGCATCGTCGAAATACACCGTCGCCATCATGATCCCGATCACCCCGATAGGCACATTGACCAGGAAAATCCACCGCCAGTCGGTGTAGGTCACGATCGCTCCGCCGATCAGCGGCCCCATCATCGGTCCAAGCAGTGCTGGAATGGTCAATGTCGCCATGGCGGACACGAGTTCGGATTTCGGCACCGACCGCACGATCATCATCCGCCCGACAGGCGTCATCATCGCCCCGCCGACGCCTTGCACAAACCGCCAGAACACAAATCCCGCCAGCGACGACGAGAACGCGCAGCCAATCGAGGCAATTAAAAACACCACCAGCGCCCACCGGAACGTCGTCCGCGCGCCCAGCCGGTCCGCCACCCAACTCGAAATCGGAATAAAGACCGCGAGGCCGACCAGATAAGACGTGATGGCGAGCTTCAGCGAAATCGGATCGACGCCCAGATCGCGCGCAATCGTTGGCAACGCCGTCGCCAGGATCGTCGAGTCCATGTTTTCCATGAACAACGCCGTCGCCACGACCAGCGGAATGATACGAATTTTCATCCGCGCGGTATGCGTTTCCCATTCCCGCCCGTCAACACCGGCAAAACGGCCCCGACCTTCCATCCAGCCTTACTCTCAGGCACGAAACCGGCCAACCTGGCCACCTATTCCCCGCGTAAAACACCTTCTCCGGCCTATTATTCATTTGGCACCCATTGGCGACTCAGCCGAAAAGCCGTAACTACAAGTCGAGCGTCCAGCCAAGCGAAAGGAGGGGCCCATGGGTTTCCGCTTCCAAAAACGAATTCCGATTTTCCCCGGCGTCTACCTCAATCTGAGCAAGTCCGGTGTCAGCCTCAGCCTCGGCGGCCACGGCGCAACGGTCAATCTCGGCGGACAGCGCCGCATGGTCACCTTAGGCATCCCCGGCACGGGCTTGAGCTACCGCTTGCCGTTAACCGGGGCTGTGACGGTCGTCATCATCGCGGTCGCCGTGGTGCTTGGCCTCATCTGGCTGATTGCGCCCGATCTCATCCGCCCCGCCCTTCACTGGTGGCAGCCAAAAATCTTCTGATCCCAATCAAAAAAAGGCCGCCCTCCGGGGCGGCCTTTTTCATTCAAACCAGACTCGATCAGCCCATCATCTCTTCGACGTGTTCCCAGTTCACGAGATTGTCGAACCACGCTTCAAGATACTTCGCGCGCGCATTGCGATAGTCGATGTAATAGCTGTGCTCCCAAACATCGCAGCCCAGAATTGGCTTCGCGCCATGCATCAGCGGGTTTTCCCCGTTCGCCGTTTTGGAAATTTCGAGCTGACCGTCACGGATCGCAAGCCAGCACCAGCCCGAACCGAACTGCGTTACGCCGGCATTGATAAAGTCCGCGCGCACCTTATCAAACCCGCCGAGCGGCTCCATCAGCGATGAAAGCGCCGCCGGAATTTTCTTGCCGCCGCCATTCTTCTTCATCCACATCCAGAAGTGATTGTGGTTGTAGTGCTGTCCGATGTTGTTGATCAGGCCAGCATTTTTGCCCGCATAGGCGGCGAGGCAAATCTCTTCGAGGCTCTTGCCTTCCAGACCTGAGCCGACGATCAGCTTATTGCCGTTATCGACATAAGCCAGATGATGCTTGTCGTGATGAAATTGCAGGGTTTCCGCCGACATAAACGGTGCCAGCGCGTCGTAGGCATACGGCAACTCGGGAAGCTTGAATGACATGGGACTTTTTTTCCTGCGATTGAGATGGAACAGGCGGCAACCTTACGCCAATCGTGACGGCGCAATACGAACAACGGCAGCAACCTTATCAGCGGTGGCGAAGAACCGACCAGTCAGCTCTTCACGACCAAGTCCGGGGTCTGCGTTAGGGTTCCAGCCACACCCATCGGCGAACAAAAAATAGACCGGGGCGGCTGCAACATCGCCAATGGCGCATGAACCGGCTCACAGTATCTACCCACTGGAGCCCCTGAAAGCAATTGGCTCGTACCCGCCCCCGCGTTGGCTGCGGCTGATTGGCGAGGCTGATTGGCCACGACCCTTAAAAAGGGAGAGGGGCGCAGCATCCCTGACCGCCGCGCCCCCATCGAAAACACCGGGGAAAGGTGTTGATTCAGGGTGAGAAATGCATAAGACAACCCGCTTGAACTCCGGCTGAATACGCCATTCATCGCCCATTCACCGCCTGGCCCGTGGCGCTTGGCGTCTCTGGTTAAACAGCCGTCCAAACCCGTCACCGGCTATTCGACCATCCATACCGGTCTAACGGCCGTTGAGAGAGGATTGTTTGCCGCATTCGACTTGGCAAACAGGAAGATTGGGCCGCAGAGCATTGGCGGAGCATCCCAAAACCGTGATTTTTGAACAAATCAGCCACGGGACAAAGCAGATTGACGCGAAATTGTGGCTTGAATTGTCGAATAGGATCGGTCATTAGCAATAATTGAACAATTACGCCTTATCACGGTCTGAACCTTGTAGACCGTTATCACATCGCCAGACAATCTCTGAACTCACCAAGTGTTCAGACGACCGCATAGAACCCATTCGCCTTCAGTATCAAATCGAAAGGACTAAGACGTGGCTACCCCCAATGTTGACAAGATGTCGCTGAAAGATCTGATGGAACTGGACCTTAAAGTCCAAAAGGCTCTCGGCATCGCAAAAGAACGTGAGCGCGCTGAACTTAAGCACAAGATCGCAGCTCTTGCCGAAGACTCAGGTTTCTCGGTCAGCGAATTGTTCGGTGGCCGCAGCGTCACGAAAGGCAAGTCGTCGGGCGTTGCAAAATACAAGAACCCGGACAACTCTTCTGAAACCTGGACCGGTCGCGGCCGCAAGCCAAATTGGCTCGTTGCTAAACTGGGCAAAGGCGCGAAAATGGCTGACTTCGAGATCTAATCTCGGTTGGCCAACACAGCGATCACAGCCGCAAACTTGATCCAGATCGTACAAAACAGCCCCCGATGCGACCGCATCGGGGGCTGTTTCTAATTTTAGGTCGACGTATTATTCAGCTATCCTGGCCACGCGCGACGCCAATGTCGACAAAAGCGCCGCCCGATCGGCGATAAAGCCCGAGGCAATCCACTCTGCTTCGATATCCGCCAGCAGCACACCAACCTGTGGTCCAGGCGATACGCCCAGCGCGCAGACATCTCCGCCCGTCAGCGCAAAACGCGGCATGGTCCATCGCTCCGGCAAATTCAAGAGGCGCGCAAATAACGCATCATCAGCGGCAAGCCCACTCTGCGCCCAGGCCATTAAAACGGCGTCGCAATAAGTTGGAGTTCCAAGACGATAGAGCGCACGCTTGGCGTCCGCCTCCGTCATCCCGGGCGTAATGTTCCCCCGATTGATGATCACGTTGATGAGCCGCTGCCGGTCCCGCGACGACAGCTTAAGCCGCCCATGTAAAGCCTCCGCATCGGCCCGGCTCGCAACGCCAAGCGCTGCCAACCCTAACACGCCATCCCGCGCCCGGCCGTGCGCTGTCTCAATCATGCCCAATCGGACAAACGTCTCGATCTGCGCGGTCCCGCTAAAAATCGCCGAATAGACGCCGCACGCCACCATCGCTTTCGTCACAGCCAGCCCATGGCGCGCTGCAAATAGCTTCAGCAATTCGCTCTGAATGCGCTCGCCCGAGAGTGCCGCGAGCCCATCGCGATGAACAACGCACGCATCAAGTCCGGCAGCATCAAGCTCCCCGTTCGCGCTGTAGGCAGCCGTAAACCGGAAAAATCGCAGAATGCGCAGATAATCCTCGCAAATACGCAGCGCTGCAGACCCGATGAATCGGACCCGTACCGGGTCTAAATCTGCCATCCCGCCCAAAGGATCGAAAACGCAGCCATACCGGTCGCAATAAAGCGCATTGATCGTAAAATCCCGCCGCGCAGCGTCCTGTGCCCAATCGGCGGTAAATTCCACGGTGGCATGACGGCCATCGGTCTCGACATCGCGGCGCAACGTGGTGACTTCGAAAGGCACGCCTTGGGCCACGACCGTTACGGTCCCGTGCGCGATCCCCGTCTCGAAAGTTTTCAATCCGGCAGCCTTCGCAAACCGTATCGTTTCGTCGGGTTTTGCCGTGGTCGCAATGTCGATATCGGTCGCTGGCAGTCCCAAAAGCGCATTGCGAACAATGCCACCGACCGCACGCGCCTGAAACCCTCCGGCCTCCAGAGCTGCAAACACACATTGAGTTGCAGACGCCTCCAACCAATCGGCGCGAATGGTCTGATCGAGCGTCATTTCATGCGGCCAGGAATGACTTTGCCATCTTTGAACTCGGCTGGCTCATACGCCTGACCGGGTTTACCCGGCCCCACATCTCCAAACACCGACAAGACGAGCGCAACGAGGCTTGCGCCCAAAACCGATAGCGTCAGGAGTGGTGCCCGGTTCAATACGCTGACAAAATTGGCCCCGTCGCGGCGAAACAACATTGAAAACGAAACATAAAGCGCAGTTGGAGCCAAGAACAGCAACACGTTCTCGATCAAAACACGGATCATTGAGCAAACAGCCTTTCGTGCATGTTCTTCAAAATACCTGCGGTCGCCCCCCAGATATACCTGTCTTCATACGGCATGGCGTAGAACCGGCGTTCTGCACCTTGCCAGATTTTCGTATGCGTTTCGTGATTTTGCCGATCCATCAGATACGCAAGCGGCACCTCAAACGCTTCAGTCACCTCATTTTCCTGTAGACGCAGCGTAAAACCCGGCTGGATCAAAGCAACCAACGGCGCGATGGCATATCCCGTTCCTGTCCGGTACGTATCGAGAAAGCCCAGCGGCGTGATAAAGGACATCGGCAGGCCGATTTCTTCCTCCGCCTCCCGCAGCGCCGCATCCGCTGGCGTCAGATCGTCCGGATCAATCCTCCCGCCAGGAAACGCAATTTGTCCTGCATGTTTCGACAGCGTGGAAGCCCTCTGCGTCAACAATAAAGTCATCGGTTCCCGCGCAACGATCCCCACCAGCACGGCCGCTGCCGTCAATTCAGACACGGGATGCCAATCGTCTGGATTGAGATCAAAATCGCTTGGCGACGAGCGCGCCGGCAGCCCCGGGGGCGGCGTCAGGGCAAGCGTCCGCAGTGCGTGGCGCGCAAATCCGGCGACACCAAACACATCCTCTATCGAACGATGGAAACTCACGCCTTCGGTCATGGAGCGAAATCGAGCACTTTCGTGTTAACGTCGTATGCCATGTTTCTGGCATAGACGTGGCTTAACGGCTTTGGGGCCAATAAAGACCTGTCCACGCAGCCCCTCGGCCCGTCTTCGGTTTTGCGCAATGCGTTCATGCAAAGCGTACATAGAATGCCGACCCGCAATCCGGCAAGACGCGGTGCCATGGTCGTCAGTCGCGACGTTGGCAGCTTAACGGGAATGACGCGTGCCAGTACTCACGGAGTTGTGGCAAACGAGTGCAAAATGACCGCAGTTAGGAAACGGCCGACGATGATGATGACGACTACGCCAATCTGGACCCGTCGCACCGTCATGGCAGCCCTGGCGCTCGCCAGCGCCGGCATGACGCTGCTGCATCCGCTGGCAGCCCGTGCCGGCATCGCCGAAGACTTTCTCACGCGCCTGAACGCCCCCCAGGCCCAACAATTCCAAACGTGGCGAGCCGCCCGCCACGCCCATGAAGCGCGCGTCGACGGCTATTGGGCCACCGTCGAAAAAAAGCGCGCGGAACGCCGCAAGAAAAAGGCAGCCCGCCTCGAACTCGCAGCCAACGACTACGTCGCGACATTTCCCCCCAAATATGAAGGCCCCCAATTCCCGCCTGACCTTTTGAAGGCCTGGAACAAGTTTATCGAAGACGAAGAAGCCAAGCTCGAAAAGCCCCCGGTGCCGCCGAAAGAAATTCCGTCCGTTGACGATTTCCTATCAGCCAGCCGCACCGTTTACGGCTTCACTCCCGAGCGCGTCTCCGAAGCCGCATTCAAGCAGCGCTATGCTGAGGAAGCCGTCGCTCTCGGCCTCAGCAAATCCCAAGTCGTGCGCGTCTACGCCTTGGAAACCGGTGGCCAGGGCACGGCCGATATGCAGTCCGGGGTCAACCCCATTTCAAAGCGAGGCAAACCCATCTCGACAGCGTTGGGATACGCCCAGCTTCTCGACGCCAATTCGGTCAGCGAATTAGCCAAACACGGCCCTCGTTTCGTGACCCGCCTCCAGCAGATGGCAGCCAAAGCAGGCACGCCCCGCGAACGTGCCGCCCAATTGCGCGGCAAAGCGACCATCCTCACGCGAATGATCGCCGACGCCAAATCCGTTCCCAACGTATGGGCCAGCCACCAGTCTTTCGCCAAAACCCCGCAAGGCCAAGGCATCCACGCCATAAACCTCGACGGCGATATCGGCCCGATGTTGCAGACGATCAAACTTCTTGGCCTCAAGGACGAGGCCGCCAAAGCCGGCAAACTCTCCTTGTCGGGCGGCGAAATGGAATTGATGAACCTCGCGGGTCCCGGCACCGGCCTTGAAATCCTACTGCATCCCGCAGCAGCAGCAGCCCCGACGCCAAATTTCTTCGCCAGAAAAGCCTACAACGTCAATAAGATGGCGCAGAATTTGACGGGTGCGGGTCTTCTGGTCGAATTAGACCGCCGCATGGACGCCGCCATAACAAAACCCGGTTCGACCGAATTCTCCGAAGCCTTCGACGCCCTCGCCAAAGGGCAATAGTGGGCCAGCCGTCAGTATCACCACCACGACGGCTGTCTGCTAACGCCCTATTCGCCAAATCCACCCGTCTGCCGTAACGCCTCCCCCAGCACAATGGCTGCAGCAACGGCAATATTCAGCGACCGCAACCCCGCTCGCATCGGAATGCGCACCCGCCCGTCCACACTCTGATGAACCGCCTCCGGCACACCAGCACTTTCCCGTCCCAGCATCAAGATATCGCTCGCCACAAAAGCAAAATCGACATGGCCAACGGCTCCATGCGACGTCAGCAAGACGACTCGCGCGCGCCGGTCATCGCCCCCGCGCGCCGCCTCGAATGCCGCAAAGCTGACATGCCGCGTCAAATCGACATGATCGAGATAATCAAGCCCTGCGCGCCGGAGCGATCGGTCGCTCATATCGAATCCGGTTGGCCCGATGACATCGACCGCGACGCCAAGGCATGCCGCCATTCTCAAGATAGTACCCGTATTCTGTGGAATGTCGGGCTGGTAGAGCGCTAATCGCATTGCGTCACCTACGGTTCCGGTTGTCACGGCAGCAGTCGCGCCTGCGCTGAAGTGCGCACGATCGTACCCCTTTTGTCGCGTTGAGCCGGCCCGTGAAGAATGTCAAAAGAGCGCACCTGATCGCTGCGGGATTATCCCGCGTATTGTAGGGAGCCAGGGCCACCAAGGTTGCACATCGTAAACCTTCGTCGCTTGCGGCGCCCGTTCGCTTTTTCGGAGGCACGCGTGTCTGCTGACATCGAAACGACTAATCGCCGCGACTTTATTGTCTTGGCTGGCAACACATTTGCAGCGGTTGGCGGTGCCTCGTTGCTATGGCCGTTCGTCCAACAGATGAACCCTGACGCCAGCGCCTTGGCGATGGCCTCAATCGAAGTTGATCTAAGCCCGGTCAAAGAAGGCCAAGCGATCACGGTCATGTGGCGCGGCAAACCGGTCTTTATCCGCAACCGCACCGCCGAAGAAATCAAGCAGGCCAACGCGGTCGACGTCAAAACTCTGATTGATACGCGCGCCGACAATGCAGCCCTCCCCGAAGCCACAGTCGCGACCGATGCAAACCGCGTCGTCAAAGGCAAGGAAAATTGGCTCGTTCTCGTTGGCATCTGCACGCACTTGGGCTGCATTCCAAAGGGCCAGTCGATCGCAGACGCCAAAGGCGATTTCGGCGGCTGGTTCTGCCCCTGCCACGGATCGCATTACGATACGTCAGGTCGCATCCGAAAAGGCCCTGCCCCACGTAACATGGACATCCCGGTTTACTCGTTCCTCTCCGACACGAAGATCAAAGTCGGCTGAACCTTTCGTTTCAAAGCTGTGAACCTCCTTCGTCCCTCATTCTTGGTGACATCAATGTCTGGTCATTCAACCTACGAACCAAAATCCAACACGGCGAAGTGGTTCGACGAGCGCTTGCCGCTTGCCCGCCTCGTGCACGACAGCTTCGTCGCTTTCCCGACACCGCGAAACCTCAACTACATGTGGACGTTTGGCGGCATTCTATCGCTCTGCCTCGTCGCCCAGATCGTGACCGGGATCATCCTGGCCATGCATTATGTGCCCAACGATCAGATGGCCTTTGACAGCGTCCAGGCGATCAAGCGCGACGTGAACTATGGCTGGCTCATCCAGCCGATGCACGCCGTCGGCGCATCGATGTTCTTCATCGCCGTCTATCTCCACATTTTCCGCGGTCTCTATTACGGGTCCTACAAAGCCCCCCGCGAAATCCTCTGGATCCTGGGCGTCTTCATCTTCCTCGCGATGATGGCAACCGGCTTCCTTGGCTACACGCTGCCGTGGGGCCAGATGAGCTTCTGGGGCGCAACCGTCATCACCAACCTATTCTCGTCGCTTGATGGCGTAATCCCTGGCATGGGCACGGCCATCGTGACATGGCTGTGGGGTGGCTTTGCCGTCGGCAATCCGACGCTGAATCGCTTCTTCTCACTGCACTATCTCTTGCCGTTCGTGATCTTCGGCATTGTCATCCTTCACGTCTGGGCCCTGCACGTGGTTGGCCAGAACAACCCGACCGGCCTCGAAATCAAACAGCCATCGGACGCGGTGCCGATGTATCCCTACGCGATCACCAAAGATCTGTTCGCGATGTTCGTGTTCCTGATCCCGTTCGCCTACTTCATCTTCATCATGCCCGACTATCTCGGACACGCCGACAACTACATCCCGGCCGATCCGCTGGTGACACCGCCGCACATTGTGCCTGAGTGGTATTTCCTGCCTTTCTACGCGATCCTCCGTGCCATCCCCTCCAAGCTTGGCGGCGTCGTCGCCATGCTCGCGGCCATCATTGTGCTGGTCTTCATCCCCTGGCTCGACACAAGCCGCGTGCGGTCGGCCAAGTATCGCCCCATCTTCCGTTGGTTCTTCTGGTACTTTGTCTTTACGTGCTTGGCGCTTGGCTACCTTGGCGCAATGCCAGCTGAACAGCCCTACATCTTCTGGGCGCAGTTCTTCACCTTCAGCTATTTCGCCTTCTTCCTTCTGGTCATGCCGATCGTCGGCATCATCGAAACGCCATCGCGACTGCCGCGTTCGATCACGGAATCCGTGCTCGGCAAAGGCCACGGCGGTGGCGGCGGACAAGTCCCGGCTGGCGCGGCCACCGGCCCAGAAAAACGCTAAGGCGGGAGCATACGTATCATGTCCACACTCAAAGCTCTCGGCCTAGGCCTCTCGATCGCTCTCGCTACGGCAACTGCAGCCTTGCCCGCAGTTGCCGCAGACGCTGGCCACTTCGAATATCAGCGCCAAAAGTGGTCGTTCGGCGGGATCTTCGGCCAATTCGACAAGGCCCAGCTGCAACGTGGCTTTCAGGTCTACCAGGAAAAATGTTCAACCTGTCATTCCTTGAGCCGCGTTCGGTTCCGCAACCTCGTTGAAAAGGGTGGTCCGGAATTCCCCGAGGCAGCCGTGAAAGAGCTCGCCGCAAACTGGCCCAACAAGCCGCTTGCCGAGCCTAACGACGACGGCAACATCGTCGACAAGAAGGGTAACCTTCTGGAACGCACGCCAATCCTGTCGGACCCGATTCTGGGTCCCTATCGCAACGACAAGCAGGCGCGTGCGACCCACAACGGCGCTCTTCCGCCAAACCTGTCGCTGATGGCAAAAGCCCGCGACGTCCACAGTGAGGGCTTCTGGCCCATCCACATCGCCAAAATGTTCCGCGACATTGCGATGGGCTATCAAGAAGGTGGCCCGGACTACATTTACAATCTGCTCGTCAGCTACAAAGACGAGAAGGACATGCCACACGGCCAGAAACTCGGCGAAGGCATGAACTACAATCCCGCTTTCCCCGGCGGTCAGATTGCAATGGTCCCGCCGTTGGCGAAAGATAACTTTACCGCTTATCTCAACCCAAAGGGCGAACCCGCCGGTGGCTCGCTTGAAGCCAACGCACACGACGTGTCGGCCTTCCTTGCTTGGGCCGCCGACCCCTCGCTGAACCAGCGCAAAGCCATGGGCTGGCAGGTGTTGCTGTTCCTCATCATCACGTCGGTCTTGCTCTACGTTGGCAAAAAGCGTGTCTGGCACGACAAGCACTAATCCAACATCGCATCGTCACTGCAAAATGGCCGGGCGCAAACCCCGGCCATTTTGTTATCTAACACCCACCTAAATCGCCGGCTCCTCGAAAACCTGCCCGTTGGCCACAACCGCCTTGATCACGGCCTGCCCATCGCGCCCGACGGCAACCCTCACCCGGACATCCCCCGCCCGCGCCGCCTTCTCGATTTTGCGACCCTGTCCTTCGGGGACAAAATAACTCTCGATGCCATAGTGCAAGCGCAGCGGCACCCCGGTCCGTCTGGTCGATTCAAGTCGCGCTTTCACCACGATCTCGCCATCCTCGATCGCAGCGGGCCGACGCCGCGAAACGCCGGTCGGACGCCACTCCCCAGCTTCGTTCTTGGCCAAAACGGCAAATACCTCCCGCCGCCCACTCAGTCCGCCAAGACCGCCAGCGGTATCGGTATACTGACCGGCGGGATAACTTAGCACCACGTAATCACCCCGGAACAGGCTCCGCGGATCGACGGGGGCAACATCCATCTCGATGACCTTTCCAGATGTGAGGATCGCAGCGCGTTCCCGCACGATCTGGACGAGGATCACGGCCTGCACCGCGCAAACCGCGATCAACGACACGCGAAGCGGAAGGCGAGACACAAGATTTCTTATTGTTTCCAAAATCATCACAGTTCAACCCTCCTTGCTCAATGCCGCCGTGCGCTCAAACCGGAAAGCGATCACCGCCAACCCCACGAGTAGCGCGCCTGCCAAAAGGAAGAAGGCAGCAGATCCCAGCAGCGTACCAATGGTGCGGAAGTAGATCGTCAGGACTTCGACCGCAAACCCACTGTAGGCAATCCGCATCACCTGCCGATCGCCCGTCTGCGCGCCGTAGACGATGGCCATCACGCTTAATGCCAACCCGACAATGGCCCAAAGCAAAAACACGCCGAGCCCGCCGCTTCCAAACCCGCGCAATATTTGGGCTGCATAAAGTCCCGCTCCCGCAATGCCGAGGGCATAGGGCAGCAAAACATCCGCCTCTCGCGTCCATTCCGGCAGCCAACCGGGCCGCTGTTCCCCAGGTGCCCGCCGCAACCACACCAACGCGCCAGCCGCCGCCAAGCCAATGAGGAACACGAGTTCATGCGCCGGACCGGGACGAACCAGATACCCTAAGCTGACCACAAACACACCGAGCGCCATCGCGCACAGATGCAGACCATACCGCCAGCCCTGCAACGCGATTGCGCTCGTCACGGCCGCCCAACCGATCAGATAAGGCCAGAACACGCCAGACCGGCCGCCCGAACCAAAATCCGGTAACATTTGCGACGTTTCCCATGCGCCCCACAAATTCACGAGGATGAACGCAAGCCCCAGCACCGGACGCGATTGCGCGACCATACCCGTCGCCAAAGCGCCCATTGCCCACATCAGAACCGCATCAGGCGGATTGCCGTCGATATGATACATTTGCGAAACCAGCATGATGTTGGCGCCAAACAGCCCAACACCTGCCAACAGCGCCGCCTGCCCAAACCCGGCCAGCTTGCGTGCGAACAGCTCTGCCGCCAACACGTAGGCCCCGCCCATGAGGCTGAGCAAAAACACCAGGCGCATCAAGCGCGGCATCCCGTTCCAGTGCGCCGCCACGAAGCTCATCGCCGCAAAACACAGCAGCGACGCCCCGAGCAAGCTCAAAACGGCTGCCGGTCCTGGGCCACTCCGTCCGTTGAGTTCGGCCATGATGGCGACCTCTCCCGGTTCCGTCACCCAACCGGCCTCCCGCCAACGGGCCACATCCGCTTTCAAAGTTCCGCTACTGCGCCACCACCACATAAAGCCTCCACATGAACAAGGTTCATAGCGCAACATAGCATATCGTGAACGAAGTTCAAGACCCGAAAACCTGTTCCTCACAATAGACTGAAGGATTCAACAAAGCGTGTAGCCGGGCGATCCTTTCGCCGACACGTTCCAGTCCCTACTGGCCACGATCCCTCCAGACCGCTATGCGATTGCAACACGTGCGCACAACAGGGGACACCTCGACATGACGGCATCAGTTCTGGGCATCATCGGCGGCAGCGGGTTTTATAATTTACCCGGCCTTTCCAACGCCCATTGGGAAACCGTCGAAAGCCCCTGGGGCCAAACCTCCGACCAGATCCTATTCGCCGACATCGACGGCCTCCCGATCCGCTTCCTCCCCCGCCACGGTCGCGGCCACAAAATCTCCCCAACCGACATCAACTACCGCGCCAACATCGACGCCATGAAGCGCTCGGGCGTCACCGACCTCGTATCGATCTCCGCGTGCGGCTCGTTCAAGGAGGCCCTCGCCCCCGGCGTTTTCGTCCTCGTTGACCAGTTCATCGACCGCACGTTCGCCCGCGAAAAATCGTTCTTCGGCACCGGTCTGATCGCCCACGTCTCCGTCGCCGATCCCGTCTCCCCCCTGCTCGTCGATGCCGTCGAACAGGCGATTCAGGCCGAAGGCATCAAATACCAGCGCGGCGGCACGTACCTCGCAATGGAAGGCCCACAGTTCTCGACCCGCGCCGAAAGCCTGCTTTATAAAAGCTGGGGCTGCGACGTGATCGGCATGACCAACATGCCCGAAGCCAAACTCGCCCGCGAAGCCGAGATCTGCTATGCAACCGTCGCAATGGTCACCGATTATGACTGCTGGCACACCGACCACGCCGCCGTCGATGTCGCCGCCGTCATCAAGGTCATGACCGGCAACACCGCCGCCGCCCAGCGCCTCGTCCTGACGCTGGCCCGCAACTTCCCGCGCCAGCATCCCGCGTGCCCCATCGGCTCCGACACCGCCCTCTCGGTGGCCCTCATCACCGCGCCCGAAGCCCGCGACCCCGCCCTCTTAGCCAAACTCGACGCCGTCGCTGGACGGGTCTTAAAATCCTAACCGGTTGAAACCAGGATATAATGTCATCCTCGGGCTTGCCTGCACTCGCGCTCGTCGCGAGTGTCCCGAGGATCCAGCCATCAGCTTGCTAGCCAGCAGCCACACACCCCCACTGTCATCCCGGACAAGCGGAGCCCGTTGGCGAAGCGCCGACCCGGGACCTAGCACATGAGCGCCGCAGGCACCTTTTACTCCACCCCAACCGCGACGCCACGGAAATTGCCTTACCCGGCGTCCTCGTCATAAGGTCCGCCCCGATGACACACGACGCCACCCTTACAAGCCTCGACGAACCAAGCCTCACCCGCTTGGCACAACTCGTCGCCTTCGCTATCCGTCCCGGCGACCTGCTTGCGCTGCACGGAGATCTGGGTGCTGGCAAAACCACGTTCGCGCGCGCCCTGATCCGCGCCCTGACCCACCCGGCACAAACCGAAGTCCCAAGCCCCACCTTCACCCTGGTCCAGACCTACGACACCCCCCGCATCAAGATCGCCCACTTCGACTTATACCGCCTTGCAGACCCCGGCGAATTGGATGAACTCGGCTTCGACGATCTCGTTGCCTCAGGTGCAGCCCTCGTCGAATGGCCCCAACGCGCAGCAGACCGCCTCACCGGCATCCGCCTCGATATCTCCCTCACCGAAGCCGCCAACGGCAGCGACGCCCGCGACATCGCCCTCACCGGCTACGGCAGCTGGGCTCCCCGCCTGCAACGTCTCATCGCCATCCGCGACTTCCTCGCCCGCGCAGGCCACGCGCACAACGCCCTCCATTACCTCCAGGGCGACGCCTCGGTCCGCCGCTACGCCCGCCTCACCGCCGAAAACGGCACCCAAACCATCCTGATGGATTGGCCCCGTCAGCCCGACGGCCCGCCGATCCGCGACGGCCTTCCCTACAGCCGCATCGCCCACCTCGCCGAAGACGTGAGCGCGTTTGCAGCCATCGCCAGCGCACTCGACGCCGCAGGCTTCACTGTCCCCGTCGTCCGCGCCCAAGACCTCGACCAGGGCCTCCTCGTGATCGACGATCTCGGCGACGCCGTCTTCGGCACCACCATGGGCAAAACCGCCAGCCAATCAGCCCTCTGGCGCACCGGCGTCGATGCCTTGATCGCGCTCCGTGCCACCACCCCGCCTGCCAGCCTCCCACTATCGGGCGGCGCAGCCGTGAGGCTCCCCGCATACGACGCCCAGGCCCTCGGCATTGAAACCGAACTCCTGCTTGATTGGTACTGGCCAGCCGTCCACGGCGCGCCCTGCCCCGACCACACAGCGGCCGAATACAAGCAATTGTGGTCGCAAGCCTTCGACCGGCTCGCAACCCTCCCCTGCGGCTGGACGTTGCGCGACTATCATTCGCCCAATCTCCTTGCGCTGCCCGATCGCGCGGCACCCCAAAACGTCGGCATTATCGACTTCCAGGACGCCCAGATCGGCCCCCACGCCTACGACCTCGTCTCGCTCCTGCAAGACGCCCGCGTCGACGTGCCAGCAGCCCTCGAAGCCGAACTCCTCGCCCACTATTGCAACACCGTCGCCGCAAGCGACCCCACGTTCAACCGCGCCAGCTTCGAATGGAGCTACGCAGCCCTTGGCGCACAGCGGAATTCCAAAATTCTTGGCATCTTCGCCCGCCTCGCCCACCGCGACGGCAAACCCCAATACCTCGCCCACATCCCGCGGATCTGGTCCTACCTCGCCCGCGACCTTACAAACCCAGACCTAGCCGCCCTCGCCGCGTGGTACGACCACGCCTTCCCGCCCGAAATCCGCGCCCGCGCCATCTCCCCAACTCGCATCCGAGCCCGCCCATGACAACCAATCCCGATTGGCGGCCCCATGCCGCCTTCGTGCTCGCAGCCGGGCTTGGCTCGCGCATGCGCCACCTGACGCACGACATCCCCAAACCGATGGTGCCGTTGAACGGTGTCCCCCTGATCGACCGTGTCCTCGACCGTATCGCGGACGCTGGCATCCCCCGCGCGGTCGTCAACGTCCACTATCTGGCTGACGTGTTGCAGGCCCACCTTGCCACCCGCAACCGCCCTGCGATCACCATTTCCGACGAACGCGGTCGTCTGCTCGACACCGGCGGCGGCGTCATGAACGCTTGGCCACAGCTAAATGCCAGCCCCGTCTTGATCCACAACTCTGACTCTGTTTGGATCGAAGGCCAAAACAACACCCAAGGCTCAAATCTCGCCTCCCTCTGTGCCGCCTGGAATCCCGACGTCATGGACAGCCTGATGTTGCTCGCCCCGCTAGCCAATAGCATCGGCTACGACGGCGACGGCGATTTCGAGATGGACGAGACCGGTCGTCTGTCGCGGCGCAAACCAGGGACAGCGTCGCCCTACGTTTTCGCCGGAGTTTCGATTGCCCACCCGCGCCTGTTTGAGGACGCGCCAACGGGTGCGTTTTCGTTGAATACGGTCTGGAATAAAGCCATCGCGTCCGGCCGCTTGTATGGCGTCGCACTATCGGGAACCTGGATGCACGTCGGCACGCCCGAAGCCGTCTTAGAAGCAGAAAGGCGCATGGACCGTGAGCACGCAAGCTAGCCGCCCCCGCATCTATACAATCCCAGCCTCCCAGCCCTTCCTCCAAACCCTGGCCAAAGCCCTGCTTGACGGTCGCCTTCCCACCCCCGGCGGCAAACCGCGCGGCCCCCTCGACCTTGCTGGCATCACGCTCTTGCTGCCGACCCGCCGCGCCACCCGCGCGCTCCAAGACGCCTTCCTGGCAGCAGGCCCCACACAGGCGCTCTTGCTGCCGCGCATCCGCCCCATCGCCGAAGGCGAAGAAGACCTGACCCTGCTGTCGGGCCTGGCCGGTCTTGGCACCATGAACGCCGCCGAACTCGACATTCCAGCCCCCATCAGCGAACTCGAACGCCGTCTCGTCCTGACCAAACTCGTCCTCCAATGGTCTGCCGCCATGCGCACGGCCCCGGCCAACGATGACGACGACCCAGCCGACGGCCAGCCCGTCGTGGCAGCTGGTGCCGATACCCCCGCCCAGGCGGCCAACCTTGCCCGCGAACTGGCCAGCCTCATCGACATGGTCGAAACGGAAAACGTCTCCCTTGCCGGTCTCCAGGGCATTGTTGGCGAAGACTTCTCGGTCCATTGGCAACGCACCCTCGATTTCCTCAAGATCGTCACCCACTGGTGGCCCGAGTACCTTGCCGCCAGCGACCGCCTCGCGCCCATGGACCGCCGCAACCAGTTGATCCTTGCCGAAGCCCGCCGCCTGAACGAAACCCGGCCCACCGCCCCCATGATTGTCGCGGGCGTCACCGGCTCGATCCCCGCCACCGTCGAATTGATGCGCGCCATCGCAGGCCTCGACCAGGGCGCAATCGTGCTTCCCGGCGTCGACCTCGACCTCGACGAGCCAAGCTGGCAGGCCATCACCACCGGCGGTAGCGACCAGCGCCCCCATTCCGAGCACCCCCAGTTCGGCCTCAAAACCCTGCTCGACCGGCTCGGCGTCGACCGGCGCGACGTGATGCTCCTGACGGACGCCCCCAGTTCACCGTTGACCGTCCGCGAGCGCCTCATCAGCGAAGCCATGCGCCCCTCGTCCACCACCGCTGGCTGGCATTCGTTTGCGGCCACCGCCGACCGGGATGCCTACGCCCAGGCGATCGACGGGCTCACCCTCATCGAAGCGCCATCCTCCCAGAACGAGGCTGAAACCATCGCCCTCATCATGCGCGAAGTCGCAGGAATACCGGGCAAAACCGCAGCCCTCGTCTCGCCCGACCGCCTGCTGGCCCGCCGCGTCGCGATCCGCCTGGAAGCCTGGGGCATCCGCGTCGACGATTCAGCCGGCCGCCCGTTCGGCAAAACCGTCCCCGGCACCGTCCTCGACCTCACCATCGAAGCCATCGCCTCCCGGTTTGCCCCCGGCCCGACCGTCGCCCTGATGAAACACCCGCTGGTCCGCTTAGGCCTGCCGCCGTTCGAAATGCGCCGCGCCGCACGCGCCATCGAGTTGGCCGCCTTCCGAGGACCCTACCTTGGCCGTGATATCGGCGGCATCCGCGCAGCCCTCGAATCAGCCGAACGCGATTGCCTCGACGGCGACGAAGCCAAAAGCCAGCGCCGCACCCATGCCGTCCGCCACCTGTTCCCCGACGACTGGATCGGCGCGCACGACATCATCAACCGGCTCGAACTGGCCGTCGCCCCGCTCGTCGAACTGTTCCAGCCGCACGTCGGCCCGCTCCCCCTCGCAACCTTTGCCGACGCCCACGCAACCGTCGCCGAAAGCCTGTGCGCCGAGCCAGCCCCGCCCCCCGTAGACGGCGAGACGCAGCCCGCGCCCCCCCAGTCTCCGTTGTGGATCGGCGAAGCCGGCTTGGCTGCCAAAAATCTGTTCGAAGCTATCCTTCAACCCGGCCTGATCGCCCCCGAAGTCGCCGCCACCGATTACCCCGATTTCTATCGCGCGCTGATCGCCACCGAAAACGTCCGCCCGCGCATCCCGGTCCATCCGCGCCTCTCGATCTGGGGCCCGTTCGAAGCCCGCCTCCAGCAATGCGACGTGCTGATCCTCGGCTCGCTCAACGATGGCACCTGGCCCCAATCCGCCGACCCCGGTCCGTGGATCAACCGCCCCATGCGCGCCGAATTGAAACTTCCAGCTCCCGAAGAAAAGATCGGCTACGCAGCCCACGACTTTACCCAGCTCATCGCAGGCCAGCGCGTCTACCTCACGCGTGCCGAAAAAGTCGACGGCGTGCCAGCCGTCCCCTCCCGCTGGCTGATGCGGCTTGAAGCCTTGCTTGCCAGCATGGACCTCAAAGACAAACTCCGCACCGGACACGACGGCGCGACCTACCTCGCCTGGGCCCGCCAGCGCGACCAGCTAATAACCCCGCGCACACCCGCCAAGCGGCCACGGCCTTGCCCGCCCTATGCGCTACGCCCCCGCCAACTCTCCGTTTCCGCCATCGAGCGCTGGATCGCCAACCCCTACGCGATCTTTGCCGCCCGCATCCTCCGCCTCGAAGCCCTCCCCTTGATTGGCACTGAGCCCGACGCTGCCATCCGTGGCGCAATCATTCACGAGGCGCTGGCCCGCTTCACCGCAGCCCACCCCACGTCACTCCCCAACGACATCGAAGCCGTCCTCCTCGACCACGCCGCCAAGGTGCTCCAGGAATGGACCGGCCACCCCCGCGTGGCCGCCTTCTGGCTGCCCCGCTTCGAGCGGTTCGCCCACTGGTTTGCCCAAACCGAACCCGGCCGCCGCATGCAAGGCGGCATGGTGCTTGCCGAAATCAAAGGTAAAACCACCATCGGATCGCTGGATAAACCGTTCGCCTTGACCGCCCGCGCCGACCGCATCGACCTTACAAACGGGACAGCGATCATCACCGACTACAAGACGGGTACGCCCCCAACCGCCCGCCAGGTCGAAGCCCACACGTCCCCTCAGCTCTCGCTCGAAGCAGCCATTGCCATCGCGGGCGGCTTTGACGGCATCGCGGCCATGTCGATCTCGGGGCTGCGCTACATCCGCGCCTCCGGCGGCGAACCCGCAGGCGTCGAACTCTTCGTTGCCCGCGACAATGCCAATCAGCTCGCCGCCGACACCATCACTGGCCTCAACAAACACATCGCCCTGTTCGACGACGAGGCAACCCCGTATGCCGTCGCCCGTCGCGCACAGTTCCGCTACGACTTCGACGAATTCGCCCACCTAGCGCGCGTCGCCGAATGGTCCACCGCCGCAGACGACGACATCGAGGAGGCTGGCCATGCCGTTTGAGACCGACGCGGCCCATGTGGCCGACGCGCTCGCCAAAACCGCCCGCCTCCAAGGCAAGGCCGCCGACCCCACCGCCTCGGTCTGGGTCAGCGCCAACGCGGGCACCGGCAAAACCCACGTCCTAACCCAGCGCGTCCTGCGCATTCTCATGACCGGCACCGCGCCCGAACGCATCCTGTGCCTCACCTATACCAAGGCCGCCGCTGCCGAGATGTCCAAGCGCGTATTCGACACGCTGGCGGGCTGGATTGGCCTCACCGACGCCGACCTTACAGCCGCACTGGCCAAACTCCTCGGCACGCCGCCCACATCCAAGGAGCGCGACCTCGCCCGCACCTTGTTCACGCGCGCCATTGAAACCCCCGGCGGCTTCAAAGTCCAAACCATCCACGCCTTCTGCGAACGCCTGCTCCAGCGTTTCCCGCTTGAGGCGGGCGTCGCCCCCGGCTTTAAGATTCTCGACGACCAACTCGCCCGCACCCTCATCACCGAGGCGATCAACGACACGCTGTCGGAAGCAACCAGCGACCGCCAAAGCCCCTTGGGTCGCGCCCTCACGACGACCATCCGCTATGCCGCCGAAGATCAGTTCGACGAGGTCCTCACCGCCGCCATCAAGCAACGCGCCCTGCTCGACGGCCTGATCCGCCGTCCGCACGGCCACGACGGCATCGACCCCTTCGTCTTCGCCGATCACCACCTGCGTGCAGCGCTCTCCGTCGGCAAGCTCGCGAACGCTGACACCATCCGCAACGAGATGGAACAGCTCCTCGACGCCCCCACCCTGAAGCGCCTGCGCGACGCCCTTGCCGACGGCACCAAAACCGATATCGACCGCGCCACAGTGATCGGCCAGATCGCGACCCTCACCGGCGGCCCGCGCATCGCAGCGCTCGCAAACCTATTCCTGACCAAATCCGCCCGCACCCCGGTCAAATCGCTGATGACCAAAGCCGTCCGGCAAGCCCACCCCGACCTCGAAATGAAAGTCGAGCAGGCCCAACACCGGTTCGTTGCCCTCGACACCGAACTGACCGGCCTTGACGTCGTCGACGCAACGCTCGCCCTCTACCGCTTGGCCGACGCCGTCTTGACCCGCTACCAGGCGGCAAAGTCAGCCCGCGCCGCCCTCGATTTCGAAGACCTCATCGTCAAGTCAGCCAACCTGCTGGGCGATGGCGCGGGGGCGGCCTGGGTGCTCTTCAAACTCGACGGCGGCCTCGACCACATCCTCGTCGACGAAGCCCAAGACACCGCCCCGTCCCAGTGGCAGGTCGTCCAACGCATCGCCGAAGAGTTCTTCGACGACACTGGCGCTGGCAGCAAAACCGGCGCGCGCACCATCTTCGCCGTCGGCGACGAAAAGCAATCGATCTACTCGTTCCAGGGCGCGCGTCCCGAACTTTTCGCCAAAACCGGCGACGCATTCAAAACCAGCGCCGAGCGGATCGGCATGACCTGGCACGAGACGGCCTTGACCCTGTCCTTCCGCACCGTTAGCCCGATCCTGACCGCCGTCGACCGGATTTTCGCCGACCCCACCACCACACCGGGCCTGTCGACCAACAGCGCCATCGCCATCGAGCACGCCGCCAAACGCATCGGCCAGGCTGGCCTCGTCGAGGTCTGGCCCACCGAAATGCCAGAAGATAAAACCGAAAATGACGCCTGGTCCCCGCTGGAAGAAACCGCCCGCACGTCCCCCGTCACCCGCCTGGCGACCCGCATCGCAACCACCATCCGCGGTTGGCTAGACACCGGCGAACGCCTCCCCTCGCAGGACCGCCCGATCCGCGCGGGCGACATCCTCATCCTTGTGCGCAAGCGCGAACCGTTTGCCTCCGCCATCGTCGCAGCCTTGAAGGATCAACGTGTGCCCGTGGCAGGCGCAGACCGCATCGTGTTGACCAACCAGATCGCGGTCCAGGATCTGCTGGCCCTCGGCGACTTCCTGACCCTGCCCGAGGACGATCTAGCCCTCGCGGCAATCTTGAAAAGTCCCTTGTTCGGCCTCGACGACGATCATCTCTTAGCCCTGGCCAACGGTCGCAAAGGCACGCTGTGGAAAGCCCTGCTTGAAGCAGCCAAAAGCAACGAAACCTACGAGCGCGCGAGCGGCCAGCTTAAGCGCTGGCGCAAAGAAGCCGACTTCAAGCCGCCGTTTGAATTCTACGCCTCTGTCCTCGACCACGACGACGGCCGCTCGAAAATGCTCCAGCGCCTCGGCACCGAAGCCGTCGACAGCATCGACGAGTTCCTCAATCTGGCCCTCACCTACGACGACCAGGCCCCGCCCTCTCTGACCGGCTTCCTTGGCTGGCTCCGTGATGGCGACCGCCAGATCAAGCGCGATATGGAGCAGGGCCGCAACGAGGTTCGCGTCCTCACGATCCACGGCTCCAAGGGACTGGAAGCTCCCATCGTGTTCCTGCCCGACACGACGTCCGTCAAATCCGGCGGCCCCTCCAACGGCCTCTTGCCATTGGCCAAAAACCCGTCGCCATCCGCCATCCCCCAGCTTGCCGTCTGGCCCGTCAAAGGGTCCTCGCACTTAACCGTCATCAAAGACGCCAAGGACGCCATCAAACGCGATGAAACCCGCGAATTGAACCGCCTGCTCTATGTCGCTCTGACCCGCCCGCGCGATCGCCTCTACATCGCAGGCTTCCAGTCGCGCGAAACCTTACCTGCTGGCTGCTGGTACGACCTGATCACCTCAGCCCTCGCGCGCGATCTCACCCCTGTCACGTTGCCCGATGGCCGCGTCGTCAAGCGCCTGACCGTTGAACAAACCGCCCCCGCCGAGGCGGCCAAAGAGCACGTCGCCAACGACGCCATGCCAGCCCCACGCCCAGCCTGGATGGACACGCCAGCGCCGCGTGAGGCCCAACCCGCAATCCCCGTCGCGCCGTCCCGCCTCGCCCCTTATGATTTCGACGACGCCGGCGAACCGGTCGCCTTGCCGATAGCCCCCCCGGCGGAACAACCATCCGATCCCGCATCGGCGTCCATGCCGCGCGAAGCGGCCGTCGCCGGCCCGCAACGCTTTACCGACAACCGGTTCCTGCGCGGCACCCTGACCCACGCCCTGCTGGAACACCTGCCATCGCTCCCAAGCAGCGCCTGGCCACGCGCAGCAGCAGCTTTCCTGGACCGCCGCGCCGCCGATTTGGCTATCCACGTCCGCACAAGCATCGCACACGAAACGCTGATGATCCTCAACGACCCAGCATTCGCACCCCTGTTTGGCCCATCCAGCCGGGCCGAAGTCCCAATCGTTGCCCAATTGCCCAATCCCGCTGGCAAGGGCCAGGCACTCAAGCTCAACGGACAGATCGACCGCCTTGTTGAAACCCCCGATTGCGTTATGATCGTCGACTATAAAACCAACCGTCCCCCGCCAACGGACCTGTCACAGGTCCCTAGCGCTTACCTTATGCAGCTTGCTGCCTATAAGCTGGCGCTGGCAGCGATCTACCCAGGCAAACCGATTCGCGCCGCCTTGCTTTGGACCCAAACCCCGAGCCTGATGGAAATTCCAGCACCGACGCTGGACTTCTTGAGTTCAAAACTCTGGGACTATGGAACTCCAAGGGTTGACGTCGTCGGCTTGCCTACCTAATTACCGCCCACGGAGCGAGGCTTTGTGCGACGACCAGAAATGAGCGCAACGTCGTGTCATCACTAACTACGAGCGCGATAGGACCACCGCGTTCCCAAAAGGAGACCTTTATGTCCAATGCGGCCGCCGTCACCGATAAAACCTTCGACGCCGAGGTTCTGACATCGGAACTCCCCGTGCTTGTCGATTTCCACGCGGAATGGTGTGGCCCGTGCAAGGCCATGGCCCCCGCCCTCGACCTCGTTGCCGCCGAGATGAAAGGCAAAGTGAAGGTCGTCAAAGTCGACGTCGACGCAAACCCGGGCATCACCAGTAAGTTCGCCATCCGCGCCATGCCGACTTTGCTCATCTTCAAAGGTGGCAAAGTCGTCGCCACCCACACCGGCGCCATGGTCCAAAAGCGCGTCCTCGAAGACTGGGTCAAAAAGTCGATCTGACCTCTCATCCCCTCCCCCCGTCCTTACGGAGAGAGGGTTAGAGCTTGCCCCCGCGAAGGCGGGGGGTGAGGGGCCGCAGCAAAACGCACGCTCAAAAAGAACGTCTTACGAAAGCCCCGCCCTAACCCGGCGGGGCTTTTTGTTGCAGTCTGTCATCACGGGCGAACCCCGGACACGTGATCCGGGGGTAGACCCGGGACCCAGGGGCCACAAATTCAGCCCCATCCACACGCGCACTTAGCGTCCGTCCGACTTTGATGGAATCAAAGACGGACCCTAAGCGACTGTTTGGTTGTGCTTCTTATCGGAAAACCGGTTCCCACTTTTCCGGAAGCACTCTAAATGTCTAAAAAACTGAGGGGTCCGGGGAGCTGTGCTCCCCGGCAGCGTGTGGGGCTGGCCCCACTCGCGACAACGTCGCGAATACGCCACACACCGGCCCCTCAATTCCCCTGCGCCACGACGCCTTCCTGCTGCGCCAAAACCTGCCCCGCCAGATACAGCGACCCGCAAATCAAGACCCGCTTCGGCCCCGGATGCGCGGCCTCGATCGCCTGCAACGCCGCCGCGACATCGCGCGCAAGGCTCGCCGTCAGCCCCACCGAGCGCGCGGCCTCCGCAAGCGTTTCCGGCGCATGCGGTGCCTCGTTGGCACCGGGAATCGGCACCGCCACGACGTCCCGCGCAAGTCCTCGGAATGGCGATAAAAACCCCGCCGCATCCTTCAGGCCCATCATCCCGCACACCAGATGCAACGGCCGCGGCGACCGGTCTTCCAAGTCGGCCAGCGTCTGCGCCAACACCTGCCCCGCCGCCGGATTATGCCCCCCGTCGAGCCACAACTCGCAACCCGCACCGAGCATCGCGGGCAGCGGCCCGCCAACCAATCGCTGCATCCGCGCAGGCCAAACGACCCGCGTCAGCCCCGCTTCGATCGCCGCTTCGTCGAGCCCCAGATCGGACAGGGCCATGGCGGCAGCAACCGCCGTGCCCGCATTGGCAATCTGGTGCCGCCCAAGCAATCCCGGCAACGGCAGATCCAGGAGCTGCTCGTGCCATTGCACAACGAGCCGCCCGCTCTGTTCGTAGGCGTCGAAATCCTGTCCCCAGGCAATCAGAGGCGCACCCGTCCGGCGGGCAATATCATCGATAACGTGACCGGCCTCGTCACTCTGCACCGACACGACAGCGGGCACGCCGCGCTTCAAAATCCCGGCTTTTTCCGCAGCGATCAACCCAACCGTCGCCCCGAGCTTATCGGCGTGGTCGAGCGATACCGGCATGATCACGCACAGGCGCGGTCGAGGCACGACGTTCGTCGCATCCAGCCGCCCGCCAAGCCCGACCTCCAGCAACAACACGTCAGCAGGATGCTCGCTGAACGCTAGGAACGCGGCGGCAGTCGTGATCTCGAACTGAGTAATGTCATCGCCGTTGTTCACAGCCTGCGTCCGGGCCAACACATTAACGAGTGCCGCCTCTCCAATCGGCTGAGCCGTCTCGCCGGCCGCCCCCGCCAGCACGATGCGCTCATGAAACCGGACCAGATGCGGCGACGTGTAGACATGCACCCGCAAGCCTGCCGCCTCGAACATAGCCTTGAGAAAGGCCGTCATCGACCCTTTGCCGTTCGTCCCGGCAATGTGGACCACCGGCGGCAACCGCAGATGGGGATTGCCCAGACGCCCAAGCAGCCGTTCGATCCGCCCAAGCGACAGATCGATCAGTTTGGGATGCAGAGTTTTGAGCGCTGCGAGCAATTCATCGCTGGTTGGCACGTGGTCTCCAGTGAGCGGTTGCGTCGCCTGACGTTGACCCGATTACGTGCGCGGCGCATCTTTCGGCGCAACCTTGGCTTGACCGGCGGCCGGTGTCGTTTTCTTTGTTTCCACGATCACGTCCGGGGCAGCCACCGGTTCACTGACGGCAGGCTTATCCGTGGCGACCGCCGGAATTCCATTGACGTAAGCCTTGCTGCCATTGAACTTTTTAGCCTTCGCCGCGTCCGCCGCCCGCCGCAGCGAAACGCCCGACATCAGCAATCGGCACACCCGGGCCAACGTCTCGCGTAGCTTATGGCGATGCACGACCATGTCGATCATGCCATGCGCCAAAAGGTACTCCGAACGCTGGAACCCTTCCGGTAGTTGTTCGCGGATCGTCTGCTGGATAACGCGCGGTCCCGCAAAACAGATCAGCGCGTTGGGCTCCGCGATATGAATGTCACCTAGCATCGCGTACGACGCCGTGACCCCACCCGTCGTCGGGTCCGTCAGCACCACGATGTAAGGCAGCTTGGCATCCCGCAATCGCTGAATCGCAATCGTCGTGCGCGGCATCTGCATCAGGGACAAAATCCCCTCCTGCATCCGCGCCCCGCCAGAGGCGGCAAACAGGATGAACGGCGCGCCTAATTCGACCGCGCGCAACATCCCCGCGATCACCGCTTCACCGGCTGCCATACCGAGCGATCCGGCCATAAAGTGAAAGTTCTGGGCCGCAGCAACGACCGTCAACCCGTCCAGCTTGCCCTCGCCGACGAGAACAGCGTCGTCCTGCTCGGTTGCGGCCTTCGCGTCCTTCAATCGATCGACGTAGCGACGCTGATCGCGAAACTTGAGCGGGTCCTGCGCCACATGCGGCAAGGCCAAGCGCACATATTCCGCGCCGTCGAACAGATGTTCGAGCCGCTGCGTGCCTGTCATACGCCAGTGATAGCCCGACCCCGGTACCACGAACTGGTTGGCTTCGAGGTCTTTGTGAAACACCATCTGCCCCGATTCAGGGCACGTGATCCACTGACCATCGGGAATTTCCCGTTTGGTCGTCAGAAGCCCGCGAATTTTGGGCCGCACAAAATTGTTGATCCAGTTCACTGGATAGAAACTCCTTGCGAGGTCCAAGCATTGACGCGGCGAGGCAGTGGAGGCCTGCCCAGGCAGCTCTAACTTTTGAGCACACCCGCAATACTTGAAACTAAATCTAGAACCGCAGGCACCGTTTTTACAGTGGCTTGCGCTTGACCATCCAGGCTTTGTTGGATCGCGGTTACTATCGCCGATCCGACGACAACACCATCCGCGCCTTGTGCCAGCGCGCGAGCCTGTTCACCGGTTCTTACGCCAAAACCGACCGCAACGGGAAGCTTTGTTGACGCTTTGATCCGTGCCACCTGCGCAGCCACGTCTTGAACGACCGGCGCCGCCGACCCGGTAATCCCCGTGATTGAAACATAGTACAGGAAACCACTGGTATTGGCCAAGACCGCCGGTAAACGTGCCGCATCTGTCGTCGGCGTCGCCAGCCGGATGAAATTCAATCCATGCGCCATGGCTGGCACGCACAGTTCGTCGTCGGCTTCCGGCGGCACATCCACCACGATCAGCCCATCGACTCCGGCAGCCTTCGCATCGCCCAAAAACCGTTCATTGCCATAGACATAGATCGGGTTGTAATACCCCATCAGCACGATCGGCGTCTCAGTGTCAGTCTTGCGGAAATCGGCAACCAAAGCCAACGTCTTGATCATATTCTGACCAGCTTTGAGTGCCCGCAAGCTGGACGCCTGGATCGCTGGCCCATCCGCCATCGGGTCCGAAAACGGCATCCCGACCTCGATGATGTCCGCCCCAGCCTTGGGCAACCCCGCCAAAATCGCGGCCGACGTCTCAAGATCGGGATCGCCCGCCGTCACAAAGCACACCAGCGCAGGCTTGCCCGCAGCCTTCAGTGCTGCAAACCTCGTGTCGATCCGTGTCGCCGTCATCGTTGTCATAATCGCGGGCCACCCTGCCAAAATCTCACCCGCTCTCGTATGCGGATACCCCTAGGTTGGCAAGCAGCGGGATCAAGAAAGGTCCCGACGCTTAAAAGAGACACTCAATCCAGAGGCAGCGCAATTGCCCGATCGGCAATCGCGTCAAGCACGCGGCAACCGTGAAGCTGGCTTACGCCCGCCAGATGTGCGGGGCGGCCCGATGCAAGCCTCCCAATCTATCGCAGCAATCTCGCGTTTGATCCAATTTGTGAATGCCTGAACTTTGGGGAAGCTCTCGCGCGACTTTGCACAAACCACATAATAGGCGCGGTTGGACCGCAGCCGCTGCTCGAATGGCGCCCACAGACGGCCGGTGCGCAGATCGTCATACGCCATCACATCGTAAGCCAGCAGCACTCCGGCACCTTCGATGACGGCGTCGAGTGCGTGATTGGCACTGCTGAATCGAAGCCCCCGGCGAAGATCGACACCATCGACTCCGGTTGCCTTGAACCAGTCCGCCCAGCCCGGCATGACAGCCAGGCTTTCATCGTGGATCAGCGGCAACCGCTTCAAAGCCTGCGGTGTCACGATCCCGTCTCTCGGGCTCATCAGCCTGGGGCTGCACACCGGCATCATACAAACATCGATCAGCTTCTCGACGGCCAGGGTGGCTTCCGGCGGTGCATCGACAGGCATCAGGCGCAGTGCGATGTCGACGCCGTCGGCCTTGAAATTGGCAAAGCTGGTCGAGGAGGATACGCGCACGTCGATGCCCGGATGCTCAGCGGCAAACCTATGAAGGCGCGGCACCAGCCATTTCGAGGCAATGCCCGGAGGCGTGCTGACGACCAGCACGAGCGTATCACCGCGATTTCGCAAAGCCGCGACGGCATCGCGAATATGGCTAAAGCCGGTTTGAAGTCCCGGCAAAAGCAATTGACCTTCTGCCGTCAGCGTAATCGACCGCACACCGCGATCAAACAGTTCCAGGCCGAGCAATTCCTCGAGTCCGCGAATTTGGTGGCTTAAAGCACCGGCAGTCACATGCAGCTCAAGCGCCGCCTTTGTAAGACTGAGGTGCCGCGCAGCAGCCTCGAAGGCTCGGAGGGCGTTCAGCGGCGGGACCTGATCATGCATGAGCTTATCTCAATCATCGGCTGAGAACTGCTCCTTTGTCACGGCGCATTCACGGCGTCAATCTCGCGCTGAATAGAACATAGGATTGAGAATATCTCGAACTTGCGACCGGTCATCCAGATCACGGGAGACACCATTGACCCTTGCAGCACATCGTAGCAACGCAGACGCCAACAGGCGCCGGAAGGGAAAAGGTGCCTGGGGCTGGTTCGTGGGCGCGTTGCGTTGGACTGACGATGCCAATTTCGCTTTTCGTCAGCGACAAGCAGAACGCGAAATTGCCAGGGACCTCGAGCGATCCGGCGGACTCGTAACCGACGATATCGAGCGGCAAATGATCCAACGTCTGTCAGCTGCAAAATTCAGTTCGCACGATTAGCCCGTTATGCCCCGTGGAAACTCGGAAACTTCGAAAGCGGCACCCGACGCAGAAGTCACTAGAGCCTGATCGTTTGAGATGGAAGCACTTGCGGACATCGAGAACGTGAATCAGTCTCTACAAACAAGAACCGAGAGCACGTTCGCCCGATGAGTTTGATTCAATCAAGAGCGAACGTGCTCTAGGAGTTGACCCCGAACCCCGGGTCGGGACGCCCCCCCCCTAAACCTTAATCCCCAGCGCCTTGGCCACCGTGAACAGGTCCTTATCCCCGCGCCCGCACAGGTTCATCACCAGCAGGTTATCGCGCGGCAGCGTCGGCGCGAGTTTGGTCACAAACGACAGCGCATGCGCTGGCTCGAGGGCTGGAATGATCCCTTCGAGCTTCGTGCACAATTGCAGCGCATCAAGCGCCTCCTTGTCGGTCGCAGGCACATACGTCACCCGCCCGCTGTCCTTCAGCCACGCATGCTCGGGACCCACGCCCGGATAATCCAACCCCGCAGAAATCGAATGGCCCTCTTGGATTTGCCCGTCGCAATCCTGCAGCAGATAGGTGCGGTTGCCGTGCAGCACCCCCGGCGTTCCCCCGGTCATGGACGCCGCGTGCCCATTATCGACGTCGATCCCGTGCCCGCCAGCCTCGACGCCGTAAATCGCGACCCCCTCGTCGTCGAGGAACGGGTGAAACAGCCCGATCGCGTTCGACCCGCCGCCGATGCACGCCACCAGCGTATCCGGCAACCGCCCTTCCGCTTCCATCATCTGCTCGCGCAGTTCGCGCCCGATGACCGACTGGAAATCGCGCACCATCGCCGGATAGGGGTGCGGACCCGCCGCCGTCCCGATGATGTAATACGTGTCGTGCACGTTGGTCACCCAATCGCGCAGCGCCTCGTTCATGGCATCCTTCAGCGTCCCCGCGCCGCTCGTCACCGGGTTGAGCTTCGCCCCCAGCAGGATCATCCGCGCCACGTTCGGAGCCTGCCGCTCGACGTCGGTCGCGCCCATATAGATCTCGCAACCCATCCCGTACTTGGCGCAAACGGTCGCAACCGCAACCCCATGCTGCCCCGCACCGGTCTCGGCGATGATCCGCGTCTTGCCCATCCGCCGCGCGAGCAAAATCTGCCCCAGGCAGTTGTTGATCTTGTGCGAACCGGTGTGATTGAGTTCGTCGCGCTTGAAGTAAATCTTCGCGCCGCCACCCGTCTGCGAAAGCGACCGGAAATGGTCGGTCAACCGATCGGCGTGATAAAGCGGGCTCGGACGCCCCGAATAGTGCTTATTCAAAAATGCGATCTCGGCCGCGAACGCTGGATCGGCCTTCGCCGCCTCGTAGGCATTTTCCAGATCAAGGATCAGCGGCATCAGCGTCTCGGCGACAAACCGCCCGCCAAACATGCCAAAAAACCCGCGATCGTCCGGACCCGAGCGGTAGCTGTTGAGCTTCGGCTGGCTGGTCTTATCCTTCGTCGTTGCCATCGGATGTCCTTTGTCGAAGCGCTGCGCGAACGAGCTTTCACCCGCAACCTTCCTTTTTGGGTCGCAAAAAAGAGGGGAGTTTGAGGGGTCACCCCTCAAACGGGGTCCGGGGCGGTAGCCCCGGCTCTCGCGTGAATGAAAAAGTTATGTAGAGCCGTTTACCGCGCGAAGGAAGCGCCGGATCAGTTCCGGGTCTTTAACGCCCGGCGCGCTCTCGACGCCCGACGACACATCAACCGCCCGCGCGCCCGTGACCCGCAGCGCTTCGCCAACGTTTTCGCTCGTCAACCCGCCCGACAGCATAAACGGCACCCGTCCCTTGATGGCATCCAGCGCATGCCAGTCAAACGTCCGCCCGTTCCCACCCGGCAAGTCCGCCCCTTTGGGGGCTTTGGTGTCGAACACGATCATGTCCGCAATCCCGGCATAGTCAAACACCCGCGCGGCACAATCCGCCGTCGCGATGGGCAGCGCTTTCCAAACGGCCACGCCATAGCGCGCCTTCAGCGCTGCCACCCGCTCCGGGCTCTCCTCGCCATGCAACTGCAGCACATCGGGACGCGACGCAGCGACAATCCCGTCCAGCGTCGCATCGTCCGCATCGACGCTGAGCGCAACGATCCCCGAACGCCAGCGCGCATGATCGGCCCGTGCCCGCGCCTCGTCCAGCGTGGTGTTGCGCGGACTCTTGCCGAAAAACACAAGCCCCACATAGTCAGCGCCGCCCTCAATCGCCGCATCCAGCGCCTCGACGGTCTTCAACCCACAGATTTTGACGAGCGGCTTCACGACTGTCCTGCACTCCGTTTGCGCCACCGATCAAACGCCACCGTGGCAAATATCAGCTCGACGATCCCAAACGGCCAAGCCCCTTGAAGAAAGCCGTAGATCGAGCCCAGTAGACAGCCGAGCGCAAAGCCCAGCACGTAGATAGAACCACGATCTTCCAGCCAATAGCAGATCAGCATGAACGTCAACGAAGCGAGCCCGAACAGGCTCAGGGCATCCACGGTCAGCGGCCAACAACGGCGAGAGACTTAGCCCCATTGGCGCGGTCGCCCGGCTTGCCTGCCATGAGCATATCGTCGCGCTCACGCACCAGTCGTTCCGACTCAGACTGCCAGCGACGCGCTTCCTGCGTGCGATGGCGAGCGGTCCGGCGCCAGCGGCCTTGATTGAACCACGTCGCGATCCCGCCGAGCGCCACGCCCGCGATCAGCGCAAGCAGCAAGTAAACATAAAACGGCATCGAAATCGCAAGCACGGCGTCTTCCGGGCGGAACGGATTGAGCGCGAGGCGCACTGGATGCCGATTGGCGAGCGCCAGCGAGACTAAAATCAGCGCTGCCGGCAACGCGATCAACAGCGATATGATTTTCTTCATGATGGCCAGGCCTTTCCGAGAAGCTTAGTCTTTGTTGAGCTTATCGCGAAGCTCTTTACCCGTCTTGAAGAATGGAACAAACTTTTCTTCGACCGGCACCGACGCGCCCGTCCGTGGATTGCGCCCCGACCGCGCGGCCCGGTGCTTGACCGTAAACGCCCCAAATCCACGGAGCTCCACCCGGTCGCGCCTCACAAGCGCATCGACGATTTCGTCGAACACCACGTTCACAATGCGCTCGACGTCGCGATGATAAAGGTGCGGGTTTGCCGCCGCGATCTTCTGGATGAGTTCGGACTTGATCACGCGACAATACCCCAACAGCTGCAGACACCGGACAAAAGCCACAAAAGCCTCTGTAATCCCACTACTTTTCGGATTGATGCCAAACTGAGACCATGCCGTCAAGCGTGAGCGTATCCAATCGTGTACCGCGCCCTAACGAAGCGGCAATCTGGGCAGCAGCATCCCCGAACATTCGGCCGGTCAATTGGGCACTGGCATTGGGCACCGCCCACCCATCCTCGCTGTGAGGTTTCCAGTCCACCACCTTCAAATCTTTCTTCACGCCTTTGGCCGACGCAAGCCAGGCGACGGCCTCCGCTTCCCCGCCGATTTCATCGACCAGCTTGACACTGAGCGCCTCGCGGCCTGAAAAAATGCGGCCTCTCTCAAGACCATCGATCTCGGCAGCCTTGACCCCGCGCCGCGCCTCGACAAGCGAAACGAACCAGCGGAACCCGTCGTTGACCATATTCTGCGTCACGGCCCGACCGCCTTCCTCCATCGGCAAGAACGGCGACGGCGTAGCTTTCAGATTGCCGCTTTTGACTTCGTTCACCTTGACGCCAAGTTTATCAAGCAGGCTCGAAAATTCCGGCCATTGCGCGATCACCCCGACAGAACCCGTGATCGTATTCCCGCGCGCCACGATGTGATCGGCCGCCATCCCCACGATGTAGCCAGCCGACGCAGCAACGGTGCCAAATTGCGCGACGACCGGCTTCTTCTGCGCCACCCGCCGGATCGCCTCGTGGATCGCTTCCCCGCCCGTCGTCGTCCCGCCCGGCGAGTTGACGAACACCAGAAGTGCTGCAACTTTGTCGCTCTCGGCGATCTTTTCAAACATCCGCAACTGATCCCGGCTTTCCAGGATCGTGCCTTCGATGGCGACACGCGCAATCTGCTGCGGTTGTGTCAGCGACGTCAGCTTATCCCCGCCGAACGCAAACGCGCCGATCGCCAGCGCCACGGCCCCGATCCCAAGCGACCGCCAGAACGTGACCGACCGCCGCAACTGCCGCCGATCCAGCACGATTTCAGTTTCTTCGCTCATAGGTTTGATATGTCCCGCAAATGACCCACCGCCGACCTTAAGCAATTGCCCGGCATGTGAAAACCAAAAAAGCCATGGTCAACCCGGCATGACGTACAGCGTGCGCCACCCACAAAAACGCGCGATCCCTTAGGACCGCGCGCTGATTGTTTCGCTCGCCTTGAGCCCGCAGGGCTCCGGCGTCCGTTTTACTCCGCGTCGTCGTCGGAGCCTTTTTTCTTGATCGCGGCCTTGAAGATATCGCCAAGCGATGCGCCCGAATCCGACGAACCGAACTGAGCGACGGCAGCCTTCTCTTCAGCCATTTCAAGCTGCTTGATCGAGACGGCGATCTTGCGGGCAGCCTTATCAACCGACAACACGGCTGCATCGACCTTTTGACCAACCGCGAACCGTTCGGTGCGCTGATCCGCACGCTCGCGGGCCACATCGGCGCGCTTGACGTACGAGACGAGGTCGCTGTCGGCGATCTTCACATGCAAACCGTTTTCTTCGATGGCCGTGATTTCGCAGGTGACAGTGTCGCCCTTCTTGTACTTCGACAAGGCATCGATCGGGTCGCCCGAAAGCTGCTTGATGCCAAGCGAAATGCGCTCCTTCGCGCCGTCCACATCGAGCACCTGGGCTTTGACGGTGTCGCCCTTCTTGTAGTCCTTAATGACTTCTTCACCAGCCTTCGTCCAATCGAGATCGGACAGGTGGACCATGCCATCCACGCCACCATCAAGGCCGATAAACAGGCCGAATTCGGTGATGTTACGGATCGGTCCTTCGATGACCGAACCCTTGGGGTGAGCAGCCAGGAACGCATCCCAGGGATTGTCCTGGGTCTGCTTGAGGCCAAGCGAAATGCGGCGCTTGTTGGCGTCGACTTCGAGCACCTGAACTTCGACCTGCTGGCTGGTGGCCACGATCTTGCCCGGATGCGTGTTCTTCTTCGTCCACGACATTTCAGAGACGTGGATGAGGCCTTCGACGCCCGGCTCCAGCTCAACGAACGCGCCGTAATCAGCGATATTCGTGACGTTGCCCTTGAACTTCGAGCCAACCGGATACTTGGCTTCGATCGACGCCCAGGGGTCGGACTGCAACTGCTTCATGCCCAGCGAAATACGCTGTGTATCCGAGTTGATGCGGATGATCTGCACCTTCACGGTATCGCCGACGTTCAGGATTTCGGATGGGTGATTGACGCGGCGCCAGGCCATGTCGGTGACGTGCAACAGACCATCGATACCGCCCAGATCGATGAACGCACCGTAATCGGTGATGTTCTTGACCAGACCGTCGATAACCTGACCTTCGGCCAGACGGGCGACGATGTCGGCGCGCTGTTCGGCGCGTGTCTCTTCGAGCACCGAGCGGCGCGAAACAACGATGTTGCCGCGACGGCGATCCATTTTGAGGATCTGGAACGGCTGTGGCTGATGCATCAGCGGCCCAATATCGCGCACGGGACGGATATCGACCTGCGAGCCGGGAAGGAACGCGACAGCGCCGTCCAGATCGACCGTGAAGCCGCCCTTGACCTTATTGAAGATCACACCGGTGACCTTCTCCTGCTTCTCGTGCATCTTCTCGAGACGCGTCCAGCTTTCTTCGCGCTTGGCCTTGTCGCGCGACAGCACGGCTTCACCGAGCGCATTCTCGACGCGCTCCAGGTAAACTTCAACCGTATCGCCGACCTTGAGGGTCACGGGCGCGCCGTTGACCGAGAATTCCGACAGCTTGACGCGGCCTTCCATCTTCAGACCGACGTCGATAACAGCCTGGTCCTTTTCGATGCCGACGATCCGGCCCTTGATCACCTGACCTTCGTAAACGTCATCCTTGGCGAGGCTTTCCGAAAGCATCGCGGCAAAGTCGTCCATCGTCGGGTTGTATGAGTCTGCTTGCATACCAGCCACGTAGATTGTCTCCTGGCAGTGGGTTATCCGCACAACGGGCCAATCCCGGCGGCGGTGGAAGATTAAAAATGCACCTTTTGCCTCCGTCTGCGCCTCACGGAACAGCGGACAGCACGAGCTGCCAAAAACGGGTGATGTGGTTCGTAAGGGCTGTCCGAGGGCTTGGCCCACCAACGCAAATTAGGGCGCGCGTTTCGCACACCCTCGTTGTCCAATCTTCCTCTTGATCAGTCCAACAGCCACCTAGAATATTCGGACCTATACCCAAATCAGCGCGTTCCGGCAAGAGATGAAGCACGGCGACCACTTCCCCCTCTCCCCATGCCCTTCACTCGCATGGGAGGGTCGGGGTGAGGGGCGGCCACAAGCAACGGTCTAGCCCACAAAACGTCATCCCAGCGAAGGCTGGGATCCAGTCAACCATCAATTTAGCTCCAACAGCCGGGGCCACAACTAGGCCCCCATCCCGAAATGAGACGGCTCAACTACCATAACATAAGTTTCTCAATGCAAATGAACCAACAGTTGGTGCACTCCCTAATAAGGCAATGACGCGATTGAGGTCACCGGCAATGCGATCTGACATGAAGAAGATTCTGGGTGATAAGCGCGGCAGCCGGTGCACCGTGCCGTGGAAAGGCAAACGCTTTTCTCCGGCTGAATTCCGCAAATACGATTGGGACATCGACGACAGCCTTTTCGTCGGCGGCTTGGTCGGGCATGGCCTTGAAAAGTCACTGATCGGTGCCAGAAGCCGTCCAGGAGGCGGCTGGGGTGGCGCAATCAACTCAGCGCCCCTGAAGCGCTTTCTGTCGTCAAAGGTGGGCCGACCCTGGAACGAAATTCAGTCGGAGTTGTGCACGGCTTTACGCCGGACCAAGATTGCCGAAGCCAATCCATGGATTTTCCGGGCTCATGTCGCCCTCGACGCGCATATGGTCGACGGCAAAACGATGGCTTACGATTGGTCAGGAAAGCTATTACCGCTTTCTGAACTTAGTGAGGAATTCTACGTCGACCAAACGAGCGGTCGCTTGCATCGCAACACATCGATCGAAACTCACCGCATGCGCCAGAAGCGCCTTGCAGCCGCAGCAACGGCCGAACGTGCCCCGCGAATGAGAGAACTGTCCCCTTACCGGCAATTGCATCTGCTATCGGACGGAAACTGGTGGGAAATCACGCTCGCTGACACGGCATTGTCAAATGCAGCCCGATCAGATGACGTCGTATTGCGCGCCGGACTATCCGACCTTCCGTCGCCAACTCTTTACGGACGCCCGCGAGTCTTTGCCCGCGCAAAACGCATCCTGTCCAAGGCCGAACTCAAACACCACGCCCTGCGCTAGCCTTTGCCTCGATCAACCCCACCGCCGCCTTGAACACGCTTTTGATGTCCATCTCGCTCGTATCCAGCAAATGCGCATCCGCCGCCCGCTTCATGGGCGCAGCGCCTCGACCCGCATCCCGCTCGTCCCGGGCGATGATATCGGCCAGCACCTGCGCGTACGAAATATCCTCCCCGCGCGCTTCCATTTCACCAAACCGCCGCAACGCCCGCACCTCCGGCGACGCCGTCACGAAAATTTTCACGTCCGCATCCGGACAGATCACCGTCCCGATATCGCGCCCGTCGAGCACCGCCCCAGGCTCCCGCCGCGCAAACGCCCGCTGAAACTGCAACAGCGCCGCCCGAACCTGCGGAACCTTAGCCGCAACCGACGCTGCATCGCCCGCCTTCGCCCCCCGCAATGCCGGATCGTCCAGACTTGCGGCATCAAGGCTTTTGGCCAACGCCGCCCCCGCCCACGGATCATCCAACCGGAACCCGCGTTGCGCGAGGTCCCGCGCCACCGCCCGGTACAGCAGCCCCGTATCTAAAACCGGCAAGCCGAAATGCTCGGCCACCAGCTTCGCCAGCGTCCCCTTGCCCGAAGCAGCCGGTCCGTCAATTGCGATAATCATGCCTGAATTCCTCTCCCCCGTTCCTTCCCCCAACCCATCGGAGTTGGCAAGAGGAGCAGACGAGAGCAATCCGATACGAGACGAAACGCCCCAGGACGTAGACCTCTGTTACAACGCCATAGGCGCCGCCGCATGGCATCAACTCAAGTTGAACATTGCAACGATGACATTCAGCCCGCGTATATTCGTCGACAGGCAGCAATAAGGACTCCACCGATGCGCACCTTAATCTTGACGACGATAGCGTTTTCTCTCGCCGCAGCGCTGACGCCCGCCGCCGCCGAAACCGATCGCTCAAAGCGCCACCATGATCGCAGCGCCTACAGCGACAATGAACGCATCAGCGCCGACCGCCGCCAGCGCCGTCTCATCGACAGCTCTGAACGCGACCGTGCCCAAAACTGCGACGGTGCCGGCCAGTATTCAGGCTACCCCGATTGGGCCCGCATTGCCTTCGCCTGCGGCAGCCGCCGTTGACCAGCTCAAAGCCACCGCTCACGCCTGATTGAGTAGCGTAACAACACCATCACGCGCGCGTAACAAGAGGAGTACCGTTTTCGACAGGAGAACCACAATATGTATCGCTTGATCTTGCCCATGGTCGCAATGTCGCTCGCTGCAGCCACAATCCCCGCTACCGCCGGGAGCGCTCGTGGCAAGTCTGACGGCATTCGCCAAAGCGGGGCGGTCGCAACCGAACGCCAGCAGCGCAAACAACACGATTCGACCGAACACGACCGAGCTCAAAGCTGCGATTCGTCCAGACAATACGCAGCCTATCCCGATTGGGCACGCATCGCCTTCTCATGTGGCAACAGCGGCGGCAAATAGCCCATGATCGGGTATGATTAGAGCACCGCACGGAACTCGCGTGAAGCGGTCTCCAAAAAAGTACGATTAAGCCGCAGACGAGAGTCCGTCTTGGTTCGACGCCGGACGGCCCCAAGCCTTCACATCGCCGGGTTGGCGCGGCCTTAGCTCGCCTTCACCAACTCAAATCCGCTATCCAATCCAAGCTTCGTGCTCTCGCGCTCAACGAACGCCAGCAGCGCCTGTTCGGGCCCGTTGGTCACGCCGTTGCGCGCAATCCGCTCCTGCAGCCACCCAGCCTTTTCAGGCGTCAGGATTGCCGCCATCTCAATGGCGACATCGCGCTCCATGTTGCGCTGACCATGCTCGTCTTCGACCTCTTGAGCCAACGTGGTCGCTCGCGTTTTCAGCATAGCCGTGAGGTTGGGCGGACGCTTCCCGAAGACCTTGCCGAGCACATTGCCCATCGCACCGACCACATCGGCCTTATACGACCCGGCGTTATCGAACCGCAGCGCAGTCTCGCGATCCGGCATCATGCGGCCCGTTGCGCCCAGCAGATAATTCCCGATCGCCTTGGCAAACAGATCGTCGAACGCTGGATCGTTGGCAGCACCGGTGGTCGCGTCAGCGATGGCAAACAGCGCCTCGGCCTCCTCGCGGCTGACCGCCAGATGGCCTTCACGGCCCGCGCCCCACAAAATCCGCTGCAACATCGCAACATCGGCCTGATCGACGCGCCCGCTGACGTGGGCACGCCCTTGCGCATCCGCCCCGTCGCCATAGATCGCCGCCTCTTTCGCCATCCGCAGCGCAAACGCTGCAAACGCTGGCGGCACCTCGCGCGCCTCCTCGATGACCTTCACGGCAATCGCCAGATCGCCATCCATCGACGGCGTGCGACGTTTCGAAATCTGCCCCTCAAGCCACGCCGCATTATCGTCCGAAACATACCCCTTCGGCTCGGCCTGGTTCAGCACATAGTCCGATAGCGCCTCAACAAAAAACGCGGACCATTCAGGGCACGCAACCGACCGCGCCCGCTCAACCGCATACACCGCCTCGGCCTCGGCCCGCGACACGAGGCAATCCCCGCCATAGACCGCCCGCCGCACGGCCAGCACATCGCCCGTCTCGATCCGACCGCTGGCAGCAACCCGCTGCGCGATCTCGTGAACACCTGGTGCACCAGCCATCATCCGCTCCTGCAAATCGCGACCCTCCGCCGCGCGCAGTAAACTACCCTCAAGGATTTAAACCCCGGTTAACGATTTCCAGCTGTCCGCCCAACCTTTGACAATCCCGCCTCTGTCGTGCACTGTATTACACGCACTCAGGAGCCGCCATGCCGACCATCACCATCCGCCTCGACGACGAAACCGATGCCCGCCTGAAACGGCGGCTTGAGCGGAGCGGCGAAACGCTGTCCGAATTCGTCCGCGCAGCTGTCGTCAATCAGCTTGCAGCGGTCCCGGCGCAAGAGACACCATACGACGTCTGGGCACGCCTCGTCCAAGACTGCACCGGAAGCGGCGAAAGCGACCGCTCGGAAACCTACAAGGCGCGAATCAAGGACAAGTTGCGTGCAAAACATCGTTGTTGACGCCGGCCCCTTGATCGCACTGTTCGACCCCGACGATGCCCACCACAAGCAAGCAGGAGAGTTCCTGCGCCGGGCCAGCGATGCCCGCCTGATCACGACCTCCCTCGTCGTCGGAGAAGTCGCGGCCATGCTGAGCGACATTCAGCCCAATCTATTCCGGTTCCTCGATTGGCTGCTGGCCGTCGTTGAAATTGACGACGCCCTGCGCGAAGACCTCCCCCGCGCCATCGAGATCATGAAAAAATACAGCGACCTTCCCGCCGATCTGGCAGACGTGTCCCTGGTCGCCCTCTGCGAACGGCGCGGCATCACCACCATCGCCTCGATCGATTCCGATTTCGCCGTCTACCGCCTGCCCAAAAACCGCAAATTCGAAAACGTCTTTTTCAGCTACAAGTGATCGCAATCACCCCACATACTCAGCCCCCAGCCGCTCCATCAACCCGCGAAACTCGGGAAAGCTCGTCGCGATCATCGTCGTATCGTCGACCGTCACCGGCTTCTCACTGACAAGCCCCATCGTCAGGAACGCCATCGCGATCCGGTGATCCAGATGCGTCGCAACCGCCCCGCCACCAGGAACCTTGCCACCTGCAGCCCCCGCCACGATCAAAGTCTCGCCCTCGACCCGAGCGCTAACCCCATTAGCCACCAGCCCAGCAGCCGTCGCCGCCAACCGGTCGCTTTCCTTGACCTTGAGTTCGCCCAAGCCCTCCATCACCGTCTCGCCGTCAGCAAACGCCGCCACGCACGCGAGCACCGGATACTCGTCGATCATCGACGGCGCCCGCTCCGGCGGCACCCGCACGCCGCGCAACTTGGAATACCGCACACGGATATCCGCAATCGGCTCCCCGCCCTCGACCCGCTCGTTGCGGAACGCGACATCGCCGCCCATCTCCGAAAGCGTCTTGTAAAGCCCGATCCGCGTCGGGTTCACCAGCACACCCTCGATCATCACCTCAGACCCCGGCACCAACAGCGCCGCGCACGCCAGGAACGCCGCCGACGATGGATCGCCCGGCACCACGATGTCCTGCCCCGTCAATTCCGGCTGACCCACCACCGTTATGGCCGTCTTGTCGCCCCGCGGCTCCACCCGCACCGTCGCCCCGAATGCCCGCAGCATCCGCTCCGTATGATCCCGCGTCGGCTCGGCTTCGATCACCGTCGTCTCGCCCGCCGCATGAACGCCCGCGATCAAGATCGCGCTCTTCACCTGCGCCGATGGCACCGGCAGCACATACGCGATCGGCACCAGATCCGCCGACCCGCGCATCACCAGCGGCAACGTCTCCTGGTCACCCTCGACCTCAACCCCCATCGTCTTCAGCGGTCCCAACACCCGCCGCATCGGCCGCTTCGACAGCGAGGCATCGCCAATCATCGTGGCCGTCATGTCGTGCCCGGCCACGACCCCCATCATCAAACGCGTCCCGGTCCCGGAGTTGCCGAAATCCAGCGGCCCGTCCGGCTGACGCAACCCGCCGACGCCCCGACCCAAAACCTCCCAGACATCCCCCACCTTGACCGCTGGCGCGCCGAGCGCCGTCACGACTTTGGCCGTGTTGATGACATCTTCGGCCTCGAGCAACCCCGTGATCCGCGTCTTTCCGACAGCCATCGCCCCAAAAATCAGCGCCCGGTGCGAAATCGACTTGTCCCCCGGCACCCGCACGGCCCCTTTAAGCGCCGACGCGCGCTTAGCAGACAACGGACGGGGCGTGGCAGATGAATGAGACACGGACGAAATCTTTCCCGATAGGTTCAGCATTGCCGCGCATAGAGCCGACGCCTGCAACGAGTGTCAACAGACGCAAGCGCCAGAGGCACCCACACCACTTCAAGCCGCGCAGCGGCTTAGGGAGCGCAGTCGCGACCCGGCGGGCAATCCGCCGCCCCGGCCAGAGCGCCTTCAGCGCGTGAGGCCAGAATTGACTCTCCCGCCTGCCTATGGCAGACCGCACGCTCTTTTTTCATCGAACACCCAAAGGCATTCCCATGGCCACCAAGCAAGCGCGCGGCATGAAGCGCACCTGCCAAAATCAATCCTGCGGCCAGCGCTTCTACGATCTGGAACGCGATCCAATCATGTGCCCAATCTGCGGATCGAACTATAACATTGCAATCTCCAGCGCAGCCATTGCCGCTGCCGCCGCCGAAGAAAAAGCCGCCCGTAAGGCTGCCAAAAAGCCGGTCTATGCTGAACCCGAGGCCGTCGTCGACGACGCAGCAGAAGGTGCCGAAGTTCTCCCCGACATCGAGGGCGACGATGAGCCGGTGGCCGCCGAAGCCGATGAAACTTTCCTTGAGGAAGAGGAAGAAGAAGGCGATGTGTCCGGCATCATCGGCGGCGTGACCGAAGGCGAAGAAGAAGTCTGACCCCAGAACGCTGTATTAACTGACTATTCAGCCCACACCATTACTCTCGTTCCCGATTAGGGAACGGGAGTTTTGTCATGCGTCAATTACTGAAAACGCTGCTGATCGCCGCTGGCCTGTGGTTGATCACAAGCCCCGCCTATGCCGGCATTCCCATCCCGTGCACGGGCGAAACGATCGTGAAGGTGCTCGATATCGACAGCGTGCCCGGCCGCAACCCCGGCATTCCTGGCCTGATCGAACGCCCCGTCGACCTCGGCTACAAATTCAGCGGCTGTGGCAATGGCAGATGGGTCGGCTACACCGGTCAATCTGGTCGCTACCTCGACCTGCCCGAGCCGGTGCTGAAGCTCCTTCTGCTGAAAGCGGGTCGCACCGAGTTCCCGCCCGCCCCATCATTTATGGGCACGCTCAGCGCCTCATGGGTCGTGTGGATGTACATCGTCCTGTTCATCCCCGTTATAATCGCTGGCATTTTCGGCAAAAAGCCCGAAGCAGCGCTTACCACGGCCCAAGATGGCCCAATCAGCCCGCCTGCCCGCGCGCAAGCCCCGCTCGGCCCTATGGCAACCGCCGCCCGTGTCCGCGCGCCAAACATCCAATCACGCCTCGGCGGCCAACCTGGCTTCGGCCGCCGCGCCTGACCCAATCGCCCTGTCGCGTCTTATGAAAACGCTGGCCGCCGCGCCTTGACAAGCCGCCGCCTGCGTGCGCTGTTCCGCGCTTTCAAATAGACCCGACAAGGCGACGGTAGACCATGGCGACTCAGAAAAAATCGACTGCGACCGCAACCGGCAAACCACTGCATCGCTACCGCTCCCACACCTGCGCCCAGTTGCGCAAATCCGATGTCGGCCAGACGGTACGGCTGTCCGGCTGGGTCCACCGCGTCCGCGACCACGGCGGCGTGCTGTTCATCGACGTCCGCGACCATTACGGCCTGACCCAGGTCGTCGCCGACCCCGACAGCACCGCCTTCAAGATGGCCGAAAAGGTCCGCTCCGAGTGGGTCATTTGCATCGACGCTGAGGTCCGTGAACGCCCCCTCGGCACGCTCAACGCCGATCTGCCAACCGGCGAAATCGAGCTCTACGCCACCAAGATCGAAGTCCTGTCCGAAGCAAAAGAACTCCCCGTTCCAGTCTTTGGCGAACCCGACTACCCCGAGGACCTGCGCCTTCAATACCGCTTCCTCGACCTGCGCCGCGAGACCCTGCACAAGAACATCATGACGCGCCTTGCCGTCATCAAGTCGATCCGAAACAAGATGGATGGCGCGGGCTTTTTCGAGTTCTCAACCCCGATCCTGACCGCATCCTCGCCCGAAGGCGCACGCGACTTCCTCGTGCCCTCGCGCATCCACCAGGGCAAGTTCTACGCTCTGCCGCAGGCCCCGCAGCAGTACAAGCAGCTGCTCATGATCTCGGGCTTCGACCGCTACTTCCAGATCGCGCCCTGCTTCCGCGACGAAGACCCGCGCGCCGACCGCCTGCCGGGCGAGTTCTACCAACTCGACGTCGAAATGAGCTTCATCGAACAGGAAGACGTGTTCCAGACCATGGAACCCGTCATCACCCGCCTGTTTGAAGAGTTCGCAAACGGCAAACCCGTCACCAACGGCTGGCCGCGCATCCCTTACGACGAGGCGATCCGCTCCTACGGCTCCGACAAACCCGACCTGCGCAACCCGATCAAAATGCAGGACGTGACCGAACACTTCCGCGGCTCGGGCTTCAAAGTCTTCGCTGGCATGATCGAAAAGGACCCCAAGGTCCGCATCTGGGCGATCCCGGCCCCGACCGGCGGAAGCCGCGCGTTCTGTGACCGCATGAACGGCTGGGCCCAGAAAGAAGGCCAGCCCGGCCTTGGCTACATCATGTTCAAGGACGGCAAAGGCGCTGGCCCGGTCGCCAACAACGTCGGGCCCGAGCGCGCTGAAGCGATCCGCACCCAACTCGCGCTGGCCGACGGCGACGCCTGCTTCTTCACCGCAGGCGACCCGGCGAAGTTCTATAAGTTCGCAGGCCTCGCCCGCGATCAGGTCGGCCGCGAGCTGAAACTCATCGACGAAAACCGCTTCGACCTGTGCTGGATCGTCGACTTCCCGCAGTACGAGTGGAACGAGGACGAGAAGAAAATCGACTTCTCCCACAACCCGTTCTCGATGCCCCAAGGCGGCCTCGACGCGCTCAACGCCGCCGACACCACCGAAAAGATCTTAGCCCTCAAAGCCTTCCAATACGACATCGTCTGCAACGGCTACGAGATCGCCTCGGGCGGCATCCGTAACTCCGTGCCCGAAGCCATGATCAAGGCTTTCGGCATCGCAGGCCTCGGCCCCGACGTGGTCGAAGCCCGCTTCGGCGGCATGTACCGCGCGTTCCAGTACGGCGCACCGCCCCACGGCGGCATGGCCGCTGGCATCGACCGCATCGTCATGCTGATCCTGGGCGCCAAGAACCTGCGCGAAGTCACGCTGTTCCCCATGAACCAGCAAGCCAACGACCTGCTCATGGGTGCCCCCAGCGACGTTTCCACAACCCAACTCCGCGACCTGAACCTCCGCATCGCCATCCCCGAGAAAGACAAGAAAGCGTAACGCTTCACTTTCCTCTCCCGGCAACGGGAGAGGATGTCCGCAGGACAGGTGAGGGACTTGAAACAGTCTCCGGACCCTCATGATTACATGAAAGCGTCTAAAAAAATGCAGGGGGTTTGGGGGAAACATTCCCGCAAATGGGCAGCGGCGCAGCCGATCACTCTGAGCAGCGCGCTCTAAGCAGCGCGATAGCCCGACGATCCTTGGCCTGCTATAATGCACCACCAAACCGACGTGGAGCATCCGATGCGTCTCACAATCGAAACCGAACGCGAAGACGACGGCCGGTGGCTCGCCGAAGTCCCCGAACTCCCCGGCGTGCTTGCCTATGGCGCAACCCAATCGCAAGCCGCCGCAAAAGCCGAAGCCCTCGCCCTGCGCGTCCTCGCCGACCGCCTCGACCACAACGAGTCCAAACCCGTCGACGTCACAATCCGCGTCCAGGCAGCGGAGTAAAAATTCTCCGAAACATTCTTTGCGCACCATGTTCATTCGTTAGTAGTTCGACACCGTTAACAGCAACGGAGGTCACAAATGCCATGCCGCCCGCTTCGCTCGCTTCCACCCAGAACGTCATTCAGATTGACATCAAGTTGGGCAAGCGAACTGAGAGCAAACCAACCAAATGCATTGCGGGTCGACGACTATTCCTGTGAAATCCTTAGCGAACACATCGCCGCCTTCATAGATGGTGTTCGCATCTCTCGGCACAGCGCTGATATCCAAGCGGTTCAAGAAGAACTCGATCTAATAAGGCGCCGAGCTAATAGAGTACTCAACTCTAAATCACCCAAGCAAGCTGACGATTGGGCAAGAAAATTGCGCTTGTCGTTGAAGCCACCCGCAGTAGCTCATGAAGAGCCGGCACGCACAATTGCTCTTGAGCAATTGGCCGAAAGATTCATGACGCTGGAGCAACAACAAAATCGCAAACCGCTGACAACTCACGGTCCCCTTGCAGGCGCTGCATTTCTTTCACGAATCGTATTGGACGGCGCAGCCCTAGAGTGGTTGATATTCTACGCAAAGAAGGCACGGGAAGAGATTGCGCGAAGCAACGCCGACCAACTCAAAGCCATTGAACCACTAATTGGCAACTTGTTAATCGATGGAAAACCGTTGCAGTTCACTCCAGATCCTTGGGCCGAAAAGGGAGCCAGACCAGAGAGCGAAATAACTTCGGAGTTCGCAATCAATATGGTTCGATGCTATCGTTGGATGGGCGGCGAAGCAGATTTCCATAAACTCGGAACGGGGCTAGACGATCCCGAACCGACGCCCTTCATGCGTTTCCTGGCAGCAATCAAGAAAGCCGTGCCTGCTCAATACCGTCCCGTCGGTGATAGCTTTCTATGGCGATCGATAGAGTGGCTGGAAAACGAGAGAAAGGCCACCTGATGCCCGGCTCCATAAAAGCCCGCCGCTTGCTTGCTGCCCTATTGCGCATCGGCTGGTCGGTCAAGCGGCAACGCGGCTCGCATCGCACTTTGGAGCGCTCTGGCTGGCCTGACTACGTCTTCGCCTTCCACGACGGCGACGAGATCGGCCCCAAGATGCTCACCCGCATCGCCAAGCACACCGGCCTCGATCCAAACGACCTATAGTCCCGGTTTCCAAAGGCCTCAGGCCTTTGGTGGAGGTTTGGAGGCAAAGCCTCCAAGAACCCCTCACTCCGCCGGGACCGGTGCCCCCACCACAAACAACCCCACCCGACCCGCTCCCGCTGCCCTTGGCTGGAAACTATCCGCCCGTGCCGCGTCCCAGGCCGCCTTGAACGACGCGTGCTTGGTCCCCGCCAACAATTCCCCCGGCTCGAGATACGTATACAGCTCAGCAAACGTGATCGTGCGATCGGGTGCTGCCCGATGCATGAAATGATACGGTCGCAATTCGCTTGGCTGATCGAGCCCCGCTGCCGCCACCAGCTCACCCAGCGCCTTCACCGTTTCCTTATGAAAGCTCGCCACGCGCTCCGCCTTATCGGGCACCACAACCGCCCGCGCCCGCGTCGGGTCCTGCGTTGCAACCCCTGTCGGGCAATGATCCGTGTGGCACGCCTGCGCCTGAATGCACCCGACGGCGAACATGAACCCGCGCGCCGCATTGCACCAGTCCGCGCCGAGCGCCAACGCGCGCGCGATATCAAACCCCGACGTAACCTTGCCCGACACGCCGATCTTGACTCGGTCGCGCAGTCCAGCCCCGATCAGCGCCGAATGCACGAACGCCAGCCCATCCCGCATCGGCCATCCGACATGATCCATGAATTCCAACGGTGCAGCGCCCGTGCCGCCTTCCTTGCCGTCGACGACGATGAAGTCCGGCGCGATCCCCGTCTCCAGCGCCGCCTTCAAGATCGCCATGAACTCCCACGGATGCCCGATGCACAGCTTGAACCCGACCGGTTTGCCACCCGACAAACGGCGCAGCTCGCCAATGAACGCTACCAGTTCCAGCGGCGTCGAAAACGCCCCATGCCACGCTGGCGAAACGCAATCGCGCCCCGGTTCCACGCCGCGAATACGCGCAATCTCGGCGGTCACTTTCGCACCCGGCAACACGCCACCATGCCCCGGCTTGGCCCCTTGACTGAGCTTGATCTCAATCATCTTGATCTGCGGATCGGCGGCAACGGCTGCAAACTTGGCCGGATCGAATTGCCCGTCCAGCGTCCGGCATCCGAAATAGCCCGACCCGATCTCCCAAATCAAATCGCCGCCGAATTCCTTGTGATACGGGCTGACGCTGCCTTCACCGGTATCGTGCGCAAACCCGCCGATCTTCGCGCCCTTGTTCAGCGCCCGGATCGCGTTGGCCGACAACGACCCGTAGCTCATCGCTGAAATGTTAAACACCGACGCCGAATACGGCTGCAGGCAATCCGGTCCACCGATCATCACCCGATACGGCTCAGGCGCATGCGGCCGCGGCGTCATCGAATGCGCAAGCCACTCATACCGGCTGTCGTAAACATCATACTGGGTCCCGAATGGCCGCTTATCGAGCTCTTTCTTCGCCCGCTGATAAACGATGGCCCGCTTGTCGCGCGGAAACGGCGTTCCATCTTTGTCGGCTTCAAAGAAATACTGCCGCATTTCCGGCCGGATATTTTCCAACAGGAACCGCAGATGCGCCAGGATCGGATAATTCCGCAAGATTGAATGCCGCGTCTGCGTGAGATCGCGCAACCCCAGCACGGCAAGCCCACCCGTCAAAACCAACGGCGCGATCAGATAGGCCAACCACTCGGGCCGTTCGACGACCAACCAGCCCAGCCCTACCGTCACGACGAGGGATAACGTCAGCAGCAGATACCGAAGCGCAAACGGCAGCATCAGATACGTCATGAAATCCGCTCCCCTGAGTGATGGCGCAGCCTACCACAGCGTGCGTTGACAGTCGTACGCTCACTAAACCCCACTTTGACGACATGCCCATGATACCGGCCAGATCCAGGAACCCGCACTGCGAACCCATCCGCCAACCGATCTGAAACGGCCCCATCGCTTGATCAAGCGTCCAACTGTGCTCTATCGGCAACCCATTGTTTCAAAAACCGCTATTCGAAATTTACCAGACAGTCGGAGGGAACAGTCACGCCCCACGCCCGTTGTTCGTGCATGGAATACATCGCACACAAAATCGGCAGGGTCCTCGCGGTCAAGACCAATGACCAGCTCCAGATACCCTTGCCCTGGCCCCTCATCGACGCCCTCGCCAAACTCCAGGAGGCGGAGGAGGAGGCCGATCGCCCCTCTATATCCGTCCCCAAAGCTCCCCGACAGGGGGCTTTCAGCAGATACATGACCACCCCATAAGCGGCTGATCCGACAACGCGTCCTACCGGTCAGATCGGATGCAATCATACAGACCCAGCGACTCACTTTCAAAAAAAACTACATCATAAGCTCAGATTCAATAGCCTCGAACAGGCGACTATCCAAAGTCCTAAGCGCAGAACGCAATATACCACGAAACTCCGGCGCATCGAAATCGGCAGCTTTCGTAACTCTAAAAATCTGCAATTCAGTCCAACCAAAAACTTTCTTGGCTTCCTCCGCCACAACATCCTCGCACATCAACAAAAGCGGCTTGCCATAGGCATACGCAATCCCTGTCTCAAACGAAAACCAACTACCCAAAAACCCTCTCAATCTAACGTCTTCATCTGGTCGGCGCGTAACAATGCACAAAAACACATCGCAATCGCGAATGCGGCGTTTAATAGTTGATACAAAATATTGATCCGAAGGTCCGATCTTCGCATCCTTGCCACTATCAAAAGGTCGCTCATCACCAACCGACAAAGCCATTCCCAGTCTGATGGCCTCTTCGTTCACCGCCTTTCGTATCGAAGATCGCGTATCAGGATTGAAAGACTGAGAAAGAAACAGATTAACTCCAAGTTCCGCAGCCGATTCTTTTGAACGCCTGCTTGCCTCTTGATAGTAAGCGCCTGTACTCCGCCTAAGAATATCTTTTCTCAAGCTCAAAGCAATACGAAGCAATTCAAGCGAACCCGAACTTCGCTCACGCCCGGAATCTTCACGATTCTCCATAATTACGCCAGTGACTAACCCCAAAAGGTTCGCATAATTGGTCGGATTCATGCGGTATCGTCCTTTGGAGGAAGTTCAGGGCTCCGTACGCGAACATAAACTAAGGGATGAGATTGATTTCCATCAAACGCCGCCGACATCCGCTTCTTTACGACATCAACTATTCCTGCAGAAGCAAATATGTCTTTAGCCTCCACCATGATATTCAATGTGTAAGGATGCAGCCATCCATCGACATAATCTGGATGAGCAAGCGTGCCATCAGGGAGTGCCCTTTGTTGCACCAAGCCTTGCTTAAGTTGGGTACGCTTAATGTTGAGGGCCAGTCCCTTTATAACAGCCAATATCTGAGCCAGAACGGCTGCCCCACCATCAAAGTGAATAACCAAGTGAGCCACCCTGCTCGGGTCAACATTCATAATTTTCGCATAAATGACGTGAGACTTGGTGTTCGTAGACAACGTGGCGTATGGCTCTGATTTGTCGAACGGTCGCTGTGCCATCGCCGGCAGCAAACTGAGCGGAATCGAATTTCCCTTCATTTCAATCTCGACGGGTCTGTGAATTTCATCTGAATTCATCCGACCTTCATCCACAGCCTTACGCATACTCCAGTGTACCAGGTTTCTGTCCACACGAATTCGCGGCTCGCCATCAGAAGAAATACGAATTGTCTTAGCAAACTTCAAAAATAGTAAGGTGCGCAAACCAAAGAGACTCGACGATGGGTCTGTTCGCGTCTCGTGGCTTCCATCAGAGTCAGAAACGTAGTCCCTACAGTCGAGCATAAGATACTTAAAATGATAGTTGGCAAAAAAAGCATTGCGTGAAACAAGATGCAGAACACGAATACGACAAGAATCAAGTGCCTGTACTATTTCTTCCAGCTGACCAACCCGGTCATCCAATTGGATTTCCAATCGCCACAAATCAGCCCAGGTCGCCGGGTCGTAGGGCGACAACATAATTTGATCGTAACCGATGTCCCTTTGCCTATACGTGGCCCATAGCTTAGAACCACGTGTAAGCCCAAGCGGTATGCGGGCATGGCGGGGGATCCACATATCTCGACTGCCGCTGTGAAAGCGGGTAGGCCAAGTATGGAGCAACATAATCCACTCTCCAAAACAGAGGTAAGATTTTTACTACAAGAGTCAGAATACAAAATTTCAGAGAATTAAAATCGTGGCAGCACGGCTATCAATCACAACCAGCTCAAAAGCCGTTGAATAGACCTCGTCGTCAGCCCCCCGATCTTCCGTTACCCTAGCAGTAAACTGAATCTCAGCAAGTGTCTTGCCAGCAAGCCATTTGAATTTTTCTCGCCAGCCCCCGCCCCTTAAACCACCTTCCCGGGATTGAGCACCCCGCGCGGATCGAGCGCGCCCGGCGCCGCCGCAACGCTATTGGCCAGCGTCAGTTCAACAGCACGCGGGGCGCGGGCCGACACCACGGCGTCCCAATAGGGCTGCCAACGCGTGAGGCGCAATTTATCTTTGAATGCGAGGATGGCCATACGTTCCGCATCGTCGAGCGACTGGGTTTCAACAAGCCGGTCGACCTTGGCCTCGATCAGTTCGCGCTTTTGGCTGAGGGCGTCGTTGAGATCGAAAATGCTCTGCGGCGCATAGACCGGCGTCGACGTTTTCATGCGCTCGAAGACGGTATCGGAAATGACCGCGTGAAGAGGAAGTTTGCGGGGGCGATAGTTGTAGAGATTGGAAAACCAATGGCGAACCTGTCCTAACGGCTCAGGGTCGACCACGCTCACGCCGTCTTTGGTTACGGCCACGACCCCATCGGTCTTGTCCGCTTTTACGGCCGAGAGATAGAGACCCCAGCTTTCATCGCCGGGCTTCGTCGTATCATCCTTGGCATATCCGCTGCTCGTGCGGCTCAATAAAAAGTCGAGCGTAATGTCAGACAACTTATCCGTCGCCCAGCCTCCACCGACGTTGGCATGATCACCGGCAAACCAGACCTCGACAATGCGCTCGAGCCGGATCGGATCGGGGTCCATTAGCGTGGGCTCAAACTCGGCGCGCTGCTCGTCAAGCGCGACCATGTGGTAGGCCTTTGCCACGTTGTCGGGGATCGTCAAATCCTTGAACAAATTGAGCTGCTGGAAGTTGATGCCCGCGATCGTCTTGGCCACGCCGAACGACGCGACTGTGTCCCAACAGCCGAGAATTTCGATCGGCATCGGCGTCTTCTTCGGTGAGGTCCACAGCGTGCGATGTTTGCCAAGCAGCCGAATCGTCCAAACCGATCGTGGCGCGCCGCGCGCATCAATGGTGCGCGCCAGTAGCCGCGTAATCGCTGCGCCCCGGCTGAAACCGCAGATAAAGATCCGATCACCCGGATTATAAACCCGCACGATATCGAGGTATGCGCGTTCCACGATATCACTGGCACCCTTGCCGGTCGCGAGGCCGAAAACCTGCAGGATCGGATCGTTCTCGTATTTATTGCCAACACCGGCATAATAAAAAGCGATCTGCTTTTCACCGTAAGTCTTGCACAACGACGCGTCGAAATCTTTCTCCGGCGCAAACATGCCCTGTTTATCGGCTTTTAACATTCTGAAAAGCTTGAACACGTTGGTCTGGGCCAGAAAACCCATTTCCATTTGATCCGGCGTATTGCTCGTACCATCGAGGCACACGACAATGTACTTGGGTGCCCGCGCCGTCCAAGCCTGCGAATTTCGCAACAGGGTGTAAATCAGCGGCAGCCCCAACAGGATAAACTCCCACTTATAAATCCACCCCGTCAGACCCGAGCCAAGAAAGCTCCAAATCCAGCTGCGCGTCGGCCAGCCCATCGCAGACGCAAGCGACGACATCTCAACCACAATCGGCGTCGGCGCCGATGGTGTCGCGTCCGTTGTGGACGCAGGAGGCGATGTCGGGGCTGGAATGATTACGGTCGTGGATGGCGCGCTGGTGGCGCTATAGCCAGGACCCCAGCCTTGCCAGCACGCAATCCCGACCATGACGAGAATAGCTGTTAGCACCCAATTATGCACGCGCGGTGGCAGAAAGCTGAGGCCCCTCGAATGCCGCTTTAACCGATACGCGAGCATCAAAACGACGACTTGAGATACGATGAAGACCAAAATCGCGCCGGATACGCTCATAGGTTGCGCAGTGGTCAGCGACCCAAAAGCACCCCACGAGTTAATTGCAAAAAGAACGGCAAATGAAACCGAAAACCAAAGCGTAAAATTGCGGCGATAGATCAGCCCTGCTAAACCCGGAACAAGCGAAAAAGCACTTAACTGGAGGACAGTCGTCAGCAGGCTGCGCGCAATCGCCCCAAAATCAGCCACGAGTTGTTCAAAAAAAATCTTCAGCATGGGGAGGATGATCTTGCCGACCACATCCCAAGCACTGAAGCCCTTCAAAGTCGCCCAGAATTTTGCTTGAGACTCGTCCGTCTTGAGCGCCTCTTTGACCTTCTCCAGCGTCAACGTCTCGTTCCCAAGTGTCAGCCCAAGGCTTGTCCCCAACTGATCGGCCCCCCGCGGCAAGCTGTAGACGATGAACAGCGTAACCGTCACAAGAAGCAGGATAATCGGGGCGACAACCGAGCCCTTGCGGATACTGAGTTGTATCGGTTGCGAAGCGATCGGGTCTTGGGTGGTGGGCGACATCAAACATCCCTCCGTTTAGCTGAATCATTATGAGCGCAAGTCGCCGAATGAACTTGCTGTCGTTGACCTGCATCAACTGTCAGTGATCATTATTTGCACAACTGATTTGCAGTGCAAGCATAGAAAATGATGCAGTAAGTGGCGAACCAGCAACACCTCCATCACACGCCAAGCGCCCCGACTCTTTTAATAAGCCCCGGGAATGGAAATGATCGTCGCCCTCGCCAAACTCGACGAGGCGGAAGAACGCGCCGCCAAGCGGCCCAAACCGCATGCCAGCTAATTCGCAAGCGCCATCGGAGCGCCCGTGGCAGGCAGCGCCACAGACCTCCGGATTCGACCAACACAACACTATCGCTTGATTGCGATCAGCGCACACATTCGGTGAAGCGAATATGTTGGAGCTGCAGCCGCAAGGCCGTCTCGGCCCGTCGCATCGAAGCTGCAAACAGGAGACGAACATGCTTTTGAAATCGCTCGTTGGTGCGGCTCTGGCAATCGCTTTGGGCGCTGGCATCGCGACAGCTCAGCCCGGCCAAGGGCCGGTCGTCAGCGCGTGCGCCGACGACATTGCCAAACTCTGCGCTGGCAAAACCCACGAAAATCGCGAAATCCGCAATTGCCTCGAAGAGAACAAGGCCAAAGTCACGACCGCCTGCAAAACCGCGCTAGATACGACCGGCGGCGGCCAAGGCAAAGGTCAAGGAAAAGCCAAGCCGAACTAACCAAGCCGACCTCACTCTGTTCACGACAAACAAGGTTGGGGGAAAGTCGCAATAACTCGGTATCCCCCGCCGCCCCTTAAACCACCTTCCCCGGGTTGAGCACCCCACGCGGATCGAGCGCGCCCTTGATCGCGCGCATCACGTCCATCTCGACCACACTTTTGACCGCCGCCAGATCGTCCCGCTTAAGCCGCCCGATCCCGTGCTCTGCCGAAATCGACCCGTCCATCGACACCACCAGCGCATGAACCGCATCCGACATCGCGTGCCAACCGGCCAGATACGCCGCCTTGTCAACCCCCTCCGGCTGGGTCACGTTGTAATGCACGTTGCCATCGCCGAAGTGCCCGAACGGCACCGGACGCGCACCCGGACAAACCCGTTCCACAATCGGCCCCGCCGCCCGAATGAAGGCGGGCACCTTTGAAATCGGCACCGAAATGTCGTGCTTGATGCTGCCACCGTACGGCTTCTGCGCCTCCGACAAATGCTCGCGCAACCGCCACAACGCCGCTGCCTGCGCCAGCGACTGCGCAACCGTCGCATCGACCGCCTCGCCCGCCTCCAGCGCATCGCCAAGCAGCGCCTCCAGCGTCGCCGCCGACGACCCGTCCGCGCGCCCGCCCGACAGCTCCATCAGCACATACCAGGGATGCTCTTCGCCAAACGGCGACCGCGCACCCGCCGTATACGCGACCGTCATGCGAAGCCCAAGATCGGACAGAAACTCGAACGCAGTCAGGCTCGCCCCTGCCGCGACTTCGGCGCGGGCAAACAACGCGCCGACCGCCTCGATCGACGGCAAAGCGACGAACGCCGTCGCCTTTTCCGCAGGACGCGGAAACAGCTTCAACGACGCCGCCGTGATGATCCCAAGCGTCCCCTCCGACCCGATGAACAGGTCGCGCAAATCGTACCCCGTGTTGTCCTTCTTCAGCGCCCGCAACCCTTCGATCACCCGCCCGTCCGCGAGCACAACCTCAAGCCCCAGCGCCAGCGACCGCGCATTGCCATAAGCGAGCACATTCACCCCGCCCGCATTCGACGCCAGCACACCCCCGACCTGACAACTCCCCTCGGACGCAAGGCTCAACGGAAACAACCGCCCCGCAGCCTCTGCCGCCTGTTGGGCTGCCAGCAGCGTGACACCCGCTTCGGCCACCAGATGTGTGCCCGTCGCGTCCACATGCCGGACTTTATTCAACCGCGTCAGCGACAACACCGCTTCGGTCCCGAACGGAATTTGCCCGCCAACCAGTCCGGTGTTCCCGCCCTGCGGAACGATGGCAACCCGCGCCTCGTGCGCGACTTTCATGATGGCCGCCACTTCCGCCGTCGACCCAGGCCGCAGCACGACCGGCGAGCGCCCCTCATAAAGGTCCCGCCATTCCTTCATGTACGGAGCCTGATCGCCCGGATCGGTCAGCGCATAAGGCGCGCCCACGATCGCGACAAACCGCTCGATCACATCGGTGGTCACAGGATTGAGCGCAGGCGAAACATCGGGCATGACTGAGTGCTTTCAACTTTTCTTGCCTCTCCCTGGCGGGGAGAGGATGCCCGAAGGGCAAGTGAGGGACCAGAGCGCATGATCGATTGCGCAGCATCGCCATACCTTTACCACCCTGCCTCATCAAATCGAACCCGACAAAAGCACTCACAATCTTCCAGGCTATCCCTCCCACCTACAAAAAAAGGCGGAGCCCTAACTATTCCCCTCCCCCCTGCGGGGAGGGGGTAGGGGTGGGGGTTGAAGGCGAGGTGGGGGTCATCTGAGAGCGGTAGCGGTCATCTGTAAGTTGCCAGAGCGAATCCAATGTTGGAAACGAACCTCAAGAATGCAGCCTCAAGCCACAAATTCAGCACCCACCCAACCGGTTCAGCGCTATCATTGATCGCAGCCTTCCCAGGAGCCTCCCATGCGCGCCCTGCTCGCCGTCCTCATCCTCGCCCTCGCGCCTGTCACTTGGCCCGCCCCCGCCAGCGGGCAGGTCTACGCCTGCCACATCGGCAAAACGTCTTACTGCTTCAAGTACGGCCAAGGCCGCTGCGACAAGGTCAACAACGCCCCCAATAAAGCCGCCGCCTGCGCGAAGTGGACCAGCGCCTGCCTCGACTGCCACGCGCAAATCCCCGTTTGCCTCGGCCACAAACGCCCGCAAAGCGACAACCCGTTGTGCACCTCCTGCCGCAAGACATGGCTCGCCTGCATGAACCGCATCGACCGCCGCTTCTGGCCCAACCGTGGCGCTTGACGCGAAGCGTAGGGAGCAAAGCGACCCGCGGCATTCCGCGCCCCTGCGGAGGATGCCCGAGCATTGCGAGGATCAGCATCCGTGAGCACGACCAGCACCGCATCGACCGCCGCTTCTGGCCCAACCGTGGCGCTTGACGCGAAGCGTAGGGAGCAAAGCGACCCGCGGCATTCCGCGCCCCTGCGGAGGATGCCCGAGCATCGCGAGGATCAGCATCCGTGAGCAAGACCAGCACCGCATCGACCGCCGCTTCTGGCCCAACCGTGGCGCTTGAATTCCCTAAGTCATAAAAAACGGATGGGTCTGGGAAGCTGTGCTTCCCAGCGGGGATGCGGGGCTGGCCCCGCTGACTGCGCAGCAGTCACACCCTCGGCGCCGCAGCCCGCCGCAAGCGGTCGTTGATGGCCTCACCCAGCCCGACATGAGGGATCGGCATCACCGCAATCGTCTCAGCCCCACTCGCATCCAAGGCATGCAGCGCTGCAAACAGGTTCTGCGCCGCCTCGATCAAATCCCCGCTTGCGCTCAAATTGACGACCGCAACCGCCCCCTCTGGTACATCAGGCCCGAATGCCAGCAGCGCCTCCCCCGCCCGCACATCGCGCGCGCCCAACCGCACCCCTGCCCGCGGCGCATAATGGCTGACCAACTGCCCCGGCGCGACGGGCGCGTCCGCATTCATCGCGCGCCGCTCCAAAGCAACGCCCGCAACCCGCTCGATGTCCTCCGCCGCAATCGCCCCCGGTCGCAGCAGTCCGACGCCTTCCCCCGACACATCCACAATCGTGGATTCAAGCCCATGCCCACACGCCCCGCCATCGAGCACGAACGCTAACCGGTCGCCAAAATCCGCCGCCACATGGGCAGCCGTCGTCGGTGAAATCCGCCCCGACGTATTCGCCGACGGGGCCGCTAAGGGCCGCCCGCACGCGGCCAGCAACGCCTGCGTGACAGGGTGCGCTGGAACCCGCACGGCAACCGTCGCAAGCCCGGCCGTCACCAACCCCGCGATCCCAGCGTCTGGCCGCAACCGCGCAACCAGCGTGAGCGGCCCCGGCCAGAATGCCTCAGCAAGCAACTCTGCCACCGGCCCCAGCTCCGCGATCGTCCGCGCCTGGGCAACGGAGGCCACATGCACGATCAGCGGATTAAACGAGGGCCGCCCCTTGGCCGCGTAAATGGCCGCAACCGCCCGCCCGTTGGTGGCGTCGCCGGCAAGCCCGTACACCGTCTCGGTGGGCATCGCGACGATGCCGCCTGCGCAAATGATCCCGCCTGCGCGCGCAATCGCATCCTCTGTCGCTGCATAGATCGCCATATCGCCCGGTCCATGGTTTTGCCCGTGAACCCAGCCTCTTAGCACAGCTGCGACGTGCAGCTAATCGCCATGATGGAACCAGTGACGCGGCGACACCGCCCAACGATCCATCAATGTCCGGCTCGCGTCCGTCACCGGCGCAAGAAGTGTGGCCGCCGGCAGCGGCACCGAAAGAACGTCCAGCAGCGCCGGATTGATAGCCGCCGGTTGCCGATTGCCCGTCGCGGTCTGCCCTAACAGATCCGCCACCGAGTTAAGCGCGGAATAGCTCATGCTCTCAATCGTCAGCGACACGCTATCGCCGGGCTGAAAGCTGTCGCCGATATCCGTGACCTGCGCCCCGAACGCGCCATTCAGCCCGCCGTGGGCATAGTCCAGCGGCACTTCGGAGCCGGTGATCTGGAAGATCATGTTTCCATTGACGTAATACGTCAGCGACCCATGCTGCCAGTCCAGTGCGAACGTGTTCGGCACCGTCAGGTTGACCGAAAACTGGATCGAATTGGCCATATCCTCGCCATTCGGGCCCCTGAAATGAACCGACATATACGCGGTCTGGCCGGTGGTATCGCTCCAATTCTCCAAGATATCGATCTCTGGCCCTGGCCAGACATTGTTCGTCGGCCACAACAGCACGGCGATCCCCGCCCCCTGTCCTGCAGGTGCCGAGCAGGTGATCGAATAAAGGCCATAACCTTGTGACAACTCCGGCGACCAATTGGCACCTAAGATGCCGACGTTAGAAAACCCGTCCTGCCGGTAAGACGTCAGCGTCAATCCATCGGGCCCGAACGAGAACTGATGCGGATCGCCGTAAACAATCGGAAAAAGGTCGCGGTCGATCGCCGTCGTGGTCGTAAAATCCTGCTGCCAGACCGTGTGATACGACCCAAGATCGAGCGTACCCGAGACCTGCCCCACGGTCAGCGACGGGATCCCCGAAAACGTCGCCGATCTCCCAGCGACCGTCGTCGCGACCGCCGAAAAGCTGTAGTTACCTGCCGCCAGTTCCGGCGTCTCCAGATGCCACGTCTCCCCCGTTACGGTCGCAAATCCTAAACTGACGCCACCGCTGAACACCTCAACCCGCGTCCCCGCGCTGCCCGTCACCGTCCCCCACAGATTGACCGTGTTGGACCCCACGATCTGGCTCTCATAGCGAAATGCGACAACCGGCGTCGAGGTGTCGACCACAATCGAGGGCTGATCGGGCGTCGAGGCGCTGAGGCCATAGGCATTGGTGGCCACAGCATGCAGCGCGTGCGTGCCATCTGGCAGCGTTGCTGAAAATTTCCAATTACCGCGCCGGTCTACCGTCGCCGTCCCCAGATAGGTCGCGCCGTCATAGATCTTGACGACCGTCCCGCTCCCCGCCGTCACGGACCCGGTTAGTTTCACCGCGCCGTTACTGGTGACGAGATCGGACGAACTGACCCCCGTGTCCCTGGTCAACGTCTGCGACGTGATCCGCACCACCGGCGCCGTCCGTGTTACCGCTCGTACTGCCATGATCAATCCCCTTAAAAGAATGGAGAAACAGTAAACCGCCGCGTTGCCTCAGGCTCCGGTCGTCGTGTGTCCTGGTTACCGATGTCCCAACAAAACCGGTTAATCCGCGCGCAGGCCGGGCCAGAAATTCGCACCCAGCCGCACCGCGTCCCCAAGCAGCCTAGGCGACCCCGCCAGACACGCTATAACGCCCTCAAACCGCCTCCCGTACGCAGGACCCATTCGCCGCCATGATCCGTCTCGACAACATCTCCAAGCAAAACGGCCACCAGATCGTCTTCATCGAGGCATCTGCCGCCCTCAATCGCGGCGAAAAGATCGGCCTCGTCGGCCCCAATGGCGCGGGCAAAACCACCCTGTTCCGCCTCATCACCGGCCAGGAACCACCCGACGAAGGCCAGGTCTCGACCGATCGCGGCATCACGATTGGCTACTTCAGCCAGGACGTGGGCGAAATGTCGGGCCGCAGCGCCGTCGCCGAAGTCATGGACGGCGCAGGCCCCGTCAGCGCCGTCGCCGCGCAACTCGCAGACCTCGAATCCGCAATGGCCGACCCCGACCGTGCCGATGAAATGGAAGACATCATCGAACGCTACGGCGAAGTCCAAGGCCGCTTTGAAGAGCTCGGCGGCTACGCCCTCGATGGCCGCGCCCGCGAAGTCCTCTCAGGGTTGAGCTTTACCCAGGAGATGATGGACGGCGACGTCGGCGCACTCTCGGGCGGCTGGAAAATGCGCGTCGCGCTCGCCCGCATCCTGCTCATGCGCCCCGACGCCATGCTGCTCGACGAACCAAGCAACCACTTGGACCTTGAAAGCCTGATCTGGCTTGAAAACTTCCTCAAGGCCTATGACGGCCTCCTGTTCATGACCTCCCACGACCGCGAATTCATGGACCGCATCGTCACCAAGATCATCGAGATCGACGGCGGCACGCTGACCACCTACGGCGGCGGCTACGAATTCTATCTGACCCAACGTGCGCTGGCCGAAAAGCAGCAGCAAGCCCAGTTCGACCGCCAACAGGCCATGCTGGCCAAAGAGCTGAAATTCATCGAGCGCTTCAAGGCCCGCGCCTCCCATGCAGCCCAGGTCCAAAGCCGCGTCAAAAGCCTTGAAAAAATCGACCGCGTCGAGCCGCCCAAACGCCGCCAGACCGTGGTGTTCGAGTTCCCGACGCCGCCCCGCTCAGGTGAAGATGTCGCCAGCCTCAAAAACGTTCACAAAGGCTATGGCAGCCGACGCATCTACGACGGGTTGAACTTCCAGGTCCGCCGCCGCGAACGCTGGTGCATCATGGGCGTCAACGGTGCTGGCAAGTCCACGCTTCTGAAACTCATCGCGGGCGCCACCGAGCCCGACGACGGCACCGTCGCCGTCGGTGCCAGCGTCAAGATGGGCTACTTCGCCCAGCACGCCATGGACCTGCTCGACGGCGAACGCTCCGTCTATCAGTCTCTGGAAGACCAGTTCCCCCAAGCCGGTCGCGGCCAACTCATGACCCTCGCGGGCTGCTTTGGCTTTTCCGGCGACGACGTCGAAAAGAAATGCCGCGTGCTCTCCGGCGGCGAAAAAGCCCGCCTCGTCATGGCAGGCATGTTGTTCGACCCGCCCAATTTCCTCGTCCTCGACGAGCCGACCAACCACTTGGACGTCATGACCAAGGAAATGCTCATCACCGCACTCTCGGCCTACGAAGGCTCGATGCTCTTCGTATCCCACGACCGCCACTTTCTGGCCGCCCTGTCAAACCGCGTCCTCGAACTCACCCCCGACGGCATCCACCAATACGGCGGCGGCTATACCGAATATGTCGCCCGCACCGGCCACGAAGCCCCCGGCCTACGCAGTTAACACCCTCTCCCCGTTGCCCTTCGCAACGGGGAGAGGGTTGGGGTGAGGGGCGGCAACCAGGGCACAGGTCCAGCAACGGGTCTCTGTTTTTACCGAACAGCCTTGCACTCAAGTTTGCCGTTCTTCATGAAGCAGTGCTCGGTCGTCGGTGCGTTGCGCTGGCGGTCTTCTTTCATTTTCTTATAAGCGCGTGCTTCTGCATCCATCTCCTGCTGTCGGCGCAGAGCCAGCTCCTTCTTTTTCTTCTCTGCCTTCTCCTTGCGCAGAATATCGGCCTGACTCGGCCCCGATCTATAGAGGCGATCGAATTCGTCCTTACTGCATTGATACCGAACGTTTGTCACCGGCCGCCGGCAGAAGTACTCGGTGGGCAACACGGTGGGCTTCGTTTCAACCCACTTCTGAGCGAGGGCTTCGCTCTGCCCTGAAACGGTCCCGGTAACCAGCGTGATGACGGCAAGTGCCGCGAAAGCGATTGTCTTCAACATGGTGTTTTCTTTCCCTCGGTTCTGACGCAGCAGCATCGCCGTCGTTCATGACAAACATTATGCGCACGACCGTCCGGGAGCGCTGTTCCGTGCGGAACAGTCCACATCCCGGACGGCGCATCCTCAACTAACCCCGGTCGCAATACGTCTTCAAGGCGCGGCAAGCCCCCTGCAAATCCTGCTTGCATTCCTGTGCCAGCAATCGGCAGCGCTGGATGATCTGCGAATTCGAGTGCCCGGAAACGGCTTTCCCCGAAATGCACCGCTGCCCCGTCCAAACCGGCGAATCGTAAGGGCAATGGCAAATCTTGCGGCTCAGACTATAAAGACGCCCGCCAGAACATGGACTAGCCTGCACCGGCTCATCTTCTTTGACGCATTTGCCGTTCTTGTTGCGAACGCTGTCACCTGGGCACGTATCCACAGCGACGGGATTTTTCGAGACGCAATAGCCCTGCGTGATCGTGCACCGAACCGGGTTCTTGCCCGTGCAATTGGAAGTCGCGGTCTCATACTTGATCCGCTTGCCATGTTGTTGGTTCAGCTGGCGCACCGCGATCAGGCCACTGTTGTTTGCCCTGGTCAACGCCTCCCCCTGAGATGCGCCGCTCGCAGTCCGGGTTAACGTACCGCAGAAAGCCGACGCCGTCGTGGCGCTGACGCTCGCAAGACCAAAGCCGAAAATCATAATCAAAAGTGCACGCAGTGTTGTCATCCGTCGATCCCCAACCTCTGTTCGCTGACCCTGAAAATACACGCAGTCATGCAACGGCCTCTCCAGGCTCGTTGCACAGCTGACAGTACACTGAGACCACCGCGTTGCAATTGAATCGTGTTTTGCTGTCCGTCAGTCCCAGTCCTACCGTCCCATGCAACCAACCCCTGCCCCATGCGTTCCCCTGCCCACGTCCCAGTTGGCTCAACCCCGCATAAGGCACCCCATGGCTTCCCAGCGCCACATTTTGGCCGATCGCAAAGACCTCCACGACGGTCGCTCACTCTGGGCCGACAGCCCCCGCAGTTCAATTCGAACCACGGCCCTGCACCACGATCAGACCTGCGAGATCGCCATCGTTAGCGGCGGCATCAGCGACGCGTTTTCAGCATTGATGCTTGCCGAATACGGCCACCACGTCATCGTCCTCGACCGCCGCCCGCCCGGCAGCGGCTCGACCGCCAAGCGCTGTTCCTTGCCGGCAACGAGATGGGCAGCCGCGGCCTCCAAGCCGAAACCGCCGCCCGCCAAGCCATCGGCCTCCCGTCCCACGACTTGACCCGCGCGCAACTCGCCGCCCAGTTCGGCATCGACCGCACCGGCGCCATCCTGTCGGACGGCTCAGCCGAACTCGACCCCGCCCAAACCTCCGCCGCCTGTCTCCGCATAGCCCAAAGCCTCGGCGCACGCGTCCTTGCCCCGGTCCAGGTCGAAAGCGTCGCCCAGCGCGACGGCGGCCTGCGCCTCATCACGACTGATGGCCCGACCATCGCCTGCAAAAAGCTGATATTCGCCACCGGCTACGAAATCGTCAAAGGCGTCCCTCGTAGCGCTTTCGACATCGTGTCCTCGTGGGCCATCGCCACCAAACCCGTCGACCCCAAACGCTCTGGCAGGGCCGCTGTCTCATTTGAACCGAGATGACCTCGAAATCGACTGCGCCTGGGCAGGTGCCTTCGCCGACAGCCCCACGGGGCTGCCGTGCATCATGGAAATGCCCGACCTCCCCGGCGCACTGGCCATTCTCGGCTGTGGCGGCAACGGCATCACCTTCAGCGTCATTGCTGGCCAAATCGCTCACCAATGGGCAAAGGGCAGGCGCGACCCCGACGCCGATCTCTTCAACCCGTGATCATTCAGTCCCCTGATCCCGGCGCCCCGACCGTGCGATACGCGCCTTGCGCCGCTGCTCTTTCTCAAGCAGCGCCATCCGCTCCCGGTGCGCAGCTTTCCAGTCCTTGCGCTGAGCCGCCATCCGGGCATCGGACTGAGCTGACAGTTGGCTCAGGTCGTCGTGTTGACGCTGCCCCCAATACGCGCGGCCAAACACGCTGCGCGCAAGACGTTCCGGCGTAAACGTTGGCTCCCCATGAGACGCCGTGCAGGCACTGGCGACCTGCCCTTTTGCACCAGCCGACTGGGGCGGATTATTCTTCTTGTGAGTCTTGGCGGTCTGAGATCTCGCCGTGTGAGTCTTGGCCGTCTCCGGGGTCGTTCCGTGCAATTTTGACATGACGCTCTTCCTTTGCAGATTTGAAATCCGGCCCAAAGGCCGTGCAGCCGCCCGCGCTCGCGCGCTGGAACGGGTTCAAATCGCATCGGGTGCGAGCGGCTATCTGCGTGTCATGTCTTGCCTTTCCTAAATTCGGTCGCACGTCCCAGATGGCATCTGACAAAGACGCCGACCCTGACCAAATCTGGAAATTGAGACTTTATATTGGCGTCGCGCGCTGGAATGGACGTGCCCCCAATCCCCGCCCTATCGCTGCCCCACCATCGCGCCTACATTCCAACGATCACCGCTGCGAAGGTCCACCATGCCGCCCATGCCACGCCGCTCATCGCCACCCGCCGTCGCGATCATGCTCGCCCTGCTGACCGCCGCGTCCACAGCTCACGCCGCGTCATGGCAATCCTGGCTCGGCGGCGAACAGCCAACCGCCATCGCCGGTCTCGCGTCCGCAACCGCCGCCCTGCGCACGCTTCCAACGAGTGCTGCAGCCCCCACACTCGCAGCCCACGCCACGCCCGAAGGCCATTGGCTGTTCACCAACGCGTCCGGCGAAACCTTCACCGCTGGCACCCCTGCCGAACTGAAACGCGCGCCTGCAGTCCTCGCCCCGGACTCCAAGGACGGATACCCATCCCTCCGCCTCGTCCTCTCCCGCGACAGCCTGTTTGCTGGCCCCTCCGTCCTCAAAGACCTGCCCGCCACACAAAGCCTGCTCGTTCCCCTCGACGGCATCCTCGTCGAAGCCCGCCGCACGCCCCGCCATACCCTCACCCTCGCGCTTCGCCCCGGCGTAACCCTCGAAGCGACCACCAAAGAGACCTTCCTCGAAGCGCTCGCCCAATTGCGCCGCCCGCTCGACGCCGCCCACATGCGCATTCTCTCAGCCGTCCCCGGCAGCCCGCGAACCCTACCCTCAAGCCCAAAATTCGACGCGGCCCAGAACGGCGCAGCCATCGACGCAATCGAGCCCGACCATCTCGCCGCAGCGCTATCAGGCATTCCCCGCCAGACCGCGATCCTCACCGCCCGCCTCGACGGCGCAACCCTCGCCGTCCTCCCCCCGTCGGGGCCCGAACGCACGATCCAGCTCTCAGCCTTGACCGCCGCCGCCAGCGCCGCCGATGTCGATCTGCTCATTCTCCACGCCGACCCGCCGCGTCAGCCCGGCGGCCGCAATTGGCTCTGGCAGCGCATCCAGGTCTCGGGCCTCGACCACGCCACCAAGCGCGGCACGCTCGCCGACTTCCTCGACCAGCTCGCGGGCGGCCACACCGTCTACGCAGTCTCAGCCACCCCCGAAGGCGAAACGCGCACCCGCCTGACAGCCCAACCCATCGCCGCCAGCCCCACGACCCAGCAAGGCATGACCGACTGGTTGAAACAAGCCGCAGGTGCCGTCACCGGCGTCGTCACCCAACAGGTGACAGGCGCGGTTCAGCCCGCCAGCATCCACGCCAGCCTCGTCTCGACCGCTCGCCGCCAAACCCTGTCGCATCGTCTCCTACCAGCCCTTCCAGCATCCGCCCCACTGGTCTATGCGTTCGCAGCCCTCCTCGGTCTGGCGGGCTACCCAGTCGCCAAACGGTGGTGGCGCAAAATCTGGCCAATGGAATCCCGCGCCGATTACCCCAGCGCCAGCGGCTACCTCGCCGCCCGCCTCATCCGCGCGGGTGCCTTCCTGGCAATCTTCCTCCCCCTCGCCGCCCTCCCAGCCCTCACCGCCCGCCTCCTCCAACTCGCCTTCCGTCGCAAAAAACCATCGCCCACCGCCTGACCGCCGATTGACGCAAGGCCACCCCCCACTCCATGGCCGCCCTTGAGGCGGCCATGGCCACAAGCGACGCCCCATCGGCAAGAACTCAATAGCCCAAAAAAAAGGGTGGGTTCGGGAGGTTCTCATCCCGAGCGGGATCCGGGTCGGCAGCCCATACGCGCTAAGATAAGCCTTCACGTTCTTCTCCCCCTGGGGAGAAGATGCCCGCAGGGCAGATGAGGGGTACCTTCACTCAATGGGCGTCCGCGCAAAGTCCCCTCACCCCAACCCTCTCCCCAGGGGGAGAGGGAGCCACCAAATCGCTATATTGGCGCGTGTGGCGGCAGCCCCGCAACAGTCGTCAACGGCTTTGGCTGGAGCGCCATCGGACTGAGCATCGTGATATTGAACGTCATAGCCTTCGACACGTCGGGCAGCGGATCGTGTTTCATAGGCGCGATACCCGTCATCGGCGACATCGGCCAATCGACTTGCCGCTTGAGCTTTCAAGTCCTGACTGTCCTATTCGATACCGTAGCCATCGCACTTGCCGCAGGCTGGGCACTCACGGTCCTGCGGCATTAGGCAATCCACTCAGCTTTTGACGACAAACAATTGTGCTTCCCGCACCTTCAGGTAACATTGTGCGTAAGTCGACCCTTGCGCGGAAACCTTCATCGATGTCCACCCTGCTTCTGACTCACCCCAGTTTCGTCGGCCACGACACCGGCCCCGGTCACCCCGAACGCCCAGACCGCATGCGCGCGATCGACCGGTTGCTGAGCCACGAATTCTTCGCCAGCCTCCCCCGCGCCGAGGCACCCCTGCGCGATGACGCCGAGGAAGCAATCCTCCTCGCCCACCCCCAGCAGCATCTCGATTACGTCAAAGCCGTCCGCGCCAAAGCCGCCACCGAACCCGTCTATGTCGACGGCGACACCCTCATGTCGCCCGGGTCCTGGGAAGCCGCCATGCGTGCCGTCGGTGCCGGCATGGACGCCGTCGATCAGGTGATGGACCCCAAGTCCGGCTTCAAAAACGCGTTCTGTCAAGTCCGCCCACCCGGTCACCACGCAGAGGCCGAGCGCGCCATGGGCTTCTGCTTCTTCAACTCGATCGCGGTCGCCGCCCACTACGCCCGCAAGAAACACGGGGCCGAGCGCGTCGCCGTCATCGACTTCGACGTCCACCACGGCAACGGCACCCAGGACATCTTCTTTTCCGACAAGAACATGTTCTACGCCTCCACCCACCAGATGCCGCTGTATCCCGGCACGGGCGCGCTGTCTGAAACCGGCGTCGGCAATATCTGGAACGCGCCCTTACGCTCCGGCGACGGCGGCGACGTCTTCAAGGACGCCATGCAGTCGCGCATTCTCCCCGCACTGAACAACTTCGCACCGGATCTGGTCTTGATTTCGGCGGGCTTCGACGCCCACAAGGATGACCCCTTGGCCAATCTCCGGCTCGTCGAGGCTGACTTTATCTGGGTCACCGAAGAACTGCTCAAGGTCGCCGACCGCCATTGCAATGGCCGCGTCGTCTCGATGCTGGAAGGCGGCTATGACCTCGCAGCGCTGGCCCGTTGCGTCGTCGTCCACCTCAAGACGCTGATGGAAGCGTAACCACGGTTGTCATCCCGGGCGCACTGCAGCGTTCTTACGGTGCAGTGCAGACCCGGCACCCAGGGACCACAACCACCAGACCTCGCCCTCAATCCGCCAACCGCCAAACCTTGACCGGCCCGCTGCCAGCCGACACCGGTTGCAACCCATCGGGCACCCGTCCCGACAACAGATACCCGCGCAACGCGTCACCCGGTGGGTTAGCCGCAAACGTATCGCCCAGCCCCTGGCACAATACGATATAGCGCACGCCAAGCGCCTTCATCCGCAAGGGCGCTTCCGCAGCCGAGGCGTGAAGCAAGTCGTGCGTCGCCAGGATTGACCGGCCCATGCGATGATACGGCCCCGACATCACCGACATCTGTGTCCACGCGACCAGATAAGACCCCAGATCGATGTCGTTGGCAGCCAAGCCCTTCGGCAAGTCCGCCAGCGCTTTAATGTTGGCCCCCGACGTACACGTTTTGAATGTCGCGGACGCGCCAGCATTTGCGACCGCTGCAGCGCTACCCGCAGCCGGCAGCCCGACCGCCGCCTGCGGTCGGCCCGGCATCATCAAAACGGCCACCACGCCAAGTCCCGCCACAGCCGCCAAGACACCTCCCGCAAGTCCCCACACCGGGGTCGCGGGCTCAACCGGTTTCGCACGCGGCACGGCGGCGCGGGTTTCCTGCCGGAACAGTCCGATCGCAATTAACGGCACCGAAAGGAAACTGGCATACGGCAGCAAGCGCACTTGCCATAACCCCAGCGCGACCGTCACCACGAAAACGGCAAAATACGTCGCCGAATGCGGCATCAGACGCCCCCGCATCACCAGCCATCCATACCCCAGCGCCACCAGCGGATACCCGGCAAAGGACAGCGCGTCCGTCAGCGACGACTGCGACACAGCGTAAAGCGACCGCACCTCAGACACGTTATTCAGCCACACCGGCCACAGCCGAGGCTCCACTTGCGCGTACAGTCCACCAAAGCACTGCGGCTGCGCAAAACCATAGAGCGCCAACCCGGCAGCACCCGCGACCGTCAAAACGCCAAACACCTGCCAAACGGGCCGTCCCGCCAGTCGCATACCGTGGGCAGCAACGAGCCCCGCCGCACCGCAACCAGCAAACAAGATCAGATTGACCGACAGCGTATCGCACACGATCAGCGTGTCGGGTCGCCCAGGGCCAAACAGCACAAAGCACGCCAGCAGCGTGGCCGCGAACGCCACCCCCGCCCGCGCCAGTCCACCCAGCGCACCGCCTGAAAAAATCGCCGCCGCCGACACAATGGCAACCGCGGCCAGCGTCAATCCAAGCCCTTCGAACCCCACCGCGCATCCAAGTCCGAACAGTAGACCAGCAAGCCACCCCGCGCGCGGACGATCAAGCGCTGCCAGCAGCGCAAATGTCCCGCCAACGGCCCCGATGATCATGACGTTGTGATGATCGATCCGCCCCGGCGTGAATTGAAAATGCCCCGTGCATGGCACCGCAAGCAGCACGGCCAGAAGCGCGGTCTGACGTCCAATGGCGTGGTCCACCTGGCGCTCGCAGAACCGCGCCACGACGAACGCCATCACGCCTGCCAATAGCGTGGGCCACAAAACCCGCGTGACAGTCTCGGCAGCCGCCTGCCCGAAAACGGGCGACAGTAGCCAGATCAGTGCCGCCAGCGGCAGATCGATCAACCGCGACCAGTGCGAGATCAACGGCTCCGCTCCGCCAAAGCGCGGCATCTGCAGATCAAACCAAGCCTGCCCGGCGAGCAATTCGCGCACCTGCACGAGCCGCGCCGCATCGTCGGTATCACCCAGAAGATCGCTCAAAATCAATGGATTGGCCGCAATATCGGCAAGCCCCATGACAACGGCTGCGCCAACCGCCACCGCCAGCAACGGCAGTTCGGCGATCCAGTCATAGACAGCCCTGATCAGCAGCACCGGCAGTGCCGTCTTCGTCTTTACGCCCAGGCCCACGCAACGCTCCTCCAGTCACCGATCCCCCAAGACAACATAGCTTGCTAACCTTGCCAGCCGGTAAAGATGAACCAAACCAGCCACTTCGCCCCGCATCCTGCGCGTTGCCCCGGGCCATCAGACCCCAGCCGCGCAGCTAACGTTGCATTGAGACAAAACGACTGCGCGCCGGTCTGGGACCGATTTTCCGCCCCCGTTCCCCCGGTAACAGCGGCCCCGGCAGGCCGGCCCTAGGTTCGTCCCAACAGCACAAACCAAAGGGCCAGCCAATGACCATCAAAGATCACACCTACCGCATCCAAGGTGGCCGGACTGGGATCCTCCTGATCCACGGCCTGTGCGGCACACCAACAGAAATGCGCTACGTCGCCAATGGCTTAGGTCGCGCTGGCTACACCGTCCTCTGCCCCCAACTGGCTGGTCACTGCGGCACTGAGGACGACATCAAGGCCAGCACCTGGCAAGACTGGCTGGAAAGCTGCGAGCATGGTCTCGATGAGTTGCGCCAAACCTGCGATACCGTCATCGTCGGCGGCCTGTCCACGGGTGCGATCCTCAGCCTCGCGCTCGCCGCCAAACACCCCGGCAAGATCGATGGCCTCGCCCTGTTAGCCCCCGTCATCTGGCTCAACGGCTGGCTGATCCCCTGGTACGCCCGTCTCTTCCGCACGGTCTTTTCCAAGACCATCGCCAACCTGATCAAATTCCCCGATCTCCACCCCCACGGCATCAAGGACGCCCGCATCCGCGAATTCATCCTCTCGGCCATGAACAGCGGTGACAGCTCGGTCGCAGGCCTCGCCTCGACGCCGGGCGGCGCAGTCCTCGAACACCGTCGGTTGGCCGATGCGGTACGCCGTGCCATCCCCGGCATCACCCAGCCGGTCTTGATCGTCCACCCCCGCGAAGACGACTACGCTGACTTAAACAACGCCTGGTATCTCCAGCGCCACCTGCCTGGCACCGTCGACATGGTCGTCCTCGACGACAGCTATCACATCGTCACCGTCGACCGGCAACGCGATGTCGTCGTCGAACGCACCGTTGGCTTTGTCGACCGCGTCGTCCGCAAAATCTCCAAACCCTGCAAGAAACCAGCCCCGCAGTACGCCCCGGCCAAAACCGCCCCAGCGCTCCGCCCCGCCCTTCAGCCAGCCGCCGCCTGAACGGTCTCCCTCTCCCCGTCCTTCACGGGGAGAGGATTGGTGTGATGGGCGGCGACACGTCCCGCTCGGACTCCCCTCCCCGTTGCGGGGAGGGGTTGGGGGTGGGGGTAGGGGTCGATCTTGCCCCACTCCAGCAGTTTTATGCTTGTCGTGGCCGCGAAGGCGACCACCCACGACAAGACGGCAAATAAAATTCAGTAAAATCAGCAAACTAACCATGAAAGCCGCGACGTTCGAAACAATTTCCTCCCCCTGTTCCCCGCGAAACAGCGCCTCCCCGCTCGTTAGGGCAAATTCAAATCACGAACTGAGCAACACGCAGCCCCCTTGGAGGACGCCATGACCAAAACCGCAAACATCCTGCCGCTGATCGCCGCCGCAACCATCGCCATCGCCTCAACAGTGTCCACGCACGCAGAAGCCCGCGGCTTGCGCGGGTTCGGCTGGGGCCTCGGCGCAGGTCTCGCCCTCGGCGCACTCGCCCACCATGCCCACCGCGACGAACCCCGCCGCTGGGAGCACCGCCCCGTCAATCGGACCTGGGTCGACCATCGGGCCGCCGAACGCGCCGAAGCCAAAGCCGAGGCCGCCCGTGAAGCCCGCGCCGCAGCCAAAGCCGAAGCCGCCCGTGAAGCCCGCGCTGAAGCCAAAGCCGAAGCCGCCCGCGCGGAAGCACGCGCCGAAGCCCGCGCCAAGAAGCAGCGCATCGCCGAGGCCGCGGCAGTTGCCGAGGAACAAGCCCGCAAGCGCCGTGCCCGTGAACGCACCGAGCTCGCCGCCCAGAAAGCCAAACTCGACACAGCAACCATCAACGAGACCGCGACCGTCCAAACCGCTGCCGTTACGACACTGGAAACCGGCACTGTGAACCCACCCCAGGACGCGAAAGTCGAAACATCAGGCACGACGGACCCGATCGTTGCCGCCCCCGTGACCCCAACCACGGCAGCCGCAACCACGACGACAACCACAACGACGACGGCCAAAACCGAATGCCGCGCCTTCGTCCCCGCAGTCGGCATGACGGTCCCCGTCCCCTGCACCTGATAGACATCAATCCAGGCGCTGCCGGATCGGGCAGCGCCCGGTGACTCTTTCTGCAAGAACTTTGGCAATGTTGTTCACGGCGTGGCAAAAGCGTCAAACCGTGCAATCGAGGACACAACGATCATGCAAGCCGGTCAAACCACCCAAGCCAAGCCAGCGGCCGGAACGCGCCGCATCAAAATGGCCCCCAAACTCGCCTACCGCAACCTGTTCCACGACCGCACGAGTTTGTTCGTCACATTGATCGGCATCGTCTTTTCGGTCGTACTCGTCGCGGTCCAGTGCGGCCTCTACCTGGGTTCCGAACGCACCATCGCCGCCATCCAGGACCATGCGAACGGTGACCTCTGGGTCGTCCCCGTCGGCACCAAAAGCTTCGACGACCCAGCTTTCCTCGGCGGCCGCGAAAAATTTGCCGTCCTCGCAACCCCTGGCGTCGCAACAGCCCACGAACTGGTCGTCGGCTTTGCCAACTGGCGCAAACCCAAGGGCGGCAGCACCGCGGTCCTGCTGGTTGGCTCAAACCACACCGAAGGCGGCTTGGCCCCTTGGGACATCGTCGAAGGCAGTGTCGAGGCCATCGCAGCCCCCGGCGGCGTTGCAGCCGATCAGACCTACTTCAAGGACTTAGGCATCACGCAGCTCGGCGCGCCGATTGAAATCAACAACACCAAATCGACCGTCCACGCCGTCACCAAGGGCATCCGCTCCTTCACAACCCTGCCCTACATTTTCACGACCCTGCCGAGGGCCCGCGCCCTGCTCGACGCCAGCCCCGAGCAATCGACCTACATTCTGGTGAAACTCCAACCCGGCGCAAACATTGAAACCGTTCGCAAAGCCCTCTCTGCCCGGTTGGAAAACGCGGAAATCCTCACCCATGATGAGTTCCGCCAGCGCGGCCTCGACTACTGGCTGTTTGAAACCGGTGCTGGCGCGGCCCTCATTGCCGGCGCGATCCTGGGCTTGATCGTCGGCGTCGTGATCGTGACCCAGACGCTCTACGCATCCACCAAAGACCACCTGAACGAATTCGCCACCCTCCGCGCCCTGGGGGCCTCTGCCAGCTACATCCACAAAGTCATTCTCTACCAGGCGCTGCTGTCCGCCGTGCTGGGTTACGCTGCTGGCATCATCCTGAGCGTCCTTGTGGTCGCCGCCTCGCAAGACACGACCCTGAATATCGTCATGACCCCCAAACTCGCCCTTGCCCTGTTCTTGATCACGGTCGGCATGTGTGTCTTCGCCGCCCTGTCCGCCATCTTCAAAGTCACCCGCATCGATCCCGCCGGAGTATTCAGCCGATGAGCCCGACCATGAAACCCGCAGCTAGCACCCCAAAGTCCCAGTCCAAAACCCTCCTCGCGGCCAATGGCATCAAGAAAATCCTCGGCGAGGGCGACGGGCAAGTCACCGTCCTGAAAGGGATCGACCTCGAACTCCGCTCGGGCGAACTGACCCTCCTGATGGGCCCTTCGGGCAGCGGCAAGACGACCTTGCTGTCCATCTTGGGTTGCATCCTCACCGCCAGCGCCGGCCATATCGCCATCGGCGGCAAGACAACGGACGGCATGAACGCGGAAGGTCTGGCTGACTTACGCCGCCGGGAAATCGGCTTCGTTTTCCAATCCTACAACCTGTTCCCGACCATGACCGTCCTGGAAAACGTGCTGATCGCCCTCGACGTCCGCGACTACGCCGTAGACGACCCCATCCAGCACGCCCGCGACGCACTGGCCTCCGTCGGCCTCTCCCACCGCGTGGACGCCTATCCAGCCAAACTCTCAGGCGGCGAAAAACAGCGCGTTGCCATCGCTCGGGCACTGGCCGGGAACGCCTCCGTCGTGCTTGCCGACGAACCAACCGCCGCACTCGACAGCGAAAACGGCAAAGGCGTCATGGCACTCTTGCAAAAGGTCGCCCAAGACCCAAACCGCGCCGTCCTGGCCGTTACCCACGACCACCGGACGCTCGCGTACGCCGACCGCATCATCCGCATCGAAGACGGCTACATCGTCGGCGACGAACGCCCCGATAAGGCCACCGCCGCCGCAATGGCCACCGCCCACGCCCACTAACACGTGTCATCCAGGCCTTGCGGAGCGCCTTCGCGCAGCGCCGAGCCGGGACCCAGCAAATGAGCGCCAAAGGCACCTCTTGACGGCCCTGTTCCACCGGGAACTGAACATGCACTCGACGCCAGCTACACCACACCTGTCATCCCGGACCAGCGAGGCGCAGCCGAGCGCCAGATCCGGGACCCAGACATAAGCGCCGAAGGCACTGAATTTTTTTAACCCCTACCCCAACCCTTCCAGTCCAACTCAACCGCAGGAATCGCCGCCATGATGAAACCAATTGCAATCGGTGCCGGGATCATTGCCGCAGCCCTGGCCGGATATATGGCCGCCGGCGGCAAATCCCCGGCCGTCCAATCCGTCGCGACCCAACAGGTGACGGTCTATGCGCCAGCCGCCAAGCCAACCTCTGGCCCCGTCGATTGGATCGCCGCCGCCCCAGGCCGCGTCGAGCCCCGGTTCGGCGAAGTCCGCATCAGCGCTGGCATCTTAGGCCGCGTGACCGACGTCCTCGTCAAAGTCAACGATCCCGTCGAAACCGACGAACTCCTGATCAAACTCGACGACGATGAAGCCCGCGCCCGCCTTGCCGCCGCTGAAGCAGAAGCCGGTGCCCGCAAGCGAGACCGCGCCAGCGGCCCGGTCCAGGCTGGCCGCGAAGACGCCATTAAGGCTGAAGATGCCGTATTTGCCGCCGAACGCGCTGTGACGGGCGCCCGCTATGAACTCGACTACGCGCTCGCCGCCAAGCGCAAAGCCAATGGCGCCGACAGCGGCGTTGTCGAAGCCCGCAAACGTCTCACTGAAGCCAAAGACCGTTTCGCCCGCGAGCGCATCAACTACGCAACCGTCCAGGCCAAAGCCAACCTCCCAACCCCGACCCAGTTGGAATCCGCGGTAACCGCCGCCCGTGCGAACGTGACGATGGCCGATGCTCTGCTTGAAAAGACCCGCATCCGCGCTGCCGACGCCGGCACCGTCCTTCAGGTTGCAGCCAAAGTCGGCGAAATGGTCGCCCCCGGCTCCGAACAGGCTTTGGCCGTCGTCGGCGACATGTCGATTGTCCGCGTCAAAGCCGAAGTCGACGATGGCGACATCGCCAAGCTCAAAGTCGGCCAGAAGGCGTACGTCCGCAGCCTCAACTATCCCGGTCGCGACTTCGAAGGCCGCATCACGACCCTGGCACCAACCCTCGCCGCCGCCCGCATCGGCGGCCGTGGTCCCCGCCGCCTGACCGACGTCGAAGTCCTCGAAGTCACCCTCGAACTCGACGGCAAGGTCCCCCTTCTTCCAGGCATGCGCGTCGATACCTTCATCAAGCGCGACTAACACCCCAACACGCGTGACACGATCCGGAAAAAGGCCAGGCCGCTGCCACGCAGCCCTGGCCTTCTCTCGTTCCACCCCAGCATCCGGGCCCCCCGGCTGTCATCCCAGACCACCCCAGACGAAGCCCACGAACCGTCATCCCGGACCACCCCGGACACGTGATCCGGGGGCCAGATCCGCAGCCCCAGACATGAGCGTCGCAGGCACCGTTACCCCCCACCGCCAAAAACCGCTGGCTCAACTCAACTCACCAACCCATTCCGCAAACAAACAAAAAAAAACGCACCCCTGTATCGGCAGGAACAGCAATGGCCGCACCCCTGAGCCACAATCTCCCCATAGTCGACACCCAGGGAGAGCGTCATGCCATCGACCCCAATCCAGCTAGACCACACAGACATCCCAACCGTTCCAGCCGACGCTCTCAAAGCCGTCATGGACCTGATTGTCGAACGCGGCCAAGCCCTCGTGCTGTTTCACGGGGCCAGTCCCGATACACGGCGCGCCATCGAAACCGCCTTCTGGCAATCCCACACCGGCGATCGCACCACCGGCAATGCAACCCTCATCCGCTTCTGGCATCTCGTCGACGCAATGTCCGCCCGCCGGGTCAAATCGATGTTTCTGGATCGGGGCTATTCAGCCCTTGCGCCGCTCGCCGCAGCCGCCGCCACTCAGCGCCTCAATGTTCATTGGGGCTTCAAACCCCAGCACCTCGTCCAGGCGCTGAGTGTCAGCAACGCAAGACCCGCCGTCGCCTACCCCGACCGCCTCGCCGCCTGATCGACGGCCCGACTAAAAAAGCACCCGAATCAAAAAAGAGCGCCAGGCCCATTGAGGCCGGCGCTCTTTACAGCGTTAAGAAGCGTTAAAGCGACCCCTTATACCAAACCGCATAAGTACTGACTTATGCGGTTTGGTATCCGCGCGTGGGGTTGGTGGGGCGGCCACGCGCAAAGCGAAGAGAATACCAGCCCGCAGCCCTTCAAACCAAGAGTCGAAACTTCTGCGGGCTGGTATCATTTACACCGCACGATATCGAGCGGCGCGCGGGTCCACATCATCGTCTGCCCAAACAGCTTAAGCCCCTCGTAACCCGTCACCTTCAGCTTGTCCGCCGCGACGAGTTGCAGCTCGACATCATATTTGCTGTCGGCCTCGGGATCGAAAATCCACCCGCCATCCCAGATGTTTGCAGCTTTCGGCGGCACATTGGCGAGAACCTGAATGCCGCAGCCCTTCGGGTTTGCGCCCGGCTTCAACCACACGATTTTGCCGCACAATTTGCCGCCGCAATCGGTGATCTCAACCGCACCGCGACCGGTATGGTCATACCAAACCCCAGCCGGACCGACCGGTGCCACGGCTGGTGCCGTAACACTGGGAGCCGGTGCCGCCAAGGCAGTGCCGACCGGCTTTGCACCCGCGCCAACCGCTGGCCGTTCGGCGCCGTTCGCCCCCAGTGCTGGGAGCACGAGTGCAACGGCGATACCCCCGGCCCAAACATGCCGTGCTTTCATGACAGCCTCCAAACGAAGCATTGGCAAGCAATAACAATATTTTACATCGTAGCGCGCAGGAATGTCATCACAGCCGATGCCCTACCTATCGAAGTCGGACGGACGCAAATATCGATCGCGCGCATGAACCAAGCGGAATGCCGGTCCTCAAACGCTTGAGCCGAAAGCCCTGACGTTTGCAGACCAGCATTAAACCCGAACATGCAACGCGATCATGGTCAAAATAGTGCGTTGGTTAGACAGCTTAGCCCATCGCAGCGAGGTTATGCCCGCCTTGCGGCATCTCCCGCGAGCCCGTCTTGGCCCGCGTCCCAGTCAACCCGCGCAGATAGGCCCAGCCGATCCGCCCTGCCTGACGGGCCAGAGCGGCAACCGGCAATCGCGTTTGCGCCATGATCGCCGCAAGCCGTTCGTCGTCGGGCTCAACGGCGGGTTGCCGCAGCGCAAGAGCTGCCACTCGCGCACCCATCGCCAGCGTCAAGGCAATGCCGGTCCCGCCATATCCCGTATTCATCACGATCGCGCCAGACTTGCCGCGCGGCCCCTGCATCCGGCAGATCTCGGGCAGGTCGGTTGCCGTCATGTGGAACTGACCGCCCCACGCCGTATCGATTTCGAACGTCTCGATACCCGGAAAACTGCGCTGCATGAGGCCATTGAGCTTTGCGAGCACGTCCGCTGGCACATGATACCCGCCGCCGCCTGGGCGTCCCAGACGCTCGATCCCGCCAAACAACAGCCGTCCGTCGTGGATGCGGTAGAACACGTACGCCCCGTTCAACTCGACCGTGAACCGCCCGGATTTCCCGATGATTGCCTGGGTCTCAGCCGAGAGCGGCTTGGTTGCCACCATATAGTTCGACACGACCTTGGCTTTTGCCCCACGTGTCATCGCAACGCCGTCGGTATACGCATTCGTGCACACGACCGCTGTGTCGGCGAGCAGGGTGTGCCCGCCAGCGAGCGTCAGATACGCCCCACGCTCCGTGTCCTCGATCCGCGAAACCTCGACGCCTTCGTAAATCATAACCCCGAGCGCACGGGCATGCCGCGCCAGCCCCTGCACCAGTCCGAACGGGTTGACCGTATGACAGGCCAACGACAAGCCCTCCCGGCCCAGACGCTCAGGCCCCTTGCGGTGGGCAATCCGCTCTGCCCCCAAGATACCGCTCAGAGTCTCAAGCCCGATGGCGGTCAATGCGCCAGTAGCTTCAAGCGTCAAAGTCTCTGATTTGATGTCGCTTTCAGGAATGGCCGTCTTGATCCACTCCGCCGTGTCGTTGACCAGCGAGCGCAGATATCCCAGCGCCCAGGCATGATCGTCGTTCCGCTCAGCCGAAACGAGCCAAACCGGTGCTGCCAGCGGCGAGATCAACCCGCCCGCCCGGCCGCTCGCGCCGTACCCGATGTAGGCCGCTTCGAGCACCGTCACCCGAGCGAACGGCGATAGTTCCATCACCCCGATCGCCGTCGACAGACCAGCCAACCCGCCACCCACGATCACAACGTCGCAATCTTGCGGCGCCCCGCGCTCGGTCGCGACCGTCCGCGCCGTTGTCGTCTGCCAGTAACTGGCCTTTGGTGCTTCCAAAACGCCATGTGATGTGATCGATGCCATAACGCGCTCCCAGATGTTAAAGACTGTCTGAGAGGCAAATTAGGTCATCGTCCCAAGGCCCGCTGTTCCGTGTGGAACGGGCGTCGCCGGTTTTGGTAAAAACCTAGTCCAGCCCAGCCACGTCTTGCAGCCGCACCAGATCGCACATGATGCCCTGATCGGTCCGCGTAATGGCCCCGCTGTCCTCCAACATCGCCAGCGCCCCGTTCACCTTAGGCCGACTGGCCCCGATCAACAGCCCCAGTTCGCTCTGGCTCATCCCGATCGTCAGCGCGACCCTCCCGGTCTTCGGCGCCCCCGGCTGCAGCCGCACCGCCGACAGGAAGAGCCGCGCCAGCCGCACTTCGATCGGATGCAGCGCGATCGCCTCAAGCTGTTGATCCGTATCGCGGATTCGCGCGCACAGAAACGCGATCACCGCCCGCGACACCGCCGGATTATCCCCGATTAACCGGTTCAGCACGCTCTGCGACAGCGTCATGGCTGAAACCTTCGTCACCGCCGTCGCGTCCGCACTGCGCGCACCCCCATCGAGCGTCGCGATCTCCCCGAACACATGACCCGCCGTCGCGTGTGCAAACGACAATTCGCGCCCGTCAACCGACAGGATCGACAACCGGACCCGCCCGTCGACCACCAAAAACACCTCTTTGCCCGGATCGCCCCGTTGAAAGATGACCTGCCCCGCCGAAAACTCGGCAGGCCGCATCCCCTGCGCGATTGCCGCCAGATCGGGCACTGGCAATGCGGAAAACAATTTGGTCTTACTCAGATGCGAAACGAGGGTGTCGAGCGGTGTCATCGGCCAATCCTTGACGAGGTCTGGCGCGATCATAACGCCAACGCGCTGTGAGATCAGCCGCTATTCTCAAGCCCCGTGAGTGACCTGTTCCCCAAGGAACAGATCGGCAGCCGGTATCAGTCCATTGATCCTATCGCCACCTCAGGCTGGACAGTCCGTGCACGCCTGAGGCCATAATGCCGCACGCCCAGCGCGCGCACCGCGTCTGTCATTGAGCCCGGCGAGCATCGGAGCATCGTTATGCGATCAGTCATCCTTGCCGTCAGCGTGTCCCTTGCCGCGATCGCCAGCACGTCCGCCAACGCGGCCCCCGGCGACCCGATCGGCCAGGCCATCGCCATCAAGAACGATGTCACGGCAGCGTTTGCCAACGACCGCCGCGTGCTGGCAAAGGACGATCCGGTCCGCCAGGAGGAAATCATCGAAGTCGGCGTCGACAGCCTCGGCGAGCTCAAATTCAAGGACGACACCTTGCTGGCGCTCGGCCCCGGCTCCCGCATGACGCTGGACAAGTTCGTCTACGATCCAGACAAAACCAACGGCTCCATCGTCGTAAACCTCCTCAAAGGCACGTTTCGCTTCATCACCGGTCTCGCCGCAAAACCGTCCTACCTGATCAAAACGCCATCCGCGTCCATCTCCGTTCGCGGCACCATTTTCGACGTCTACATCAAGCCGGACGGAACAACCTGGCTGTTGCTGATCGAAGGCGCGGTCGAGGTCTGCAATACGGCTGGCAAATGCCAGGTCCTCGACGAACCCGGCAAAGTCATCGAAGTGAGCGAACAGCCCCGTAAGGTGAAACGCTCAGGCGGCAGCAATGACAAAGACGGACCGGGCGGCTGGACCGTTGGAACCCCGGTCAAGTGGGCAGCGCTCCCAGGTCGCAAATCGACGCCCATCGAAACCGCGTTCCCGTTCGTCCCTGCCGCCCCCACCTTCGACCCGGCCCCTTGGTATTCAGCCAACGACATCATCATTGGCCGCTTCCCGCGCCATCCCCGTCATCCCCCACGCGGCGATGGCAGTAACCAGGGCGGCGGCGGCAAAGATGACGGCAAAGGCAATGATGAAGGTAAGGACAACGGGAACGGGCGCGGCGACCGCCCAACGCCGGGCCGCGACACCGGCACAAAACCACCCGCCAGCGACAAGCCCCCCGTCCTCGTAAACGCCAACCGACCCATCAAGGTGACGCCGCCGCGCGTCCGCAACGACGACCGGCCCACAAAACCCAACGCGGACCGCACCAGACCCGGCAAACCGCCCGTCGTGAAAGTCATTCGCCAGCGCGACAGGATCGAGCTGCCGATCGGGAAATACAAGCCGCACCGTGACAGATCTTTCGGCGATAAGCCTCTCCGCCGGTCCGAAGGTGACCGCGCGCCAAGGTTCGTTGCACCCCAGTTTGCGCCCAAGGTGTTTGTCGCCAAACCGTCTTTCACCCGGCCCACGCCGATGCCGCGCTTCGGCACCGGCGGCGGGAACTTCGGCGGCAGTCATTTCGGTGGCGGTCATTTCGGTGGCGGTCATGGCCGCCGCTGATCCAGGCAGCGAATGCCCGGCAAATGGGCCAACGTCTCAAACGTGAGCAGCCTTGCCTTTGTGGAACATCCCCACGATCGGCATGACCATGGCCCCCACGACAAGCCCGATCAGGCCAGAAAAGAACGCATGGACCGCCCATGCCGTGAACCCGCCCAGCGCGCCGAAGCTCCGCGCGGCAACGCCTTCGAGATCGTGGATCACGTGCGGCAGCGCTTTCAGGCCGTATTCTTCAAAACCGTGCAAAATGATCCCGCCGCCAACCCACACCATCGCCGCCGTCCCCACAAGACTGAGCACCTGCAGAAAAACCGGCATCCCTTGAACGAGACCGCGACCCACCGCCCGCAGCCAGCCTTGCGCTGAACGCGACAGCGCAACGCCCGCGTCATCCGCCTTCACGATCAGCGCAACGACCCCATAAACGGCCACCGTCAGCGCCAAACCAACGAATGCCAGCACTGCGGCTTTCATCACGAACGAGGCAGACGACACCGTATGAAGTGTCAGGGCCATGATCTCTGCCGACAGAATGAAGTCCGTCGCAATCGCACCTGCAACCTTCTGATCCTCGAAGGTCTTGGCATCCATGATCTGAGGCGCATCCGTCGCGGCGTCCGGCTCGTGATGCGCGATCAGCTCCCAGACTTTCTCGGTCCCCTCATAACACAGGTACAATCCGCCAATCATCAGCAGCGGTGTGATCAGCCAGGGCGCGAAATAGCTCAGGCCGAGCGCGGCTGGCAACAAGATCAACAGCTTGTTCTTAAGCGATCCGATGGCGATTTTGCCAATGATTGGCAGTTCGCGCCGAGCCGCAAACCCGACGACATAGCGCGGCGTCACCGCCGCATCGTCGATGACGATGCCAGCAGCCTTGGTTGTCGCGTTTCCAGCATGAACCACAACGTCATCCAGCGACGCCGCAGCAACCTTCGCCAATGCGGCAATATCGTCTAAAAGTGCAATCAATCCCGAAGACACGCACAGCCCCCCAAAATCATCCAGCCCACCCCATACATCGAACCTCCCCCCTGTTTTCGCAACCCCCTTCACGAACCAAGCCGCCTTGGCTCCCCTCCCCGTCATCGCCGAGCGATGCTCTGCATCGGCGCGGGGAGGGGTTAGGGATGGGGGGAGGGGGTAAAGGTGCGGTGAGGATCCCCCCGGGCGGCACAACCACAAATCACTAACACCCGCCGCCGTTTCCCGCTAAATCCCCCCGACGGCGTCATGCCAACGCGTGCCACAGGCACCGCCAACTCCGACACGAAGGCACCCATGGCCAAAGCCCCCAATCCCAACCATCCCGACATCGCCGAAATGAGCTTCGAGCGCGGCCTGAAGGAACTGGAGTCCATCGTCTCCCGCCTCGAACGTGGCGACGTCGAACTGGAGGAGAGCATCAGCATCTACGAGCGCGGCGAAGCCCTCAAAGAGCATTGCGATCGCCTTCTCAAACAAGCCGAAGCCAAAGTCGAAAAACTCACCTTCGCTCAGGATGGCACCCCCAAAGGCACGCAACCGCTGGATGGCGAGTAGAGCCTGATCGTTTGAGATGGCAGCACTTGAGGACATCGAGAACGTGAATCAGTCTCTACCAACAAGAACCTAGAGCACGTTCGCCAGAAAAGTCTGATTCAATCAAGAGCGAACGTGCTCTATCGCGAAACAGGCTGACCAATGCTGCGTCGCAACAGCTGCAGCCTGGCGCCGTTCGGCATGGGAGCTGCTGCATCTGGCCTACGCACCTGCACACCAAGTTTAACCGCGAGTGCCCCGCCCCCTTGACCTGGATCAATAAACTATCCCAACCTTGCATCCGTACATGGTCCCACCGAGTGCAAGGCGAGGTCTTTAATGAGCAAGCGCGATAAGACCCCAGAGACGTCGGTTTCGCCCCCAGCGAGCGACACCCCTTTGCTCGACACGATCCAAATGCCCGCCGATCTGCGCGCGCTGTCGCCAAAGCAACTCCCTCAACTCGCGGCTGAACTCCGCATGGAGCTGGTTGACGCCGTCTCTGTCACCGGCGGCCACCTGGGCGCAGGTCTTGGCGTCGCCGATCTCACGATCGCCCTGCACTATATCTTCAACACGCCCGACGATAAGCTGATCTGGGACGTCGGCCACCAGGCCTACCCCCACAAACTGTTGACGGGCCGCCGCGATAAACTCCGCACCCTGCGCCAGCCCGGCGGTCTGTCGGGATTCACCAAACGATCGGAAAGCGAATTCGACCCATTCGGCGCAGGCCACTCGTCGACGTCGATTTCGGCGGGCCTCGGCATGGCGGTTGCGCGCGATTTATCGGGCGGTACGAACCAGATCATCGCCGTCATCGGCGACGGCGCCATGAGCGCTGGCATGGCCTACGAGGCCATGAACAACGCAGGTGCCGCCGACGCCCCGTTGATTGTCATCTTGAACGACAACGACATGTCGATCGCCCCGCCGACCGGCGCGCTGTCGTCCTACCTCGCGCGCATCACATCGAGCGGCACCTATTTCTACGTCCGCGACTTTGCCAAGCAGTTGGCCAAGCACCTGCCGAAAAGCTGGGAACGCCGTGCCGCCCGCGTCGAGGAATATACCCGCTCGCTGTGGCAAGGCGGCGCGTGGTTTGAAGAGCTCGGCTTCTACTACGTCGGTCCCATCGACGGCCACGACTTCGACCAACTCCTTCCCGTCTTGAAAAACGTCCGCGACGCCAAGCAAGGCCCCATTCTGGTCCACGTCGTCACCAAGAAAGGCAAAGGCTACGCCCCCGCCGAAGCGGCCGACGACAAGTACCACGGTGTCAATAAATTCAACGTCGTCACCGGCGCGCAGGACAAGCCCAAGCCCTCGGCGCCCGCCTACACCAAAGTCTTCGCACAAGCCCTCATCGACGAAGCCCGCCGCGACGACAAGATCGTCGCCATCAACGCGGCCATGCCCGCCGGGACGGGCCTCGATCTGTTCGGCAAGGAGTTTCCCACCCGCACCTTCGATGTCGGCATCGCCGAACAACATGCCGTCACGTTCGCCGCTGGTCTCGCAACTCAAGGCTATAAGCCGTTTGCCGCGATCTACTCGACGTTCCTCCAGCGCGCCTACGACCAGATCGTCCACGACGTCGCAATCCAAAAACTCCCGGTGCGCTTTGCCATCGACCGCGCGGGCCTTGTGGGGGCGGACGGCGCAACCCACGCAGGCTCGTTTGATTTGGCCTACCTCGGCTGCCTCCCCAACATGATTGTGATGGCCCCTGCCGACGAAGCCGAACTCGTCCATATGGTCGCCACGGCTGCCAGCATCGACGACCGCCCATCCGCGTTCCGTTACCCGCGCGGCGAGGGCACAGGCGTCGCCATGCCGTCGCGAGGCATGCCCTTGGAAATCGGTCGCGGCCGCATCCTCCGCGAAGGCTCAAAGGTCGCCCTGTTGTCGATCGGCACCCGCTTATCGGAATGCCTGAAAGCCGCCGATCAACTCGCCTCATTCGGCCTGCCGGCAACCGTCGCCGACGCCCGCTTCATGAAGCCGCTGGACACAACGCTGATCCGCCAGCTCGCCCAACACCACGAAGTCCTTATCACCGTCGAGGAGGGCTCCATGGGCGGCTTCGGCAGCCACGTGCTGCACTTCCTCGCCACCGACGGCCTGCTCGATCGCGGCCTCAAAATCCGCACGCTCGTGCTGCCCGACATCTTCATCGACCACGGCAAACCCGACGCGATGTACGAAGCCGCAGGCCTCAACACCTCCGGCATCGTCGCAGCCGTCTTCTCATCCTTGGGCCGCGACGCTCTCACCGCCGAACGCAACGCGTGACGCAACATCGCCGCAGCCATCAAAACGTCAGTTCGCCCGGCACATTCCGCGCGCTGCCGAAAGAGCCGCGTCTTTACTCTCGTAATGCCCGACGATTTCGCCACCCGGTGCATGAGCTGAAATGAACGTCATCGCCATGCTGCGGCGCTGATCGGCTTCGACCGTCACTGCCGTCAGGTGCGTATCGGCACCGTTGCGCGACTTGATCAGAACGTTTTCGCTCCCGCCATAGCTCGCCGAGTAAACTTGGCAGTTGGCCGGTGTCGGCAATCCACCCGCACCGACACTCGCGTCTGCGACCCGCGTCCCCCCCGTCACACCCGACCGTGGCACCGCCGGACGCGGGGCGGGCGCGACGATCTCCGTGCCACGCCGCCAGACCGTCGAAACAAGCGCCGTGGCAGGCTTGACCGGCGGCAGCGGTTCAGCCGTTCCCACGCCCAAACGGCTCGGCGGCGCAAAGGCCGTTCGCGGATTGGGGCCAGCCGCTGGCGCAACCTGGGCCGTGGTTGCGCAATGCGCCCGCCGGAACATTTGCGCCACGGTTTCGATATTGCGCCCATACGCCCGATCGACCGCCCAACGGCGCGAAAGGTCGCCAAACGTCACCCGACGACCCAGTTTTCGCGAAATTTCGATGATATGATGCTGAACCTCACGCGTCCGCGCGGCCACCGGCCGTTCGACCCGCTCACCGGAATACGCAACCAGATGCTGCATATGCGCAAGAACGCCCGTCCGTACGTCGCCGTACTGGTCGCCTGGAACCCCGCCGCCAGTCGCGCCGATCCCAGCGAAGTTGTTTTGCGTTAGTCCCACATCACCCGAGCTTCCGTCGCCGCGGCGATACATCAGATAGTTGGTCTCCAAGATCATCTGGAAGAACGCATAGTCCCAGCGCACATGCGTGGCTTCGCCCAAGTCGCGATAAACCCATGCAATCTTTGAGAACTTTGCTGGCAGCTTCGTGTGTCGCGCCGAAACAAACGCCATCAATCGCTCTGGCGTCACGCAAGCGGGCACGCGATTGGCACCCGTCAAACGGATTTCAGGCAACCCGTCGGCATCCCCGGCATGGGCAGCACCAGCAGCCATCACCGCGCTCGCAGCCATCACCGGCCCGATCAGCCAACGCCGCAACCCAAACCCGAAACGCGACATCACTTTACTCCGCTCGATCACGCCTGCACCGCCGTGTCCGTCAGATCAGCTCAACCCTCGGGGCAAAGCTCGAAGGCTTTGTCGAGGGCCATCGCCTGCGATTTGAATTCGCCGACTTGCTTTCCGCCGGGCGCATACGCCGCGATGTAGGCCTCGGCCTCGCGGGCCTCCGTGCCCTCATTGACATCGAGCACGGTGTACTGCGTCAAATCCTGGGTCGCGGCCTTGATGATGATCGACTTGGCCCCGCCGTAGCTCGCCTGAAACACTTTGCACGGGCCAGCGGCAGGCTTCGCGCCCTTTGCGGCAGCACCCACCGAAACCTTGGCAACGGGCGGCGTGTCCGGTTTGGCGCCAACCGCGGGATCGGTTTCGGGCTTGGGCGCATTCAGCAGCGCGAACGCCTTTGGCTCGGCCTTCGCCTCGACCTTAGGCTCGACGGCGGCAGCTTTGGCAGCCCCGCCCGCCCCCAAGGCCGAACGTTGAGCGCCACCTTCCGCGCGCGCATCGTCATTGGCTTTTTTGGCCAGCTCCATCCCGGCTGACTTTTCGACGGCAGGAGCTACGGCAACATCAACGCTCGCAGCTGGCTTCCCACCGGCTTTCCCTGCCCTGACGGCTGCGACCAGCTCAGGGTGCGGATCGGCGCTCTTGCATGGCCCATCGGTGAAGTTTTCGGAAACCTGCTGGATTTCGCTCGCATACTTTCGCGCGGGCGGTGCCCACTTCTTGGCCAGCTGCGAAAATGTCATCGGCCCTTTGATGGTCTTCTGCCAGGCCGTCAACACGCCCCATTCTTGCACCTTGCGCGTCCGTTCGGCGACCGGGTTGGAAACCGGCTCGCCGCTATACATCGCCAGATGTTCCAAGTGGGCCCGCACGCCGGTCGACACGTCGCGGAACGACTCGCCCCGCTCGCCGTTGCCCGTAGCACCCAGACCCGCGAAGTTGTTCTGGGCAGGCTTCACATCGCCGCCGAATTTCAGATTGCCCGTCTCCAGCAGCATCTGGAAGAACGCATAATCCCAGCGCATACCGAGGTCTTCGCCGTGGCGCATGTAATCGCTGGCGATGTCGTTGAATTTTGCATCGAGCTTGTCGTTACGCGCCTTGAGAAAGGCCATCAGCCGCCCCGGCGTCGCACACGACATGACAGCGTTCGACGAACTGGCCTTGATCGCGGGCAGATCGTCCGCTACGGCCACTGGTGTCAGAAAAGCACTCGACACGACAAACATTCCGGCAGCCGTCGTCACACGAAAATTCATGGCTCACCCTAAAACACACAGCGCGCTCCGCTGACGGAACACAGCCAGTCTTCTTATTCGCTTAACGTTAAAGTTCGGTTAGCCCGTGGGGCGCCGACCCAAATCGCAACGCCAGCCTCATCTCCACCCTAGCAATGGGGCATCAGTTGGATGGGCGCGGGGAGGAATTAAGGCGCAGCGCGCCGGACTCACGTGCTGACCTCCTCCGGTCAGCACGTGACAAACAAAAACCGCCAGCCGCCAGGCTGGCAATAGCGCGGCACGCGCGTCGGCGCTCGTGCGCCGGACTCACGTGCTGACCTCCTCAGGTCAGCATGTGACAAACAAAAAACAGCCAGCCGTCAGGCTGGCAAGTGCGCGGCACGCGCGTCGGCGCTCGTGCGCCGGACTCACGTGCTGACCTCCTTAGGTCAGCACGTGACACCTAAAAAGCCAAATGCTGTCCGCCATCGAGCACGATCATCTGACCCGTGATGGCGGGTGCCTCTAGAATGAACCGCACGGCAGCGGCGATTTCGTCGGGTGTCGATCCGCGACCCAGCAGTGTCGATGTCCGCTCGGCTTCGAAATCGGCCGCCGACTGATGCACGCTGGCCAAAACCGGCCCCGGCCCGACGGCATTGACCCGAACCCGTGGCCCAAGCGCCTGCGCGAGCGTTTTCGTCGCCGTCCACAATCCAGCTTTCGAAATCGTGTACGAAAAAAAGTCCGGCGTCAGACGCAGCACGCGCTGATCGATGATGTTGATAATGTGACCGCTTTCCCCGTCTGGCAGATGATGCGCCAAGGCTTGCGACAGCAGTACAGGTGCACGCAGATTGATATCCTGATGCACCGCCCAACTGGCCGACGTCAGCGTTGCCAGCGTGTCGTGCTCAAAAACCGAAGCATTGTTGATCAGACACTGCGGCGGCCCCAACCGCTCAACCATCTCCGGGATGATCCCGCACACCTGTTCGGCGTCGGCCAGATCGGCCCCTAGCGCCATCGCACGTCGCCCTTTGGCCTCGATCTCGGCCACCAGCGCCAACGCGTCGTCGCGAGACCGGTGATAGTGAACACCGACATCATAGCCGCAGTCCGCCAGCGACAAAGCGATGGCCCGCCCGATCCGGCGCGCCGCCCCCGTGATGAGCACGCGGTGCGAGGTTGGTCGTGTGTGTGACATCGGCGTGTCATCCAATTGAAAGTGAAGAACCCGGCGGAGCAACCGCAAGCGAAGCAGACTGCACGTCGATACCTACGCGAATGGAAACCGTCTCGACCAAAACCCAAGACAAATGCAGGACCGGCTGGAGATCATTGTCGAGCGCGGCAGGATGAACGCCGACGCAAGTTGTCATCAATGATTAAAAAGCATGCAACTGCCGCGCGATTCATCACCCTCCACCGCCAAAACAGGGCGCAAGGCAACCACCAACTGACCAACTTTTGGTCACATTTTTCAACACGTTGCTGTTCGGATACACCACTCATACCACAGCCAGCCGCAACCCCTTTGGTGCTTGTTGTCCCCGTCAAATTGGCGTTTCTTCAATTCAAGTCATCCTGACGAAACGCCGGTCAATTGTTTTCCGGCCCTACCACTGGGGGTTTTTTACATGGTTTCTCCGATCAAAATCTCGCTCGCAGCGCTTGCTGCCATGGGCTGCCTGTCGTCTGCAGCTCTTGCCAGCGACCCGACCCCGGCTGAAGAAGGTCGCAAGTTCACCTACTCGTTCAACATCGGCGCCACGAGCGACTACGTGTTCCGCGGCGTGTCGCAGAACAAGGAAAAAGGTGCCGTCCAAGGCGGCATCGACCTCGGCTACGGCATCGCCTATGTCGGTCTGTGGGCATCCAACGTTGATTTCGGTAACAACTTGGACGGCAGCAAAACCGTCAGCACGGAAATTGACCTCTACGCTGGCATCAAGCCAACCTATGGCCCAGCAACGTTCGATTTCGGCGTAATCTACTACGTTTACCCCGGCGCGAACGACAACGGTGGTCTGCAGATCACGGAACAGGACTACGTTGAACTCAAGGCTGGCGTCAGCGGCGCGTTCATCTCGATCCTTCCAAAGCTGACCACCGGCGCCACCGTGTTCTACTCGCCTGAATATCAGGGCAAGCAGGGCGAAGTCTGGACCGGCGAGTTGACCGCCGCCTACGAACTCCCAGCCCTCGGCATCTTCACGCCAACCATCAGCGCTCTGTACGGCATGCAGTACGGCGATTTCAACAACGGCTTCGTCCTTGGTAACGGTAAGGACGATCTGGCTTACTGGAACGTCGGTCTGTCGCTCGCCGTGCAGAAGTTCACCTTCGACGTGCGCTACTGGGATACCAACGTCCAAAACAATGGCGCGTTCACCAACTGGTGCAATGGCCCAACTCTGCAGTGCGACGAGCGCGTTGTGTTCTCGGGCAAGTTCACCTACTGAGCTTTAGATCTCGCGATCTGAACGAGAAAGGGTCCGGTTCGCCGGACCCTTTTTTGTTGCCCGCGAGCCTTCAAAGCCACACCATCAACAGCTAGTACGTCGCACAGGCCCGTTTTCCCCAGCAACTCTCGCGCAATACCTTCGCGCGCGCACATCCGCGTTCTACGCTCGCCCAACCAAATCAAATCCTGATCGAGCGCCATGACCATCACGATTACCCTCATGATCATCGCCACGATCGCGATCGCCTCGCTGATCCTGGCACCTCGGACCGCCGTCCGCCACGTCGTCTATGACGCGGCCCCCGATATGCCCCGCGCATTTGGTCCCGGCATGACCTGGATCGCCGTCAAAACCGGCGACTACGCGCAGGTGATTAACGCCATCGGCGGTCAAAACCCCGTCGCATCGAACTGGAATTCCGGGATTGGCACCATCTACGACACCGATTTCGGCGCCAACCGAATTTTCGTGTCCTCGCCGGTTAATGGCTGGGTGTTCGTCGTCGGCAGTTCGCTGCCCCATCCCCAGGGCCCCGCCTTTGTCGACAAATGCACGCCGCTGCTGATGCACTTGGGCGAACGCTTCAAGGAGGTGCAGTACTTCTCTTCCCACCCCGACGTCGACCTGTTCGCCTGGGCAAAACTGGTCTCCGGCCGCCTGATCCGAGCCTTCGGTGTTGGCGATGAAGGCGTCATTTGGGACCGGGGCCGAACCACCCGGGAAGAACGGACCCTTGGCTTGAAGCTCTTTGAACTGCGCGGCGTCCGTGGCCGCAAAGGCGATGCGGGCGGCGAACTCCTCATGCACCCAACTCAAGAACACGTGATGCGGCTTGCGGGCCAATGGAGCCTGAACCCGACCATGCTCGACACCGCCGAAGGCAGCACCGGGTTGGGTGCCATCTGCGAGGCGCCATCCTCTTGGCACAGCGAACGTGTCAGAAAATCCGCCTAATCGTCGCAAGCCCTCAAACCACACGATAATACAATAACTTGGAGGCACCCCGTGCCTCCAAGTTCTGTGTTGCGTCAATTAAGCCGCCCGCTTGAGCCGCGGCGCAAACGAGAGCGGCTTGCGAACCGGGAAAGCCAGGATTTCAGCCGTCCGTTTCGGACGTGTCTCGATGAAGATCTTCGTCGTCGGCCGCTTGGCCACCGGACGCTTGACCTTCGTCGCAAACAAATCTGGTCCACGTTTCTTGACCGTCTTGGCGACAACAACGGGCTTCGGCTTCAAATTCACCCGCGCTTTGCCAACCGGTTTGGCCTTGGCCGCACGACCCTTCTTCCGGACTGGAAGTTTCGCAACCGGCCGCATCCGCATCGCGAACCGGAATGTCGTCATCGGTGCAGCCACTGTCTCGTTGGCTGAACCCGCATCCGCTCCGGCCAGCAAGACCGGCTCTGCGATGGCAAACGCCCCAACATCGCTGTCGATGGCAGCGCGGATCGCCCGCATCGCCGCATCAACCGCCTCTGCGTCTGCGATCGCCTGAGCATCGTCCGATACGTTTAGGTCTGGTAACGTCATCGCACCCGGAAGGGTCGCGACCACACTTTGAAAACAGTCAGGGGCCGGTTCCAGACCCGTCTGGGCGGCCGCCTGCGCAATATCAGAGCCCGTCGGGCGCGCCGCGCGAAACAGGCGCGAAAGTCGCTGAACGAGTTTGTCGAGTAACACAGACACTTTGGAAAACCCCTTTTGTTGGCACCTCAACAGTCATCCCCATGACCTAAGGCTCTCATGACAGGGTTAATGCCGGGATAATCGCCGTCCGGATTCAACACGTTAAAGCAGAAATTATACAGCGTGCACTAAGCTGCAGGTCGCTGCGGTGTCTGTGCTCTGCCATCTGCCCTCAATTGGCTTTTTTTCCGCCAGTCAACACGGGTGCAACGTCCCCGCCGTCGACCCGTGCCGACCAGCCGCCGACCGCAACCACGCCAACGCCCTCGCCGCTGATCAACGTCGGCACCGGCACCGGACCAAAATCACCCCGGTCTGCACGATCGATATGGCGCGATGGATGAAACTTGAACGTATGCCCGTCGCAACTGCGCGGCGCGACATCTGCAGCCGTCCCTTTCGCCACCAACGAACAGGCAGCTGGGGCCGCACTCACGGCAACCGCTCCAGGCTGCCGGTGCTGGTTCTTAGCCCACGCGGGCCCAGGGCGTTGCACCCCTCTCGCCTGAGCCTCGGGCCGGGCATAAAAGACCGTCTCCGTCATAAAGCTCCAGAATCCGACAAAGTGCCAGCAGACCGCACCGGCCACAAACCCCGCCAGACCTGCCCAGATCATCCCTTGAGGCGTCGTCGCCCGCGCTTTATCGCGCCGCGCCCGGCCCGTGACCGACCGATCATGGCCAGGCCCCGATGTCGATGCCGGTGCCCCAACGACAGCCAAGCTCGCGTCGCCCCCAGTCATGATCGCATCCCCCGTGTCGAAAACCCGTAGCACCGTGCTGATTCGCTACTCGAAAGCTTGATCGTCAGCACGCGCGGGAAACAAGCCAAGAGACGGTTTTCTCAAACGCGCATGTGCGCTTGTCCACAGATGGCCGGTTTCGCCCACCACCAACCCCGAAAAACACCAAAGCGCCCCGGTGCAAAAGCAGCGGAGCGCTTTGAAAAATATCGCAATGACCTACCGGAAATACTTACAGGTTGCGCGCGTTTGGAATGAGCCTGGGGCGCGGCGTTTGATTGCTCGGGTCCTTGGCTGGCACGTCGCCGACATTCGTCGCCCGCACGGGCGGCATGTACATTTTCTCAGCCGTACAGAGTTTGCGCTGATCTTCATTGCGCGAGCAGCCCGTCGGCTGGCCCTCTTTACTGAAGCAGATGCGGATTTCCGTCAGCCGATTGCCCGGCCCGCCGCAATCGACCGCGATCATATTTGGCTTCAGCCACGGATTGACCTTGCTGAATTCCGCCATCAATTCACGCGGCGATACGAACGTGGTCTCGAACGGATTGGTGTACTGCGCGGGAATGCGCACGGCCTGGAACAGCTTTCGCGAAAGATCGTAGTACGGCCCCGGCTCCAGCCCCGAGCACGTTCCATGTTTGCGATATTCATGAATGACGAGCTTTTCGCTCGGCATGATATCGAGCATCGAATTGATCAGCGGTCGGGGCACAAAGGCCCCTCGTCCGCGCACCGGACAGTCCTGCGGCCATCCGCGCGGCGAATACTGTGGCCACAAGCCATGCAACACGAATGAGTAGCGCTTCCCGTCCTGACGGTCGCATTGTGGATCATAGCCTTCCCGTCGCGCACCCGCGCAATAAGACGGGCTCCACGACATCACCAGCGCGTAGTAGTCGAATTGCCCAGCCACGTTGCGCTCGTTGGCCTGCCGTCCGGACCCGTAAGGCCGCTGCGCAACGGCAGCGCTGGTGATGGTCACGACCACCGCCAGCGCCAGCAGTCCATTTCGAATAACGTTGCGCAGTTCCATGCAGGACGTTCCCCCAGATCGCATCGCTGATCGATCCAGCCGCGACTCAAATGCAACTGCAAGTTAGCGAATCGTTAACCTTTGGGCAATCGCCAATCGCCCGCCATGCGCCCCGCATCTATGCCAGCGCCGCCAGGATTCGGACCCAACTCCGCGCCCCCTTCTTGAAGCTACTGAGGTTGTATTTTTCATTCGGCGAATGAATCCGGTCGTCATCGAGCCCGAACCCGATCAGCAGACTGTTCATCCCGAGCGTATCTTTGAACGATGTTACGATCGGGATCGACGCCCCCGACCCCATGAGCACCGCTTGCCGACCCCATTCCTCGCTGAGCGCCTGCGCTGCGGCCTGCATCGCCGGATCGGCGGTATCGAACCCGATTGCGGCACTCCCGCGCGGGCCAACGAACGCCACGCTGCAGTCCTCCGGCACCATCGACCGCACAAACGCATGAACCTTATCCAGCACATCGTCCGGGTCCTGCCCCGGCACCAACCGGCACGTCACTTTCACCGAAGCCTTTGACGGGATCACCGTCTTCGAGCCAGCGCCTTGATACCCACCGGTAATCCCATTGAATTCCAGCGTTGGCCTGGACCACATCTGCTCCAGCACCGTTTTGCCCTGCTCGCCAGCCGGCACCCGCAACCCCACTGCGCCCAGGAATGCCGCGCCATCGAACGGCAAGGCCTCCCACTGGGAAAGTTGCGCCGACGATGGCAACGCAACCCCGTCATAAAACCCCGGCACGGCAACCCGGCCCTGATCGTCGTGCAGTGCCCCCACGATCCGCCCCAGCGCCCGGATCGGGTTCATCACCGGCCCACCGTACAGTCCCGAATGCAGATCGCGCGACGGCCCCGTGATGACGATTTCCGTCCCAGCCAACCCGCGCAACATTGTCGTAATCGCCGGCGTGTCCTTGTCCCATTGTCCGGTATCGCACACGAGCACCACGTCGGCCTTCAGTTCGTCTCCGCAGTCTGCGAAGAACTTCGGCAGTGATGGCGAGCCCGACTCCTCCTCGCCCTCGATCATGACCGAAACCGCAATCGGCAACGTCCCCGCCACCTGCTTCCACGCGCGCACGGCCTCCAGAAAGGTCATCAATTGACCTTTGTTGTCTTCCGCCCCGCGCGCAACGATCACCTCACCATTGCCCGGCTCGACCGCCATACGTGGTTCGAACGGCGCCGTCGTCCACAGCTCAAGCGGATCGGCTGGCTGCACGTCGTAGTGGCCATAAAACAGCACATGCGTCATCCCCGGCGGTACGTTCTCCCGGTCGTGCGCCACCACCATCGGATGCCCCGCCGTCGGCCGCACGGACGCCGTGAACCCGATATCGCTCAGCGTTCGCGCGCACCAGTCTGCCGCCGCCTGACAGTCCCCCTTGTGGGCTGGGTCCGTTGAAATGCTTTTGATGGCGAGCAGTTCAAATAACCGCGCCAGCCCGTCCTCAACGTTGCGATCCACAACGCTCAACACGTCAGGTACCAGTTGGGCAGCAGCCGGGGTCATCGTCAGCAATCCTAAAAGAGAGGTGGAGACGTCGATAGTGCGCCAACCCGGACCACGCGTCAAAGGGCCCGCAATTGCGCCGGTCTTGAGCAAGATCATCGCCGTCCAAAGCAAAACAGCTGATCTTGCCCCCGCAATTGTAACGCGTCGGCCTCATTCCAATATATAAGTCGAGGAACTGTTGCGCCGACAATGCGTTATGGATCCAACGGCAAGCCGACCTTGCCTGTAGTCGCTCATCGGGATGAAGCCAGTTATGTCTAAACTCTTCAAGGTACTCTGCGCAGGCCTGCTTGGTGCATCCATGCTCGCCGCGCCCGTGATCGCAGCACCCGACGGTGGTGGTAAAGGCGGCGGTGGTGGCGGAGGAGGCGTCGCAGCACCCTCTGGCGGCGGAGGCGGCGGCGGAGCCAAAATCGGCGGTGGCGGAGGCGGCGGTGGCAAGGACCGTGCGGTTGCACCCTCCGGTGGCGGCGCGGCCAATCCAAAAGCCTTCGGCACCGGGGAAGGTCGGCGTATAAGCCCATACGGCCCGCCACGAGTCCGCGAAGGCGGCGAAGGCATCCGCGATCGCAAAATCATTCGCGATCATCCCGACATCGAGCGACGTCAAATCGACCGTCGCCGGATCGACCGCGACCATATCGAGCGTCGCCACATTGATCGGCGTCGCCACGATGGCGGTCACCGCTGGCACCGTGGGACCCGCTACCTCTGGGGTGGCCTGCCATTCTACTTTTATGACGGTCACTACTATGGCGATTGCGGCTGGCTGAAGCGCCGCGCAGAAGCCACCGGCAGCCGCTACTGGTGGGTTCGCTATCGCCAGTGCCGCGCCGCCGACTAGTCACAAAACGGCGTCCGCCAGATTAAGTTGATTTGAACAGGCGCGCTCAGCCATGAGCGCGCCTTGTGCATTGAAAGGGCGTGGCCGGGCGATCATCCCGCCCGCTCTGTTACAACGTCGCGCATCTTGCTATGCACCGATGGTCTGCAAGGCGAAAGAAGGCGAAGGTCAAGCCCATGAAGAAGCCCGCACAGTCGAAACCATCAGCACACCCCGTGAAATACGTTTACGTATTCGCCGACGGGAAGGCTGACGGCAACGCGTCCATGCAGGCATTGCTCGGCGGCAAAGGATCAAACCTCGCCGAAATAGCAAACCTAGGCCTGCCCGTCCCCCCGGGCTTCACCATGACCACCGCAGTCTGCAAAGCCTTCTACGACAACGCCAAGCAAATCCCCGCAGTCGTCAGACCCCAGGTTGAAGCTGCACTGGCCCAGATCGGCCACGCCGTCGGGCTGACCTTTGGCGATCCCAAGAACCCGTTGCTTGTCTCGATCCGCTCCGGCGCACAAGATTCGATGCCGGGCATGATGGACACAATCCTGAATTTAGGACTTAACGACGACACTGTCACCGGCCTTGCCGCGCGTTCGGGCGACGACCGTTTCGCCTACGATAGCTACCGCCGCTTCATTCAGATGTATGCCACCGTGGTGTTGGGCGTAAACCACGGCATCTTCGAAGACATTCTCGATAACTACAAGAATCTCAACGGCTTATCGAGTGACACCGAAGTCGATGCCAGCGCCTGGAAAGACATTATCGCGCTGTACCACAAGGCGATCCTGTCGGAGACCTCAAGCCCCTTCCCGACCGATCTGAACACGCAGCTTTGGGGCGCAATCGCAGCCGTCTTGTCGTCCTGGTCGTCGCCACGCGCACTGACCTATCGCCGCCTCCACGACATCAGCGACGACCGCGGCACCGCTGTCACCATTCAGGCCATGGTGTTTGGCAATCTCGGCGAAACCTCCGCGACCGGCGTCGCCTTCACCCGCAACCCGTCGAACGGCGCGCCCGACTACTACGGCGAATTCCTCATCAACGCCCAGGGCGAAGACGTGGTTGCTGGCATTCGCACGCCTCAGGTCCTCACCGAACAGGGCAAACGCGAATTGGGGTCCAAACGCTCCTCCCTCGAAACCGCCATGCCCGAATCCTACGCGGAATTGACGGGCGTCTTCAAAAAGCTGGAAGCCCATTATCGCGACATGCAGGATATCGAGTTCACGATCCAGCAAGGCAAGCTGTGGATCCTCCAGACGCGCACGGGTAAGCGCACCATCGAGGCTGCCCTCCGCATTGCCGTCGACATGACCGCCGATGGCCTCATCTCTCCCAACGAAGCCGTGATGCGCGTCGACCCGTCGGCGCTCAACCACCTCCTCCACCCCACCATCGACCCCACGGCCCAGCGCACCGTTCTGGCGACCGGCCTTCCAGCGTCCCCAGGTGCTGCCTGCGGCGAGATTGTCTTCACCCCCGATGATGCCGAAGCCGCCGCCGCCAAAGGCCGCACCGTTGTCCTCGTGCGCGCTGAAACGAGCCCCGAAGACATCCACGGCATGCATGCCGCCGCCGGCATCCTGACCGCGCGCGGCGGCATGACCAGCCACGCGGCCGTCGTCGCCCGTGGCATGGGCCGCCCCTGCGTCGTAGGCGCCAGCACGCTCCGCATCGACGCCGCCGCGGGCACCATGACGGCTGGCCGCGAAGTCCTGCGCGCGGGCGACATCATCACCATCGACGGCGGCACCGGCCAGATCCTCAAGGGCGAGGCCAAAATGCGCCACCCCGAAATGTCGGGCGCATTCGGCCAGATGATGACGCTCGCCGACAGCGTCCGTCGCCTCGAAATCCGCGCCAATGCAGATACCCCGCGCGACGCCCAACTTGCCCGCGATTTCGGCGCGCAGGGCATTGGCCTGTGCCGCACCGAACATATGTTCTTCGACCCCTCGAAAATCCACGCCATGCGCGAAATGATCTGCGCCGATACACAGTCGGGCCGTCGCGCAGCGCTCGCCAAAATCCTTGTTCTCCAGCGCGCCGACTTCGAGAAATTGTTCGAGATCATGCACGGCTTGCCGGTGACGATCCGTCTGCTCGATCCCCCGCTCCATGAGTTCCTGCCCGAGGGCGAAGCCGAAATCGGCGCAGTCGCCGCGAGCCTTGGCATCACAGCGACGAAACTGCGCGCCCGCATCTCAGACCTCGACGAGGTCAACCCCATGCTGGGATTCCGTGGCTGCCGTTTGGCGATCCGCTATCCTGAAATCGCCGAAATGCAGACTCGCGCCATTCTGGAAGCCGCACTCAACGTCACCCGCCGAACCGGCAAACCCGTCCAGCCCGAGATCATGATCCCCCTGATCGCCTACCGCGCCGAGTTCGACATCCTGCGCAAGGTCATCATCGAAACCGCCGAGGCCATTGCCGCCGAGAACGGCGCGCCCGTGCCCTACGAAATCGGTACGATGATCGAACTCCCCCGCGCTTGCCTGCGCGCCGCCGATCTAGTCTCGGGAGAAGAGGGTGCAGCCTTCGTTTCGTTTGGCACCAACGACCTGACGCAAACCTGCCTGGGTTTATCGCGCGACGATGCAGCCCCCATTCTCAGCAGCTACCAAAGCCACGGCATCCTTGAAGCCGACCCGTTCACGTCGATGGACGTTGCAGGCGTCGGCGAGCTCGTCGAAATCGGTGTCACCCGCGCCCGCCACGCCAAACCCGGCATCAAGATCGGCATCTGTGGCGAGCACGGCGGCGACCCTAAGTCGATCGGCTTTTTCCACAACGCAGGGCTCGATTACGTCTCCTGCTCGCCGTTCCGCGTTCCCATCGCGCGCCTCGCCGCCGCCCAGGCCGCCATCCGCGCCAAATCCAGTTGACGCCTCACAAACCCCACCCAGAAAGCAGGGCGTTTTTCCGCAGCCCATGCGTTTAATGCGGGCTGCTGTCCAGTTCATCCAGCGTCGGCTGACGCGGACGAGGCCCTCGGTTCGTTGGCACCATCAGATAGTAAAGCACGATCGGCGGGAAAATAAACGCCCAGCCCATCCAAACGGAATAGTCCCGGTTCTTCAATTGTGCGAGGAACCCGGCAATGGCCGCGCCCGACAGAGCAGCAACGCCCCAAATCACCGAACCCATCAAAAAGCTCATAACCCACCTATTCGATTGCGCCGCAAAAACGTGCACACGGCCTATCTGATAAATGGAAAGTATGGCGAATGTTGTCCACCCGCACGCAATAACCCATTTTAACCTAACAATAAACTGACGAGCGCAGCCTCGCAGCGCCGACTGCGGACCCGCGTCCATCACCCGTCATTCTACCGCGTAGCCTTAAACACCCGTCCCAGCGGTGTCACAAACACCCCTGTCTTGAGGCAACGCTGATACGGCTTCGTGCAGTCCGACTTGTCGTCCCGCATCCCATGACACAGCGTCCGCAGCTGCTCGCACGTCCGCGCCGACGCTGGCGTCCCATATGCCAACATTGCGGCCATCAATACCACCCCGCCCAGCATTCGCCGCTTGGTCATAGCTACAACGGTCTCCACTTCACTTTCTTCTCCCCCTGGGGAGAAGATGCCTGCAAGGCAGATGAGGGGTGCCTTCATTCGCTTTCACTCCGATTCACGTTACTGGCCACCACAACCCGCCCTGCTACAGTGACGCAAAAAACCAACCGGAGGATCACCATGCCCACAAGCCGCCTTTACGCTGAAAACCATCGCGCCCTCCAGGACCAATTCGACACCCGCCGCATCGCCGACAAGGTCGAACAACTGGCGATGAAAACAGAACTCGACGAACAGGCGATCGGTTTCATCGGCAGCCGTGACATGTTTTTCCTCTCGACCATCAACGCCCAAGGCCAACCCACCGTCAGCTACAAGGGCGGCGAACCAGGCTTCGTGCGCGTCCTCGACCCCAACACCATCATCTTCCCCAGCTACGACGGCAACGGCATGTTCCTCTCGATGGGCAACATCGCCCTGACAAGCCTCGTCGGCCTGTTGTTCATCGATCTGGAAACCCCATTCCGCATGCGCGTTCAAGGCAGCGCCACCGTCTCCGCCACCGACCCGCTGCTCGCGACCTACAAGGACGCCGAGCTTCTGGTCCGCATCGCCGTCACTGAAACGTGGATCAACTGCCCGCGCTACGTCCACACCTACAAAAAGGTCGCCCAGTCCCGCTACGCCCCCACCGCCGCGTGCGAAACGCCCATGGCCGAATGGAAGCGCGTTGACCTCCTCCAGGACGACCTTCCCGCCAAAGATGTCGGACAAGCCGAAAAAGCCGGCGGCACCCTCACCATCGACCAATGGTTCCAAAACGTCGCCGAGGGCAAAGGCTGACCCTATATGCGCAGACTTGCGCAATGGTGATCGATGTCGGGCGACCGCCCAAACCCGGTTCCGTTTTATGGCTAAAGTCCCAAAAAAACGGGGGGTTCGGAGGGTGTCCCTCCGAGCGGGGCTTGGGGCGGCAGCCCCAAACGCGTAGCGCTCACGCCCGCGTCGGCGGCACAGTCTTCGTCCCAGCGCCAGCCACCGCCTGCGCCTCGTCCTTCATGGCACCATCGGCAGCCAGCAATTGGCCGACCAACTCGTGGCCCTTCGGCAGCAGCGTCAACGTCGCGCCGCTCGCCATGATCTTCTGCGCTTCCAGCACGTCAAACAGTGCCGCCGACACCGCTGGCCGCCGTGAAATCTCCTCCAGCGTCTCGCCCACGATCTGCGGTCGCACGGCGGCGGCCTTGGCAAACTCAACTGCCGCTTGTCGCTCCGCCGTCGAGGTGATGATCGAAACCTGGTTCGCCCCGTCCTGCCGGATTGCCGATGTCACCTGCCGCAGCCGGTTCACGACCTTGCTCTCGATCTGCTGGATCATCGCGTGATCGCGGAAATGCACCTTGCGGATATAAACCGACCCGAGCCGGTACCCCCATTCGTGCGAGCGCGGCGACACTTCGCGCCGCACGGTGTCGCTCATCGCATGCCGGTCCGTCATCATCTCCGCCAGCGGCAGGTTCGACAGGCACCGCACCGCGCTGTTCGACACGTTCGCCGCCAGCGATCCGCGCGGATCGGCATTGCGGAACAGATATGAAATCGGATCCGAGATAAACATCTCATGCCAGATGCCGATCCCCATCGGCGCACCCTCTTCCGAGTTCACCGGCTGACTGCGCAGATATTCCTGATCGAGCCGCATATCGAGCACATGGCACGTCCCCAGCCAGTTGACGAAAAAGGCCGCAATCCCGAGTTTTGAGGGCAGGAAATGCAATCCCGGCTCGGTAATCGTCCCCACCACCGACCCAAACAGCACATAAACGTTCGCCTGCCGCTCTTGGACGATGACATAAATCCCAAACAACCGGGCGAGCCACAGCATCACCGGCAACAGGATCGTGCAGGCGACAATCGTCCCAAAGAATCCGGTAAAGAAACCGCCCTGCCCGACCAGCAGGAACAACTGATAAATGATCGCGTCCATCACTTCACCTCGATCAGAATGCGTTGCGCTTTGTCGAGCATCGAAAGCCGCACGTTACGGACATACGCGGCCAGCGCGCCCGTCCCGCGCGATTCCAGATCGCCGAGCTGGGCTGCGAGCTTCTTCAACGGTTCGGCTTCCGCCTCAGCCTTGAGCGTTTCGATTTCCACGGCGCGTCGGCTCTGCACGATCTTCTGGTCTGCCGCCGCCTGCGCCAGCGAAATGTCCGACGACACATGGTTGTAGGCCGTGTTGATCGCAGCCAACGCGCTTTCGACTTCACGCGGCGGGTCGATCCCGGTAATCAGCGTATCTTCAAGCACCACGCCATAGCGCGCCGCAGCCGACTGGCATTCAACGCCCATATGCTCGTTCAAGTCGCGCAGGTTCTTGCGCAGATCGTTGATCGAAATCCCCATCACGTTGGCCCCTTCCAACGCCAGCGGCGCAACATCGCCGGGCGCTGCAGCGTCCACCAAAGGCTTGCGATCAGGTGCTTCGAAATTCGCAATCCGCTCGCGAAGGACAGAAACGAAATACCCCATGGTGTGGGCGAGCGGATTTTTAATCCCGAACAGATAGGCATATAAATTCCGCTCAGCGACCCGGAACCGCAATTGCCCGGTCAATCCCGTATTGAGCTGATCTTTCGTGACCGCTTCAAGCAGCGTGCCGTTGCTGTTGGCCGATGGATCTTCCGGGTCCCAGCCGATATTGACCGTCTCAGTCGCAATCGAGACCTTGTAGACCCGCTCCCAAGGCCATTTGAAATACGGCCCGCCCGGCTGGATCACGCGCACCTGCGGATACGAATACCGTTCTTTTTGTCCAGCGTTCAGGTGCTCGCTGATCGGATCGTCCAGCGTCGAAGCCGTGCCGATCCGCTGCGCACGTCCAAAGCTGGTCTTCACCGCCCGCTCGTTCTGGTTCACGGTATAAAGTCCACCGACCAGATACTTCGCCAAAAACCAGACAATAAACCCGACAAGGCACCCAAACGCGGTTGTCATGAAATATCCCACCAAACTGAAAATCCGCCACGCGCACAATGCACCCCCGCCGTTAAAAAATTATGGCGAAATGCGTTAACGGATCGATTTCAATCGAACGGGTTATTAGAAATTTAATCTCACCTAAAATGCTTACTCAGCTTCAGCCCCTGCGCCTGATAATTCGACCCTAGATCGCGCCCATACAAAAGCTCCGGCACCGCCGTCAGCCGCTCATACATCAGCCGCCCGATGATCTGCCCGTGCTCCAGAATAAACGGCACCTTGTGCGACCGCACTTCGAGCACAATCCGCGATCCCGTCCCGCCCGCCGCCGCATGACCAAACCCCGGGTCCATGAACCCCGCATAATGCACCCGGAATTCCCCCACCAGCGGATTGAACGGCATCATCTCGGCAGCATGCGTCGGCGGCACATGCACCGCCTCTTTCGACGCCAGAATATAAAACTGATCGGGATCAAGGATCAGCCGCCGCGTACCGCGCCCAAAGATCGGCTCCCAGAAATCCAATATCTCGCACGACCCCGGCTTATCGACATCGACGACGCCTGAATGCCGCTTGGCCCGATATCCGATCACATCGCTTCCGCCGCACGCCGCAACCGCCGCCAGCGCGCCTCCGGAGAGATCGACGCTCAGCCCGATCCCGTTGGCGATATCGGCCCCCGCGTCCGATGAGACGAGCTTTTCCGCGCTGTGCAGCGCCCGCAGCGCCGTATCGTCGTCGCCCGGCTCACCGCGCCGGAACCGCAATTGCGACAGCCTCGTGCCTTCCCGCACGATGATCGGGAACGACTGCGGACAAACCTCCAGCCAAAGCTGGCCTGAAAAACCCGCGGGAATCTTATCGAACGCCGTCACCCCGTCTGCGATCACGCGCGTGAACACATCGAGCCGCCCAGTCGAACTCTTCGGGTTTGCAATCGCCGACAGGTCATCGGGCAGCGCCAAACTCTCCAGCAGCGGGATGAGATAAACGCACCCGACTTCGAGCACCTTCCCCTCGGGCCCGAACTCGAAATTGTGCAACGACAGGCTCTTGACCTTCTCGGCAACGCGCGTGCCCTCGCCGGGCAGAAAGCTCGCCCGCACCCGCCACGCCCGGTTTCCAAGCCGCAGATCAAGACTTGCCGGCTGCACCTGATCGCTGGCCGCTGGCCGCTCAAGTTTAACCGCCCCTGCCGCAATCAGCGCTTTGATCTCTTGCGACGGCAAAATGCCAGCAACCGGTTCAGCGCTCACAGCCATCGGCAAAGTCTCCAAAGTCATGCCAAACGCATGGTAGAACGCTGACGTTCAGTCCTTCTTAGGCCCAAACAGAGGGGAGTTCGAGGGGGCAACCCTCGAGCGGGTCGAAGGGCGGCAGCCCTTCACGCGAAGCGGTCCGCCAATCCTTCACTTGACGCCAAGATCGCACCGTTAGTACCTGACGCTCCTACTTTCTCGCAAGAGGCACGCGCACATTATGGCCGACCCCAAATTCCCGCCTGCCCCCGACTGGCAACCCGAAACCCTGCTTGTTCACGGTGGCACGTTGCGCTCGGGCTTCGGCGAGTTGTCTGAAGCCATGTTCTTAACCCAAAGCTTCGTCTACGACACCGCCGAGCAGGCCGAACGCCGCTTCAAGGATGAGGAGCCCGGGTTTATCTATTCGCGCTTCTCCAACCCAACCGTCGCCATGTTCGAGGAGCGCGTCCGCCTTCTGGAAGGCGCTGAGGCAGCCCGTGCGACGGCCACTGGCATGGCCGCCGTTACCTCATCCCTGATGTGCTACCTCAAGACAGGCGACCATATCGTCGCCTCCCGGGCCCTGTTCGGCTCCTGCCGTTACGTCATCGAAGAACTCTGCCCGCGCTTTGGTATCGCCGCGACCCTGATTGACGGCCGCGACCTCGACGCCTGGAAACAGGCAATGCGTCCCAACACCCGGATGGTGTTTTTCGAAACCCCCGCCAACCCGACGCTCGAACTCGTGGACATCAAAGCCGTCTGCCAGATCGCCCACGACCACGGCGCACTGGCCGTCGTCGACAACGTCTTCGCCACCCCCATGCTCCAGCGCCCGATGGCGCTCGGTGCCGACATCGTCGTCTACTCCGCGACCAAACACATGGATGGCCAGGGCCGATGCCTCGGCGGCGCCATTTTGAGTTCGCAACAGTTCATGAAAGACCATCTGGCCGTCTTCCTGCGCCAGACGGGTCCTGCTATCAGCCCGTTCAATGCCTGGGTCATGCTGAAAAGCCTGGAAACGATGCCGCTCCGCGTCCGCGCCCAATGCGAGGGAGCAGCCAGTGTCGCAGAGGCTTTAACGATCGCACCTGCGGTCGCGTCGGTACTTTACCCCGGCCTGCCGAGTTTTCCGCAGAAAGACCTCGTCGCACGCCAGATGCTGGGTCACGGCCAGGTCGTGACGTTCTTCTTGCACGGCGGCAAGCCCGCAGCCTTCCGCTTCCTCAACGCCCTGAAGCTGATCAAGATTTCAAACAACCTTGGCGACGCGAAAAGCCTCATCACCCATCCAACGACAACAACCCACCAGCGCCTGACGGAAGCGGCTCGCGCCGAACTCGGCATCACCCCGGGAATGCTCCGCCTCTCGGTCGGTCTTGAATCCCCCATCGACCTCATCGCCGACTTGAAGGCCGGCCTCGCCGCCGCCGCCGCTTAGCGACCTTTGTCATCCTGTGCGCACTGCGGCATCCCGAACGTTGCAGTGCAGACACGGAACCCGGAGGTCCAGAGTCACGCCCCGTCCACCTGCGCCTGCAGCTCGATTGCAACCCGCGAAACCTCAATCAACGTCGCGCGATCCATCCCCTCCCCCGCCGCAAACGCGGCCACGCACGCCCGCTGCCCTTTATCCTGCCGCCACAACGCCATCCGCCGGAACGATCCAAATCCCCATCCGCGCAGCACCTTGAAATGATCGAGCCGCAAAACGCGCCCCCCACAAAACACCTCAAGCCGTTCTTTCGCGATTCCCCGGTGCCCGTTCGCCAGATAGTGGATGACGCCCGTGCTCCCATCCCCAAACCGCAGCATCAGGCTCGCCGTGTCCCCGCTCCCATCGCCATGAGCCAGGGCCGAATGCGCAACAATCGGCGCGCCCGCCAGATGCCGCAGCAGATCGATGAAATGGCAGGCTTCACCCACGATCCGTCCGCCGCCCACCTCCCGGTCGCGCGTCCAATGCCCCTCCGGCAGCGCCCCGGCATTCACCGTCATGACCATCGCCTTTGGCGCGCGCACCTGAACCAGCAACGCCGCCATGCGCACCACGAGCGGTGCAAATCGCCGGTTGAAACCCACCATGACCCGCAGCTCTTGACGCCGCGCCATCGCCGCCTCGATCTCGGCCAGCTCGGCCAAAGTCAAGCACAGCGGCTTTTCCACAAACACGTCCTTGCCAGCCTCCAGCGCGGCAATCACGAACCGTGCATGACTGTCGTGCCGCGTCGCGATCACCACCGACCCGACGCTCTGATCGGCCAGCGCTGCCGCAGCGTCCGTCGACGCCCGCACAAACCCGAGCGTCCGGCCCACGTGCACACTCGATATCCCGCGCGCCGACACAACCGTATCGAGCGCAACGCCAGCCGCCTTGAACGCCGGTGCCAGAACGCGCGACGCGTACTGTCCAGCACCAATGAAGCTCACCGCTCGGACACCGTCACGCACGCCGTCCCGCACCGGCCCCGCCCGCGATAGCGACACCGTCGCCACCCGCAACGCCGCCGCGTCCAGCGCCTCATAGGCCAGCACAATCCCCAGCGACGGCGCACGGCCCGCCAGCAGCGCATACGCCTCCCGCGCCTCCCCGATTGCGAACCGGTGCGACACCAGCGGCCCGACGTCGACCCGCCCATCGGCCATCATATCGAGTACCGCCTCGAAGTTCCGCTGCGCCGTCCACCGTACAAAGCCAACCGGGTAATCCTGCCCCCGGTCCTCGTAGGCCGCGTCGTGTCGCCCCGGCCCATACGCACACGACACCTGAAACGTCAGCTCCTTCTCATAAAAATCCGCCCGCGACAGCGACAATCCCGTAACCCCGACCAGCACGATCCGCCCGCGCTTCCGGCACATCTGTGCGGCCTGATGCACCAGGTCATCGCCCGAACGCGCAGCCGTAATGAGCACCCCGTCGACGCCTCGCCCACGCGAAAACGCGAGGGCCGCCGCCACCGGATCGGCGCCGCCCGAAACGTCGAAGACCTCTGCTCCAAACCGCGCCGCCAGCGCCAAGCGCACCGGATCGCGATCGAGCCCCAACACCCGGCACCCATGCGCCCGCAACAGCTGCACCGCCATCAGCCCGGCCATGCCCAGACCCGTCACCACGATCGCTTCGCCCAGCGTCGGCGCAATAAGCCGGATGCCCTGCAAAGCCACCGCCCCGATCACTGTGAACGCTGCCGCCTCGTCGCTGACCCCGTCTGGCACCTTCGCCACGAGGTTCACCGGAACGCAAACCACCTCCGCATGAGGCCCGTTCGATGCGACCCGGTCCCCGACGGCAAAGCCCGCCACCCCGGCACCCAATGCGATCACCCGGCCGGCATTGCAGTACCCCAGCGCCAGCGGCTCATCGAGCTTGCTCGTCACCGCCTCATAAGTCGCAGCCAGCCCATCGGTCGCAATCTTTCCAAGCACCATCGCAACCTTGTCGGGCTGTTGGCGCGCCTTCTCGATCAGCGACCCGCGAGCGAACTGCACGAGCATCCGCTCCGTCCCAGCCGACACCACCGATCGCGACGTCGCAATCAACACCCGGCCCGGCCCGACCAGCGGACACGGCACCTCGGCAACGTCGGTCTCCCCGCTCCGCAAATTCTGCAACACCTGCTTCATACGCGCCCCGCGACCTTCATAAGCAACGCCATCTGCGCGGCAAACTTTTCCCCCGGCGACGGATACGCTTCCGCAAGCCGCACCCTCCCAGCCGCGACCAGCCGCTCCCGCAACTCATCATCTCGCAGAACCCGTGCGATCGCATCGGCAAAGCCGTCCGCATCGAGCGGATCGGCATACAGGGCCGCATCCCCGCACAACCCGTGCGCAAACGCCCGGTCCGACGTGACCATCGGCCGCCGCATATGAAACGCTTCCGGATAGACCGCCGTCGAAATCTCCATCAGCGTCGGCAGCATCACCACCCACGCCGCCCCATATGCCGCAGCCAACTCTGCCAGCGTCAACACGCCCGCAGTCACGACCCGCCCACCAACGCCCCGCAGTTCAGCATCCCGCGCAATCCCCAACCACTCCGGCGATGCCGCCTCAAGCGTCAGCCGGAATTCAAAATCCAATCCCGGCTCCCTCCGCAAAAGCTCTTCCGCAATCGCGGGAATGATTTCCAGATTCTTATGCCGGTAATACGCCGACGGCACCAGAATAACCCGCCGCCCCATCTCCAGTATTGGCCCCGGCGCAAATTCCATAAATATCGGATTGACCCCATTCGCGATAACACTCACCCGCTGCCGCGAAATCCCCAGCCGCGCTATCACCCTCTCCGCCGCGATTTCTGTTTCTAAGATGACATGATCCATGCGCCGCAACGACCTCGCGCGAAAAATGTCCCCAAACTTAATGTCCCCAAAACGGGTGGGTCTGGGAGGCTGCGCCTCCCAGCGGGGTGTGGGGCTGGCCCCACGCGCGGCAACGCCGCGAACACTTGCATCATTGTAAATCATCCGTGGCCGCGCAAACCCGCAAACATGCGGCGCGCGTGCCCGAAAGTAGGCTGGCCCAAACACCGTAAACACCACGTCCGGGGCAAACACCGCCTCGGCCTCATGCAGTGCCCGGTTGATCGCCCAGAAATCTCGCCACCCGTCCTTGCGCACGAACGCAACCCGCTCATCGCCCGCCCATGCGGCCCCAAGCGCCACCCGCGTTTGCGCACTCATCACCGCCCGCCATGCGATCTGCGGGCATCCGCGCATTCCCACCAGCAGCGCAATCGCGGCCTGCACCCCGCCGCCCGCCGACAGCGGCGTGCCATCGATCAAAACCTTCATCGCCGCGAACGCACGCTGAGCAGCATCACCGGCCCGAACACGAACAGCCCGTCCGCCAGCACCTGAAAGAAATAGCCGCGCGTTTGCATATAAAATCCAAAAAACGCAGGCACCAAGGCCCATCCCGCAATCCGGCAATCCCGCGAAAGACCGTTGAGAACGCCTGCAAACCGGCTCGCCAATCCGAAATACAAAAAAGCCAGAATAGGAACGCCAAGCCATCCAAACTGATAGAGCATTTCAACATGCTGGGGTGCAGCGATGCCAGCCTGATTGGCATACGGCGACGTCATCCCGTCGGTAAAATGGGTCAAATACAAGGCCACCGGCTTATCCGGCCACAAAAACGTCGGCACCAGTCGCGCAAACCCGACCACCCATGGCTCAAACCAAACCCAGTCCGTTAACGGGTGATCGGCTGCATAATTCAAGACATAGACAATACCGAATTCCCCGCCAAACGACGACAACAGCCGTTCAAGGGTCAAATCGCCCACGCCGCTCAAGTCCACGCCTTGCCCATAGCGCCGGATCGCCCCGATCCCGTTGGCCGCCACCATCGCCCCCAACACCAACGCCGTTACTGCGACCATGCCGATCCGCCGCCCGCTCATCAGCGCATACGCCGTCCCCGCAGCCGCCAACAGCACCATGATCCGCCAGCGGAACCCGACCTGCAAAAACACCGCCAGCACAACGGCTAGTATCAGCAGCGACCGCCCGCTGAACCGCTCCCGCACCAGCGCCAGCAGCGTGAGCGGGATCATCAGCGTGTAGGCTTGCGCCACGAACGCAAACCGCGCATTTCCCTCGTTGAACGCCACGACATAATCCGCGCGCCCCAGCACATTGAGCCGCCCCGTCGCGATCAAAATCGCAACGCCAGCGATCGCGACAATCCACATCGCCCGAAACAGCAGCGACGCAAACGCACCGTCGTCGTCGCGCGTCATCGCCGGGTCCATCGCCAGCGTGCGCCGGTTGGCCCCAAAAGCCACCCCCGCGCCCGCAAGATACAGTGCGGCCACCAGATGGGTATTCTCCAAGCTCGTGATGTACAGCCCCAAAAACCCCGGATCGCCAGCGGCCAGCGCCAGCGCTGGCATGACATAGAAATACACCAGGCTCGTCAGCGCCGTCACACACGGCAAAGAGACAGCACCTGCCGGCAACCGCTGCCCCCATGCGAAAATCGCCACCAACGGCACCAGCGACAACAAACTGCCAACCGAAGGCGCACCCTCAAAACTCACGGCGCAGTCCTTCCCCGCTCAGCCCCGCAATCATTGCCACGAACGCCGCCCCGCAGGCAGCCTCGCTATACCGCGCAGCGGTTGCCAGCGCCGCCGCAGACATCGCAGCCCGACGCGCCCGATCAGCGACAATTGAACCCACCGCCTCCACAATCGCAGCACTGTCGCGCTCCGCCACGATGACGCCGTCAACCCCATCGCTCACCATCGATCCACTCGCCGCCGTCGTCACCACCGGCACCCCGTGCGCCAGGGCCTCAAAGATCGCAACCGCCGACCCCTCGGCCAGCGACGGCAAACAAAACACATCCGCCCGCGCGAATTCAGCAGCCATCGCGTCCGCGTCAAGAACCCCCGCAAAGGTCAAATCCCGCGTCGCGCGCAATTCCCTGACCCGCCGCGATACCGCCCCTGCGACCACAACCTCGACGCCCGGCATCCGCGCTTTCAGCACGATTGCTGCCGCCGCGAGATACGGCAACCCCTTGCGCAATGAGCCCTCCCCCGCAAACAGCACGCGCCCCGGCGTTGGCCGCACGTCGCCAGCCCCGACCACCTGGCCACTGACCCCATACGGCAGCACCCGCGCCCGCCCGGCCACATACCCCGGCACCCGCGCCAAATCCCGCGCAACCGTCTGAGACGGGCACAGATACACATCCGACAGCGCGAGCAGCCCGCCGATCCGCGCCCGATAGCGCTCAATCGCGGAAATCGACGGTGGCCTCTCCCGCCAGTCTGGCCATCGCGCGCATTCATCCCGCACGATCTCGAGATACTGCGGCGTCACCACAAAATCGGTCACGACCATTGCCCCCCGGGCCTTTGCCGCAGCCAGCAGCTTACCGCCGTTCCCCTGCGTCGAAACCACCACCCGGACGCGATCCAGCACGCGCGGTCCATGCACCCGCGCGAAAACCTCATCGATCAACGCGTACGCTGGCTCGGGCTCCATCAGCCGCTTGAGCCCGCCCGCCAGCGTGGGCCACAGTGACGTGATCACCCGCTCACGCGCAATCCCAGCAATCGTCCGCCGCGCCATCCCCCGCCGACCCAAACCGACCAGCTCAGCCACGCGCCGCACGAGGCCTTCATCGCCCGCAACCCACGCAGCATCCGTCACCAGTGCCGCCAGCAGTCCAGCCGCTTCCAGCTGTCGCGCCGCCACATAAGTCCGCCGCGCGCCCATCTGCATCACCAGCACCGATCTCATGGCGTGCGGTCGTTCAGCCGCACCGCCCGCACCTCGACTTGAAACCACCGCCGGTCGATCCGCCCCCAAACGCGGCAGATGGCGTCAAACATGGGCCGTCCCAGCAGCGCCAATCCGCGCGCAATCCGGGGTGGAAACTTATGGATATGCGCCCGCGACACCTCGACCTCGAACCCTGCCGCCGCCACAAGATTACCGATACTCTGCGGGCTCCACGAATACAGATGCCGGTTGATGTCGCGTGGGTCATAGCGCCAGCCGATCCCCTCGCACGGCACCACCAGATGCAACCGCCCGCCGTCCCGCAGCAACGCCCGTAGCGCGACCAACTCCCGATAGGGCTCCAGAGCATGTTCGAGCGCATTGTCCGACACGACGACGTCAATCGACCCCGGCCCCAACGCCGCCAGCGCCTCGGCAACGGTCGCAAACACGGTGACGCCGCGACCGACCGCCGCCTCCCTTGCCGCCGCATTCGGCTCCACGCCATAACGGGCCGCACAGTCCACATGCGCCAGCAGAAACCCGCCCCCGCACCCAAAATCGAGCACCCGGTCATCCGTTGATACGCTGGCCCCGAACAACCCCGCCGCAGACCACCCGCCCAATGCGCCTGATCGCTTCTGCCAGTCAAAGTACGCCGCATCGTAATGAGCTTTGGGATCGGACCCAGCCCCCGTTGCAAACACGGCCAGCTGCGGCCCACGCATCACATCGCCTCCCCCGCCCGGCCCCATCCGCCGCCACGCCAATGCCACGAACGTGCGCGCAATCACCGGCCCATCGTCGAGCAGCGTATACGAATAATACACCCCGTCGCCAGCGCTGACATGATACCCGCGCCCGCCCGTCCGCACCCAATCGAACGCCCGCCAAAGTCCTGCTGCCCGCAACCCCCGCTTCACCATCTGCGCAGCAAACCCACCTTGCCCGAGGTTATTTGAATCCGAAATAAACACGCCACACCGCGCCACCCGGCACATCTCGGCCACCACCCGCTGATGATCGCGCACATGATGCAGCACCCCGAATGCACACACGAGATCGAACGCGTCGTCATCATACGCCAGCGCCAGCCCGTCGCCCGCAACCAGCTCCGCCTCGCTCAACCCGTTCGCATATCCAATGGCCCGCAGCGCCGCGACCGGTTCAACACCGATCACCTCGACACCCGGCAAGCAACGCAACGCCGAAACGGCACGCCCAGTCCCAGCCCCCACATCAAGCACCCGACGATATCCGCGCTCTGTAATCAGTGCCGCAAGCCAGTCGAGCGCGCGCCCGTGCGCATCGCCGTCGCGCACCTGCGCCGCGTCGTAGGCTTCAGCCGTCCGCGTATAATATGCTGCCTGGAGTGCTACTGCCTCGCGCCCACTCATGCCCTGTCCCGATCGGTAAACCCCGCCACGAGATCGCAAACCTCCCGCGCAAAGCGCACCGGCCCGAATGCGGCCGCCAACCCCCGCGACAGCGCTTCGGCCCGCGCCAGCCGGTCGTCGTCAAACGCTGCCGCCGTGTGCAACGCCGCGACCAACTGATCCTCATCGCCCGCACGAAACTGCACCGCGTTGGCCCCGCCCGACAAATCATCGCGGCTCCCGACCCGGTCACTTAAAACCAGCCCGCACCCCGCCAGCGCCGCCTCGTGAACCACAACGCCCCAAGCCTCCGTTAGCGACGGCAACACGACAAACCGCGCCTGATGGTACCGCTCCGCTAAATCCTCCGCCTGCATAAAATCGTCGACCACGATGCGCGGATGCGCCGGGATCATCCCGCCCTGATCCCCGCTCCCCACGATCGTCAAGACCCAGTCGGGCTGCCCAACGCTAAAACGGATGAACGCCCGCGCCAGCCCCAGCACATCCTTGCGCTCAATCAGTTGCCCCACAAACAGCATCGTCTTGCCCCGCGACGCCAGCGGCGGCCCGCGCCCGAAAACGGCCACATCCGCCCCCAACATCCCCATCCGCACGCAGCGTTCGTCCATCCCAAACGCTCGCATCAGCCGCACGCCCTGCTGCCCCGGTACGATCATCGCATCAAACCGCGCCTTGTGCAGAAGCCGGAACCCGGCCCGCCCCAGCACCCGCTGCCGCAAATCGCCCCGCCAATTCGCATCCGACAATCCGATCACCCGCCCGCCATGCGCGCGCACCTCGTCCCCAAGCGCATTGAAAGCCGCATACCCCCACCCCGACTGCACGAAGACATCCGGCACCGGTTGTCCCAGCGCGTGCCACGTCACGGGTCTGCGCGCATCGACCCAATCGACGCGACACCCCAGCACGGCCTCCTGCCCCGCGACCGGCACTGCCGCCCGCGACCCGACCACCACACAGTCCCGCCCGATCGCAGCGATGGCCGCCCGGATTTCCCGCGCCGCATAATCCGGCAGCCCGTGCCATGAAAACGCGATGCGCGGTTCGGCCCTCATGGCTTCATCGCCTGCATCGCCAGTTCAGGCACGCCCTCATGAAAAAACCGCCCGCGATCCTCAACGCGGTCAAACATCGGATCGCCGCTGTCGCCAAACGCACACCGCCGCACACCGGCAAACCCGGCCGCCGTCAACACCGCCGCCATCGACGCCTCATCATACATCCAGCGATGCCCGGAGAACCCGAATGCCGCGCGCGCCCGTCCCAGAACCCCACGCGCCTGCGCCGCCCCCGCCATGTTCAACGACGCCATGAAATCATCACCGCGGCCCTCGCGCACATACCGTTCCGCCCGCGCCCTCAAATCCGGCACCACCAGCCGCAACACCCCGCCCACCCGCAACACGCGAAACATCTCAGCCATGGCCCCCGCCACGTCATCCCGGCTCACGTGCTCCAGCACATGGCTGGCATAGACGCCATCCGCTGTGCCCGTCCCGACCGGCAACCCGGATCGCACGTCCCCATACTCAGCTGAAGCAGGAAACAACCGCCCCGCCGTCAGCGCAAGGACGCTGCCAATCCCCGCCATCCGCTCAACGCGCAACCGAGGCGACGCATCGAAGTTGCGCCATCCCTCCGGCGCACACACCCCACACCCCACCTGCACATACAGCCCGGCCACCGCTAAAAATCCCTCCGCGCAAAATCACAAAAAGGGGTGGGTCCGGGACGCTGCGCCTCCCGGCGCAAGGGAGCCCCCGCCACCAACGGTGGCAGGGAGCGATAGCGACCCGGCGCTCGTGCGCCGCCCGGCCGGAGCGCCACAGCGCGTGAGGCCTATCATGCCGCTTTCTTTGCAACAGCCGTCGCGAGTGTTGCCAACCGCTGTGCGAGGTCGCGCACGCCCTTGAGCCGCGCGTCCGGCATGTCCCAATCGCCCCTGAACACGACCTTCTGATCGGGCTGGATTTTCACCGCCCCGCGCGATTTGGCGACCAAGTCAACAAGCCCTGGCGGGTTGGGGAACGTCTTCTTGTGGAACGCAATCACCGCACCCTTGGTCCCCGCATCGAGCTGCCCGATATGGGCCGTCCGGCACAAAGCCTTGATCTCCATCACGTCCATCAGATGCGTGACTTCTTCCGGCAGCGGCCCGAACCGGTCGACCAACTCGGCCGCAAAATCGTCGATCTCCGCGCGCGTCTCCAGCCCCGACAATCGCCGGTACAGCGTCAACCGCAACGGAAGATCGGCCACGTAGGTGTCCGGGATCAGCACCGACGTCCCAATCGAGATCTGCGGGCTCCAGGTATCGCCGTCGTTGAAATCGCCGCCTTTCAGCTTCGAGACCGCATCTTCCAGCATCGACTGATACAGCTCAAACCCGACTTCGCGGATATGCCCCGACTGCTCCTCGCCCAGCAAGTTGCCGCCACCGCGAATGTCCAGATCGTGGCTGGCCAGCGAGAATCCAGCGCCCAATTGATCGAGCGAATGCAGCACCTTGAGCCGCTTGTCCGCCCCCTCGGTGAGCGTCTTGTTGGCCGGCGTCGTGAAGTACGCATACGCACGGATCTTCGACCGCCCCACCCGCCCGCGCAACTGATACAACTGCGCCAACCCGAACATATCCGCCCGGTGCACGATCAGCGTGTTCGCGTTCGGCACATCCAACCCCGACTCCACAATCGCCGTCGACAGCAGCACGTCATACCGGCCTTCGTAAAACCCGGTCATGATGTCTTCGAGCTCGGTCGGCGGTAATTGCCCATGTGCGCGGGCAATCCGAAGCTCGGGCGCCGCCTCGGCTAAAAACTCCGCGACCTCGTCAAGATCGGCTAATCGCGGACATACATAATACGTCTGCCCACCACGATACCGCTCGCGCCGCAAAGCCTCCTTCAGGATCACCGGATCGAACGGCGAAATGTACGTCCGCACCGCCAGCCGGTCGACCGGCGGCGTGGTGATCAGCGACAGCTCCCGCACGCCTGTCAGTGCAAGTTGCAGCGTGCGCGGGATCGGCGTCGCCGTCAGCGTCAGCACGTGCACATCCTCGCGCAGCTTCTTCAGCCGCTCCTTGTGCCCGACACCGAAGTGCTGCTCCTCGTCGATGATCAGCATCCCAAGCCGCTTGAAATCGACACCCTTCGCCAGCAACGCATGGGTGCCGATGACGATGTCGAGCGTCCCATCCGCCATCCCGGCTTTCACCTCGCCCAACTCCTTCGCCGGCACCAGCCGCGAGGCCTGCGCGACCTTGATCGGCAAACCGGCAAACCGGTTGGCAAACGAGCGGTAATGCTGGCGAGCCAGCAGCGTGGTCGGCACCACGACAGCCACCTGAAACCCGTTCATCGCCCCCGCAAACGCCGCCCGCATGGCAACTTCGGTCTTGCCAAATCCGACGTCGCCGCACACCAGCCGGTCCATCGGCTTGCCCGATGCCAAATCCTCAAACACCGCCTCGATCGACGACAATTGGTCCTCGGTCTCCTCGTATGGGAACCGCGCCACGAACTCCTCGTAGGCGTGTGCTGGCGGCAAAATGACCGGCGCTTCCTTCAGCTGCCGCATCGCTGCAACCTTGATCAGTTCGGCCGCCATCTCCTGCAGCCGCTGCTTCAGCCGTGCCTTGCGCGACTGCCATGCCGCCCCGCCCAGCCGGTCAAGCTGGCTGTCCGAGCCATCCGACCCATACCGCGACAACAGCTCGATGTTCTCGACGGGAAGGAACAGCTTGTCCCCGCCCGCGTAATGCAGCTCCACGCAATCGTGTGCGGCCCCCAGCGCCGTGATCGTCTTGAGCCCCTGGAACCGCCCGATCCCATGATCGGCATGCACCACCAGATCGCCCACCGACATGCTGGACGCTTCCGTCAAAACATCCGACGCCTTGCGCGCTTTCCGGCGCGGACGAACCATGCGGTCGCCAAGAATATCCTGCTCGCCGATCACGACGATTTCCGGCGTCTCAAACCCCTGTTCCAGCCCGAGCACGGCCAGCGCCGTGACATCGCCGGGCAACGCGAGCGCTTCCGTGTAGCTTTCGACCTTGTGGATTTTCTTCAAGCCGTGATCGGCGAGCAGGCTCGAAAGCCGTTCCCGCGCGCCTTGCGTCCAGCCCGCCACGATCACCCGGCGATGATCGGCCTGCAACAGCCGGATATGCGTATTCACCGCATCGAATACGTTCAGGTCGGGGTTCTGCCGCTCGAGCGCAAACGTCCGCCCGTGTTTGCCGCGCCACGTTCGCACGTTCGGCGCCGACTCAAGCTCGAACGGCGATAACCGCAACACCTGATGCCCGGCCAGTGCCCTGGCCCATCCCGCCCCATCGAGAAACATCTGCTCGGGCGGCACCGGTTTATAAGGCGGCGCGCCGAAGTTCGCCTGCTCCATCGCATCCACGCGCGCCTCATAGTGCTCGCGGATCTGCACAAACCGCTCGGCAATTGCCTGATCGCTCAAATGGTCGAACGACACCGGCACGTCCGGCAGATAATCAAACAGCGTCTCGAGCTTTTCATGAAACAGCGGCAGCCAGTGCTCCATGCCCTGATACCGCCCCCCCGCCGATACGGCCTCATACAGCGGGTCTTCACTCGACGCCGACCCGCCAAACAGCGCGATGTAGCGCGCGCGAAACAGCGCCGTGGGCGCGTCGCCAAACGCCACCTCGCTGATCGGCATCAGCACGAATTTCTGCAACGGCTTCGTGGTGCGTTGTGTCTCGGCATCAAACGACTTGATACTTTCGAGCGTGTCGCCGAAAAAATCGAGCCGGATCGGCGACGTCCGCCCCGGCGGATACAGATCGACAATCCCGCCCCGCACGGCAAATTCGCCCGGTTCGATCACCTGTCCTACGCGCACGAACCCCGACAGCGTCAACCGCTTGGCCAACCGGTTAAGGTCCATCCGCTGCCCCGGCGCAATCGGCTTCAGCGCGTCCCGCACGAAGGCGCGCGGTGCCACCCGCTGCAACACCGAATTGACCGTGGTGAGCACAATCGTCGGCTCCTTGCGCGACGACAGCGTCAGCCGGGCGAGTGCCGTTATCCGCTTGGCCACGATCTCGGTGTTCGGACCCACCCGGTCGTACGGCACCGTATCCCAGGCTGGAAACGAAACGACCTTGGTCTTGGGCGCAAAGAAAGCGAGCGCCGTTTCCAGCGCATCGACCCGCCGATCGTCGCGCGCGATATGCACGACAAGCCCGGCCTTGGCCCCGTCCGCGCTCTCGTCGACCAGCCGCGCCAGCACCAGCGCATCGAGCCCCTCGGGTGCCCCCGACAAAATCACATCACTTCGCGTCTGCACAGGCGTTGTCATGATCGTGCCAGCGTCCTTACTTCCAACATCTTAAGTTCGTCTCACGTAATTTGCAAAAGAACGTCATCCCGGCGTAGGCCGGGACCCAGTCAACCGTCCATCGGACACGTCCATCACCACTAACACCACCCGATCCGCGCAATAGACCTCACTGTCACGATGTCTGGATCCCAGCCTTCGCTGGGATGACGACTAAAAAAGCCGGTGCCTTGCCGGTATCGGGAGAATTCGCGTCGCACTCCAAGCAACGTCATCCCAGCGAAGGCTGGGATCCAGTCAACCCTCATTTGAATTTCACCGACCGGTCCAGTTCCTCCGTCGCTTCAACATCGGCAGAACCAAAATCAACCTCACCGGTTTCACGATCAAACAGGTTCCGCCAATCAGGGTTCATCTCCTCAATCAGACGAAGCTTCCAAAGTCGCTTCCAGGCCTTGATCTGCTTTTCACGGCGGATGGTGACCTCCATCGTCTCGTGCATCTCATAGTAGACGAGCAGGTTCACCCCATACCGCTTCGTGAATCCTTCAAACGTCCCATCCACATGCTCTGACATCCGCTTCACCAGATCACGGGTCACGCCCACATAAAGCGTCCCGTTCATCCCGCTCGCGACCAGATAAACACACGGACGCTTCATCTCTCACCCCCGCCACGTCGTCATCCCAGGCGAAGGCTACAGACCCAAGCAACCGTCCCGTGAGCAGGGCCTCTCACATCTCAAAGCCCATGAAACGTCCGCACATCGGCCACCAGCGGCGCGAATGCGGCAGGCTCCACCGGCTCGCCGTTCAGCACCCACTTCTGCAAATCGGGATCGGGCAGCGCCAGGAACAACTCGAACTGCGCCAGTGCCGGATCAACGAGTGTCGGCAGCATCGCCGCCGCATACCCCCCGATCATGATATCCATTTCCTTGGTGCCGCGATGAGCTGCACGGTACGCAGCGCGACGGCGGCGCAGATCGAGTTCGGTTGGCTTGTTATCGTTCATCACGGCCCCGTCGGCAAAAAACGCAAAGCGCGGGATGACATCACTGCCACCCCGTCGCGGACCCTGTTTATAAGAAGTGCACGCCTGCGCCGCCAGAGCTTTCGCGCCCCTGCGCCAAACGGCCTTTCGCGGCTCAAATCTTTGGCGGTTTGCACCCTTGCATCGAGCACGCCTTGGTGTTCCAGGCGACGAACTGCGCCCGCGTGCAGGCAGGCACCAGCAGCCGGAACCCCTTCGCCACGGGCTTCCGGCTCGCCTTATGCAGATCCTTTTCGCACATGTACGTCGACGCGATGAACCGCTTCGGCTTGCCCTTGCACACGCACGACCACGGCTGCCCCGCCTTCGCGACCGGCACAAACATCATCATCGCCCCCAACACAAGCACCGCACGACAAATCCTCATGACGCCACACTCCTCAAGGATTGCTCAGTTCACGCCAACCAAACAAACGACGCCGGACGCACCCTGTCAACGAGTTCAAAATCGTCCCAATCGTTACGAGGGGTTGGTGACTGCTAACCCATAGGCGCAAACTTAGGCTTCACTTGCTTCTCCCCCTGGGGAGAAGATGCCCGTCGACGCGAGGCATCGCTTCGACGGGCAGATGAGGGGTAACTTCACTTCGCTGAGGATCGTGGCCTGTTCGACCGGGCTGATGCCTGCCAAGCCGCCTCACCCCAGCCCTCTCCCCAGGGGAGAGGAAGCTAAAACGTGACTAGCGCGTAAGGGTCGCTAACCTCCGAATAGGGAACGGCGAAGCCGGTAATTGACCAAACGCGATAGCCCAACATGTTGAACGCGCAGTTGCGAGCGCCCCCGCCGCCCGCGTACACCTAACAGCCAGACCACGCGGACCCGACAAGAAAGCCCCCCACCCCGACATGCGGCCTTACGAACTAACACCACTGTTCGCGTCCGTCGAAAGCCTCAATGGCGTCGGCCCACGCATGGTGCAGCTATTGAAGAAGGCCCTCGCCCTGCCGCCGGGAGTCACCGATCCGCGCGTGCTCGACCTGCTCTGGCATATGCCCACCGGCGTCATCGACCGCCGCGCCCAGCCAACCGTCGCCGACGCCGTCCCCGGTACCATCGCGACCCTGGAAATCCGCGTCCTCAAACACAAGCCAAGCCCGCGCGGCAACACCAAAGCCCCCTACAAGGTCCAGTGCGAAGACGACACCGGCCGTCTCGACCTGATCTTCTTCCGCGCCCACGCAGGCTTCATCCAAGACCACCTCCCCGAAGGCGAAACCCGCTTCGTCTCGGGCCGCGTCGAGCGCTTCGGCGAAACCCTTCAAATGGTCCACCCCGACTACATCGTCAGCCCGCAATCGCGCAGCGATCTCCCGTTACTCGAACCGGTCTACCCCCTGACCGCTGGCCTATCGAACAAGCTGCTGACCAAAGCCGCCCGCCAGGCCGTCGACCTCGTCCCACGCCTGCCCGAATGGCAAAACGCCGCTTTCCTCGCTGCCAAAGGCTGGCCCGATTTCGCCTCCGCCGTCCTGCGCCTCCACCGCGTCGTGGATGGCGCCGACATTTCCCCCGGCAGCCCGCCCTGGCAACGTTTGGCCTACGACGAACTGCTCGCCGGCCAGTTGGCGCTCCTGATGATGCGCACCCAAAAGCGCCAGCTCGCTGGCCGCAACATCCAAGGCGATGGCCGCATCCGAGCAGCGCTCATCAAAGCCCTGCCATTCAAGCTCACCGGCTCCCAGGTCCAAGCCTTGGCCGAAATCGACGCCGACCTCGCCACCGATCAGCGCATGCAGCGCCTGCTGCAAGGCGACGTTGGCTCGGGCAAAACCATCGTCGCGCTGATGGCCATGGCCAACGCCGTTGAGACGGGCGCGCAAGCAGCCCTGATGGCACCGACCGAAGTGCTCGCCCGTCAGCACGCCGAAGGCATGTTCGAGCTGGCGCAGAAAGCAGGCCTCCGATTGGGCCTCCTGACGGGCCGAGAAAAAGGCCGCCCCCGCCGCGAACTGCTCGAACGCCTGAAAGCGGGCGAACTCGACATCCTGATCGGCACCCACGCCCTGTTCACGCCCGACGTGGAGTTCCACGATTTAGCCCTCGTCATCATCGACGAACAGCACCGCTTCGGCGTCCACCAGCGCATGGCCCTGCAGGAAAAGGGCAACGGCGGCGTCAACGTGTTGGCGATGACCGCAACGCCCATCCCGCGCACACTGCTCATGACCCAGTACGGCGACTTGGAAGTCTCAAAGCTCACCGAAAAACCGGCTGGCCGCAAACCCATCAAAACCACCTCGCCGCCGATTGCCCGCCTCGAAGACGTCGTCGACGGCCTGCGCCGCGCTGTCAGCCAAGGCGCGCAAATCTATTGGGTCTGCCCGCTGATCGAAACCTCCGACGTATCCGACCTCGCCGCCGCCGAAGCCCGCCACGCCCACCTCACCCAGGTTCTCGGACCTGTCGTCGGCCTGCTTCACGGCGGCATGAAAGGCCCCGACAAAGACGCCGTCATGGCCGAATTCTCCCAAGGTCGGCTCCAGATACTCGTCGCCACCACCGTCATCGAAGTCGGCGTCAACGTCCCCAACGCCACCATCATGGTCATCGAGCACGCCGAACGCTTCGGCCTAGCCCAGCTCCACCAGCTCCGGGGCCGCGTTGGCCGCAGCGACCGCCAAAGCTACTGCCTGTTGCTCCACGACGAACCGTTGGGCAAAACCGCCAGCGAACGCCTCCGCATGATGACCGAGTCCGAAGACGGCTTCCTCATCGCCGAAAAAGACCTGGAACTGCGCGGCGGCGGCGAGGTCATGGGGGCCCGCCAATCGGGCGACGAAGGCTTCCGCATAGCGGGCGTCCCAGGCCTCGTCGACCTGCTCCAAGCCGCCCGCGACGACGCCCACCTGATCCTGTCCCAAGACCCCGATCTGTCTACCCCACGCGGCCAAGCCCTCCGCTGGCTCCTCTACCTCTTCGAACGCGACGAAGCCGTCAAACTGTTCCGGGCGGCCTGAATCCCCCAACTGTCATCCCGGACAACCCCGGACACTTGATCCGGGGGCCGATCCGGGACCCAGAAATGAGCGCCAAAGGCACATCAGCATTGGCTTAGGCACCTCGCTCGACCCCACCGCTCCCGCTATCCGCGCGTCGGTTGGGTGAGCTGCCCCCTTGCAATGTAAGCCAACAACCCCCCTCAAAAACGTCGGCCCTGTTCCCCCTGGCACAGCGCCAGCCGCAGCGTTGGGCCATTCTCTCCTCAACCCCGGCCACAACGGCACGGGATCAACACCGGGAGACATCCAATGACGCAAGCATCCAAAGCCCTCTACGCCATCCTCGCCGCAGCCATTTTCGCAGCTTCCCTCGCAGCACCCGCCAACGCTGCCATCATTTGCGACGAAGACGAATGCAAACCTGCGATCATCCTGCCCGGCCCACTTCGCCCGATCCTCATCGACGACGATTGCGACTGTGATGATTGAGCCGATGGGCTGGCGGACAATCCCCCGCCAGCCCCCTCAACTCCGCCGCGTCCGCACAAACCCTGCCGCCTCGACCAGCATCGCGGCCCGCTCGCCAAACACCGCCAGCGCCGCAATCGCCTCGCGCTCGGCGCGCACCAATTCCGCCTGCGCCGCGCCGATCCCCATCAGAGACACCAGCGTCGCCTTGCCCGCAGCACTGTCCTTGCCGACGGCCTTCCCGACCGTCGCCGCATCCCCCTGCGCGTCCAGCAGATCGTCCGCGATCTGGAACGCAAACCCCAGATGATCACCATAAGCCTTCAGCGCCGCCCGCTCGTCCGCAGTCCCCCGCCCGAGGATTGCCCCCGCCTCCGCCGCAAACGTGATCAGCGCGCCCGTCTTCATCGCCTGCAATCGGCGGATATGCGCCAGGCTCGCGACCGCAGGTAACCCGAGCTTGTCCGCCTCCAGATCGAACGCCTGCCCGCCCACCATCCCGCCAGCCCCCCCCGCCCGCGCCAGCGCAAGCACCAAGTCCGCCCGCACCATCGGATCGGCGTGCGTCGCAGGCCGCGCGAGAATATCGAACGCCAGCGTCAGCAACCCGTCGCCCGCCAGGATCGCCGTCCAGTCGTCGAACGCCTTGTGCACCGTCGGCCGCCCGCGCCGCATGTCGTCGTTGTCCATCGCCGGCAGATCGTCATGCACCAGCGAATAACAATGCAGACATTCGAGCGCCGCCGCCGTATCCAGCGCGCTCTCGGTGCTGATCCCAAACAACGCCGCACTCTCGATCACCAGAAACGGACGAAACCGCTTGCCCCCGCTCAAGACCGCATGCCCCATCGCCGCACTCAGCCGCTCCGGCGGCATCGATAGCCCGTCATAAGTCGGACCCGAATGTGCCAGATGATGCGAAAGGCGCCCTTCGACGGCCGTCGCTGCAGCGTGCAGCCGTTCGGCAAAGGTCACCCCAGCGGGCACGGCAACAGTCATCAGGTTACAACCTTCCAGGACTTGAGTTTCACACTGAGCCGAGATAGCCCTAAGCGGCCCACGTTAAGACACATCTTGGGCGGGGCGAGGTCAGCGTTTGCGTGGGGTATAGCATCGGTGGACGAGAAGCAAAGCCCAGACGGCAGCCTCTTGAGTGGTGGCCTGATCCAAGGCGACATCGTGGCGACGCCCCAGACCGCGTCCGCAAGGCCAGGCCCGATTGACGCGCCGTCATCGTCCGAGCGCTTTGAGCTGACCTCGTTAATCAAAACCCTGCCTCAACCCCTGCCGCGTCAGGAGCCATTCTGGCGCGCGCCCGATCCTGAACCGATTTCATCAGAGCCAACCCATACACCGGCAGCCTCACCTGTACTGCCCGAGCCGCCCTTACCTGAACCGCAGACCAGCCCCCCCAGCTCAGCCCCCGCCCCGACGGTCGCCGCACCTGCGTTCACGCCATTCATCCCGCCCAGCGAACGCGCATCCAGCCCGCCGCCGCCACCCCCATCAAAACCGCCCACAGCCAAACCCGCGAAATCCATCGTCGGGCGCATCACGTCGACGGCGACCACGACGCTCCGCTTTATGGCGATCGTCTTCGCATCCTGGTTCGTGACGGTCATGGCGCTGATTGCCATCTTCCGCGTCGTCGATCCTCCCCAGTCGATGCTGATGTTGACCAAGCGTCTGGGCGGCGAAACCCTCCAGCACGAGTGGGCAGCCCTGCCGCAAATTTCAACCAACCTGCGCCGTGCCGTGATTACATCAGAAGACAGCAAATTCTGCCGTCACTGGGGCTTTGATCTGGACGAAATCCGCACAGCGATGGCCCGCACCGACGGCTACGGACGCGGCGCCAGCACCATCACCCAGCAACTGGCGAAAAACCTGTTCCTGTGGCCGGGCAAAAGCTACATCCGCAAAGCCCTCGAAGTACCCCTGACGCTCGCCATGGAAGCCATGTGGAGCAAAAAACGCATACTCGAAATATATCTCAACATTGCCGAATGGGGGCCGGGCGTGTTTGGCGCCGAAGCTGCTGCCCAATACTACTACAACAAACCAGCCTCGAAGCTGACCGAGCGTGAATCAGCGCTCCTGGCGGTCTCACTGCCAAACCCGATTGCCCGCGACGCCTCCGACCCCAACCCGGCCATCGCCCGCCGCGCGTCAACCCTTCAGGCACGCATGCGCGTCCAGGGCATCAGCTATTGCGCCCTCACACCCAAAGCGAGCTGACGCGTCCCCTTTTTTCTTGTCATCCCGGGCCAGCGAGGCGCAGCCGAGCGCCAGACCCGGGACCCAGCGCATGAGCGCCACAGGCACCGTTTTCCCCCGCAATCACCGCCAGCCCCCTCAATTCAACTTCGACCGCAAATTCCCAATCACGCCCTGCTTCTCCAGCTTCAACCGTTCCTTCTCTTGCTGCTGGATCAACCATGCTCGCTGGTCGGGGTAGAGCGCCGCCTCGAAAAACCGCACGAGCCGGGGCCGTCCCTCAAGCCGCAATGCCTCCATCTTCGGCCCGTCGACCACCATCAATGTCCGGTCTTCGCCGCTGACCAGCGCCACCGCCGGAAGCCCCTGTCGGACCGGCACGCCATAGCGCGCAGCCACATCCAGGTTCTTCTTGAACCGGCCCACATCGACCTTCACCACCACGTAGTTCAGCGCCAGCAAGCTGCCCAGATCAGCCGCGTTCATATCCTCGTCGAACCCCCGGCTATCCGCGCTCCAGTTGGCCCCAAAAACCACCATAGCAAGGCGGCCTTCTGCAGCCGCTTGGCGTATCGCCGCCCTGACATCGCGGGCACCGTCCGCTAATTCATCAAAGGCCGGCAGCCTCGCGGGGGACGTGACGGGACCTGCATGAGCCGTTGCGAAAAAAAACACCACGAACACGACATGAGACAGCAGACGGATCATATTGGCACGCACCGGACCGATCCCGCAGCCTCAATCGCGGCGGGTACGGAAGGCTCCCAAAAACCATGCCACCAGCCAGATCGGCACCACGACCATCGCGCCCACGAGGATATACTGCAAAATCCACTCAATCGACCCAAACCCCAGATCGTAAAGTCGCCGCGCCAGTATATTGAGCGAATAGAACAAGTTATTCACGTTGATCCCGAGCGCTGACAGCACCACGCCCACGATCAGAGAAATCACCGCCAGCCGCAGCGCGATCGCAGCAATGCCCGTTACCGTCACATCCCGCTGGTCCATTGCGTTCCTCCTGATCTGCCAAGCTCCCCCATACCACGCAGCTCAACCCGTGAGCCAGCACCAGCATCCCAACTGTCGCGAGCCTTGAGGGAACCAACCCTCAGCAATCACGTTATCGCATCACGAAACAGCAAACAGACAAGCCCCCGAAAAATCGGAGACTTCTGCTCGGACACCCAGTGCCCGGACGCGCTGCCTCGTTGTCACTCACGTCTCATTGGAGAAACACAGCGTGTTCAAATCTCTCATTCCCGCCGCGATCGCGGTCTTCATGGCACTGTCCCCAGCGCAAGCCTTACCGGTCGCCTCGGCTGCCAGCATGGCGGTCACGACCCAATCGGACCTCGGCACAACCCTCGTCGTCGACCGCAACAATAACGGTCGCCCCGACCGGTTCGACCGCAACCGCGGCGGCCGTAACTTCTATACGCCGGGTCGGCGTTATAATAACGCCCCTCCAGGCTGGAACCGTTATGGCAACCGCCGCCCCAGCAACTGGCGCAACCGCCGCTGCATCATGGTCGGCCCCATCTGGTTCTGCCCCTGACCCCATATAACACGATCAAAAAAATGCATCGGGCCCCCAAGCCTGGTGCCTTCTTTACGTTCCGCACCCACGATCGCACCGCCCCTTTCAATAGGAACTGCATTTACCGCCGGTCACATACCTCCCACTTTCGTCATGGCCGGGACCAAACACGTAGGCGGCCATCCACGACAACCATCCTCGGGCTCTCCGGGAGAAGCCCACTCGCCCTTCTCCCCTGCGCTGTTTCCCCAGAAGTCGAGGCGCCCTTGCGCGACGAAAATCCGGGACTTTTGCAAAGATCGTTTGGTTCGCTGAACAAAAGAGACCGTTAGTGACCGACGACCCTGCGTTCGATACCTTCAGTATCGACGTGTTTTGGTAGCGACGCTGGACTGTGCACGCCTATAATCGCACATGCCCGCATTCCCCAAAACAACATCGCGCCCGCCCAAGCCGCGCAGCGAACCCAAGCCGCGCACCCAAACTCAGCCGCGCCGCACACCCAAACCGCGTCCATCCCCGGACACGCAGCCCCCTCACGCCCTCCTCCCCCCCGCCTTCCTGGCCTGGTTCGCCGCGCGCGGCTGGGACCCACGCCCCCACCAGCTCGCCCTGCTGACGGCCGCGCGCAACCGCGACTCAACCCTGCTCATCGCCCCCACGGGTGCTGGCAAAACCCTCGCCGGTTTCCTCCCCTCCCTCGTCGCCCTGTCGCAGCCCCGCCGCGAGCACAAAGGCTCCGGCCTTCACACGCTCTACATCTCCCCGCTCAAAGCCTTGACCGTCGATGTCGCCCGCAACCTCGAAGCGCCCTTGACCGGCATCGGCCTCAAAATCACCCGCGAAACCCGCACCGGCGACACCTCGGTCGCCAAGCGCGCCCGCCAGCGCATCAAGCCGCCCGACATCCTGCTGACCACGCCCGAACAGCTGGCCCTCCTCCTCAGCCACCCCGACGCGCCCTATTTGTTCGCCGACCTCGACACCCTCATCCTCGACGAACTCCACGCCCTCGGCGCATCCAAACGCGGCGACCTGCTCGCCCTCGACATCGCCCGCCTGCGCGTTCTCGCCCCCGGCCTGCTCAGCATCGGCCTGTCGGCCACCGTCGCCCGTCCCTCCGAACTGCGCGCCCTCCTCGTCCCGCAATCAGCCCCCGACACACAAACCACCCTCTCCGGCCTCGTCGAAATCAAAGGCGGCGCAAAGCCCCACCTCGAAATCGTCGAGGCCGAGGAAAACGTCCCCTGGTCTGGCCACTCCGCCCGTTATGCCATCCCCCGCATCTACGCCGCCATCGCAGCCCACACCCTCACACTTGTGTTCGTAAATACCCGCATGCAGGCCGAACTCGTGTTCCAGGAACTCTGGCGCGCCAACGATCAGAACCTGCCGATCGCCCTCCACCACGGCTCGCTCGACGCCACCCAGCGCCGCAAGGTCGAAGCCGCGATGGCCGCTGGAAAAATCCGCGCCGTGGTGGCCACCTCCACCTTGGACCTTGGCATCGACTGGGGCGATGTCGACCTTGTCATCAACGTCGGCGCGCCCAAAGGCTCTTCCCGCCTGATCCAGCGCATCGGCCGCTCAAACCATCGCCTCGACGAGCCCTCTCAAGCCATCCTTGTCCCCGCCAACCGCTTCGAGGTGCTGGAATGCCGCGCCGCTTTGGATGCAGCCCAGGACGGCGACCAGGACGCGATCCTGTCCCGCGACGGCGCGCTCGACGTGCTCGCCCAACACGTCCTGGGCATGGCCTGCCAAGCCCCGTTCGACCCGGCAGCACTGTACGCTGAAGTCCGATCCGCCGCGCCCTACGCAAACCTCCCCCGCGCCACCTTCGACCGCGTCGTCGACTTCGTCTCGACCGGCGGCTACGCGCTGCGGGCCTACGACCGCTTCGCCAAGCTCAAACCCACCGACGATGGCAAAGTCCGTCTGTCCCACCCGAGCTTCGCCAGCCAATACCGCATGAACGTCGGCACCATCGTCGACGCGCCGATGATCAAGGTCCGGCTGGGCCGCGCTAAAAATCTGCAGACAACATCTCCCTTTCACTCCATGGCCGGGCTTGACCTGGCCATCCAGGGCCGCAAACTCAGAGGCCAGCAGGGAAGCACGTCACGCCCCCTCACCGGCGGTCGCGTTCTGGGCGAGGTCGACGAATACTTCATCGAGCAACTCACCCCCGGCGACACGTTCGTCTTTGCAGGCGAAATCCTCCGCTTCGAAGGCCTGCGCGAAACCGACGCCTACGTGTCCCGTTCCACTGCAAAAGACCCCGCAATCCCCAGCTACAGCGGCGGACGGTTCCCGCTCACAACCCATCTGGCCGGCCGCGTCCGCGTCATGCTCGCCGACCGCGCCGCCTGGACAAAACTCCCAGCCCCCGTCTCCGAATGGCTCGAACTCCAGGCCAAATACTCGGTCCTCCCCAGCGCCGCCGACGTCCTGATCGAAACCTTCCCCCGCGCGGGCAAACACTACCTCGTCGCCTACCCGTTCGAAGGCCGCCTCGCCCACCAGACGCTCGGCATGCTCCTGACCCGCCGACTCGAACGCGCGGGCGGAAAACCGCTGGGCTTCGTGTGCAACGACTACGGCCTCGCCATCTGGGGCCTGGGCGACCTCACTCAATTGCTGGCGCGCGGCGACCTCTCCCTCGACGCCCTGTTCCACCAAGACATGCTGGGCGACGACCTCGATGCCTGGCTCGCCGAAACCAGCATGATGAAGCGCACGTTCCGCCTCGCAGCCGTCATCGCTGGCCTGATCGAGCGCCGCCACCCGGGCCGCGAAAAAAGCGGCCGTCAGGTCACCATGTCCACCGATCTCATCTACGACGTTCTGCGCCGCCACGACCCCGGCCACATTCTGTTGGAAGCCGCCTACGCCGACGCTGCCACCGGCCTGCTCGACATCGCGCGGCTGGGCGATTTCCTCGCCCGCATCAAAGGCCACATCCGCCACCAGCCATTGCGCCGCGTCTCCCCGCTCTCGGTTCCCATCCTGCTGGAAATCGGCGTCGAAGCGGTTTACGGCTCAGCCCGCGACGACATCCTGCGCGGTGCCCACGACGACCTCATCGCCGAAGCCACCGGCACTCACGACTCGTAGGTTGGGTTAGATGCACCTTTTCCCCCGTAACCCAACAACTTGGCCCATCTTTTTTCCGTCATTCCGGCGAAGGCCGGAACCCAAGCAACGATATGAGTGGCACCACTCGGCAACCGAGCATCTAGTCTCGGTCAAGCCCTTGCGCGACCCAACAACCACGGCACATCTTGAGAGAATCGTGTGTAGGTTAGGCGGACGTTTTCCCCCGCAACCCAACAACTTGGCCCATCTTTTTTCCGTCATTCCGGCGAAGGCCGGAACCCAAGCAACTGTATGAGTGGCACCACTCGGCAACTGAACATGTAGACCGGGTCAAGCCCTTTTACGACCCAACGACCACGGCACAGCCTAAGAGAATCGTGTGTAGGTTGGGTCAAGCCCTTGCGCGACCCAACAACTTCAGGTGATCGTTGTGTTGGATGACGACGACTGCGGGGAACCAACACACGTTATGCTGACACGCGCGCAAAAACGGCTCGACGCGGAAGACTTCCGCGAACAACCCGTCAACATCTGCGGCAAGGCCTTCATCGCCCACCTGTCCGGCGCGCTGTACTGGCCCTCCGAAGACGCCCTCATCATCGCCGACCTGCACCTGGAAAAAGGCTCATCGTTCGCCCGCCGTGGCCAAATGCTGCCGCCCTACGACACCCGCGAAACCCTCGCCCGCCTCGCCAAAGCCCTCGACATCACCCCCGCCACAACCGTCATCGCGCTAGGCGACAGCCTGCACGACGAAGCAGCCCTCGACCGCATGTCGGAAGAAGACCGCGAAACCCTGACCGTTCTGCAGGACGACCGCGACTGGATCTGGCTCACCGGCAACCACGACGGCGCAACCACCTCCAAGCTCGGCGGCATCGTCCGCGACGACCTCACCGTCGAAGGCATCACCTTCCGCCACATCCCCTCCACGGGCCGCGTGACGCACGAGATCGCGGGCCACCTCCACCCCTGTGCACGCCTTTCCCGATTAGGCCACACCATCCGCCGCCCCTGTTTCGTCAGCAACGGCCTACGCCTCGTCATGCCAGCCTTCGGGGCCTACACCGGCGGCCTCAACATACTCGACGACGCCTTCGCCCCCCTGTTCGGCAACGACGGCATGAACGTCCACATGATGGGCCACGAAGGCCTCTACCCCGTCGCAACACGGCTGTTGAGGGGGGAGTAAGCGCGTCGCATCCTGCCTCAAAGGCAACCGGTCATCAGCCAAAGGGACATTCCAGATGACCCCCGCCCACCATCATCCTCGCGCTTGCTCGCCCTCGTCGCGTTGGTCGCGTGGCCCCACCCCTCCGCAGTCGCCGAACGTCAGGTAGGCCCTGTGCAGTCAAGCGCCTGCCCACCATTTGTCATCCTCGCGCTCGTCGCGCGGCAAGTTCGGAAAGTCGGTTATTGACCCAGACTGTGTGAAAACCCCTTCCATGCTATGATTCCCTTGCTGAATCGGCGGGGGCTTTGATGGCGGCATTCGTGCAGGGGGCGGTTCGGGGACAAGCGGCACTGTTGCCGGAATGCCTC
>Ga0247836_1000082_pt1 | contig 149032 bp, 140 predicted proteins | sample LaCruzMarch2015__4_FD_187116 | JGI IMG/M metagenome (GOLD analysis project Ga0247836, IMG submission 187116) | Freshwater microbial communities from meromictic Lake La Cruz, Castile-La Mancha, Spain - LaCruzMarch2015_14m | ecosystem: Environmental > Aquatic > Freshwater > Lake | place: Spain...
AAGGCGGCTCGGGTGGCTACAGGTAGTCTCTTCATTTAGGGACTGTAAGCGAAAACTTGAATTTCGACAATTGGCGGCATGGGGCTAGCCCCGAAGTTATGGCCCTTCTCGCAGCCCCAAGCCCAGAGGCTCTGGCTTGTCGCCAACCGACCCATACCTATTTATGAAGGACATGTTTATTCCTAGTGTTGACGCGCCTGCACCTGTTAGTTCCGCGCCGTTAGGTGGGGTGCTTAAGCGTTGTTGTTGGGCGAACTCTCTGAGCCACTTACGGTTGTCACACTCGTTGCAGAACCATGGGCAGACCGCCCTTTGGTCGCAGCGTGATCGCCGTCTCCGGATGCACCGGCGCGCTGGTTGCGAGCCGCGGTGACCAAGTCTGGGCGAGGGTGGCGATGACGAGCATGGCCTCGGTCCACGCGAATTGCTCACCAATACATTTACGGTTTCCCCAGCCAAAGGGGGTCCAAACCCCGCGTGGCACTCCGGGTTGATGCTCGTCAAATACCCCGGCCGCATCAAGCCAACGTTCGGGTTGGAAATTCTCGGCATTCGGCCACCAGCGCGGACTTCGGTGCATGGCAAATGGGCTGACCATTGCATTAGCTCCTGCGGGCAGCACCCAGCCACCAAGTTCGACATCGGAGAGCAACCGGCGGCCGTAGAGCCAAATCGGCGGGTAAAGGCGAATGGCCTCGGCTATTACCGCCCGCGTGCGGGGCAGTTGCGCAATGTCATCCATGGTGGGTGGGCGGCCGGCGAGCACGGCATCTAGTTCTTCGCGCAACCGCTGCGCTTGGTCCTCATGGTTCGCGAGCAACATCCAAGTCCAGGTAAGAGTCATCGCCGTGGTTTCGTGGCCGGCGAGGACGAGGGTCATGACTTCATCGCGCACTTGGGCATCGGTGAACGCGTCGCCATCTTCTGCCGCGAAAAGCAGCAAGCTCAGCATGTCGCCGTTGTCACCGGCAACCCGGTGCTCGGCGATAATGCGATTGACGACGTCATCCATCGTGGCGAGGGCCTGCGCCGACTGATTGCGGGCCGGGCTTGGATAACGCCAAAGCGCCGGTCCAAGTGCGAGGTAGCGGCTGGTCACGTGGAGTATCTTTCGTAAGGCATGCCCGAGGTCGCTCGCATCGCCGGACAGATCCGTGCCAAAGAGGGTGCGCCCGACGATGGTGAGCGTGAGGGCTGTCATCTCAGATGACATGTCAACCTGCTGGCCGGGTGACCACGACCGCTCGTGGGCAAGGGTCAACTCGACCATGGAGCGCGAGTACTCCGCTATTCGATCACGATGAAATGCCGGCTGCGCCAATCGGCGGTTGGCTAGGTGGATTGGACCTTCGGAGGTCAGGAGCCCATTGCCGACGACAGCTTTTAGGCCGTCATAGACGGGACCCTTGATCAGCTCATGCGCATTGTTGGTGAACGCTTCCACGATCAGCTCGGGTGAGTTCAACACGTATCTATTAAGGCCGAGCATCCGCATGTGAGCGATTTCGGGATATTCGCGCTCAAGACCAACCATGAACCAAGGCGCACGCCTCCGCGAAAACAAGTTGCGCAGGGCTTTGGCGGTACTCGGGCCTGGGGGACGGGCGACTTTGCTGCGAACCTCACGTGGGATGGGAATATCTGAATGATTGAGGCGCGCCAAGGCCCCTGGCACCGCGCTGTTGGCCCGCACTTGGTCTGTCACCTTATTTACCCCGATCGGTACGCATCGGTCGGACCGAGTGCGAGGCCCGGTGCCGATGACACCGCGCCAATGACTTTGTGATCGCGGCCATGAGCGAATGCTAGTGTCTCGGCGCCGTCGGCGCTGCCCATATCCGGCGGCGCCGTCCGGGGCCTGTAGCATGGCGTCGCTTCCCGGAAGCGGATGCGCGCGAGTGGCGGAATAGGCAGACGCGCACGGTTCAGGTCCGTGTACCCGAAAGGGTGTGGGGGTTCAACTCCCCCCTCGCGCACCAAATCCGGGATTGCGCAGTCGACCTATCGCGGCGTGTGTACCATCCACGCATGCCTCGCCGACGCGTTGCCTTCATCACTGGAATCACCGCCGCTGCGGTGGTGCTGGCCGGGGTCGCGGTCCCGGTGGCCAGTTCGGTCCGAAGCGGTGCCGCGAGTTCAGCGTTAACAGTCCGCAAGGACGTTAAAGACTTAACCGCCGCTGAGAAGCGGGCATTCATCGGTGCGATCAAAAAAGCCAAGCGCACTGCGGACCCAGACCACCCGGGCTTAAGCCGATGCGACGTCTTCGTTAACTGGCATCGGGATGCGTTTCGGTGCAAGAACGCGTGGTTGCAAGACGGCAACTACGCGGGGGCTGCGCATAACTCACCCACATTCTTGCCTTGGCACCGGCAGTACCTGCACGAATTCGAGCAGATGCTGCGTGCGGTGAGCGGCGATTCGTCTATTGCCCTGCCGCATTGGGATTGGACCGATCCGGCGTCCACCGCTGCGGTTTTCGCTGCTGATTTCATGGGTGGTGACGGCGACCCGACTCAGGAGCACGCGGTAACCGATGGCCCCTTCCGTAAAGGCGAGTGGAAAATCACCATCCAGGACCCGGCCCCGACTCTGGCCGGCCTAACGCCACCGAAGCCGTACCTAGTGCGCAACTTTGGGAGTTTCTTCGACCAAGGGATCGCCCTGCCGACCAAGGCTGAAGTGGCAGAGTCGATCAGTGTCCATCGGTACGACCACCAGCCATTTGATGCGAGTTCACCGGAGACAAAGTCTTTCCGTAACACCCTTGAAGGCTGGCGTGATGCCACTCCCGGAGAGTGTAATGACGGTTGGGTCGACGTCAGTGAGCAAGACGGCGCACCGCATGTGATGCACAACGCCGTGCACATCTACACCGGTGGCCTCTGGAAGGAAGACGGCAAGGTGACCATGGGCACCATGGCGTACAACACTTCGCCAAATGACCCAGTCTTTTTCATCCATCATGCCAATATCGATCGGATTTTTGCCTTGTGGGAGAACGCGCAGCGGCAGCATTACCGGCCACAAGTCGGTGCCGAGTTCGGCTGGAATGGCGCCGACACGATGTGGCCTTGGCGTGATCGCACCATCAATAGCTGGTTCGGCACTTTACGAAATGGCTACCGGTACGCAGCAGGCTAGGAAACAATGTCCTTGCGATCAAAGCGGATTATCGCAATTGCCATCAGCACGGCGAAGGCAACGAAGTTGTAGGTGGCACCTAAAACCATGTCGTTCCAACTGATGGTTGGGCTGAGCGCGGCGAGCCAAGCGTCCCCGTAATTGGTGGGCAGGAGTCGTCGGAGGTCACCAAGTGGCTCAATGGCTGCAAGGATGTTGAACACGATCACTGTCACGACTGCCACGCCGACGGCACCAAGGGGCACATCCGTCAGCACGCTCATCAAGAAAGCGAAGCCGGCCGGGAACAGCAATGTCACACCTATATATGCGGTGATCAAGGCGATGCGCTGAATGGACTCACCGGTATCCAAGGCACCACCGAGTGGGCTGGTAAGGGGAGCGGTGCCGAACACGAGGGCGCCAATCAGAAATGAAGCTGCCACGAGCGTGATCACCACCGCTGCGATCAAGATCAGTCCGACGAGGGCTTTGGTGCGCAGCAGGTGCCGGCGCGGCACCGGCGCTACCAACAGGTAGCGAAGTGTCGACCAAGATGCCTCGCTCGCGACCGTATCTCCCATGAACATTGCCGCGATTATGAGAAGGAGGAACCCAGAGGAGAAGAGCAGCATCGTGAGCGTGAAGTTCCAGGCACCTGAAGTCGCCAGACCGATGAGGTCAAGGCCGCCGTCACCGAAGCCTCCACCACCCCGCGCGCCACCACCGTTGCCATCGGCGGATGGGCCCAAGGTGACAGCTGCGACCACGATGAGTGGCAGTGCGATCACGAGAAGGAAGGACACGAGGGTGCGACGCCTCTTGATCTGCCGGATGAACTCAACTCGGATGCCCAAGGTGGCCGATGGTGAATACGAAGGAGCTTTGGTGCTCATGAACTCACCACCTCGTGGCCTTCGCCGACAATCTCCATAAAGACATCCTCCAGTCGCTGGCCGGTGCGGCCCTCAAGTAGTTCGGCCACCGTGCCGTTGGCAATGACAGTGCCATGGTGCATGACCACGACGTGGCTGCACGTCTGCTCAACCTCACTTAGTAGGTGTGAGGAGATGACAACCGTCTTACCGTTTGCCACGTAGTCCTTCAGCACCTTTCGCATCTCGCGAATCTGGGGCGGATCGAGCCCATTGGTTGGCTCGTCGAGCACGAGCACATCTGGGAGGCCAAGCATGGCTTGGGCGATCCCAAGGCGCTGACGCATGCCTTGGCTGTAGGTGCGCACTTTTCGATCGATGGCCGACCCGAGACCGGCCACCTCAAGGATTTCGGCCAGGTGCGGGTCGAGGTGTTCGCGGCCACTTCCCCGCCAATAAAGGTCAAGGTTTTCGCGCCCGCTGAGGTGCGGCAGGAACCCAGGGCCTTCGATGAAGGAGCCGATATGGGCGATGGCGGGCGCCCCGGGGAATACCCGCTGCCCGAAAATGAACGAGTCCCCGGACGCAGGGTAGATCAACCCCATCACCATGCGCATGGTCGTGGTCTTGCCGGCGCCATTTGGGCCAAGGAGGCCGAGCACCACCCCGCGCGGCACCTGGAAGGTGACATTGTCGACCGCTTTGACGCGGGACCCGAAGTTCTTTGTCAGGCACTCGACTGCGATTGGCACATCCATTAGGTCAGTGCGGGTATTAGCTGAGCCACGTCGCGGGCGGAGCAAGATGACTGCCAGCGCGATAATGACAACTGCACCCAACCCGATCAACGGGGTAACCCATAGCGGGGTGGTGGGACTTGCTGAGGTAAGGGGCACGACGGGAACGGATAACTCGGTGTCGGCTAACTCGATGGAGTAGACCGCCGGCCCACTTGGTAGTCGATAGGCCTGATCGGTGGTGCCGACAACGAGAGCCAGTCGTTCACCGGCCGAAACGTCGAGCACTAGAACGGGTAATTGAATCTCGACGGTGGTGGGGGTCGGGCCGATATCGGTAAGTCGAATCGGAGCAACGATGCCTTTTGGGAGCAGCGGTTGGCCCGTTGGGCCAATAACGCGAACACTTGCGAAGAGCACAACATCGTCGAGGCGCTCTGCACTCGTCACGGAAATGCGCGCGCGCGGGGCCCCGATGATCCGCAGCGGATCGACCAAGGGCGCGCTGGCGAAGCTCGCAGTCTGATTCGGCAGCGGTAAGGACAGTAATGAGCCCGCCAACGCGGCTAAGCCACCGGTGCCGGGTAAGGATGACAAGGCTGCGGGCACGCCACCGGCGGGCGCCAGAACATCTTGTCGCGGGCCGCCGAGGGTGATGGTGCTACTTGCGACCCCGAAGACCCCGGGATACCGCGGTGCGGTGAGCACTTCGATCGTGCCTTGATCTCGATTGCCGAAGGCCGAGCCCTGAGTTAGTGAAACCTCGAAATCCGCGGCGCCCGCGACCGGTGCGGCCCCGGCTAAATAGGTATCAAACCACCGCGCAGAAATCTCGCGCAGGCGTTCACTTTCATCGACGCCGCCATCGTGCCCTTGGCCGTGCCAGATAACTTTCACCGGGGTGTTCGGATTGGCTTGCATGATCTGTTCGGCATTCGCATTTACCTGTTGCAACGGGAAGAGCGAGTCTGACTGACCGCCACCTAGCAGCGTTGGCACGGTGATCTTTGCGGTGATGGATTTCGGCGACGATGCTGCCATGAGCGCCTGTGACTCGGCAGTCAAGATCCCCTGAGCGGCCGCATCCGAATAGGCCGCGCACCAAGTTGGCGTAAAGCGACCGCAGGTTGTGACTTGACCGTCGGTTGTTTGCAGGCCAGCACTGAAGAAAAGTCCGGACCACAATTCTTTGAAAACGCCGGTGGTCTTCGCTGGCAGTGTTGATTGGGCGAAGAGGGCAGCCTCTAGGTCATTCCAGGTGATGTCGGCGGAGATTGCATCGACCCGGGAGTCGTAGCCGGCGATCATGAGTGCGAGCGCACCGCCGTAGGAGCCACCGGCGAAGCCCACCATCGGATCCCCCGCCACTTCTTGGGTGACGTACGTCTGGTCGCCCAAATAGTCGATGATCTTTGAGGCATCGGCGACCTCGAACTCCGGTGCGTTCATGGAGATGGCGCCGGTCGAACCGCCAAATCCCCGGGCCGAGTAGGCCACTACTACGAAGCCACGCTCTACCAAGAACTGTGCCTCTTGGACAACCGCATCTTTGCTGCCACCGAAGCCGTGGGCTAGGACAACCGCTGGCGCTGGTGACTGCACGGGCCGGTAGATATCCATCTGGAGTTGCACCGGCGTGCGGTCGAGCGCGCTCGTGGGTGCGCCGGGAAGGGTAAGAGTTTCGGTGGGATCAGCCCAAGCCGAATTCGCCCAAGCCACACTCCCGCCGGCCATGATGATGACGAGGGCGAGGGAGAAGATACGACGCACGTAATGAGGATATGCGCACCGGCCAGATGCGCAATCTCACCCCGACGGGAAGTGACCTTGATTACCGCACGCGGTTTGCGCCGTTATGGTGTCGTAGGCAGCGGCAATATTAAGTCTTGGTGGTGCTTTTGCCGCGGCAGTAAATCAACGACGATCGCGAGAAGCACTGAGACGGTCGCGGCGAGGAACAGCTCTTGGTAGGCGGTGCCAAATCTGCTGAGCGTAAAGGCTGTGACGTAGCCCACCCCGGCCTGCGTTACCGCGAAGACCACGGTGGCTGTTCCCCAGATTGCTCGATGCTTATTTGGATCGCCTTGGGCTAGCTCCTGCGACAGCCCCAGGAAGATGGAGATGATGCCCGGCAAGCACAGGCCGGCGAGGAAACATGACAGCCCAACCCCGAAATACGAGAAGGAAAGCAGGAGCATCGCGGCATTGGCCGCGAGCAGGATGGGCATGGCGACTCGTTGCGCGCTGTGGATGCCAAGGCGATTGGCTAGGTATGCGAAGACAAAGGGGCCGGTTAGCGCTCCAGCGGCGTACACCAAAAAGAACTGGGCGGCCACTGATCCGGACATCTGCAGATTTTGCTCAAGATATGGGACGAGAAAAACCATATGCGTTACGACACCGACCGCGACGAGTCCGTACTCGAGCCACAAGCGGTAGGCGGCGCGGGGGGCTTTCGCTTTCGCAAAAGGCGTGTCAGGTGCCTTGGGTGCAGGTGGCCAAAGCCGCCAGGTAAACACCGTGATAGCAAGGCAGATGAAACCAATTCCGAGCCAAACGGCTGTTGGTCCTTGCGTTAACAGAAGCGGCACCAAGGTGCCGGCAATAAGTACCCCTAGCGCGAGACCGTACAAGGACATCTGGCCGATAGCACCTCGCCGCTTTGCTGCGATATGGGCAAGGACCGTTGGCGATGCGACCACCATGATGATGCCGCCGGCGATCCCAGAGATCACCCGCCAAAAGAAGAACCACTGGAACGGCATCGATTCGCTAAAGCAAAGTAAGAACGACAGAGATATGGCGATCATCATCACGCGCAGGAGCATGATTGTTGGCACTCGCTGTGCTAGCCATTTCGCGACTAAGGCACCGAGTACATAGCCGATTAGATTTGCATCCGCGAGGTAGGCAGCGGCCCCATCGGTGAACCAGTTGGCCTCCACTAGCGCCGCCTGCAGCGGATCGAACGCCAACCGGGCGAGTCCAATCCCGACCAAGCTTGAGCCCATTGCCGCCAAGGTCCACTTGCGTTCAGGGGTCAACAGGGGATTGAGCACTTTTCAATCGTAGTCTTAAGGTGCCTTAACGCTGGTGCGCAGCAGCACCGTGTTGTCGAGTTCGAGGTCACTGCTCCAGACGAGTTTTGCAGCCGGATCCCAGGTGATCATTGCGTAGCCTTCCTTAACTCCCACTTGAGCGGGGGTGTAGACCGAAGCGCTCTTCCAGCCCTTGGAGGAAGCGCCATTCTTTGACCAACCAGCCGGTGCAGTGATGGTTGATGATTTGCAATCAACTGTTGGGTTGCTTGAGCTTACGCACGACGGATTGAGCGGCGCTTTACTTAACACCAGTGTTTGCCAAGAACCGTTAGTTACTGAGATAGTTTTCCCGGTTTTGTTATCTCGCACCTGGGCGATGATGCCACCGTCGCCTATTTGTTGACGATCCGTACCGATGTACTCGAGGCCGGAGGCATTTTCGGTGTAGTCCTTGGCCATAAGTCCGATGGTAAGTGGATAGCTTGCGGTGAAAGTGATGGTCGCTGAGTTAAAAGAGCGTTCGGTGGTGATCGGGACCGAATCCTCCCCAACCTTCTTCCCGTTTGCATAAAGGGCGAACCAGTTGTCAGCCCACACCTCGGCCGTGAAAGTGGAGGTTGTCGCAGCCGGTTGCCCGGCCTCAGCCGAGGCGCTTGCCATTGCGGTTGCAACTATCAGCGCAAGCCCCGAGGCGACGGCGTATTGGGGTATGCGAGCGGGCCAGGCCTTCCACGAATGGGTGATCACTTTAAGCCTTTCTAGCGTAAGTCTGGGTGGATTCGCTGCCGCTTGGGTCGATGAAGGTCATAGTCACCGACTGCAATGTTGCGGTGTAGTCGATGCGATACCGGCTGCCATCCAATGTGTAAGCGAGTGCGAATTTTGAGGTGCCGCTGCGCGCGAATTCGGTGATCTTGGCGCCACGAAGTGGTTCGCCGGCGGGGCGAAATGGATTAGCTACCGGTTGTGGTTCGACCTGACCTTCCTTCACGGTGACCACACCGCGCATTCCGCCATTGGCGTATGGGTACGTGGTCGTGCCGTGGTAGTGGTACTTACCTTTGTATGTGTGGCCGTTGTACTCGTCCAACTTTGCAACCGGCTTGCCATTGGGCTCGAGGGATCCGTAGAGCGGGTAACCATCTAGGGCGTAGGCGATGGGTGTGGTGGCCCCAACCGTTTTCGAAAGATGCAACGGTGCGGTGTGGTAGTGGTAGTCGTCAGCGCGCCCGCAGTGGCCGCCCCACTCGTCGAGTTCACCGATGAGATAGGAATCCTCACCCCGATTATTGAGTGCATTAAAGATCGGAACACCATCCACGGCGAGAGCGATGGCACCGCGAAATAGGTTGGTTTTCGCCGAGATAGGCGTAGCTGCGAGTTTGGGGGTGACGGGGATCTGCCAGGAGTTGGAACCCGTATAGGGCTGGGGGACGGGTACCTGCTGCTGCCAGTTGGTGATCCCCACCATCATGTTGTGTGGCGGAAGCCCGGCGCTTTCCACCAAGTAGTACTTACCGGACTTCAAGGTCTTTACCGAAGATGCGAAGGCGCTGAACCCCGGGAGTTTCACCACTGATCCGGCCGCCGCTACCTCTTGGGCTGTGACGAGAGAACCGGTTACGGCGGCACCGAACCCGAGGGCCATACCTTGCAATAATGTTCGCCGGCTTAGGTGCGGTTGTCGTAACGGCACGTGCGGATGAACATGTTCATGAGCAGCGCTAGCGTGAGTAGGTGACATCAAGAACCGCCTTGTCTACAGTAATGCCGGAAATGGCGGCTAGAAGTGAGTCTCTCGTGACCGAGGCTGACGATTTCTTTGGCAGTTTTGGTGAACCAGAGAGTGCGTAAACGGTGATCGTGTAAGTCTTCGTGCCTGGACCTTTAGAACAGGGCGCTGCATAGCCGATGCTCGAGTTAACGCTATTTCCTCCTAGGAAACCGATCTTCGTAACATTGGCCGAAAGCGCGAGCGTCTTAGTCGGGATACCCCACATCAGCCAGTACCAGTGGTAGCCGCCTTCCGGTGGCACGTGGTCCATGACTAAGGCGTACCCCTTGGTGCCTTTGCGTGCAGCTGTCCAAGTGAGCGGCGGGCTGGTGCCTGCGCCATCACAGGTGTAAGCGGCTGGGAGCGGACCCTGCGAAGTTACCGCTGGGCTAGTCAGCGTGAAGGAAGCGGCCGCATGTGCGGGTTCGCTGAGCCGCAGGATCGCGCCGGGGCTTACCCAGGCCAGGGCCGTCGCCAGGACAATGCTTAGGGCGATAAAAGGTGGGCGCACGAGCGAAGCGTAGGTGCCGGTGGAACTAGGCGCGAATTATGGAAGTCATGGCACCGACCACGACCTCGCACGCCCTCGATACTCCGGTGAGCAAAATTCTCAAATTGGCCATACGGTGGGATTCGTCCCCACGAGGACTCTATAGGGAGCGCTGTTGCATGTCTTTTATCGTTAGAAATTATCAAGATAGTGATCTGGAGTCGGTTGTCCATTTGTGGGAGGTCACTCCGGGCATGGCATCTGTCTACTCGATTGCGGAGTGCATCGTGTCATTGCGTGCCGGAACTCCCGCGGTAGTGGCGGTTCACAAAGATATCGTGGTAGGCGCTGCGGTGGCCAGTGTTTCTGACTCACGGGCATGGATTATGCGCCTTTCCGTCGATCCCACGCGTCGTGGCGAGGGTGTGCCATCGGCTCTGCTCACCCATCTCGAGGAGACCTTGGTCAACTCAGGTGTGGCAACCATCTCCTACCTGCTTGCCGAGGAGGAGATGGTTTCTGAGGGTCTTGCCCGGGCCGGTTACACGCGCCACGAAGCGGCTGCCTACTGGGAAAAGCGCGAGGCGTTCACTCCCGGCGAAGCCACCACCCTCAACGCTCTCGGTGGTCGGGTATTGACGCGAGACCTGTGGCAGCGCCTCGCGGGCATGCACGACGAAAAAGAGATTATCGACAAACGCGTTGTCATGCCGCTTAGCAACCCCGAGCGAGCGTCGGCCCATGGCGTGATTTCACCGCACGCCATCGTGCTCTTCGGGCCCCCGGGAACAGGTAAGACGACGTTCGCCAGAGCCATTGCATCACGACTGTCTTGGCCCTTTGTGGAGATTTTCCCCTCACGATTAACCGCAGAGTCGGCAGGATTGGCACAGGCACTTCACGACACTTTCGCACTCATCGACGAGCTGGAAAAGGTCCTCGTGTTTATCGATGAGGTGGAGGAGATCGCCTCGGCTCGTGAGGGTGTTGGCAAGAGCCCGGCCCATGGCGTGACCAATGAACTACTCAAGATCATCCCCGCCTTCCGGCAGCGAGATACCCGCCTGCTTGTCTGCGCGACAAACTCCGTGCGCTCACTCGACCAGGCCTTCTTGCGTCCAGGTCGGTTCGATTATGTGATCCCCATTGGACCACCCGATGCCACCGCGCGCGATGCGATCTGGCGATCATTCGTCTCGCGGTCATCGCGTGCGGATATTGATATCTCGGCGCTCGTCGATGCCTCAGAGTATTTCACGCCCGCCGACATGGAGTTCTCCTCACGCTCAGCAGCCCAGACGTCATTTGAGCGCGAAATGGTCAGTGGTGATGCCGGTGGGCAAGTTGGCGCCTCCACCGAGGACTACCTGAGTGCCATCAACCAGACTCGACGAACGGTCTCCGATATTGATATCAAGTGCTTCGGCGAAGACATCGCGCTTTTCGGACGGCTGTGACCGCAGCTGGCCGAAAAGGCTGAGGTTGCGCTCACCATGCTTGCGTCTGCGGATTGAAGCAGTGACCTGCAGTTAAAACGCCTCGGGTTTTCGCTTCTATTCCGTTGGCGTTTGGTAGTCCAAGTCTTCTTCTTTAATACTTCTCCAGGGTTTGCGGGCTTTGATTAATCCGTTTAGAGAAAGTCCGTTGATTCCCTCACCGAGCGCAGGATAGGTGAGGGTGAATCTAGGTGAGAATCTTGGCAACCATGGCCCCGCTGGCTCCACTTACGCCGCCACCGGGCCAAGTGCCGGCCCCACAAAGGTAAAGGTCCTTAACCGGTGACCGGTGCCGGCCCCACCCGGGAACCGGGCGCAGGAAGAAGAACTGCGACGGATGGTGGCTGCCACCGAGTGAATCACCATTAATTAGGTTGACGTTGTAACGCTCCAGATCGGCTGGGCTCAACACGGCGCGTGCAATAACCAATTGCGCTAGTCCGGGTGCGTAGGTCTCGATCTTTCTCATTACCAAGTCCGCGTAGTCCTCAGCCACAACATCCCAACTTGATCCGTCAGCCAATTTCAGTGGCAACATTCGCACCTGCACCCAGAGCACATGTTTGCCCTCGGGTGCCCGTGACGGGTCACTGACAGTTGGCTGCCCGATCACCAAAGTCGGTGACTCAGGTAGGAGACCGGCAGCCGCATCGGTATAGGTCTGGGCCATGTCGGAGATGTAGGGGCCAATGTGGACGTAGTTGTATTCCCGAGCCTCGTGGGCCGTCCAATTCGGCAAGTCGCTCAGGGCCAGGTGAATCATCATGGTTGCGAGTCCCGATTGAAAGTTTTCGACTCGCTTAACACTTGGGTCACTCGCCACGTGGTCGGGGAGGAGGGCTGGCATGAGGCGGGGATTCACGTTACTTACAACGGCCTGTCGAGCCAAAACGCTGCCGCCTGAAGCAAGTGTTACCCCGGTCGCCCTTTTGTTGTCGACGGTTATCTGCGTCACGCGCGAGTCACAGCGGACTTCACCGCCATTGGCTTCGATCACCCCGACCAGTGCGGTCACGAGCGAAGCTGCTCCACCCTGGCCAATCACCATGCCGAAGAGTTGGCCACCGATTGTCTCGAGGAACGAAAATAGGGCCCCGCCTGCGATATCGGGAGCAAAGTCCAAATGCATGCCCCAGGTCGCCATGAGGGCCTTGGTTTTCGGTGAAACAAAATTTTCATCGGTAAATGATCGGGATGATTGCAGAGCCAGTTTCGTCATCTCGTATAGGCCAACGGTGCCCAGTGCCCGCTGGGCCTTCCACAGTGTCTTGATCGCGTCAACACTTGGCAGATCAGCGTTTAATACTCCGATCAGAAATGGAGCCCACGCCCCGAGCTTTGCCGTGAGGGCTTCCCAGGCCGCGACGTCCGCGGGTGCGATTGCCGCCAAATTCTTAACGGTCGCGGCGGGATCGGCTTCAACGCCGATCATGGTGCCATCGGGAAAAACCGAGCAAAATGGCTTGGTGGACGGGACTAGGTTGAACCCGCGTGCCGAGAGTTCGCCGCCGAGTTTGGCCATCACGGCCCCGCCGGCGAAGAGCCCCAAGTTCATCGCGAATAAGTCATGGTGAAAGCCCGGAGCGGTGATCTGCTCGGTGCGAATGGCCCCACCGGGCGAATTATTGGATTCCAGCACTAATACCTTTTTACCCGAGACCGCCAGTAACGCAGCTGCACTTAACCCATTGATTCCGGAACCGATGATGACGACATCGTGGGCTGGCTGCATCGGCCGCACTCCTTTATCTTGCATTTATCTGACGACCGCCATCATTGCGCTATACGATCGGAGGCGCAAGCAATCGCGGGATACCAAGTGACAGGAACGGCAGATGGCAAACCAATTTGATGCGGTCATCATCGGCAGCGGCATCAACTCTTTGGTCTCCGGAGCGATGCTGGCCAAGCGGGGCTGGCGGGTGGCGGTACTAGAGCGCAATGAGCGCCCAGGTGGCGCGATCGCCACCCGAACTGATATTTTCCCCGGTTTTACGGTTGAGTTGCTGTCTAGTTGGCATCCACTTTTTGTGGGCGGACCGGCCTATGCGGAACTTGCAGGTGATCTAGCCCGCCTAGGTGTTGAGTACCTAAACACCGAGGATCCAACGGGTGTGGTTTGTAACGCGGGCTCTGCGATTTTGTCGACCAATGTCACCCGCAATGAGGAGCAATTTCGCGCACTGGGCGACCTCGATGCCTGGAACACCGTGATGAGTGATTTTGGCGGCCGGGCGGAATTGGCCTTCGGCCTTCTGGGTACTGATTTTTGGCGTCCCAGTGCCGCCAAATTCGGGTGGCGGGCCTGGCGGAAACTCGGCCGTCGCGGGCTACTGGCCAGTGGGGCCGAACTACTCGAACCTGCGGCACCTTGGGTTGACCGGTCTTTCACCTCACCGGTTACCAAGGCGTTGCTGGCACCTTGGGCTCTCCATAACGGGCTGGGGCCCGATGATGCAGCAAGTGCGTTTATCACCAAAGTAATTGCCGCGGCGATTTCGATGGGGGGAATGCCGATCCCGGTTGGTGGCGGCGTGAAACTCGTCGAAGCACTTTGCGCGCTAATAACCGAAGCGGGTGGTGAGGTAATAACGAACGCGGAAGCTGTGCGAATTGAGGTATCCGGCGGCCGGGCGAAAAGTGTTAAGACCGCGGCGGGGGCTACATACGACGCCCGCAAAGCGATCCTCGCCTCGGTCACGCCACAGGCCCTGTATCTGAAGTTATTGGACTCCGCGCAGGTGCCATCAGATTTTTCCGCTGCGGCGGCGAGTTTTAGGTATGGCCGGGCCGCGATGCAAATTCACCTGGCCCTTACTGAGCCCCCGAATTGGACCATGCCAAAGATGGCGAAAGTGGCCTTGGTGCACGTACTGGACTCGATGGACTCCCTTTCTGAATCAGTGAATGCCGCCAACCGCGGCTTCTTGCCAAGGCGCCCAACGATTGTGGTGGGGCAACCGGGCGTGATCGACCCGTCCAGGGTCCCGGCAGGTGCCGGGTTGCTGTGGCTGCAACTACAGGAAGTCCCGCGTGAAATACGGGGTGACATGGCCGGCGAAATTGACCACATCGGGGGCTGGAGCCCGCAGGTGCGCGATAGGTACGCCGACCGGATCATCAGCCAACTCAAGCCCCATATTTCAAACATCGATACGCATGTGGCCGGAACTAAAGTCCTCGGGCCCGCCGACCTGGAGGGATTGAACGCGAACCTAGTAGGGGGCGATCCGTATGCCGGGGACTGCCGGGTTGACCAGTATGCGATGTGGCGGCCCCTCAGGGTGGCAACCGGCCACAACACCGGGGTCGCTGGATTGTGGCATATTGGGGCTTCGACCCACCCGGGCCCGGGCCTAGGCGGTGGCTCTGGGTACCTAGTGGCAAAAAGGCTGCTCGACTAACGCCAATGGGGGAACCGCGTGCACGATAAGCGAAAGGGAACCTAGCGATGGCGGAACGCTCATTTGCCAATGAGGTTCAGGAGTTACGGCTGGGGGCCGGAGCCGAGTTTCGCGGTGAAGGGATTCTCGCTGTAACCAAGGGGCTCTTGCAATCCGGTGTCGCTTACGTTGGCGGCTACCAGGGCGCACCGATTTCACATCTAATGGATGTCTTGGGTGACGCCAGTGAAATCCTCGCCGAGCTTGACGTGTATTTCGAGAACAGTGCCTCCGAAGCCACCGCGGCTGCGATGTTGGCTGCGTCTGTGCACTACCCCTTGCGCGGTGCCGTCACCTTCAAATCCACCGTCGGTACGAATGTCGCCTCGGACGCACTTGCCAACCTTGCATCGGGCGGAGTTCTTGGGGGCGCACTCATAATTGTCGGTGAGGATTACGGTGAAGGCTCGAGCATCATGCAAGAACGCTCCCATGCATTTGCCATGAAGTCGCAAATGTGGCTATTGGATCCGCGCCCGAATCTGACCGCAATTGTTGATTTCGTCGAAAAAGGCTTCGAACTATCAGAAGCAAGCAGCACGCCGGTGATGCTGGAATTACGCCTGCGGTCCTGCCATCTGCATGGTTCATTCATCGCGAAAGACAATAAGCGTCCGTCATTTACCTTGCGGGAGGCGATTGAGAACCCGCAGCGCGACAGTAGTCGCGTGGTGCTGCCACCAGCCAGTTTCATCCATGAGCAGGAAAAAATCAAAGATCGTTGGCCCGCGGCAGTGCGGTTCATCCAAGAGAATGAATTGAATGAGTTCATCGCCGAAAAGCGAGAGAAAGTCGGCATCATTCTCCAGGGTGGTTTATTCAACACCGTTAACCGTGCCCTTGAGTTGCTCGGATTGTCGGACCCGTACGGGAATAGCGAAATTCCGTTGTATGTTCTTAATGTCACCTATCCGATCATCGATCAAGAAGTCCTTCGCTTTTGCGATGGCAAGGATGCGGTGCTCTTAATTGAAGAGGGACAACCTGACTACATTGAGCAGAACCTAAACACGGTCTTGCGTAGGGCCGGTGACCTCACGTTGCTGCACGGGAAGGATTTACTTCCGGTCGCGGGCGAGTACACGCCGGCAGCGGTAACCAAAGGCATTAATGCCTTCCTGCAGAAGTATCTGCCCGACCGGGTGAATCCGGATAATTTGCCGACCGTTGTCCTTGAGGACAGCGACCCACGAAGCCCATTTGCGCCGCGAATCGCACCCGAACTTGTCCAGGGCCGACCACCTGGGTTTTGCACCGGCTGCCCCGAGCGACCAATTTTTGCGGCACTAAAACTGGCCGAGCGCGAACTTGGTCCGCACATCGTAAGTGCCGATATCGGCTGTCACCTGTTCTCCATCAACGCACCATTTAATATTGGTGCTACCACCATGGGCTACGGCCTAGGCTCGGCCAGCGGATCCGCATTTAATGCAAAAGATGCCGACAAGCGAACTATTGCGTTTATGGGCGATGGCGGGTTTTGGCATAACGGCCTCACCAGCGGAGTTGGTAATGCTGTCTTCAATGAAAATGATCAACTCTTGGTCGTGGTGGACAACGCCTACAGCGCGGCCACCGGGGGCCAGGATTTGCTGTCATCTCGGGCCGAGACCCCGAGTCGTTCGACCAATCACCCCATAGAACGGGCAGTGCGCGGAATTGGCGTCAAGTGGGCGCGAACGATGACCGACACTTTCAAAGTGGCCGAAATGCGTGACCTCTTCAAGGAAGCCTTAACGACGCAGGAAAAAGGGCCCAAAGTAATTGTCGCCCAAAGTGAGTGCACCTTGAATCGTGAACGCCGCGAGAAACCGGCTCGGGCGCAGAAGATAAAGGACGGAAAACGAGTAGTTCGTGAGCGGTATGGGGTGGATCCGGAAACCTGCACCGGCGATCACTCCTGTATTCGAATCTCGGGGTGTCCGTCGCTAACCATCGGCCCGAACCCGGATCCACTGCGTCAGGACCCGATTGCCGTAGTGCTGGAAACCTGTGTGGGCTGCGGCCTCTGTGGCGAAAACGCGCACGCGGCCGCCCTATGCCCGTCCTTCTACCGAACCGAAGTGATCTACAACCCAAGTTGGTGGGATAAGTCCAAGCTCTGGGTTCGTCACCGTTACATCGGCTGGTTGCAAAAGGGGATTGAAAAGCAGCGATTTGGTATTGATGCAGTATGACAAGTCTTGATCACAAGGCAAGTACCCCGATTCCCGGTGTCACCCGACCAATCACGATGGCGATCTTGGCCATGGGCGGGGAGGGTGGTGGAGTACTCGCTGACTGGGTTGTCGCGGTGGCCGAGCGCAATGGATATTTCGCCCAGAACACTTCGGTGGCAGGGGTGGCGCAGCGTACGGGCACAACAGTTTATTACGTGGAAATACTGCGCAAGATTGGCGATGATCCGAACCAGCCGGAGCCAATTCTCAGCACGATGCCGACACCTGGTGAAGTCGATATCGCCGTGGCCTCGGAGCTAATGGAGTCGGGTAGAGCGATCCAAAGAGGTTTCTGCACCCCTGATCGCACGACTTTGATTGCCTCGACCAACCGGGTTTATTCAATGCCTGAGCGCACCGCCATGGGTGACGGCCGCATTGAGTCACAGGGACTCATCGACGCAGCGAAGCAGTCTGCTAAGCGGTTCATCCGGGCCGACTTCAATAAATTGGCCCTGGACAACGGCAGTGTGATCAGTGCCTGCTTATTTGGAGCCATTGCGGCAGCTCGGGTAATGCCGTTTTCGCGTGAACAGTGCGAGGAAGTCATTCGGTCCGGGGGGAAGGGCATTGATGCCAGCTTGGCCGCCTTCGACGCCGGGTTCAAGGCTGCGTTGGCAGCGGAGCGACCGGTGGTTGAAGTAACCATTGGCGCACGGCCTCCGGAGACCGAAGACCTAGGTCCGGACCCTGCGAAAGTAGAGCGCGCCATCAAGGATCCGAGTTCGCTTGTTGGTCCGAAACTGACCGATTGTGCGCTGCGAATCAAATCTGCGTTTCCGGAGCAAGCTCGCTATGTGCTGGTAGAGGGCATTAAACGAACCGCGGAATATCAAGACGTGGAGTATGCCGAGCAGTTGCTCGACCGGGTGGCACGAATCGCGATAGTCGACTCAACGCAAGACTTCAAGTTAACTGTTGAAGCCGCCCGTTATACGGCGCTATGGATGACGTACGAGGACACCATCCGCGTGGCCTTCCATAAGACTCGCAAAGTACGGTTTGACAGGGTTCGAGCGGAATCGCGGGCCACGGAAGTTGAAATGGTTCAAGTTCGTGAGTTCCTTCATCCGCAGATTGAAGAGATAACCGACACCCTGCCGACGAAACTTGGGCGATTGCTCTTGGGCTCGAAACTCTTCCAGTGGCTGGTATTCAAGATCACCCATAAAGGGATAAAGATTCAAACGTCCTCGGTCTGGGGATTCACCGTCTTGTACGTGCTGGCAAAGCTTAGGCCACTGCGCCGCCGATCACTTCGCTTTGGCATCGAGCAAAGTCGCATCGACCACTGGCTGGGGCGGGTAGCTGACCTGGCCGTGACGAACCCCGAATTGGCCTACCAGGTGTGTTTGTGCCAACAACTGATCAAGGGGTACGGAGATACCCATGCCAATGGTCTGCGCAATTTCGAAGAAATAATGGACTACCTGCCAATAGCGATTAAGGCTAGTGACCCAGCTTCGATTATCAAGGAACTTCGAAGTGCAGCACTAGCAGATGAGTCCGGCAGAGCGCTGACCCTCGCACTCGAGCGAAACAAGTAATCAGCGCTCCCCGGTGAAAATCACTAGGCGGTGGCAAACACCCTTATTTCTGCACCAGCGCTAGGACCCGGCACGGACTTCCCGAGCCCTTGACGATGGGCAGCGGTGCAACGACCACTACTGCGCCCTTGATCGGAAGTTTGTCTAGGTTGCGCAATTGCGTGACACCGCACTTATTGGCACCCATGAACATATTGTGGCAGGGGAAGGGTGGGTCAAAGCCCATCGCACCACCGGCGTCGGTGCCAACAGTTTCGACTCCCCAGCCAAGGATTTGCGTTTCGGAAAGATACTTAGCAGCTTCGGGTGTCACCCCCGGGGTATGTGGTCCATTTTCGTCTGCATTGGCAAACGCAACGGGATCATCACCGAACTTTGACCAACCGGTGCGAAAAAGCACCCATGAATTCGCAGGGATGTTGCCGTTCTCGGCCTCCCAGGCCTTAACGTCAGCCAGGGTTAGGCAGTAGTCCGGGTTCGCTGCAACCTCAGCGGTTTTATCAATGACGACTGCGGGCCCGATGAGGCGCTGTGGCGGGACCTGGCTCACGTCATCTTTGTCCTGGCCTGTAACCCAGTGAATTGGCGCATCAAGATGGGTACCGGTGTGCTCACCGGTGTGGATATTGTTCCAGTACCACGCAGGTCCGCGATCGTCGTAGCGACTGATCTCCTCGAGCTGGAAGATAGCAGTCTGGCCGAAGTCCGCCGGCAAGGCGAGAACCGGCGTACCAGAATGCAATGGTGAAGTTAAGTCAATCACCTCGACGGAACCCGTAGCGATAGCGGTGCCCAATGAGTTGAGATCAGTCATAGCGGTAATCCTTCCAATTTAGTTGTTAGGGCTTGATGTTCATGTTGGCGCCAGTGCGTTGGACTTGCGGATCGGGGTCGGCGGCTGATTTGCGATTAAGGAACGGTAAATTGAATTCCTTTCCGCCGGTGACGCCTTTGGGCCGCCAAATCAGAATAACAACAAGAGCGGCGGCAATTACCAAACCCCTAGCCCCGTTCGGCAAGGTGACTTCAACGGAGCCAAGGGTGACCCCGCCTTCGAGCACTAAAAGCACCTGACCAATCGCGGTAACTAAAATGGTTCCCACCACGGCACCCCACAGGCTTGTTGCGCCGCCGATGATAAGCATTGCGAGGGTCGTAAACGTGAAGCCGAGATAAAAGTCGCGGGCGGTCACGGCACCAGCATGGTGCGCGTACATGGCACCACTAAGTGCCGCGATGCCGCCCGACACGGTGAAGAAGAGCACCCGAAGGTGCCACACACTGGCACCGAGGGCACGTGCGGCTAGAGCATCTTCTCGAGTAGCTCGTAGAAGTCGACCACGCCGGGAAATCCCGAAGAGGTAGACGACGACAATCACGATCACCGTCAACACGATGGATTCATCAACGAATGCGAACTTTGGAACTTGCGGCATCACTTGTGGTCCAGGGCCGATCAGTTTCCAGTTGAAAAAGACGTTATCTGCAACCATTAGGAGAGCAAATGTGGCGATCCCGGCCGCGAGCCCGCTCAGACGCATCAAGAGCAGTCCGGTGACGAAGGCAAAGAGGGCGCCGACTAAGACAGCGATCACCAGGCTTGGCCAGATCCCCATGTTCACGGCCTTCAGTGGCTCCCAGAGTCCGTCCAGAACGTTCTCTTTGATTTTTACCGGTGCGGTGAGGAGTCCTGAAGCGAACCCACCAACCATGGCAAACGCAGCTTGGCCAAATGACAGCACCCCACTGTTGCCGATGAAAACCTGCAGACTCAGCACCATCACCAGTAATGCCAAGGCGCCCTCGGTGAGATAGCTAAAAGATGCCGAAACCCCGCTGGTTAGGTACGACACTGCGATGACCACGACTATCGGGCCTAAGAGTTGCTGCCAATGGAAGCGAGTAACTCCAATTAGTTGCCGTGAAGGTAGTAGGCCATTGGACATTAGGCACGCTCCTTGAATGCCTTATTGGAAATCAGCCCACTGGGCCTAATGAGCAGCACAATGATTACCAGAATAAAAAGCCAGGTATAGGTATAAACCCGATAGTTACCCAAGAATGAATTCAATAAACTGATTGTCGCGCCGACAGCAAACCCACCAAGAGCCGCCCCCTGCAAACTGCCGAGGCCGCCAATCACCGTCCCAACCAAAGCCAAGATCGTGATGTTCACCCCGAAGAGCGGGTCAACTGAGCCCCGTTGGGTCACCAACACGAATGCGACCGCTGCTGCCAAAACCCCACTGAAAACAAATGCGGCACCAATAACGTAGTTCGACCGAACACCTAAAAGCCGAGCTGTTTGAAAGTCACTCGATGCGGCGCGGATCTGTAATCCCAATGTCGTGTTTTCAACCAAGAAGCGCATGCCCGCTAGCAGAGCTAATGCGAGAATTATCGTGAGGATGCTGCCGCGAGTGATCGTAGTATCGCCAAATTCAATTACCCCTGACATCCACGGGGCGATCTGGCCCGATATCGGAAGTGCGCCGAAGATAATTTCGTAGGACCTCTGGAGGAAGATACTCACGCCAAATGATGCGATCAGTAGCACTGATGGCCCGGCCAGTCGGAGCCTCTTGAAAACACTTAGCTCCATTAGGAGTGCGAGCGCTGCGGTTCCTGCAACGGCAATGATGATGCTAAGTGGCAGTCCGAGATTAATGGTGATGATCATCAGGTAGGCACCGATTGCGATGAGCTCGCCATGGGCAAAATTCACCAGGCGCATAACCCCGAACACCAAGCCAATACCAAGAGCGGCCAACCCGTAAAGACCGCCGTAACTAAGTGCATCGAGAATGGTCTGAATCATTCGCGATCCTCGCCGGTACCAAAGTATGCGGCTGCCAGTTTCGTTTCGTCTTTCGCGTCCTCGCGGGAAAGGGTTGCACGCACGTGACCCTCACGCATCACCAGCGTGCGAGACGCAATGCTCATTATTAAGTGTGCACGTTGCTCAACTACGATAATTGCGGTTCCGAGTTCTTGGATCTTGTTCAGCACGCCAAAGACATCTTGGATTACTGTCGGAGAAAGGCCCAAACTCGGTTCGTCCAACATCAGAAGTTTAGGCTCGGCGACAAGTGCCCGGGCAATCGCGAGTTGTTGCTGCTGCCCGCCGCTCAGTAATCCAGCCTGATGGTCTTGATGGCTGGTCAGAACAGGAAATAACTCGGTGACTTCCGCGATCGCCTTCGCGGACCCGGATTTATCCCGCCGACCGGTTAGCCCCAAGCGCAGGTTCTCGGTTACGGTCAGGTCGGTGAAGATCGCTCTACCCTCCGGGACCAGGGCGAGGCCCAGACGCACGATGTCCTCGGGTTTCTTTCCTCGAATGGAAGCACCTTGGAATTCAATAGATCCGCTAGATGGCTTTACCGATCCGGCCAACGCACCCAAGAATGTGGACTTACCGGCGCCATTTGGACCAACGATGCCGACGAGTTCACCGGGTTCAACCTCGATATGTCCATTGAACAGTACTTGGACTTTTCCATATCCGGCTTGGAGACCGCGAACGCTAAGAAGACTCATGCGCGGCCGCCATGTAAGCCCATGGTGGCATCACCCAAGTAGGCAGATAGCACGGCCTCGTCGGCCAAAGCACCTTCGGGCGGACCTTCGAAAAGTAGCTCACCAGAAGCTAGGACAAATACTCTTGAGCAGGCATCTGCTACTAGGCCGACATTGTGTTCGATTAGCAGCATGCCGCAGCCTGACTCACGCTGAATGCTTTCAAGTGCCGCAAGCAGGGCTGGGGTCTCGTGGTTATTCAGGCCAGCGGCGGGTTCGTCCATGATGAGGTACTCGGGGTTAGACGTGAGCGCTCGGGCGAGGCCGACCAGGCGTGATAGTCCGTGGGACAGACCGGTAGCCGGCTGCGTCATGACCGCTGTAAGACCGAGCATTTCTAGTGCATCAAGGGCCCGCCGATTTGCGACTTTGATCGACGCGCCAGCTCCGATGGCACCAAGTACCACGTTTTCAGTTACCGAGAGCTCGGGGAATAACCTTCCGGACTGAAAAGTTCGAGCCAGACCGGCCTTGGTCCTGGCCTCCGGTGGCAAACCGTCAATGCATCTTCCATCAATTGAAACCGTCCCGGAATTTTGGGTTTCATAGCCGGCCATGATGTTGAGCAGGGTGGTTTTGCCAGCGCCATTGGGGCCAAGGAGGCCAACTATTTCACCTTTGCGCACGGTTACCGTGACATCTTCAAGGACCCGGATTGCGCCGAAGGACTTCACAATCGACACAGCCTCAAGCATCTGTGTCACGGATGTCTCCTGAAAGTGCGAGCGTTCTGGGTGGTGATCACGGAAAGAACTTTACCTAGATAAGCGGCAGGCTGTGGAGATAGAAGTGATATCTCCACAGCCTGCCGCTACCAACTAGTTGAGGATGGGCTGTACAGCAGCCCGATACTCGATAAATGCGTGCTTACCCTTTTGTACTTCCATGACCGCCATCGGACGAGTCACGTTTACGTGCAACTCGGGCGAGAAGCTAGTCGGTCCAGCTGTCAGATCAACTGCGCTAAATGCCTCCAACGCAGCAGCCAGGGCGGCCCCATCGGTGGAACCAGCCTGCTCGGCAGCGAGCTTGAAGGCCTCGATGCTTGATGCGCCCGTGACCAAGCCGCTGGTTGCTGCATCACTACCCGTGAGCTCCTTGTAGGCAGCGAGCAGTTCAGCGACCTTGGGGTTGGGGTCATCGCCGAAGACGGATGCGTAGGTGACGAAGTAGAAGTCCGAGAGATCCGGAACCGCTCCGAGCCAGAACGCACCATCCATGCCGAAGCCTGAGATGACAGGTGTTTTGACACCGCCGGCGCGTAGTGCAGCAGCAGCTTCAGCGCCACCGCCTGGGTACGAACACAAGGCGACAACGTCGGGCTTGGAATCCTTGATTTCCTTCACCTGTGCGGTTACCGGAGATGCAAGTGTGCCTTCTGGTGTTTGGCTGAACTCAGGTGCGGCAACGACTTTGCCACCAAGTTGGGTCCAACGCTCTTCGAACACCTTGCACTGATTTTGGGTGTACTTGATTGACATGTCCTTGAACAGGGCAGCATTGGGACCGAATTTTTCGAATGCGTATTCGGCCATGATTGCTGCTTCGCCAGGAACAGCCGAACCAAGGGAGAACCCGAGGGTCAAACCAGCATCAGGTCCCATGATCGTGTCACCCACACATGGGGCAATAACAAGGACACCTGCATCCTGAGCAACCTGTGAGGCTTTGGCATTGATGTCGTAGTCACAGGTAACCAAGAGCATCTTTGCGCCTTGGGAAATCAAGTCGGTAGCGATTTGCGCGCCCTTATCAGGATTGGTTTCGCCATCAACTGCGACGAGTTCCAACTGGCAGCCGAGCACGCCACCTTCAGCATTAGCCTTGTCTATAGCAATACGTGCGGTGTCCAAAGCGGGCACATCAAATGGTGACATGAAGCCGGTCTGTGCCATTGCCGAACCGATGATGATTGGTTCGGTGCACTCAGCCGCCGCGGTTGGGGCCGCTTCAGATGGAGCCGCTTCGGCCGGCGCCGCCGCCGACTCGGTTGCGGCGGGTGCCTCCGAAGAGGTTGAGGTGGAGGCGCAGCCCGCGAGCACGAGGCTCAGACTTGCCGCTACCGCCAGAATGCCCGCGGCTTTAGTTCTCTTCATTTGTTCTCCTTTAATTCCAGGGGAAATTAACTGACAGGTGCTAACGAGCAAGTAGCCAACTATGCCGGAATTCTGCCGTGCGTAAATAAAGCGCTATAAAATGTTTTCATAGTGTTACCTAATCCCAGTGCTTTTGTGGGTGAAATTCACAATTTGTCGGGAAAAAGAGCCGGCTGGTCGCAAACTGGATCAGTCACGGCGCTATTTGGATAGACCGGCGGGCTCTTGAGGTCCAATCTGAGACTAGGTTCAGTGCACCGATCAGATCAGGAGATAGCCATGGTTAAGCCACTGCTTGACGGTAAGGATTTCAAGTTAGGCCTCTTCTCGGCCAACTGTTCGGGGGGTATGGCCGTCTCGAAGGCTCCTGATCGCTGGAGCGCGAGTTGGGATGACAATCTGCGTTTAGCCAAGATTGCCGACGAAGTCGGGATTGATTTCCTGCTGCCGATCGCCCGCTGGATCGGCTACGGCGGTGAGACTAACTTTCACGGCTCGGTGTTGGACCCAACGGTTTGGGCCGCCAGTATTCTTGCCAACACCAAGCGGCTATCAGTTTTTGCAACGATTCACACCGCCTACAACCACCCAATTGTTGTCGCGAAGCAAATGGCGACAGTTGACCAAGTGGGCAAGGGTCGAGCGGGCCTAAATGTCGTGGCCGGTTGGAATAAACCGGAGTATGACACGTTTGGAATCGAACTACCGCAGGATCACGATGATCGATACGCCTACGCGCAGGAGTGGTTTGACATCGTCAAGAAGATCTGGACGACCGAGGGCATCTTCGACTGGAATGGCGAGTTCTTCCAATTGGAACATGTTGAAGGCTTGCCCAAGCCCTTTGACGGAATGATTCCGATTCTCAATGCCGGATCATCCGCGCAGGGTCGGGAGTTTGCCGCCCGCAATGCCAATTTCGTTTTCACAATTGTCGGTGGGCCGGACGATGGCGCTGAAGTCGTGAAAACTGTGACCACGCAGGCCAAAGACGAATACCACCGTGATGCGGGAGTGTTCACCCTTGGGTATTGCGTCGTCCGCCCTACGGAAAAAGAGGCTAAGGATTTCCTGCACTACTACGCGGAGGAAAACGCGGACTGGGGCGCGGTCGACAACCTGATGACCCTTCAAGGCATGCATGCTCAGTCATTCACCCCGGAAATGTTGTCCATGTTCCGGGAGCGATTTGCTGGCGGACATGGGTCCTGCCCAATCATCGGCTCCCCTGACCAGGTGGCTGATGAGATCGAGAGGTTTTCGAAAGCCGGATTCGGCGGGATGACGCTGTCCTTCTTCGACTACGCCGGAGAATTGCCGTATTTCGCCGAGGAGGTAATTCCGCGACTCGAAGCCAAGGGTGTTCGGCTGCCGAGATAAGGCGATTTCGGCAAAACCGCTAATTCGGAGCACTTCTTTGCTGCCAGCGCCTAGAGTGACGTCAAAATCCTTAGGGTGCGGCGGGGAGGTCTTCGGTGGTGTTATCCGGCAGTACGAAATCACCCCCCCAACCAACGCCTCCGATATTTAGCTTGACGAGTACCAGTTCTCAAGTCCTCCGCGACGAAGTAGCCGAACGAACAACTCCCCACGAGGTCCTGACCAAGGAAGCTTCGTTAAGGGGCAAGGTTGAAATGATCACTATGCCTTCCTCGCGTTTCGTATTCGTCCGATACGGCGGGGACGTCATCGTTGAGGCGCCGCCAACTGGCGATCGAGTGGTCGCCACGATTCCATTAGGGCCAATGGGCGTCAGCCACGACTATCACGTCAAACCGTCATACCTAACGTCAGGCTTCTTGCTTTCATCGACCAATAACACTGTCATGCATCCTGACCCTTGGAAAGGTGCACTCGTAATTGCAAGCGACCCCGAAAACTTGCAAAGGCAACGTAAAAAGGTGTGGGGTGACGGCGTCAAATCAACAACTAACTACGGCAGTGTTTCCAAAGGCGGTACCCAGTATCTGATGCACACCTGCCGCAGTTTGTGGGAATATGCATCAACTATGCCCCCGGAAACACCAACTCAGGTGGTTCATAAGTTCTTGGACGTCATGCAAGACAGCCTCCTCAACGCTTTGATCTTGGCGACCGAAGATCTTGCAGCGACTGAACCCAGTGAGTCACATCGAGCAAGCATGATCATTGATTGGATCGAGGCCCATCACAGCGAGTCACTGACCGTCGCGGATCTGGCCGCCGCGGCCGGGCTGAGCGTGCGCCAACTGCAGGTCTCCGTTCAAGGATATTTCGCAATGAGCCCTGTCGAATTGCTCCGCGATGTTCGTCTGTCGAAACTTCATGGTCTCCTTCGTGACGCCCATGCGGATCAGTGCACGGTTGCCACCCTCACCTACAGTGTTGGATTCACTCATCTAAGTCGAACTGCTCAACTCTATCGAGCAAAATACGGCGAAAGCCCTGCGCAAACACTGAAGCGAAACATGCATGGTTAGAAGGCCAAAAATTGCGATAATCTATTACTCCGCTACCGGTAACGTCGCAAGCCTTGCACACAACCTTTCGGAAGGCGCCGAGAGCCTAGGCGCCGAAACCAAGGTGTTGCGTGTCCACGAAACTGCACCTGCGGACGCAATCGCGAGTAATGCGGCCTGGCAGAAATTTGTTGATACCGCCTCCGATGAATTTGCGAGCTTGACCGATCTGGAGTGGGCCGATGGCATCGCCTTGGGCTCACCCACCAGATTTGGTGGACCAGCAAGCCAGCTCAAAGCCTTCTTGGACACCACCGGGGGGCTGTGGGCGCAAGGAGCCTTAGCCAACAAAGTTGGTACGGCTTTTACCAGCGCATCGACCCAGCATGGTGGCCTCGAGTCCACCATCCTTGCAATTAATAACCATTTTTATCATTGGGGGACTTTGATCATGCCGCTGGGATATCCCAATGACCATGTTCGCAAGGTCAGCGGAAACCCGTATGGTGCCTCGCGCTTTGCGTCGAGTCGCAATACTTCCGATACATCGCACATTCAGGCGGCATTTTCCCAAGGTGTGCGGCTCGCTCAGGTAGCGGCAGCCTGCACCCACCTAGAGCCCTAAGGCCGTGCTTCGGCGCGATTATTGCCGCTAACCGTAAGGCGAAGCAGGTGCAGTTAGATCCAGCCGGTAATTGAAGTCAGGGCACCCAGGGCCGCGCATACGGCGAGCACCTTGATCGTGCCAACCTTAAATCGAAAAACTAATACCCCCGCGATAAGTGAAATGGCCAGGGCAGCCAGATTTATGCTGCCAATCTCTGGAATGGACAGGCGAAGTGGACCGAAAGTGAATTGGTTAACGGTGCCAAATGCGGTTTGCATGGCGAACCAGATTCCCAGGTTGAGTATCACGCCGACGACGGCCGCGCTAACCGCTGTCAAGGCGTGGGCGATCGACCTGTTATGCCGTAGGCGTTCGACATAAGGTGCGCCGAGGAAGATGAAAAGAAAGCAAGGTACGAAGGTGACCCAGACGGCGAGAATTGCGCCGAATGTGCCGGCGACAAGTGGTGGCAGGTTTCCGGGGGAGTTGTAGGCGGCCAGGAAGCCGACGAATTGCACGACCATGATCAGCGGCCCGGGGGTGGTCTCGGCCAGGCCGAGGCCGGTGATCATCTCCTTTGACGTGACCCATCCGTACCTGGTCACGGCTTCTTGGGTGATGTATCCGAGCACGGCATAGGCGCCGCCGAAAGTGACCAGCGCACTCTTGGAGAAAAGTATTGCTTCTTGGGTGAAGATGTTCTCTGAGCCGAGGGCAATAAACAGTGCGGCAATTGGCACCAGCCAGAGCACGGCGCAGGCAGCGGCGGCCCGAAGCGCAGACCGGGCGGCGGACGCGGTGACACCCTCGTCATCGGCGAGCAGGGCAGGGCGCTGATCGACGTTTCGGTCGCTGCGGAGTCCACCCAGAGCGAACCAGTTGGGACGGGTTCGTCCGAACAGCCAACCAGCTAGGGCGGCGCCAACGACTAGATAGGGAAACGGGACGCCTAGGACCGCGATCGCGAAGAAGGAGGTGGCTGCGGTGACCTGAAGGGCGCGCGTGCGAAGGGTCCGCTTCCCGATTCTGATAACCGCCTCGAGGACTATCACGACCACCGCGGCCTGCAGGCCGAACAATAGGCCCGCAACCCAGTCAATGTCGCCGAAGATTGCGTAGGCGGCGGCGAGGAAGAGCATCGCGAAAAAGCCAGGGATGACAAAAAGTGAGCCGGCGATAACCCCGCCACGAGTACCGTGCATCAGCCAGCCCAGATAGGTGGCCAGTTGCTGGGCCTCGGGGCCCGGCAAGATCATGCAGAAGTTCAGGGCATGCAGGAACCGCTGCTCGCTGAACCACCGGCGTCGCTCGACAAGCTCTCGGTGCATGACGGCTATTTGACCGGCGGGTCCGCCGAAACTGTTGAGTCCGATGTAGGCCCACACTCTGGTTGCCGCCCGCATGGATATGCCATGCCCAATTGGGAACTCATCGCCACTCGGTGCGGCCGCCATAACGAGAAGGTAGCCCACCACCGATTCGCTGGTTCCCCTAGTTTTGATCCAAAGCCACTTGGCCGCCATCGGGCGGGTTAGGGTGTGGGCATGCGTAAGAAACTGGTCGCTTTAGTGCTTGGGCTCTGTCTCACGGCCCCGCTGGCCCCGGCAGCCCAGGCCGCAGCGCCGCCCGCTGCCACCCCCGCTGGTGCACCAGGTTCAACAACGCGCGCGGTGGCCAGCGCTACGACGGCGGCCACTGGCACGCCGGCCGCGATCTTGGCGACGATTCCCGCGGTTTCACCACTTCGTGTCGGCTTCAAGCCGGGGCTGTTTCCGTCCTTGACTTCTAAGACCAAGGACAAGCGCGGGTGCACCCTGCGCAACCAGATGCTAATCAAACTTGCCACTAAGAAGCCGCGGGTTGGGGCTGGGTGCAAACTCAGCGGTGGCACTTGGTCACTTGATTTCGGGGCCAGCACTACCAATGAAGCGGCCAAGGTCAAACTCGGGAAGCTCCTTCCCGACCTTTATGTTTATGGGCAGGGTGCATACCTCTGGACGCCGGCTCAGCGCGCGGCATACACGACCTCGGTGGTCACCGTCGGAACAAGTAAGAAGGCGAGATCGAAGCCCGCAACAATTGATTCACTACGGCGCTACGATCGGATCTCAAACGTTATATCCATGTCGCGCCTCGGCTTGATCGCGAATGTCAACATCAGTCGGATCATCTCAAACCCCGACCTGAACGCCGTCGAACTTGATGCCCTGAAGCGGAAGTACCCGACTTTCTTCGATTCGTGGACGGTTGCCACCTTATTGAATGCCAAATCGTGGGGGCTGAGTTTGTCGCCAGCGGTATTCGCAAACTTTCAAGTCACAATTTCGTCCTGCGCGAGCGAGCCATCACCGGTACAGGCAATCTGTTCGAATAGCTACTCCGTCCCGAATGAGGCAGCCCAGTATGACGTGGTCGCTGTTCCGCAAATTGCATCTGAAGTTGCAGTAGCCAGCCCAACGATTTTAACTTCATATAGCGCGCCAACTAGTCCGGCCGTGGGTCGTGATTTATTCGGTATCCACGCACCGGCCGATTGGTTCAGCGATGTGGCCAGCGGCACCGAAGGGCCAACTGATCCGGCCACCATCCCGAGTGTGCCCGTTGGCTATGTGCGCCTGTGGGATACCGAAACCAAGTGGCGTGATCTTGAGCCCACTAAGGGCACTTTCGTCTGGCGCAAACTTCAAAAGCAGATCGAGACGGCGCAAGTATTGAACGCCAAAGTGATGATGGTGCTTGGCGGTACCCCGGCCTGGGCCGGCGGCGGGGGTGTCACCGACAACCCGACGAACATCGCTGACTGGCGTAGTTATGTGCGCGAAGTCTCGTGCAAGTACGGACCTTCGATCACCGCGTATGAAGTATGGAACGAGGCGAATCTACCCACGTTCTATGGCGGCACCCCGGCACAGATGGCCGATCTCACCCTTGCCGCATTCGAGGAGATACGTAAGTGCAACCCGAGTGCACTCGTGGTAGCAGCCAACACCACCTCGCGGGCGACCGGGTCTTTCGGGACTTTCTTCCCGGAGTATCTAGCTGAACTAAAGAAGCGAAATTGGCCAGCCGATGCCTATTCAGTGCACTCGTACCCGACCGCCTCGGGTGGGGCTGATGATCGCATCAAGGGTATTGGTCAGTTCCGCACGATGCTGGCACTTGCGGGAGCACCCTTTACTACGGTCTTTGACTCAGAAGTGAATTATGGTCTGGCTGGCCTCGGTGAAGGCAAGGTCGATCTTTGGGGTGAAAGGTCAATGGCCCTCATTTCGCGAACCTACATTGATTCGGTGCGATATGGCTTTGGGTCAACGTTCTGGTACGCATGGACCAAGGCGCCCGACGGCGTATTCGGCATTCAGCTAACCCCGAGCGCCGTTGAGGAACAGCAGGCTTGGCGTGCCACCTACGATTGGCTCATCGGTGCGCAGTTGCAGAAATGCGCTTCACCGCAAACTGAACTAGTTGTGTGCCAGTTCTCAAGGGGTGCCGACAACTTCTCCCTGGTTTGGTACGGCGACGTCAGCAGCCCCAAAGACTTGACCTCAGGATCCGGATACTTCGGTGCACTAGGTTCGATCTGCCAAACCCTGCGGGGTGCTGACTGCGCCGGCATCTTGTCGGGGACTGCTCGCCTTAGCTACAGTCCGGTTCGCATATCTGGCCCACCGACTGCAGCGGCGAGTGTGCCCGCGAAAATAACGATTACACCCAACGCTTTGCTCTTGGGCGCTGATGCAACTAGTCCACTGACAATCACCGTGCTCGATGCCAACGATAAGCCGATCTTCGATCAAGAAGTTCGGGTCTCGGCGACCGGCACCGCGCGCTTCGTCGGTGGCAATACCATCACGAATGGCCGTACCAACTCGGCCGGCCAATTGGTCGTCAACGTAACCGTGGTTGGTGTAGGCAGCGGGTCCATTGTCGCAATTCCAGATACGGGACAAGCGGGCTTAAAGGCTACGGCGGCGGTAAGCAGTGAGGGTGTCGCCCAACGCGCTATCGTAATCGAGGGTGAGCGAGTGGGGGGTGACCTGCTGGTTAAGGGCTCCACTGTCGGATTTACCGAAGGTTCCATTGTGAAGGCGTGGGTGAGGTTCCCGGGGCAAACCGAGTACTTCGAGGGCTCCGTGTTAGTCGTTGTTGACTCCTCGGGCAATTTCACCTGGCGCCGAAAGATTGCCCGAAAGATGTATATCTACTTCAGGTCCGTGGATGGGACGGTTATGTCAAACAGAATTATCCTGCAGCCGGAAAAGGTCTAACCTAGGACAGCGCGCAGGTTCCGTGGGCTCAGCAAGTCAATGAGGCCCCTTGGGCCAAGGTCAGTCCATGCGTACCAAGCTAGGTAGGTGACCCCGGCTCGATGGGCGGCGGTTTTTGTTGCTAAGAGATCACGAACCTGCTGTTTTGCCGACTGTCCATGGTCCGGCAGCCCGACTTCGGTTAGCCAAATCGGTTTGGGCGCACCTGCAATAACCCTTGCTAGGTCACTAGCCGCGGCCCCTGGTGCCGGATACCAGTGCAAGCTCCAAGCATCAATGGCAGTGGTGCTCACCGCGAGTTCGTGCCAAAGTGGAATAGCTCGACGCAACTGTTTGCTCTGGGTGAATAGAAATGGTGGGCCGACAACAGTAGCTAGCGGATCAGTTGCCTTTATACATTCCGCGGCGCTCACCACCAGCTGGATAAGTTCGGCGTTTGTACCTCGCCAAAACATCTCAAGGTTCGGCTCGTTACCGATCTGGTAGGCATCGATCTGTCCTCGATAACGATCAGCAACGGTGTGAACATAGTCAACCCAGTCGGTCAAATCGCTCGGGGGCGCAGCCGAGCCGGGTCCGAGCCAAGGCGCATCGGTCAGTGCGGTGTCTTGAGCTGACCACCGCGGGGTACCCCATAAGACCAAAGTGACATGGTCAACCCCATTCGCTCGGGCCTTGGCCAGGTGCGCGTCAAGTTGTGCAAAGTCCCACTGATCTTGCGCCGGCTCAAGGTTGAGCCAGGCAGTACGGGTGTCCCAGAGGCGGACCGCTTGAACTGGGGGCGATGGCCATTCGCCGGGATGCTCCGCGGTGCTGCCGTTGGCTTCGGTGCGAAGACCCCCGACGGCCCACGGAATATGCAATGCGGTCCGCATGGGCGCCGGGTCGTCACGTTCAACCGCCATTGCCGCGCCGCAAATCGGCCAACTTAACGACATGGTGATGCTGGCGAAAGTCACCAACTTCGCTAGTCTCAGTGCCGGCATGAGACTTCACGTTAGGAAGTTGGATCGTCAAAGCCGAGCTGATTGTGAACTCGCAACGTACTTAGGAGGTCGGCCTTGATTCGCGATTACGTCACTATGCGTGATGGTGTTTGTCTATCGGTCACTCTTTTCTTACCTGCGAAACAGCCCGCACCTTGCATTCTTGAAGCTCTGCCATATCGCAAGGACGACATGACTTCAGGCTGGCGCCCTGAATACGAGCGCTTCGCCAGCGAATTTGGTTATGCCGTGGCGCGGGTCGACGTAAGGGGCACTGGCAGTAGCGGCGGATTTGCCACCGATGAATACCCGATCGCGGAGCAAAGCGATTTAGCCGAGGTAATCACTTGGTTGGCCACGCAGCCTTGGTGCACCGGCAATATTGGAATGTTCGGCACTTCCTATGGTGGCTTCAATTCCTTCCAGTTGGCTTGCGAACGGCCGGCGCACCTGAAGGCCATCGTGCCTATCTACGCAACCGATGATCGATTCACCGACGATGTGCACCAGATGGGCGGTGCGCGCAAGTGGCTAGACATTGTCGACTACTGCCACTACATGGCTCCGATGAATCTGCTGCCGCCGGTGCCCGAGATCTGGGGCGAGTCCTGGCGCGAGGAGTGGGTGTACCGGATTGAATCAAATGAGCCGTGGCTTTTTACCTGGCTCTCGCACCCAGGCGATGATGCTTATTGGCGACACGGTTCTGTCCGCCCAGATTATGACCGCATTGACATTCCAACGATGATCATCGCGGGCTGGGCTGACGGCTACCGCAATACGTCCTTTCGTACTGTTGCTGCCATCGGTGCACCTACCCGACTGCTGGCTGGCCCGTGGGCGCATGCTGCGCCCACCTCAAGTGCTCCGGGCCCGCGGATCGATCACGTCGTCGAGATCGCGGCGTTCTTCGACGAGCACTTGCGCGAAGGCTCGACTACCTGGCAGCTACCGCATACTTGGTACTGCCGTTTTTCGCATGCACCTGATCCGGTTCTCGATACGGTGCCGGGGCAGTGGCGCTCTGATAATTGGCCGTCTGCTCGCTCAAGTGAACTCGCAATCCCATTATCCGACCAGCCAACTTATGTGGTCCGCCCAGATGTCGGAATCGCCGCTTGGATTTCCTGCGCGGGCCACCTGCCTTATGGCCAGCCCGATGATCAGCGCTTCGATGACGCTGCGTCACTTACCTGGGATATCCCGATTACCACGCCACTAGAGATCGCAGGTAACGCACACCTGCGTGCCGATGTCACCGCCACCTGCCCGCATCCGATCCTGGCGGTCCGCCTGTGTGATGTCGCACCCGATGGCACATCGACTCTGGTAACCCGCGGCACACTCCTGATTGGCCCAAGCGGGGTAGTAGATGTGGAACTTGAGGCAACCGCGTGGCAGTGGCAGACCGGTCGCACCCTTCGGGTAAGTGTGGCCGGAGCCGATTGGCCCAATGTGGTTGCGCCGGCTGGCCCCGGGACCTTAACCCTTCGCGCGGCCACTCTCACCCTGCCAATCTATGACTGCGACCCGAGCCTTCCGGTGCCCGAGTTTCAACCGGGGGCCCCCTCGTCAAGTGAGGATCATGCGGGTGTCACCTGGCGCATCGAGCAAGATGTCGTGAGCCACCGCACGCGGTGCGTGGTGGGCTCCCGATCGGATTACGAAACCCCATTTGGTTCGGCAAGTGAGCGTTATGACGGGTGGGTAAGTGTTGACACCCGGACCTTCGAGCAGCGTGCTCATTCCGACGTGGAGTTCACCCTGCGCTTTTCGGAGGTGACAGCGACCGTACGATCCGTGATGGACATTGTGACGACCGGGGATACCTACGAGGTCGCGGTGGCTATCACCGTGCACGATGGATCCGAGCTAGTAGCAGAACCCCGGTGGCAGCGGTCCTTTCCGCGGGCCTAGCGGGCATACTTGACCCATGGAAGCCGCCCTCCCGCGTGAGTATTACGTGGACCCGGAGACCTTTTCGCGCGAGCGCGAAATGCTGCGTGGGCAGTGGACCTGCATCGGCCGCCTTGATGAGCTAGGTCTGACGGATGTTGGGCGCGCGGCAGTGATTGATTACTACGGTGAGTCGATCATTGTCACCAATGACGGCAACTTGCACGCCCACGCCAATGTGTGCCGCCATCGTGGGTCGCAACTATTGCCGGCTGACACATCACCTTGTGAGCTGAAGGCACTGCGGTGCCCGTATCACTCTTGGACATACGGCCTCGATGGCTCCCTCCTGCATGCACCGCACACCGAGGGCATCCATCCGGCCGACTTTTCCTTGACGCCGCTGGCGGTTGCGCAATGGGGCGGTTGGCTTTGGCTCGCCGAAACCCCAAGGGAGCCACTACTAGTGCAACTCGGTGAAGCCCCCGAGCGGATAAAGCGTTATCCGTTAGCCGAGCTAGTTGTGGGCCTGCGCTTTACCTATGACGTTCAGGCCAATTGGAAAGTAATCGCCGAGAATTACAACGAGTGCTACCACTGCGGGCCGGTGCATCCTGAACTCTGCCGGCTCGTGCCCGCCTTTGGCGGTGGTGGTAGTGACATCCCGTGGGAAAATGGTGTCCCGCATCGCGAAGGTGCTTGGACTTTCACGATGACCGGAACAACCGATCGCGCACCCTTCCCAGATCTTGACGAGCATGAGCGGGTCAAGCACAAGGGCGAGTTGATCTACCCAAACCTAATGTTGAGCCTGTCGGCCGAGCACGCCGCTTCTTACCTTCTGGTGCCACTTACGGCCAATAGCACCCGCGTGGTCTGCGAACTGCTCTTTGCCCCCGATGAGGCCGCGAAGTCAACCTTTAACCCGGCCGATGCCGGCGACCTTTGGGATCTGGTCAATTTGCAGGATTGGGCCATCTGCGAGGCGGTCCAGCGCGGCATGGAATCCCGCTATTTCCGCGGGGGTTGGTATGCCCCCATGGAAGACAATTCATTGGATATTAGAAGGTGGTTGCGGGCGCGCCTAGTGGACTGATACAACAGGGGGCTACCTTGCCGACTTGAGTTCTAGCCAACTGGAGTAAATGTGTCGCGGATACGCCTTGTTATTGCCGGCCTTGTCATCGCCCTAGTTGGCTTACCACTAGCTGCGTCACCGGCCTCGGCGGCGGACGAACCGGTAGTCCTAACAATCGGTATCGGCGAGGACCTCGACTCCGCAAACCCCTTCACGGGGCTGTCCTCCCTCGCCTACGAACTATTCACACTCCAGTACCCGACCCTGACGCAGTACGCGGCGGATGATTTCTCGATCGTCCCCGGCCTCGCCGAATCATGGGAGGAGTCTGCAGACAAGAAGTTCTGGACCTACAAGCTGCGCCCAGGCATGAAGTGGAGCGATGGCGAACCGGTGACCGCAGAAGATGTTGCCTATACCTTCAATCGCATCATCGATGGCAAGTATGAGAAGACCAATTTTGGCTCATATGTCACCAGTATGGTGCGCGCTGAAGTGGTTGATGAGCTAACAGTACGAATCGAAATCTCCAAGCCGAATCCGGTGATGGACCACCTTTTTGTCTTCATCCTGCCAAAGCACATCTGGGAGTCGATTGATGGTAAGGAGGTGCGCAAGTACACGAACCTCGGCACTCCGGAGTCACCCACGGTCGGCTCGGGCCCTTATGTAATGGTCGAGCATCGGCCCGGGCAATTCACCAGGCTGCAAGCCAATCCGAATTGGTACGGCGGCGTGCGCCCGGTTGATGAGATTATCTTCAAGGTCTTCAACAACCCCGATGCATTGGGCCAAGCGCTTAAATCCGGGGAGATCGACCTAGCCCACGGCTTGGATCTCGGTGTCTACGAATCCCTGCAAGGGATCCCGGAAATTACCACCGTCTCATCAACCCCGGCGAGCTTCAGCGAGGTCGCATTCAATACCGGCGCTGCCCTTGCCGATGGCACGCCGATTGGCGATGGCAATGAGCTGCTCAAGAACAAGGCGGTACGCCAGGCATTGAGTTGGGCAATCGACAAGCAGGCCATTGTCGACAAAGTGCTAGGTGGCCAAGGCCTGCCGGGGACGACGATAATCCCCCCGCTTTATCCGCAGTGGCATCTGGACCCGGCGAATCCATTCGGATACGACCCGGCGAAGGCCGGGCAGTTGCTTGACGCGGCTGGGTTTCCGGTAGGCGATGACGGCGTCCGCGCTGACGCGGATGGCAATAGATTGAGTTTCCGCCTGCTCTACCGTACCGAGTCCGAAGATTCGAGTTCACAAAAGTCTTCGGAGTTCGTGCAGGCGTACTTCAAGGACATAGGCGTTGAAGTGAAACTCAAGGGTGTTACCGAAGATGCTCTCTACGAGATTGCTGGTCAGGGTAACTTCGACATGTTTGAGTGGGGCTGGGGTGTTGAACCCGATCCCAACTACATGCTCTCCACCTTTACCTGCGGTAATCGATCCTATGAGGATGGTGGGTCAATTTACGCGAACCTGTCGGACTCCTTCTACTGCAATGCGGAGTACGACAAGCTCTTCGACGAGCAGTCCCAAGAGACCGACTTCGCCAAGCGCCAGGAGATTGTGAAGCGCATGGAGCAAATGTTGTATGACGATGCGGTCTACATGATCACCTACTACGCAAATGGGCTTGAGGCCTTCCGTAATGATCGGTTCACCGGGTGGGTGAAGCAACCAAAAGACAATGGCACTTTGATCTATCAGTGGGGTACTTGGTCCTACTTTGACGTGGCACCGGTCTCGGCTGCAGGGGCCGCGGAATCAGCCGCAGCAAGTGCTGAGCCGGGAGCAAGCGCTGCGCCAACTGCTGCTGGCGACGCAAGTGCCGCAGCCCAGCCAGCGGCTGCAGCTGGCGGGATCAGTAGCGGCCTGATAATCGGATTGCTCGTAGCTGTCCTGGTAATCGTCATACTCGTGGTGCTGTTGCTGCGCATGCGGCGCTCCGCGACCAACGAGGATCGCGAATAGCCAATGGGGCAGTTCGTCGAGGGCCGCTCCGCACGAATTCACTACAAGCAGGTTGGCGACGGGCCTGACATTGTTTGGGTTTCGGGCGCCGGCGGCACGATCGGTTCCTGGGATGCGTACCAGGTGCCGTATTTCGCGGGTGAATTTCGCAACACCACCTTTGATTGCCGCGGGGTTGGCCAGACCACCTCAGAGCAACCGCTGCCATGGACGGTGGAGGACTTCTCCGCAGATGTCATCGACCTGATCGAAGCGGCCTGCACGCCACCGGTGGCGATAATCGGGTTGTCCTTCGGTGGCGGCATCGTGCAGCAGGTCGCGATAGATAGACCGGACTTAATCGCCTGCGTAATCAGCATGGGCACCGGTGCGGTGAGTCGGGGCTGGACTTGGGATTACCAGATGGCGGAAATCGAATGGCGTCGTGCGGGCAACCGCCTTGACGGCATGATGGCGGTCATTCACTACGCCGCGATGTACTACCCGGCCCGTGTTCTGGGCGATCCGGTGCTTTGGCCGAAGCTGCGCGATGAACTTCTCGAGTACTACGAGACTGACACCGCGGAGGATTCACTGATTGCGCAATGGGAGCCGTGCGTGCTCTTCGACCAGCGTGAGCAGCTGAAGACCTGCATGGTGCCCATGCACGTAATTGCATTTGACCAGGACGTGCAGGCGGTGCCCCAAGACGGCGAAGAAGTTGCGGCACTTGCGCCCGGAGCAACGTTCCACCTCTTTGAAGGCATGGGCCACTGCTCGATCTACGGCCATACCCAAGACATCATGAATCCCTTTATTAGGGACTTAGTCCGCGGCTACTTCTAGCCGCGCATCCTCGAGCCACTGGGGTCGTAGGCGGGTTCGGTGAGGATCCGGGCAGGTTGGCGTTCGCCGATTACCGAGACTTCGACCTCGGCACCGCTTTCGATAACCTCAGTGTCGACCAAGGCGAGGGCCAGGCTGCTGCCGACATGGTGGCCGTAGGAGCCAGACGTGACGATACCGACTACTCGCTCACCCAGCCAGACCGGTTCGTCGCCGACCGCATCAGACTCCGTGGCACCGAGATCTAGTGTCACCAAATGCCTTGCGGCACCGCGAGCCCGTTCCGCCAACGCGGCCTCGCGCCCGATGAAGTCGCCCTTGTCCCAGTCGATAAAACGATCTAAGCCGGTCTCCCCGGGGGTATATGCCTGGGTGAATTCAGCTGACCAAATACCGAAGCCCTTTTCAATGCGCAAGCTATCGATTGCTCGGTCGCCGATGGGGGTGACACCGAGCCCAGCCAGCCGGCGCCAAAGTTCAGCCTGCTTGTCAGCAGGAACCGTCAATTCATAGCCGAGTTCACCGGCAAGTGACATTCGCGCAATGAGCATGTCATCGATGAGCGTGTCGTCCATCAGTCGAGCGTCCATGAATCGGAAAGTCGACATATCTTCGCCGGTCAAAGCTGCGACTACTTCACGTGACCTTGGCCCAGATACCGCGAAACCGAGCCAGGCATCGGAAAGGTTCTCGATCGTCACGTCATCGACGAGGTGCTCGGTGAACCAGCGCTGGTGCCATTCTTGGAGGTAGTAGGAGCCGATAACCCAGAAGCGATCCTCGGCCAGGCGGGTAACTGATAGGTCGCCCATCAGGGTGCCTTTTGGATGCAGCATCGGCGTTAGTCCCATGCGACCGACTGCGGGTATGCGCCCGGCTAGCAGGTTGTCGAGCCACGCGGCGGCGCCGGGACCACTGACCTGGTAGCGGGAGTAAACGCCGGTTTCATATGCGCCGACGTCATTTCGAACAGCCGCCACCTCGCGTGCGATATGCGGGAAGGCATTGTCCCGCTGCAGTGACGGCACGTGCACGAAGTCCAAAGGCCCGAAGAATTGGGGCACCTCTAGGCCCCAGGTGGCACCGAACTGGGCACCTGCAGCCTTGAGGTCCGCATAAGCCGGTGTGGTGTGCAGCGGTCGTCCGGCCGGTAATTGCTCATGCGGGTAGGTCGTCAAGAAGCGTCGAGCATAAAACTGGTAAGTAGTGGCCAGTAGGTAGTCGTCCGATGCGGCCCAATCACCGAACCTGGCCACATCCATGGCATAGACATCATCACCAGGGTCACCGTCGATGATCCAGTTCGCGATCGCTAGGCCGACCGCGGCGCCTTGCGAATACCCGGCCATGACACCTGCGGCCGCCCAATACCCGGGCAGACCGCGCACCGGACCAACAAGTGGGTTGCCGTCCGGGGTAATGGCGAATGCGCCATGAACCCAGCGTTTGATGCCCGCGCTGGCAAGGGCCGGGAAGCGTGCGAACCCGATCTCCAACTCGGTGGCAATCCGGTCGATATCTGGCGGCAACAATTTTGCGCCAAAGTCCCAGGGCGCACCCTCGGGATGCCAGTGCGCGGGATTTGATTCGTAGACACCGAGCACCGCGCCATTTTGCTCACGTTGCAGGTAAGTCCAGCCTTCAAGATCCGTGACGGCCGGCATTGCCCAATCGATAGCCATGATCTCCGGTACGTCTTCGGTGACCAGGTAGTGATGCAGGATCGGGGTGACTGGGTGGTTGATGCCAACCATGTTGCCAACCTTGCGCCCCCACATGCCGGCAGCGTTCACCACATGTTCGGTCAGGATCGGGCCCTGTTCGGTTTCTAGTTCCCAGCCGGCTCGGGTGCGCTTCATGCTGAGCACGCGGTTATGAGTGATGATCGTGGCGCCGCGTCTACGAGCGGCACCGGCATAGGCATAAACCGCGCCGTTTGGGTCGAGGTTGCCCTCGTCAGGATCAAATAGCCCGCCGGTCAAACCTGCGGGGTTGACTATTGGTACGAGGTCAACGATTTCGTCAACATCCATCAGGCGCACGCCCTCGTGACCCATCATTTCATGCCAAGCGACCTCGGCCTTGAGCCAGCGCATTCGTTCTGGGGTGCTGGCCAGTTCAATGCCGCCGGACAGCTTTAGCCCGATGTCAACGCCGCTCTCTTCGGCCACCTTTGGGTACATGGAAATTGTGTAACTTTGCAGCGCGGCGACGACGGTGTCGTTATTGATGGCGTGAAACCCGCCAGCCGCATGCCAACTGGATCCCGCGGTGAGTTCGGTGCGTTCGATGAGTGCGATGTCGGTCCAGCCCTTAAGTGCTAAGTGGTAGAGCACACTCGTACCAGTAATTCCCCCGCCTATGACAACGACGCGAAATGATTGCACTGGTTTCCTTTCAGGAGTGCCGCGCTGCGGCGTTGGGCTGGAGGTCGGACGCTATCAGGTGCCTGCTGGTGCACGCAGACAGACGACATTGTGATTTGCCGATGGCGCGAGGATTGGCAAACTGGTCTTACTGCACTGCTCCATGACCACCGGGCACCGCGGATGGAATCGGCAGCCGCTGGGAATGCGGGACGGATCAGGTGCCTCGCCGGTCAGCACGATGGGTGCTGTTCGTGAGATATCGGGGACGACCGAGAGCAGCGCTTGGGTGTAGGGGTGCTGCGGATCGGTGAGCACCTCGGCGGTCGGCCCACTTTCCACGATCCGCCCGAGGTACATCACCGCGACGCGGTCGGCAATATTCCATGCTAGGCCCAGATCATGTGTTACCACGAGCACGGTTAGCCCAAGATCGTCGCGAAGGGCGAGTAAGAGATTTAGGATCTCACCGCGCACCGAGGCATCAAGACTCGATACGGGCTCATCGGCGATCAGGACCCTGGGGTTCAGGGCTAGGGCCCCGGCGATTACCACCCGTTGGCGCTGCCCACCGGATAACTCATGCGGGAAACGCATGAAGAAGCGCTCCGGTGGCCGCAGGCCGGCGCGGGCGAGGGCATGTGCGACGAGTTCGGTCTCATCGCCGGGTACTTTTTGCACCCGCAAGCCTTCTGCTACCGCGTCATAGACAGTGTGTCGTGGATTTAGTGCACCCAGCGGGTCTTGTAAAATCAATTGCACTTGTGACCGGTACCTCTTGAGCGCTTTCGTTGAATAAGAAAGTGGTTGCCCTTCGAAGGACACCGTCCCTGAAGTTGGCTTCTCTAAGCCGAGCAGGGTACGAGCGAGGGTGGTCTTACCGCAGCCGGACTCACCCACCAATGCAAGGATCTCACCCGCGGGGATGTCGAGGTCGACACCGTCAACCGCGCGCACCCGTCCGTTGAAGTGAACTGATAATTCCTGCGCTGAGATGATCATGACTCAACCTCGAAACAGGCGGCCATTCGGCTCGGTGCTACTTCGACAAGTGCTGGTGCGCCCAGTTTGCAGGCGGGCACCGCGATAGGGCACCGCGGATGGAATGCGCACCCGGTTGGCAGATCACCGGGGAAGGGTGGATCACCGGGCAGCCCGGTGGGGGCGTACCTGGCCGCCGGGTCACCGATCCGCGGGAATGCGGCAGCAAGTGCGCGGGTGTAGGGATGTTTTGGATTATCGAAGATCTCAAGCGCTGGGCCAGACTCGATGACCTGCCCCGCGTACATAACAGCAATGCGGTCACAGGTGGTGCCGAGCACTCCAAGGTCATGACTGATGAGAATCATGCCCATGCCACCAGCTGGCCCGGTACCGAGATCGCGTACGAGTCCGGTCAGCAGATCAAGTACCTGGGCCTGCACCATGACATCGAGGGCAGTAGTGGGCTCATCGGCGATGATGAGGGCCGGCTTACAGGCTAGAGCCATCGCGATCATCACGCGCTGACGCTGCCCGCCGGAAAGTTGATGTGGATATGACTTTGCCCGAGATGCGGGTAGACCGACTTGAGTCAGCAGTTCATCCACTCTGGAGTTGATCTGCTTTTCGGCCACGCTTTGATGCAGCCGAATCGGCTCCGCGATCTGATCACCAATTCGCTGAACCGGATTAAGTGCATGCAAGGCGCCTTGAAAGACGATGGCTGCCTGCGACCAGCGCACCGCACGCAATCGTCCCCACTTCATGGTCAAGATATCGACATCATCAAGGAGGACTTCGCCGCGAACTTGTGCGGTATCGGGCAGCAACCGCAACACGGTTGATGCCAAGGTGGTCTTGCCGCACCCGGACTCACCGGCGATGCCTAGAGTCTCGCCAGCTTCGACGCCGAGCGTCACACCGCGAACAGCAGGCACCATGCCGTCATTTGAGGTGTAGTCAACGCTTAGGTCGCGAAACTGCAGCAATGTCATGAAGCCCGCCGGGGGTCCACGATGCGCTCCATGGCGCGGCCGACAAGGGTGAACGCGAGGACGACCAAGACAACGCAAATACCCGGCGGCAGTACGTACCACCAGGCACCGCGGCTCACGGCACCGGAGGAGAAAGCCCGGTCAAGTAATGCGCCCCAAGATGGCGCTTGTGGGTCACCTAATCCAAGGAAGGACAGCGTGGTCTCGGACAAGATAACGATTGCAACGGTCAAAGTCGTGTTGGCAAGCACCAACGGAAAGACATTAGGGAGCACGTGGCGCGACATCTGGTACCAGTTGCCGGCACCCAGCGCTTTAGAACGTTCCAGGTACGGACGCCCTTCGATGGAGAGGGTTTGCGCTCGGATAAGGCGCGCCGTGCCGGCCCACGAGGTGATGCCGATGACGATGATGAGATTTGTGGTGCTCGGGCCCAATACGGTCGCTAGCACAATCGCTAGGGGAAGAAAGGGAATGACGAGGAACCAATCGGTCACGCCGACGAGGGCATGACTGCCGGCGCCGCGAAAGTGACCGGCAGCGATGCCGAAGGCGGTGCCAAGCACCATGGAGATTATCGTGGCGGCGATGCCGACGGTAAGCGAGATGCGGGTGCCCCAGGCAAGAAGCAACAAGATGGAACGCCCGGATTCATCGGTGCCGAGTGGGTAACTAAATGATGGTCCTTCGAACCTTCCACCGTCGGCCTTGGTTACGTCAAGGGCCGCGTCCGGGATGAGAATCGGCGCCAAGATAGCGGTGGCGATAAAGATTGCGAGGATCACCACTCCGGTCATTCCACTTCGATCCTTGCGGAATGAATTTGCGAATCGGGTCATTGCCAGACGCCGGCGCTGCGCAGAGACATTCATGAGCGCACCCGTGGATCGAATACCACATAGAGCAGTTCCGCGATGAGGTTGGCGACGATAACGGCGATGGAGAACATCAAGAAGATCGCCTGCAAAAGCGGTATATCCGGCCCACGAAGTGCCTCGTAGGTTAATAGACCGAGCCCGGGCCACGAGAAAACAGTCTCAACGGTGATCGCGCCTGTAACTACGAAACCTAATGACAAGAAAATCAAGGTGACGGTCGGCAGTAAGGCATTCGGCACTGCATGACGCTTGCGCACCATGGTGTCTCTTAAGCCCTTGGCACGGGCGAGGGTCAAGTACTCCTGCTTACGTTCGTCGATTAGTGATGCCCTCATAACAAGGGCGTAGTCGGCTAGGTAGATGAGTACCAAGGTCGTGCAGGGCAGCACCAGATGCCACAGCACATTCAACCAGCCCATTGGGCCAGAAGTGTCGACGCCGGGACTTGAGATCCCGCCAACCGGAAACATCCCGGGGATACCAAATGCGCCAACCGAGAAGACGATAAGGAGCATCATGCCCAACCAAAACTCCGGCATGGAGTACAAGATCAAGGTGGTGCCGGTCGACATTCGATCAAACCTGCCACCAGGTTTCCAGCCGGCACGGATGCCGATCCAGATGCCGATGAGTGACGCCAACAAGATGGCGGTACCGAGGAGCAAGAGGGTGGGCCAAACTCGCTCGCCGATCATCTCCCATACCGGTCGGGAGAAGCGAGTCGAGTCGATTGTTGAATCGAACGGGTTACGAAGGTAGGTGATGAACTGCTCCAGCAGGGGTTTATTCAGCGCCCTTCGCAGCTCAACTAGTTGCTCCGGGTCCTGGTTGCGCCCACGGGCGTAGAGTCCGATCGGGTCACCGGGCAGCATTCGAAAGAGGAAGAAGTTGAACATGACCACAAATGCCAAGGTGATAAAAGCGCGCAGCACCTTGCTGCCCACGAGTTTGAGAGTCGAGCCATTGACCTGCCGCCCGCCTATTGGGTCGGGCTCGCCAACGGCTACTTCCTGCAGGATAGAGATGGCCTACTCCTTTTTGGCGGCACGGACCCTATTTTTACTCCATATTGGACCGGCAGGGGCATGACTTAACCCAATTGCACCGAGTAATCGGTAGTGGAGCAGCACCTAGCGGGGCGCTTGGCTGAGCTTGAAAGCTAAACCGAGCAACTCATATCAGCGCCGCAGCAAAGGGGCGACTTGATTTTCCCGTGCCCATTTGGGCACTGTGAAATCGAAACGGTTGAGCCGTCGTCTTTGGTGAGCGTCGCATCGACTAACTCAGCGCTGCATGCGCCACAGGTGGTGTTGACGGACATATTGCACTTTGGGCAGGTGTATAGGGCCATGCCGAAATGCTACCCCAATGTGCCGACTAGTGGAGCTGCAGGCCGGCCACTGCAGTTGCTCGCCGATGCCAGGGCTGGCGCGCCGGCGCTTCCGCCCCGGGCAGCAGTGCCGCACGATCATGCTGGCTCAGGGCGAACGAGCGCAGTTCGACCCGCTCTCGACCTTCGACACTGAAACACCTACAAGAAGAGTATGGAATATAGACCTTCCCTAAAGCGCGTAATGTACGCCGGATAAACCATTTGGCAGGTATGCAACTGGAGGTAGGCCAGGCTCCGGGGCGGTTCGCGCTAGTTCAAGATTTCGCGGTCAGTGACCTCGGTCGACCCAATCTTGATAATCGGCCGACTCATCTCCGACAGTAGTTTCACCACCGTGCCCGGGTAGCACCTTGGTGCCGCTCGGAAGGGTCAGAATCTTCTCGCGGATGGAGTCAAGGATCGTGGGGAAGTCACTAAATGATCTCCCGGTCGCGCCAGGTCCGCCCTGGAAGAGGGTGTCACCGGAAATCAGAACATCGATTTCTGGGATGTGCAGGCAAACTCCGCCTGGGGAATGGCCCGGAGTGTGAAGTACTTTCACTGAAATCCCAGCAACCTTGAGAATATCGCCGTCACTTAGTTCGGTGGGTACGACTCCTGGGTGGACCACCTTCCACAGCATCAGGTCGCCTGGGTGTAACCGGATCGATGCCCCCGTCAGATCTGCGATAGCTACGGCTTGGCCAATGTGATCATCGTGGCCGTGCGTGCAGATGATCCCAGCGACCTTACGGTCACCGATCGCCTCAAGAATGGCTTGGTGATCATGAGCAGGGTCGATTACCAATACCTCGGAGTCGTCGCCGATCAGGTAGACATTGTTATCCACTTCCCAGGTACCACCATCGAGCGAGAACGTGCCGCTCGTGACAAGCACATCAACACGCGGCGACATCAGAGTACGACTACTGAACGGAGCACTTCACCGCGGTGCATCTTCTCGAAAGCCGCCTCAACTTGATCGAGGGCAATTTCCTCAGAGACAAATCGGTCCAAAGGCAGTCGACCTTGGAGATAAAGATCAATCAACATCGGGAAGTCCCGCGATGGGAGGCAGTCGCCGTACCAACTCGACTTGAGTGAACCGCCACGCCCGAAGACATCAATGAGCGGGAGATCCAGCCTCATCGTCGGATCAGGAACACCAACAAGTACGACGGTGCCGGCGAGGTCTCGACCGTAAAAGGCAGCCTCGTAGGTTTCGGGGCGCCCTACCGCGTCGATCACGACATCTGCACCGAAGCCGCTAGTGAATTCTTGGATACCTTCCACGGCGTCACGGTTGCGGGAATTAACGGTGTGAGTTGCCCCGAATTCCCGGGCTAGTTCAAGCTTGCGATCATCTATGTCGACGGCAATGATCGTTCGGGCCCCCGCCAATCTGGCCCCGGCGATGGCGGCGTCGCCGACGCCACCGCAGCCGATCACCGCGACGGTGTCGCCGCGGCTGACATTACCCGTGTTAATTGCTGCGCCGAGCCCAGCCATCACACCGCAGCCGAGGAGCCCCGCAACCTGGGCCGGGGCTCTGCGGTCCACTTTGGTGCATTGGCCGGCCGCTACGAGCGTCTTGTCTGCAAAGGCTCCGATACCAAGTGCTGGGCTCAATTCGGTGCCATCAACTAGTGTCATTTTGGCGTCGGCGTTGTGGGTGTTGAAGCAGTACCACGGCCGGCCGCGCCGGCAAGCGCGACAATCGCCACACACTGCGCGCCAGTTCAAGATGACGTAATCACCGGGCTGTACCTCAAAAACGCCCTCGCCAACTTCATCAACAAAGCCAGCAGCCTCGTGCCCGAGTAGGTAGGGGAATTGATCGTTGATTGCACCTTCACGGTAATGCAAGTCGGTGTGGCACACCCCGCATGCGGCGATTTTCACCTTTACCTCGCCGGGCCCCGGATCGGGAATCACAATGTCCTCGATCAAGACAGGCGCACCTTTTGCCTTGGCGATAACCCCACGAACAATCTCGGACATCTGTTTCCTCCACAAGTTGTGCCAAGCCCGCGGAAAACGTCGTCTGGGCGCGGCATCGCGTCTTCGTAGCCTAGCCAGCCCTACGGGTACGCCTGCGACATTGCAGAAAGTGCGGGAAAGTCCCTGGCCGGCCGAGGAATGGCAATATCGTAAAGCCGTGGCCAGCCTCTTCGCGTTGCTGTCTAGCCTTACGGGTGGCTCTGCGAGCTTTCTTGGCGGTTTGACCACACGCCGGTTATCGGTATATGCGGTCACCGGCTTTGGCGCACTGTTCGCCGGCTTGATTTACGCCTTGGTCCTTACCGGGCAGCACTCATGGTCCCTGTCAGGACCGGAAGTCGCGTGGGGTGCGGTCAGCGGGGTATGTGCACTGATCGGCAACCTCGCTTTTTACACCGCATTGTCCAAGGGGCGAATGGGGGTGATCTCGGGCATTACCTCGCTATCGGTCCTGGTACCGATTGCCTTTGACGTGGTGCAAGGGATTTACCCAAACCCGGGCCAACTACTTGGTATCGCCGCATGTATCGGGGGAGTCATTTTTGTTAGCGCTCCAGAATTACGCGGCAGCCAAACGGGGGCAATGCCACTTGTCCTTGCCGCCGTTGCAACCGTTTCGTATGGGTTGATCTTCGTCACCCTTGGCTTAGGGAGTGAGAGTAGTGCGCTTGAAACCTCGGCGGTGATGGAGGCCACGATCGTCATTCCTTTGGCGATTGCCGCGATATTCACTCGTTCATTGGGTGGGGTCTCGAAGCGCATCATGCTGGTGCTCCTTGCCATTGGCTTTTTGGACGCAGCCTCAACTTGGTCGTATTCGTTCTCCACGACGATCGGCATGGTGGCACTTGATTCCGTGCTAGCGTCACTGGCGCCTGTGATTACGACAATCCTGGCGGCGGTGATTCTCAAGCAGGTGCTGAAGCCGGTTCAATACATGGCGATTCTGGTAATTCTAGCCGGTGTCGCACTTGTTACCTTGGCTTGATTGCGCTGACCCGTAAGCGCTCCTAGGATTCCAACATGCTTTCACTTTCGTCTTTGGCAAATATCGAACGGAAGTTTGGCGCTGAGATCCATGCGCCGATAGCCGCGTTCGAGATCGGCGGCCGGGCATTTGATTTCGATGCTGAGCCGGCAATTATGGGTGTCATCAACCTCTCGCATGACTCTTGGTATCGAGAGAGTATTTCGTTGACAACAAAGTCGGCGGTTGCCCGAGGTCGCAAGCTAGCCGCCGAGGGAGCCGACATCGTTGATCTGGGGGCGGAAGCGACGATGGCCGAGACGGCGACAGTTAACGCGGCCGCCCAAATAGCCGTGCTGGTGCCGGTGATCGAAGGGCTGCGCGCTGAAGGAATTCTTGTCTCGGCCGAGACCTATTCACCCACGGTAGTCAAGGCCTGCCTTGCAGCTGGCGCCAATGTGCTCAACCTGACGGGCCGAGAGCATGAGTCCGAGATATTCCAACTAGCCGCTTCCTACGATGCAACGATAATTATGTGCTACGTGCAGGGCACCAATATTCGCGAGGTAAGGGATTTCAGTAACGGGATCGATTTCACCGAACGCATGCTTGAGCATTTCGCCACCCGGATTGAAGCAGCCGAAACCGCCGGGGTGACCAGAGTCTTCATTGATCCATTATTGAGCTCACCACGTGGTGGGCAGGAGCGGTTGGAGCATCAAGTACTGACGCTGCTCACAAGCTTTAGGCTCCGTGGGTTGGGCTACCCGGTTTGCAATGCTCTGCTGGCCGGGTATGAGTATTTCGAGGAGCAATATCGCGATATCGAAACCTTCTTTGCGGTACTCGCGGCCCTCGGGCGTACGAATCTTTATCGCACCCATGAGGTGCCGAAGGTTCGCGCGGTCCTCAGAACGATGCAGGCGCTGTCGTAATCACTTGCGGGCAAGCACCACGCCTTCCTCGCCACTGTCGGACAGCTGCAGGCAGATCAACTTCATGCCTAAGCTTTCGAGGAGATCAGTTAGTGACTCGGATGAGTGCCTGTGTGATCTAAAGGTGTCGATAGTCTGGCCAGCCTCGAGTTGGATTGCATGATCGCCGACAGTTGCCACGCAATCTCGCAGCACTTCGGCTTTCACGCTTACGGTGGCAACTGCGAAAACTTCCGAGGTGTAGGCCGGCGCAACTGACCAACTCAAGGATTCAGTGTCAATCCCCGCGCCGCTGAATACCAGGGCCATCCAGTCATGCGCAGACCCGGTCGCGTAGAAATCACATAGGCGTTCGATCTCACCTGCCCCGTCGGGCAACATGTTGCCGCTGAAGGCAAAAAGATCACCATCGCGCATCAGCGATGCCACGGACTCGAATGCAGACATCGTGGTCAGCCCAGGCAGCACACCGAACATGGTGATGACTCGCCGCCCGGGCAGGTACTCGATTAGATCGGCGAGTGAGCCGCCGACCGTGGTGACATCGCAGGCGATCGAATTAAGGACTCGCACATTTTCTATCGCCTCTTGACGTGCGCCGGCTAACTGAAGTAATGAGGGCGAGACATCCGCAAGGGTGATCGCCACGTCGAGACCGGCTAGGCACAAATTGCGGACAAGGGCTTCCTCTTTGGAGCCATCACCGCAGCCGAGTGCGATTACGTGCACTGGAGTTCCCGGGCAGTTCTCGGCGATTTCGGTGTAGACGTCATCAAAAGCGCTGCGACCAGGAGCTCGGTCAAAAAACGAGGTCGCGACCGCACGCCATGCGGCGCTTTGCTCAGGGGTTCGATAATGCGCCAAGCTTGGTATCACACCGCGGGAGAATCCAGCGGCGACAAAATCCTGTAATTGCTGGGCACTAGCGGTTGGATGCTCGATCACTGATCAAGTCTATTTGCGGGGGCTCATTAAGAGGGCTTTACGACCGTCCAGTACGAGGCGGTATTGAGCGCGGCGAAGTTCGGCGGGACTGCGGCTGACGTGGCAGTGACACTGCATTTGCCTGTCTTCTTGCCGACTTTCAGCAGCCAGCCCTTGCTTGAATCTTTGACAACGGTGCACAGATTAGATCCCGTTGCGATCTTAAATGTCACCAACTTGCCTTTATTGGTCTTAAGTTTCGGGGCGCCCATCACGTATGTCTTGCCTTCGGTGACCGTTTGCGGAGTCTTATTCCACACCCTTCCGAACTTGGCGGATTGGCCAACCGGGATGGTCGGGATGGTGAAAGTCGCGGTAGCTGCGTCGAGCCCGTTGCCCGCTGGCGAATTCATCACCAAGACGCAAGGGGTGGCAACAGAGGTCACGGTCAATTGCTTTTGCGAAACGGTGCATCCTCCACTTGCGCTGAGCGTGACATTTACGCCGGTTGTGGAGGATGCGTACACATCATTTACTGACGTATACATGATGGCCGGCATCGTCCACGGGTCGGTAAAGTTTGGTGAGCCCTTACCCCAGCTCGCGGTGATAACTCCGGTTGCGGCGGAGGCGGGTATCGCGGTTACGCCGACTAGCAAAGTGGCGGCGGCAAGGGCTGCAATGTAACGGGTCATTAGGCGCATTACGCGATGATAGTGGTGGTGAGCATCGCGCGCGGCCGACTTGACAGATGGCAAGTCTCAGGATCGAATACGCCAATGAACTCAAGCCTTCTTGCCGGCACCGCTGTCGCCCTTACCGCTGGACTGGTCTTATCAACCGGTGCTATGGCCAATGCTGAGCCGATACCCGAAGGCCCCGGGTATAGCAGCGCCACCAAGTTCATTGGCAGCGCGGCGAAAGCGAACCCGGTTTCCATGCCGGTGGTACCGACGAACCCGTACATGGCACCGGTGGGAAAGTCGAATATCCATAACGACACCTACATGTCGGATTCTTATCAGTGGGCCGGACCGTTGGGGAAGAACACCAAGGTCACTTCGCAGGTTGCTGGCGGTGAGTGCGCGAGTATCACTTTCAATTCAGCAGGCCAGCTAATTGCAATTTGCTTGACTCCGCAGACTCCTGCCTACTTGAGCCTCCTAGATCCAGATTCGTTGAAGGTCTTAACTCGATACAACCTAACCAATCGCCCCACCGCGGGTGGCGCATTGTCGAATCGGGACTACACCGAATTGTCGGGGGGTTACTTCTATCTCGACAATCAGGACCGGGCAGTCGTGGCGACAGCCGACCGGCACATCATCACCTTCGAATTGGCACGAACCGGCTCTAAGTATTCATTCAAGCCAATCAGCGATATCGACCTTGCGACATCGATTACTGCAGGTCAACCCACATTCGCGGCAAGTGGAGATTCGATTTTGTCTGCATTGCCAGACTTCAACGGCAATATCTGGTTCGTCACAACCCAAGGGCTTGTCGGTGCCCTGAACCCGCAAACCGGAAAGAGCCAGACCACAAGGCTTTCAGGTGAGGGAATTACGCAGTCATTCTCGATGGATGAGACTGGGGGCGTCTACATTGTGAGCAACATTGCGATGTATCGCTTTGATGCGGTCGCTGGCTTGCCAACATCGAGTTGGCGCATTGTGTATGAAAATGATGGCGTGCAGAAGCCTGGCGCAAAGAGTGCAGGTTCCGGTACCAGTCCGACGGTGATGTCCGGTGGTCGGGTAGCAATTACAGACAACGCCAATCCAATGAACGTTGTCGTGTATAACACAGCAGTTAATGCCGCATCTCGCGAAGTCTGCTCAGCGCCCGTTTTCGAGAAGAACGCGAGCATTACCGAGAATTCACTCATCTCAATCGGTACTTCGCTAATCGTTGAGAACAATTACGGTAACTTGAACGTCCAATCCGTGGCAAAAGGCAAGACCAGCACCCCCGGCTTTGCGAGGGTCGATGTCCAAGCTGATGGCACCTGCAAGAAGGTCTGGACCAACTCTGAAGAAAGTGCCCCGAGCGTGGTTCCAAAGTTCTCGGCCGCGACTGGCTTGATTTACACGTACACCAAGCCGAAAGGGCCTGGCAAAATTGATCGCTGGTACTGGACGGCGCTGGATTACCGCACCGGCGAGGTGGTTTATAGCAAGCTAGCGGGGACAGGTGGCAAATTCAATAATTCCTACGCGTCTTTGTACCTGGCACCAAACGGTGTTGGCTATGTTGGAGTTCTCAAGGGCTTAATCAGAGTTGCCGACATGAAGTAGTTGGCCGGCCCAGCACCTATCGAAATGCTGCCTGCAGCATCGCCAAGGCCTCGTCGACGCACGCGGAGTCCGATTTCGGGCGCTGGCGTGCGGCGCTGCCACCAGAGAAACCAACTAACGCCGGTGCGCCGACGACGTCAGTTAAGTTATAGAACTCCGTCCAACGCAGTGCCGAACCTGGTTCCAAATTTGAAGACTGCCCGGGCACCCCACCACCCACTATTCCGAACACTGTCTCCTGGCCCCACCACTGTTTGTCATATCGCAAGATAACTTTCTCAAGATCTCCGGTTGCAATGCCACCAATGGCCGCCTGGATGGCCTTGGATAATCCAGTAATACTTGGAGATTGGGCTTGCAGTAGTGAAACTGGCACCGCGACTACCACCGCATCGGCGGTTAGAACGGCACCTGACTCGAGTGTGACATGAACGCCATTCGATTGCGATGCGTCGACATTTGCAACTGGCGAGTTGAGTCGCACATCGAGGCCTTCGGCTAATAATTCCGGGATGCGCTGGTAGCCGCCTGAGACAAATGCGTCACCGCCGAGATAATCACCGCCTTCGGTGGGGGCTCGAGCACCTAATCGCGTTGCATCGAGGCCATACTCCTGCACGATGCCAGTCTCCACAGCCCAAGTGGTAAACCGATTCATTGGTAATCCATGCTGGCGTAACCACGAGGCCACTGAAGTGCTCGGATTCGGCCACGAATTTTCAAGCTGGCTCAAGAGTCTAAATAGTTGGTTCGACGAGCGCTCAGCACTGGGTGATGGCCGCCCGGTCTTGGTGTCACGGAAACTTTCATTGTCGTAGTCGCTCGGGATCAATTTAAGTTGAGCCTGCTGCGCTAGTGGCACTAGCGGGTTGGTCTTAAGTGCGTGCACCCAAGCGGCACCCATCTCCACAGGCACTCCCCACGTCGAATCGGTATGGACTCGACCTCCGACTCGATTCCGAGCCTCTAACACCACCACCTCGGCACCATTCATGGTGAGGTCGTGACCTGCGGACACCCCGGCCATGCCAGCTCCGATGACGATGACCTGTGGCCCGGAACCGTTAGCGATCAAGGTGCGCGATGCGCGCTGGCCTGATCGCAGGGCCCCCTGGACGGTTGCGGGGTAATCGGGGTCGGTGTATTCACCGGCAAAAACCAGTCGATTGCTAATGAGGGCTCGCGCTAGCGTGCTCCTAATACTTGCGGTTGCACCAACGGGCAGCGCCGAGTACACCCCCTGTGACCATCGATCGGTGTCCCACCGCGTTACTAGTGTTGCGGTCGGGTTTGGCAGCTTTGCCCGAGGTAGACTTGCGATTGCAGATTTGTTGCCGGTAGCGATCGCGGTTGCAACTAGCGTGGTGGCACCTAGAAAATTTCGCCGACTAAGCGGTGAAGGCACTAGCACTTCGCCTTAAATGCTGATGGTCATGAACTCACCGCGGTCCGCGAATGCGTGAAACCGTGAGGTATCACCGGTGAAGTCAGTCTCATTTAGATCGACCACATACACCGTCGGGTCATCTAGGGCGCGATAGGCGTAGCGTAGATCAGTCAGATTGGCGATCGTGTGGGCGTAGGATATTTCATTTACGAGGGAGTGGTCGGGTCCAGGCTCTTTGATGATTCCCGGCGGCACGTCAAAGGTATTGAGTACGTGCAGGGCCAGCATTTCAGCATCGCGGCTGTCTGTTGGCGTCTCGGCCAAGGTGGTCAGGGCGATGGCACGCACGAACCGGGAAGCGCTGGTGTAGTCGCCTGGCAGCCCATGGAGCCCGGAGCCGACTCCCAGACTCTTGATGTTCATACCGTCACCCGTGCGAACATGTTGCCCCGGGCGATTTTCGGCTGAGAATCCGGTGTAGTTATTCAAGTTCAGCAGGTGCCACTCGAGGTAAGGGGAGTTGGTTCCGACACCTGTCGGGTTATCGACAACCACGACACCGTCGGGCCGAAACTCGATGGCCGCAGAGTCTTCGCGGTCGTGCACGAGTACGTGGACCGGCGGGGTGAAAGGCAGGCCGGCATCCCAGCCCCAGATGTTTATTTCGGCCACCGCTTTGCGCACCTCTTCGATGGTCGCGCATGTCGAGAGCAGATAAGAGGCCAGTTCGAGCTGGCTGACATCGGTGCCGTCACCGCGGGCTTCCGGCGCAACGAAAAATCCACCTACCATATAAAGCAGGTGGGCGGAGAGGCCGGCGGTGTTCATTCCGTCCATGATCGCGGCATCGATGCCCGTCACCGCGAGGCCGACCACTCCGTGGCGCGTGGTCCAAGTCTTGGTTGGGACGCCGGCCGGGCCGAGGGCCACCCTGGGGATGCCACGCGGGGTGGCGCACAGGGAAAAACTCATAAAAAGCGGGAAATCGAGGCTGCGGCCCACTACTACTGTGCCGTCCTCGGCCGTTGGTACCTTGAAATTCGTGCACATGATGTCTCCTTTAAGCCCGGTCCGCAGGTTAAGTGAAAAAGGCTTAAATGGCAAGGCAGTGGCCGGCCACCGGCCGACGCATGGGTTAAGGCCATGGGCCACAATGGGTTAGGGCCCGGCACTAAATTGCGGGCGACCACCTGCGACGAGGGGATGCATCGTGAACAGCATGGGCAGCGCGAACATCGAACAGTTCGACAAGATGAAGAACGCCGATGGCTTCATCGCGGCACTTGATCAAAGCGGCGGCAGTACCGCAAAAGCCTTGATGCTTTACGGCGTTGCAGAAACTGCATATAGCGGTGAAGGCGAGATGTTCGACGTAATTCATCAGATGCGGGCCCGCATCATCACTAGCCCGGCTTTCACCGGTGATCGCATCCTTGGGGCGATTTTATTCGAGATGACCATGGATCGTCGGATCGACGGAATCGGAACAGCCGAGTATTTGTGGGATCAAAAGCGCATCGTGCCGTTCCTGAAAGTCGATAAGGGCTTGGCCGATGAGGTCGATGGCGCTCAGGTGATGAAGCCGATGCCCGACCTGGCCGACTTGTTGGCGCGGGCGAACTCCCATGGCATGTTTGGCACCAAGATGCGTTCGGTTATCAAGTTGGCGAATCCGACCGGCGTCGACGCGGTCGTGGGCCAGCAGTTCGAGGTGGGTCGGCAGATTATTGGTGCCGGCCTGGTGCCGATCATTGAGCCCGAGGTGGACATAAATAGTGCACAGAAGGCGGCGGCCGAGGATTTGCTCAAGCCGGCGATTTTGGCCGAACTTGATCAACTCAGTGCCGATCAACACATCATGCTGAAACTGACGTTGCCCGAGCAGGATGACTTCTACCTTGACTTAATCGAGCACCCACGGGTGCTCCGTGTGGTGGCACTTTCAGGTGGCTACTCGCGTGCCGATGCCAATGCGCGCTTGGCTCGCAATCACGGCATGACTGCGAGTTTCTCGCGCGCTCTTACCGAAGGTCTGTCGGCGCAGCAAAGTGATGCGGAGTTCAACTCATCTTTGGATACCGCGATCGGCAGCATCTTTGCGGCATCAACCACCTAGGGCGTTATGTGAGCCCACCAGGGGCAGTCGGGTGACTCGCCAAGGTGCCTTCCGCTAGGCCAAGTTCGATCTCGGCACCATGGCGTGACCACTTGGTGACTTGTTGACTGGTAACCGAGTCGCCATGCGCGACCTCCTGCAAGTGGAGTCCATCTAATAGCGACAAGATGCGCCAAGCGGCCGCCACCGGATCGGTGCAGTTCATCACCCCGATGCGCACCCCGTCTTCGATGATGCTGCGGATGAGTTGTTGCCATGCTTGGTTTAATCGTTGTGAGGTTTGTCTAAGTTCGGGTCGCCTAGCGGCTTCGGCCCAAGCATCTAGCCACAACTGCATCCCGAAATCGTCGCCGGCGCGGGAATAGGAGTCGAAGAAGAATCGCAGTTGTTCCAGGGGGCCTTGGCCCTGTTCCACCAAGGCACGGGTTGCGAGCAGGTCAGCCCCGGCCGCCCGCTCGAAGGCTTCGGCGATGAGTTCGTCCATTGAAGTCATGTAATGGTGGATCAGGCCGCTAGAGGCATCAAGTTCCGCCGCCACATCGCGGACAGTGGTTGCGGCGATGCCCTGGCGCTGCATAACCGCCAAGGTGGCGGCGATGATTGCCGCACGCCGGTCATCAGGGGTCATCCGGGCCATGTGGATACGTTAGACGCTATTGCGCAAATGTCCAATAAGCCCCTAGGGTGAGCCATCGGCCAAGTCAAGGAGAGCGATGATCCGCACGACACCCTTCCACCCGCGCTTGGCGGAGTTGAGCCAATGCCAGATGTGGGGCAATTGGTCCGGCTACCTGTCGGCCGTTCGATATGACCTATCGAGTAAGCATGAGTACTTCGGAGTTCGCAATGCGGCTGGCTTCTTCGACACGTCGCCGCTTCACAAATACTGGATTCGTGGACGCGATGCTGAACTCTTGTGCTCCTTTGTTTTTGCGCGCGATGTCCGCACCCTAAAACCTGGGCGTGCTCAGTACACGATCTGGTGCGATGACGCCGGCTTCATCATGGAAGACGGCGTGCTGTTTCGTTTCTCGGCCGATGAATTCATGCTCACTGCGGCGGAGCCCAACTTTGGCTTCTTGAGGAAACTAAGTAGCCGGTACGACGTCGAGATAGTCGACGCGACTGAAGATTACGCGTCACTGGCACTCCAAGGGCCAAGGTCGCGTGACATCCTCGAAGTTCTGACCCCAGACATCTTGGGCCTTCGCTACTTCGGATTCACCGAGACGAAAATTGCTAATACCCCGGTGATTATCAGCCGGACCGGGTTCAGTGGTGACCTTGGCTATGAGGTGATGATTCCCGCCGCTGATGCACTGCGAGTTCTGGATGGGATTCTCGAAGCTGGGCACCCGCATGGAATTCGTCCGTATGGCGATGAGGCACTTGGTATGACCCGCATTGAGGCGGGCTTGCCGCTTATTGGGGTTGAATTCAACTCCAGTCGTTACGCCTGGACCGCAGAGGAGCGCTTCACACCCGATGAGTTAGGCCTCGGCTGGCTTCTGAAGGGTATCGAAGATGACAGTCGACCGTTCATTGGCCGCGACGCGATCTTGCGTGAGCGCGCAGATGGTTCCTCCCGGTGGCGAACAATAGGCATCACCGTGGCCTGGAGTGATTTCTATGAGCTCTTCGAGTCACGCGGGCACCTTGCGGTGCCCGATGAGCTGCCAGTAGCTTGGGAGTCAATGCTCTACAACGCCAATGGCAAACGCATTGGCTACGCCACCAGTTTCATGTACTCACCAATTCTTCAGCGTCATATCGGCATCGCCCGAGTCAAGCCGAAGTACGCCGAGCCGGGTACCGACATCTACCTTGAGCAAACGGTGAACCACGAATACATAAACGTGCGGGCCACGGTAACCACATTGCCTTTTTACAACCCCGAGAGGAAGACCGCCTGACATGTCGGACATCTTTAGCTACGACGCGATCGTCATCGGCGGTGGCCACAATGGGCTGACCAATGCGGCCTACCTTGCCAAGGCCGGAAAGAAGGTGTTGGTACTCGAGCAGCGCCACCTGGTAGGTGGTGCAGCAATCACCGAGGAGTTGCGCCCAGGCTTCCAGTTCACAACTTTTTCCTACGCGCTGAGTCTGCTGCGTCCTGAGATCATTCAGGAACTTGATCTAGTGAGTTACGGATTCATGCCCCTGCTGATGCGCTCGCATTTCGCGCCAATGGAAAACGGTGACTACTTCTTGCTTGGACCCGATGCGGGTCTTAATCGCCGGGAAATAGCGCGACACTCAAAAGCCGATGTTGATGGCATGGAGCGATTTGAGCATGACACCGCACGCGTACGCCAATTCATCAGACCGCTGTTTGACTCGATTCCTCCTAATCTGTTCAGCAATGATCCGGCCGATACCGAAAAGATGGCGTGGTTACTAAAGCATTTAGGCACCGGCGACAAGAAGGTCATCCACGACACGGTGCGCCTGCTGACGGGGAGTATCGCGGACTTTTGTGATGACTATCTGGAGTCCGACATCATCAAAGCCACCATCTGCTCGGCGGCTTGTGTGGGAATCAAATTGGGCCCAATGTCACCGGGCAGCGGCATGAACTGGCTGTACCTGTCAATGGGGGAGCACGACGGTGTCGGTGGATCCTGGTCCTTCCACAAGGGCGGCAACGGCGGCTTCACCCAGGTGCTGGCCCGGGCGGCTACGGCCTATGGCGCCGAGATCAGGCTGGACTCGCATGTTGATCACCTCATCACCGAAAAGGGTGAGGTGAAGGGTGTGGCCCTGCGCGACGGCACTGAATTTCGGGCACCGGTCGTGGTGAGCTCCCTAGATCCGCGGCGCACCTTCCTCGAGATTGCCGACCCACGCGAACTGCCGTCCGATCTGGTGGAGACCATTCAGCGGTTCCGCTTCCAGGGCGTGGCATCAAAGGTGAACTTCGCCCTCGACGGCGTCCCGGAGTACCCGGCACTAAGTGGCCGCACCGATCAGTATCTCGGGTTCATGAATCTGGCTCCGACTGTTGAATATATGGAGCGGGCCTATGACGCTGCCAAGTACGGTTGGTACTCCGAGCACCCGTACATAGATGCGTGTATTCAATCCTTCGTGGATCCTGACATGGCACCTCCCGGAAAGCATGTGCTGTCGTGCTTTGTGATGTACACCCCGTATGAACTCAAAGGCAGCACCTGGGAGGCGGAGCGGGAGAACATGGCCGACCGCGTGCAGGCGACACTCCAGGGTTTCTTCCCGAACTTCAACGACCTGGTACTTCAGCGCGAGGTAGTCTCACCAGACATTATCGAAGCGAAGACCGGTCTGTCGGAGGGAAATATCTACGCCGGTGAGTTCTTCCCGCATCAGATGTATTTCTTCCGGCCGGCGCCTGGTTACAGCGACTACCGCACGCCCATCCGCGGGTACTACCAGTGTGGTTCTGGCACCCACCCGGGCGGTTGTGTGATCGGCGCGCCCGGCCGGTTAGCCAGCAGGGAGGTACTTAAAGACTTGGGTGGGGGAAAGGCTTAGTTGATAACTCAGCGGGTGGCCTAACCGAGTACTCGGCTGCGATCTGGATCGTAGAAGGGACGCAGCTGCAGGCGGGCCGAGTACTTCTGGCCGGCGACCACCACCTCGAACCCGTCTTCGGCCAGCCAATCGGCGGTGACCCCGTCTGCATTGTCGATGGTGGCAAGGCCAACCGACGCGCCAAGGGTGTGTCCGAAGCCGCCAACCTGCAGGTAACCAACCCACTTTCCGTCTTTTAGTACTGGCTCGCTGCCATGCAGCACCGGCTCGGGGGAGTCCAGCAGCAAACACACCAATCTGCTGGTGCGATCGGTGCGCATTTTTTCGAGAGCGGCCTTGCCGCGGAACTCGGTTGGTTTATCCCAGGCCACCGCGAAGGCCAAGCCAGCCGTGATCGGGGTATCGGTGTTATCGATATCTATCCCGTAGTCGCGGTAGCCCTTTTCAAGACGCAGACTATGCAGTGCACCGAGTCCCACTGGTCGCAGCCCTAGATCCCCCCCGGCGTCTTCGAGGGTTTGCCACACCGATACCGCTTGATCTGTGGGTATGTAGAGCTCAAAACCCAGTTCGCCAACATAGGTGACCCGCAAAACCAGAACCCGTGAATAACCGATCTCAATTTCGCGGCCGGTTAGGTACGGAAAGGCAGCATTGGAAAGATCATCTGGACTTACACGCTGAAGTAGCTCACGTGACTTAGGCCCTTGTACCGTAAGGATCACGAATCCGGCGGTGACATCAGTGACCGTGGCGAACTCGCCATCGCGGATTTCATCGAGCAGCATTCGCTCAACGCGCCGATGCGTAACGTCGGAAACGACCACCATGAACTTTTCGGCAGCGAGCCGGGTCACGGTTAGATCGGCTTGAATGCCACCACGGTCATTGCACCATTGGGTATACACCACCCGGCCAACGGCACCAGCAACATCATTGGCGCTGAGTCGATCCAAAATATCAGCGGCGTTTGGCCCCTGGACGAGGAATTTAGACATCACGGTCATATCCATCACGCCAACGTTCTCGCGAACGGTTTTGTGCTCAGTGGCGATCCACGGGGTCCAGTGGCCGCGCTCCCAGGTCCATGGCACCGCCGGGTTCTCGCCGGTTGGCGAAAACCACTCGGGGAACTCCCAGCCGGCTGATACCCCGAAGTAGGCTCCGGCTCGCTCCCATGTTTCATGAAGTGGTGATCTGCGGATCCCGCGTGCGGTGTGCTGGTGGAAGGTCGGGAAGGAGCCATCGCCGAAGAGGACTCCTAGTTGCTCCACGGTGCGTTCCGTGCGAAAGCGCAGGGAGTTTTCAAATGGTAATGCGCGCTCGATACTAAATGCCGCAATATCAACCGGGCACAAGCCGTCAACGATCCAACTTGCCATGGCATTTCCGATTCCACCGCCGAGCAAAATACCTACCGAATTCAAGCCGGCGGCCACAAATAGCCCATCGACTTCGGGGGCCGGGCCGAGCAACGGCAATACGTCGGCGGTGAAACTCTCTGGGCCGCAAAACAAGGTTCGAATCCCGGCTTCGGAGAGGCTAGGGATGCGGGCCATGGCTTTCTCCAGGTGCGGAGTCATCCGATCCCAATCCGGGGCGATCGTGCCGAAGGCGAAATCCTCCGGTGCCTCTTTCGGGTACCAAGGGGCAGCGACCGGCTCGAAGAGCCCGACCAGCATGCCATCGCCCTCTTCGCGGAAATACCCGTAGCACTCCAGGTCTTCGATAATGGGCAGGTCTCGATGCACCCCGGCCATCGGCTCGGTAAGTAGGTAGTAATGCTCCGCAGCCTGCAGCGGCACATCAACGCCGGCCTTGCGGGCCAGTTGCCTGGTCCACAGCCCAGCGCACAGGACGACGGTTTCGGCCTCGACATTGCCAGCATCGGTCGTGACACCGGTAATCCGGCGCCCGGTGCGCGTGAATCCGGTAACCGAAATCCCCTCAAGGATGGTGGCCCCGCCTAACCGCGCGCCTTTAGCCATGGACGTTGCCACCCCAACCGGGTCGGCGCGGCCCTCGTCTACGACATATGAAGCGCCGATTAGGTCATCAACCCTGGCGAGCGGAAAGAGCTCACTTACTTCGCGCGGTGAAATGATTTCATTGGGGACGCCATAGCCGACCTGGAAGTCGCGCTCGCGGAGCAAGGTTTCGAAGCGAGCCGGGTTGGTAGCGACCGAGAGGTGGCCGACCGGGCGAAATCCAGTTGAGTGGCCCGTCTCCTCCTCGAGTCGTGCATAAAGATCACGGGAGTAGCGTGCCATCCAAAGTGAGGTGTCATCGTGGTACCCGGCGCTGGTGATCAGGCCGGCAGCATGCCAGGTGGTGCCGGCGGTCAGTTGATCCTTCTCGATGAGCAGCACATCTTTTACGCCAAGTTTGGTGAGGTGGTAGGCGATGGAACAACCAATGACACCGCCACCGACTATTACAACCTGAGCCCGTGCGGGCAGCGTGTTCACCATTTCTCCTTGTCGCTACGAGGTGTTTCAAGGCTTACAGATTGCCGGCGAAGGAACTGAGATCGGTGGATTCACCTTGGCGCTTGGACCATCTGCGATACAGCAACCAACCTACCACTATGACTAGCGTCGAGACCACCAGAATTATTGTCGCCATTGCATTCAGCGCGGGAGTTGGTGCGGCGCGCGCAACCTGATAAATCCGCATGGAGGTGGTCTCGGTACTGGCATCTGAGGATAGGTAGCGAACTAGGACGAAGTTGTCGAGTACATCGGCGAACACCAAAATGGCGCTTACGAGGATCGCAGGAAACAGCATTGGCAAAATCACTCTTCGGACGGCCCCGAGTGCCGTTGCTCCTAGGTCACGTGCCGCTTCCTCATAGTGCGCGCTAATCGTCAAGAGTCGGGCCCGACAAATGACGATGGGATAAGCCAATTGGAAGGTAACCAGCCCGATGATCTGGGCGGTGGTGCCTAGGCCGAAGGGTGTTGCGAGGTAGGTCACCATGAACAGCAGCCCGATCGCTAGGGCGATCTCGGGGATCACGAAAGTTATGAGAGCCAAGAAGTTGGCTCCGGCTGGCAATCGTCCGCGCCATCGATCCAGCGCCAAGGCGAAGAGCACGCCCAACGGGACGGTGATAGCAGTGGCGATTACCGCAAGCAGCACAGTGTGCGTCAGTGCATTTCGAATTGACTCATCATTGATTACCGAGCCATCGGGATCCCAGGTGTACCAGCGCAGTGAAAACCCTTGCCAGGTACTCCTCGATCGGCCGGCATTGAACGAGAAGAGCACAACAACCGCGACTGGTACGAGCGACCAAAGCAGGTAAACCGCGGTGATGGCGGCCAGCCCATGTGCCCGCGCACCAGACATTCCTCGAGGCGCGCGATCGCGACCAGGCTCCTGCGCCTCTGAGAGCAGTGCCTCGGCCGGGGCTGGTGACACCGTCATGAGCGCACCTCGGCCTTCGCGTTACTGCGGGTGTACCAAATCATCGGGGCCAGCAGCACTAGAAGTACCAAGATAAGCAGGGCGCCGGCCTGCCCGGACTGGCCCGGTGTAGCGATAGATAGGTTGATCAGATTGCCGATCATCGAGGTATTCGGTGACTTAGACAGCATGTCACTGGTGAAGTAATCGCCCATCATGGGCAGTGCGATGAGCAAAGTGCCAGCGACAATGCCGGGCACGCTCATCGGGAGGATCACGCGGCGGAAGAGCTCAAACCCACTGGCGCCAAGATCGCGGCCGGCTTCGATGAGACTTGGGCTGATGCGGTCAAGGGCCGCAAATAGCGGCAGGAGCATGTAGGGCACATAGCCATAGATCAAGCCCATAACGACGGTGAACGGGTTGCCGCTCAGCCAATTGACTTCCAGCGGAATTATGCCCCCGAGCGTAATAATGGAATTGACGAGTCCGTCGGGCTGCAGCAGATTAATCCATGCCAGCATCCGCATCATGTACGAGATCCAAAATGGCGCCACCAATAGGGCGAGAATCAGTGCGCGGTGCCGGCCGGCGTAGCGTGCGGTGAAGTAGGCCACCGGAAAGGCGATGATCATGCAGGCGACGACTGCTACGACTACGTAGAGCAGGGTGCGCAGCACCGGTGGCAGGTAGAAGTTGTTCGGACCGACGAGTCGATCCCAAACCACCACCACCTGCTCGAACTGCCACTCCAGTGGGTTCCACGCTGGTACGGGCGACCGGAAGATGGGGTCGACCGTGCCGAAGGTAACGCAGAAGACAACGTAGAGAGGTACCAAGAAGAACAGCGCGATCCACACGATGCCGGGGAGGCCAAGGATCGGCCAGATGAAGCGCGAAGTGCGGTCGGGCAAGTCAGCCCCCCGATTTGAACTGCTGCCAAATTGCCTGATATTCGCCTTCGACTGCCACCGGGAGCTCCAATATCGGGTAGCCCACCTGGAACCATTCTGGTTTGACGATGGCTCCGGCGAGGTTCGCGGGGAGCAATCCGTCGGCCACCATGGCCTCAGGGGTCAATGAGCGCAGCGGCGGTTGATATCCAACGAAGCTGAGGTTCTTCATCGCTACTTCACTCTTCAACATGTAGTTGAGGAAGTGGTGCGCCATGACCGGGTTCTCACCGCCCTTGAGCACGCAGAGGAAGTCATTGCCGATTACCCCTTGGCCGGTCGGCGGACTCCAGTAGCGCAGCAATCCGGGATCGACTCCTTCGGGTAGGTAGTACTGGCCGGTGATCATGTCACCAGACCAGCATTGCGACAGCGACATCGTGCCCTCGGGAATATCTGTGTACCCGGTGATTGTTACTCGCGGTTGGCTGACCGACAGCATCTCCAGCATCGAATCACGTGTTTGCCCAAGGACCGCAGGGTCACCGCTATTTACGTCGGTACCGCCATTGCGCAAAATCGTCATGGCAATAACCTCACGGTCATCGTCAAGAACAGCGATTGCGCCGGCGTACTTGGTATCCCAGAACACGTCATACGGGTTAGCCCGGGCACCGATGTCCTCGGAGATGAGGTCGTGCCGCCAGCCAATACCGGTGGTGTAGATCGTGTAGGGCACCGTGTATTGCCAGCCCTGGTCATAGAACGGGTTCTGGAACTCCTCCCATACATCGCTGATGTTCGGGATGTAGTCATGGTTCAGGGGTCGAATCAGATCACCGTAAACCAATTTGCCCATGTAGTTGTAGGTCAGGAATCCGACGTCAAATGGGACGCTGCCCGATCGAATCTTGGTCAGGGCCTCGGGCAGGTCATTAAATGTTGACAGCTCGACCTTGACGTTGTAATCGGCATACTCCGCTTGGAAATCCTTAAGCACGCGTTTGTAAACGTAGTCGGGGTAGTTGTAGACGCGAAGGGTGGCGTTCATCTCCGGTTCGAGCCCGGACGTAATGGGTTCATTGCCCGGGTTGATTGGCCATTTCACCGGATTCTGCGGTGAGGCAATTGGGATCTCAGTCAAGGGTGGCAACGAAGCCGCCGCGGAGGCCGAGCCGCCGCCGGCCGATGCTGCTGGCGCGGGGCTATCGAGGGGCTGAGCGCGTGCGCACGAACTCAAAACCCAGGCGCCGGGCACCCCCAAGGCGGAGGCTTGGAGCAGGCGCCGCCGGGAGATCGGGGGGCGGGGGCGATCAGCCATGGCAACTCCTTGGGTAGACCGGTCGGGGATGTACTTCCTACCCTGACCGATGACTTAGGTTCTGACAAGAGAATTCGCAGTATTGGTGCACAAAGGACTATCGACCAGCAAGATTAGCACCGAGCGCTACTGCAAATGAGGGAGTTTCGTTGACTGATGGCAGCGTGAATGTGCGAAAGCTAGCCAAAAGCTACGGCGAGGTCGAGGCGGTTCGCGGTATCGATCTCGATATCGCAGGTGGTGAGTTTTTCAGCCTCCTCGGGCCATCGGGTTGTGGTAAGACCACCACTTTGAGGATGATCGCTGGCTTCGAGACGCCAACTAGCGGAGAGATCCGAATAGACGGTGTCGATGTGGTTCGAACATCAGCGCACGAGCGCCCCGTCAACACCGTCTTCCAAAACTATGCCCTCTTCCCTTTCTTATCCGTAGCCGACAACGTGGCTTTCGGGCTGCGTTATCAACAGGTAGATAAGGCCGGCGTCAAGCGCAAGGTGGCCGAGGCCCTTGAAATGGTTCGCATGGGCCAGTTTGCCAAGCGCAAACCGGGTCAACTCTCCGGCGGGCAACAGCAGCGCGTGGCACTAGCCCGCGCTATCGTGCTCGGCCCCAGAGTGCTGTTACTCGATGAACCACTTGGTGCGCTGGATGCCAAGCTCCGCAAGACTTTGCAAGTCGAACTTAAGTCCCTGCAGCAGTCGGTAGGTATTACGTTCGTTTACGTCACCCATGATCAAGAGGAAGCACTCACCATGAGTGATCGGATGGCGGTCATGGCGGCCGGCAAGGTCGAGCAGATCGGTTCACCGGCAGATGTGTACGAAAATCCGGAAACTGCTTATGTCGCGGACTTCCTCGGGAGCGCGAATGTTGTCAATGTGGAGGTGATCGGGGCCGGCGCACCCGGCCGCACGGTATTTCGCCTAGGGTCGGTAACACTCGAAGCCAGCGGGCCAACCATGGCACCGGGCCCGGGAACCTTGGTCATCAGGCCGGAACGCATTTACCTAGATTCAACCGCTGATGACGCCGTCGCCATTGCGGCAACCGTTGAACGCACCGTGTACCTCGGGGCGATGTCAGATGTAATAGTTCGCCTGGATTCGGGGCAAGAGTTGGTCGTGCGTAGGCCGAGCGAATTATCTGGGAGCCATCACCGTGATGAAAAAGTCATGGTGCACCTGCGCCCTAATGCAATGCGCTTGGTGCCAGCTGGCTCACTTCCCGCGGCCGTTGATTAGAAAAGCACGTACAGCTTGCGGATGGTTTCGTGAATCTCCCAAGTGCCCTTCCAGCCAACAGGTACCAAGAAGGTAACTCCCGGGCCGGCTACAAATGCCTCGCCTTCATCGGGGGTCACTGTCATGCTGCCGGATAAAATATGCACAAATTCGTTTTGTTCCAAACTCCAGTAGGACGGGCCTGCTGTGCACTCCCAGATCCCAGCTTCGGAATTGTTTTCGCCAGACCACATCGTGTGCCCGGAGGTTTGCATCGGGGCGCCGGTCGCTTCGGCCAGCGGCCCCCAGTCCTCGAGGTCTGATACTTCATTGGCAGCTTGGATGAACGGGGCAGTTATCAATGGTCCACCTTTTCGGTTTGAGAGTTCGGTGCCGCGGCCTTTAACGGTGATAGCGGTTGTCCGAGGTAGCCGCGGGCAACCATCGTGACAAATTGATAGATGGCGTCCTCGGCCGGTGATAGCGGCCCGGCCTTGGCAAACCCAGATTCGAGCCCGCGCTGCACTGATTCGCAGGCGGTCCAGTCTTCACGGTTGGTGATATCCCAGAAGTCAACCGCGTAGGCGGGATCAAATGTTGGTGAGGCAATTGCCTCCGGGGGGAACGCCCAGGAGCATTCAACCCAGGTTCGCCCTGGTGACAAGGGAATTGCCCGGTGCGTCATTATGTAATCTGGGTGCAGGCTGACCAGCAGATTCGGGAAAACCCCGATGTAGTCAATGCGCCTGAGTTCAGTCGCTGACAGGTTCGGTATCGGCACTCCATCGCTGTGACCGTCGAGTGACATCGTCATAGCGTGCTCGCGGAGGTCTTGCCATCCCCCTACCCACGAGCCAAGGGTCGGCGCCCAATTCTCGCCGCTTTCCGGTGGGCTGACCCGACAGAGCTCTGGATGGATCGAACTGCAGTGGTAGCACTCTTGGTAGTTCTCAATGATGATTTTCCAGTTGGCCTCGATGACGTACTCGTGGGTGGCCATCACAACCAGTCGTTCAGGTTGATATTGGCCGATGCGCTCCTCTAATCCCGCAAGGTGCATCTCAAGGGGGCCGGCGGTCCCTGATGGATCGAGGAAGATCCACCCGTGCCACTCCTGCACACAAAGTGCCGCGAGCGGAAATTCGGATACATCGAAATTTGACTCACCTTGGTAGCCGGCTGCGCTGAAAAGATCGCCGTCTAGCCGATAAGACCATGAGTGGTAGGGGCAAGTTATTGCCCGAGCCGTAGTGGACCCACCGCACGGAAGAATCTCGTGGCCGCGGTGGCGGCAGACATTGGCAAACGCACGCAAGACCAGATCCTCGCCGCGGACAAGCAGCACGGTGGTTTCACCGACTTTGTCGGCTCGTTGCATGCCAGCGGCGGCAATGTCTGCACTGCGCCCGATGCAGTGCCAGCCGGAAAAGAAGTTGGCACTCTCCCAAGCGAAAACCTCATCGGAGGTGTATGCCGCTGGCGGCAGCATTCGGCTTTCGCCAAATGGTGCTAGTGACTTAGCTAAGGCAGCCGGATCAAGTGGAGCAGGGGTTCTCGGGTTGGCCATTTTGAAATCATAGGCAATGGGGGAATTACCGTCCAGTTGGCGGGCCAATTCATTAGGTACAAATAACGGCATCGACCGCTATTGCGGTTGAGTTATTAACGATTACGGGATTGAGTTCAATCATCGCCAAGTGCCCATCCATGAGAAGGTTTGCGGTTTTGACCACGAGTTGGGCCAATTCGTGGATTGCATAGCCCTGTTGGCCGCGCCCGCCCATAAGTAATGCGGCACCTCGAAGTCGGCCGATTTCCTGAACTATTCGATTGCTGTCAGTGGGTAACGGGATAACCGCGACATCATTCATAATCTCGGCCCAGATACCACCTAGCCCGACGACAACGCAGGGCACGATGCCCAGGCGATGGGCGGCAACGAAGATTTCGACACCGGGGTCGACCATGGCCTCAACCAACAATTCGGGATCGGCCGGCAGGGCCGTAATCTGCAATATCCTTGCGCTGGCTTGTTCAACGGCTTCCGGATTGGTCAAGCCAAGGGCCAGGGCACCAATGTCGCTTTTGTGGAGGAGCCCGGGGGCGCTCAGCTTCACGGCAACCGGGAAACCAATTTCGACGGCTGCTGTTGCCGCCGCCGCAGAGTTTGTAACAACTTTGGCGTTCGGCACTGTGATTCCGGCGGCGCTTAATAACGCTTTTGCCGAGTGCTCGGCAAGGTACTGATTACCTACCGTTGCCGGAGCCTGGTTGGCGCAGTCGACAATTTGCAGCAGTCGAGCAGGATCTGGTGCGGGCAGTTGGAGTGCGGCAACCGCTTTCATCGCCGAGGCCAGTCCACCTACTGCATCATCTGGTTCCTGCCCGGGCATTGAACTGACCAGCATTGTCGAAAGCTGTGCCCGCACGCCTCCGGCAATGCCGCCCGCCCGGGTGGCATCCCATTCGGCACGTGGTCCGGCGGGCAGCCCAGGCGGTAGGTCCTGCACATAAAGCAGATGGCCAACCCCGGGGTCCAGGGCCACAGTTTCACAAATCGCGGCAACTGCTTCGGTGTCGGCCCAGACCAAATTAGTGTGGTCAAGGGGGTTAGTCGCGGTCGCGGTTTCGGGCAGCAGGGCGGCAAGTGCCTGCAGCGTCGGGGCAGCAAAGTCGGCAAGTATTGCCCCGGCGTCATCGGCGAGATCCGCCGCGAGGGTGGCATCTCCACCTGAGCAGGTAACCACCGCCGCGCCGCGCGCATCACGTCGACCAATCGCCAAGGCGCGTGCTGTCTCGATCAGTTCAACCGGCTCTCGAACAAGGACCCCACCGGCCTCTTCAATAAGTGCATTGAAAACTCTTTGATCACCGGCAACCGCTGCCGTGTGTGCTGCACCAGCTGCTTGGCCGCGCGAACTTCGGCCAGCCTTTAAGCAAACGACTCGTACGTCATTTTGGGCGCACTTGGCCAGTGCCTGAGCGAGTCTGGCCCCGTCGCCGTCACCTTCAAGGTAGGCACCTATTACTCGGACGCCGTCGGTGGTGGCAAGTGAATCTATCAACATTGCGGTGTCGACCACCGCGGAGTTGCCGACCGAGAAGATGGAGTGCAGACCGAGGCCTTGCCGATGGGCGAGCAAGACGACACCGATATTGCCGCTCTGCGTTATTAAGGCAATTGGTCCCGCGTCAGTTGGTAGTTGGGCGGCATCCCCCCACAGCGCTGCTCTGGCGGGCACGGATACCAAGCCGTTGCCGTTGGGCCCGATGACCGGCAGGTCACCGGCCGCCGAGATCAACTCCACTTGGGCTCGATCATTTCCGATCTCGGCGAAGCCGGCAGCAAAAACCACGGCGCCGCCGCAGCCTAGATCGCGCGACTGCAAAAGGTACCCCGGCACCGAGTCAGCCGGCGTCGCGATCACCACCGCATCTACCGGCTCGCTTAGGTCCGCAAGGCTAGGTACACATCGAAAACTAAGTACCTCCTGCCGAGTTGGGTGCACACCGACAACGGTCCCTGCAAACCCATTTCGAATGAGGTTAAGCAAGGTGGTGTGCGCATAGGAGCCCGGGCGTTCGGTTGCCCCAACGACGGCGATAGAGCGCGGGTTAATGAGCCGTGAAATATCCATGTAGAAGGTAGAGCCGCTCAGGTGAGCATTGACTTGACGCCGCGGCGCTCAAGGGAGCGGACTACCACGAGCCGCTGGATCTCCGAGGTTCCTTCCCAGATTCGATCGACCCTAAGTTCGCGCCAGAATCGCTCGGCCGCTGTGGTGCGCATGTACCCGCGACCCCCGAAGATCTGAACCGCGCGGTCGGCGCACCGGCCCGCCGCTTCCGAGCAAAAAAGTTTCGCCATTGACGCTTTGCCATGCATCAGTTTGGGGTCGGCGCCCGCATCAGATAACCGGGCAACAGCCAGGCCGAGGAGGCGCCCGGCGGCAGCGTCAGCCGCACTGTCGGCCAACGGAAAACTCACCCCTTGATGGTCGATGAGCCTGGCACCGCCTTGTTCGCGGTGTGCGGCCCAATCAACGGACTCTTCGATTAGTCGCTGCATTGCGCCAACACAGCGCGCGGCAATCCCGAGTCTTTCCTCGGTGAACCAAAGGCGCTGCAAATCGTCGCCGTTACCAAGTCCGCCGAGGATGTCAGCATCTGCCAGTTCAACGTCGGTGAATCGCATGGTCGGGTGCCCATGCGGGTAGTTGTGGGTGAAAGGTACGTCAGCAATGATCTCAATACCGGGGGCGTCGGCCGGAACTGCGAACAAAGTAGGCAGCAACTGACCACCGTCATCTGCCAGCGCCATCACAACTATTACTTTGGCAACCGACCCAAATGTCACGAACCACTTCTCGCCATTTAGTAACCACCTGCCGGCACCAGACCGGACCGCGGTTGTTTTTATCCCCGATGGGTCACTTCCTGCATCAGCCTCAGTTACCGCATAGGCATCGTGTAGTTCACCGCGAAGGGCCGGCTTGAGCCAACGTTCGATCTGCTCGGGAGTGCCGGCTTTCCAGACGTTGTATGCGTTCGGGATATACCAAGAGACACCGTTAGTTGAGCGCCCAAGTTGCTCTTCGACGAGAAACCACTCGGTGGTCGTCCAACTATTGCCACCATGCTCATGCAAGTGCAACCCACCATGTAGACCATGCTCGAGCGCCCGCTGCGCTATTTCACGCTGCGTTGCTGCGGGCAACGGACCGCCGGCCAACTCGGCCGTAACTTCGTGCGGGATCAACACCTCGTCGACGAAAGCCGCCGCGCGCTCACTTAACTCAGCAAGGTGCTTTGGGTCACTCGGGTCGGGGGCAGTAGACATCTGGTTGGCTCTCCTACACTGGTGCGCAGTTTCGACAGCAGCCTAACCTGAATGACCGTTCAATATCCGCACCGGTTGGAATTCCGATAGTCGAACCCAAGTTCGGAAAAGGAGTTAGATGGCAAAAACGGCCTTGGCGGCAAAAGCGCCCGAGGAGCGGCGCGAGCGAATTCTGCGGGCCACCATCGCCGTCGTGCGTGAGCGTGGGTTCGCTGGGACAAGGGTCACCGACATTGCCGCGGCGGCCGGAACTTCACAGGGCTTGATTCTCTATCACTTCGGTTCCCTGGCCGGCGCCTTCGCAGCCAGCCTGACCTTGCTCGAGGACGAGTTCTATGAGGAATTGGACCGCAACCTCAGCGAGGTGGTTGGCCCGGTGCCGCGCCTTCGCCATATAGCTGAACTCGGCGCCGGATATGGCCCAGCCGTGGGTGATTGGCGGCTCTGGCTGGAATTGTGGGTGCGGGCGATTCGCGATGACGATGCCCGAGCGGCGAGGGAGTCCTTGGATACCCGGTGGCGGGGTGCTTTGCGCCAAGTAGTGGACGAAGGATTGGCCGCCGGGGTATTTGCGGCAAGGGATCCGAAAGCCTCGGTCCTTAGGTTGGCCGCCTTGATGGATGGCCTCGCGATCCAGCTGGCCTTGGCTGAGCCGGGCATGACAACCGGCAAATTCACCGAACTGTGGTGGCAATCGGCGGTATTGGAGCTCGGGATATCCCCGTCCGGCGCGAAAATCGGCCCTACCGGGGGTGTGCGGAAAAAATAGACGCGCCCGGGCGGTACTTGCTGAATGCTCACTCAGGATGCTATCCTCCGGTTATTCTGAACGACCGTTCAGGATAAAAGGGTGTGAGAAATGTTTGCCAACCAGCGCCTGGGCGCTAGTGCGGACCAAGATTCAGCAAGGGCGCACCTGCTCTTGAATTTCACTGATTTAAGTAACTTCGCTGATCGGCCCATCCCGATGATGGTTCGCGGCGACGGCTGCGAAGTCATCGACGCTAGCGGACGCCGCTATCTAGATGGGCTATCCGGCCTCTTCTGCACCAACCTGGGTCACGCTCATGGGGCTGAAGTCGGCGCCGCAGCCCAGCAGCAACTTTCGGAAATGGTGTATTCGCCGAACTGGTCGCTGACCCACCCCACCGCAGTACATCTCGCGGAACGGTTAACCACAGCAGCCGAGCCACTGGGGATGACGAGGCTATTTCTCACCAGCGGTGGCGGCGAAGCGGTTGAAGCCGCATGGAAGCTGGTTCGTCAATGGCATATTGCCAATGGCCAACCGCAGCGACGAAAGGCAATTGCCCGCGACCTTGCGTATCACGGGACTTCGCTCGGCGCGCTCAGTTTCACCGGGCTCGATGATTGTCGGGAGCCATTCTTGCCGCTGCCGATCCCGGTATCTTTCGTCAGCAACACCAATGCATATCGCCACCCGGATGGCGCGAATGAAGCCGCATTCACCAAGTCGTTGCTGGACGAAATTCACCGCACGATTATTCGTGAAGGCGCCGACGAAGTCGCGATGCTGATCGCTGAGCCGGTGCAGAACTCCGGTGGGGCGTTCACGCCACCCGCGGGCTACTGGTCTGGGCTGCGCGAGTTATGCGATCGGTACGGGATTTTGTTGGTGGCCGACGAAACCATCAGCGCTTTTGGCCGGGTCGGTGAGTGGTTTGGCTCGATGCGATTTGCTGCTCGGCCCGACCTCATTACTTTTGCCAAAGGGGCGACGGCGGGCCATGCGCCATTAGGTGGCGTTCTCATGAATGACCGGGTAGCCGAACCTTTTGCGACCGGAGCGGTGACCTACATGCACGGACTAACTTTCAGTGGGCACCCGCTTTCGACTGCCATCGCGCTAAAGGTCATGGATATTTACGACCGTGAGCAGGTGTTCGAAAATGTGCGCGCCCTCGAAGGGTATTTTGAAAATAGGCTGCAGGAGTTGCGCGCCAACCCACTAGTTGGCGATATCCGCGGTGCCGGTTTCTTCTGGGCAATCGAGTTGGTAAAGGATCGTGAAACCCGTGAGATGTTTGACGAAGCAGAGGCAAATTGGCTCCTGCGCGATGAGCTATCTGGGCACATGGACGAATTGGGACTGCTCTGTCGATTAGATGATCGCGGTGAACCCGTTATTCAACTTTCGCCCCCGTTGGTCTCTGGCGCGAAGGAGATAGACCGCATGGTGTCGATCATTGGCGAGGCCACCGACCGCGCCTACAAATCTTGGGCCAAGGACCGCGCCCGGCTAATTAAGTCGGCTGGGCGGCGACCAAAGATTAATGTCGCCTAGCTAAACTTGCGCGCCGACCCGAAGCCCGTCAAGTACTGCCTCCTCGGCCGTACGCGGTGCGAGTGCATCGCCAATTAGCCGCACGTTTGCTCCGCGTTCGGCAAGTTCATGGAAGAGCGAGTCATTAGCGCGGTGGCCGGTGGCCAGCACAATTGCCGAGACCCCGGATATCTCCACGACCTCTTCGGTCAGCGTGTGGCCTAAGTAGACCGTGTCACCGGAGAGACCGCGGATCCGCAGATCGTTACGGATACTGACCCTGTGCCTGATGGCGTCCGCCACCATTTCCTTGCGCACATATTGCTGCAGGGCATGCCCCGCAGCCCAACCCTGAACACAAAGGGTTACCTGGTGCCCACGCTCGGCGACCAAGGTGGCGACCCCGAGGCCGATCCAGTCACCGCGCCAGTCAGCGACGAGAATGGCGCCGGCAGGTAATTGGGCTCCACGCAGCACTTCCCAGGAATCGAAGATCGGGCTGTTCACCTCAGCATCGAGGGTTTCGATGAGCGGGGCATAGGGCAAGGCGCCCGTTGCGAGCACCACAAGATCGGCCTGATACTCGGTAATTGATTTGCAGTCCGCGGTTTTGTTGGTTGAAATTCGCGCGCCGGCGCGTGTTGCCTCGCCGACAAGATTTGGCACAATCCCACCGAACTCGGCGCGCCCCGGCAGCAGTTGCGCTAACTGGGTCTGACCACCAAGGGTTGCCGCGGTTTCCCAGAGTTCAACGTCATGTCCACGTGCGGCCGCAACTGCGGCGGCCTTCAGGCCGGCCGGTCCGCCACCGACAATGAGCACCCGCTTCACGTTGTCGGTCATCGGTAAATTTCCGAACTCGCGCTCGCGGCCACTCTCAGGATATTGAATACAGGAGATGGGTACGCCTAGGTGGAAGTGCCCGATACAGGCCTGATTACAGCCAATGCACAGCCGGATAGTTTCGGTTTCGCCGTCATGGGCTTTATTGGGCAGTAGTGGATCGCAGATGAGCGCACGGGTCATCGCTACCGCATCTGCCTTGCCGGAGGAGATGATGCGCTCGGCTTCAGCCGGGGTGTTTACCCGACCGGTAAGGAAGACGGGTACATCAACGGCGGCGCGTAGTTGCGAGGATAGGTCCGCGAGATAGCCGGGTGGGTAGTTCATGGGCGGCACAATGTGCACGCTGCCCGAATAAGTCGCGCTGCTGCCAGCGGTCACCGAGAGGTAATCCACGTGATTGGCAAGGTACTGGCAGGCCTGCATTGACTCAGGCGGCGTCAGGCCGTCCTGATCTCGCTCGCCCAGGCTGATCCGAAGGCCGACGACGAATCCATCGGGGGTTGCTGCGCGCACGGCGTCAACTACCTCGTGCGTGAAGCGCATGCGATTCTCGAACGAGCCGCCGTAAATGTCATCACGAATATTGGTACGGGGGTTGATGAATTGCGAAGGCAGGTATCCATGACTGGCAACGATCTCAACCCCGTCGATACCAGCTGTTGCCATTCGCGCCGCGGTCAGGCCAAAGCCGTGCACGATTTCCTCGATCAAGGGGATGTGCAACGCCCGCGGCATCACGTGGAATCTCTCATTGGGTATGGCCGATGGCGCCCAGGCGACTGCGAGAAGCCCGTCGGGAGTGGTCATCACCTCGCGCCCACCATGAAATAGCTGTGCGAAAACATGGCAGTCATGTGCATGAATTGCTTCCGCGATTTTGCGGTACCCGGGGATCACTTCATCGCTGGTAGCCATTAACTCGCTGTCCGTGTACTCAGCAGTCTCGTGCACCCCGGAGACCTGAAGCACGATGTGACCGACCCCGCCGGCCGCGCGAGCGCTTTGATAAGCGATCAATTGATCGCCAACTCGACCCCGCTCGGCCATCACGGTGTCATGGCCTGAAGAAAATATCCGGTTCTTGAGGGTGATGGAACCTAGACTCAGTGGGCTAAATAGGCTCGGAAACACTTATTCAGTTTACGCGGGAGGGCATCATGGCGCGGGTCATAAGGGCGGGCGAGGGTGTTTTCTTCTATGAGGATCTGCACGATGGGGTTGGCAATATTTCAGTCCAACGTTATTTCGAGGGCGCGCACCCGTGGAAAATGGACCTAGAAATCTGGGAGCTACCGGTCGGGGCAACCGAAGGCGCGCACTCGCATGACGAATCTGAGCCCGAGTATGGGGCGATGGCCGAGATTTACCTTGTAATTGAGGGCAATGCTCAGGTCACGATGGACAAGGTGACGGTGGAGTTGGGTTCAGGGGACGCCGTGCTTGCCGATCCGGGGGTCGAGCACAATTTAGTGAATACCGGCTCAATACCTTTACGGATTCTGGTGATCACCGACCCAGCCAAGCCAGATGACCAAGGAGCCGCATGACCGCGCGGTATCTGGGTCGTCCTGATCTGGCTCGGAGCCGTGACCACCGTGCTAGTGCGGCTGGTTTCGACGGTTACCTGGCTCCTGCGACTCGGGCCAGGCGATGAGCCGACCAGCTTCCCCGAAGGGGTGTGGCTCGCGATGGGCTGCTATCTCGATGCCGGTACGTTCACCGGTGATCATCGGTTTGATTTCCAGTGCCATCGAACGGCGGCTCGAAGAATTAAGGCGTGGCCAGTCGGCGGTCATCTCAGAACTTGTTTAGGCCAATCGCAGTACTCGCGGCCATGTGATAGTCGTCCTTAGCCCCGATGATCATTGATGAGATCGAGTCGCATGTGACTACTAACTCAGAGTTAGTGGTGCTGATAGATGGCGATCTGCACGATTCCGCAGCTGTGAGTTCCACGATCAGCAGCATCGGGGGTTTTTGATCACTACTTAATCCTTTGCGAAAATCCGCCGTATGGAGTGGACGAAGCAGATGCCCGGGTGCTCCTGAGTCTCATGCACCTGCGATCGGTTGGTTCGGTGCAGAACGGCAATATTGTCGCTGAGTTGCGCGATCCGAATGACGTTGAATTGGCCAATGATGGAGCAGGTGACGATTTCATCGTCAGCCAGCGTTTGATCAGTCTGCTGCTGGCATCACCAAGCACCCAGCCGAGCGGTATGTGCCCATGGGAGCCACCACCTTTGGGGCGGTGGTCGCGGAGGCGCGAAATTGGGGCGTGATAGCCATTGGTTACCAGAGCGTTGATTGGGTTGATTGGGTTGATGGGGTTGATGGGGTTGATGGGCCGGTGGCGGCCGGAAAACTGTCGCCCGGGCTGCGCCTTAACCCAGCCAAGGATGAGTCCGTGACCTTTGGGCCGGGGGATCAGATCATCGTAATTAGTCGCACCGGCTAAGGATTGCGGCGCGTCAACTAGGTGCGCAGGGGCGGGCGTGCAAAGGTTGGGCGAAACATTTGGGCCCAGTCTCGACAACGGAATAGAGGTTAGACATGGCAAACGGCGTATCTCGGCCAGCTGGAGTGACCCTTGTTGGGGTCATCATCGTCCTCAGCGGATTACTCGGTGTGCTCCTTGGGGTACTTGGGTTGTTCAATCTCAATGATGCGGTCGGCGCCGGCATTTGGGGCGTGATTGTTTCAATTGTCATTGGGGTCATCTACCTACTGGTCGCCAAGGGCATCTTCGACGGTAACCGGGTCTCAAGGATCATTGTGGCGATCTTTACGGTGATAAATCTACTTAAAGGAATTTCGTACCTATTCGCGGGCCGCGAAATTATTGTCAACGGGATAATTGACATCATCATCGCGCTGATAATTCTCTACCTGCTTTATGGTGGCAAGGCGCGCATGTTCTTCGCCAGCTCCTAAGTAAAGGCCAACCAGCAGGTGGGGTGGTGGAATAATCCACCACCCCACCTGCTGTGCTTTCCTATGGCCTAGGAGCTAGGTCCTTGACCACGCAGGAGCCGGCCACTTGGGTGCAGGTGGTGGGCAGGGTCAAAGTACCCGCGTCATTGAACCCGACAGTTACTGATGCACCGGGTGCCAGCTGTCCGTTCCAGTCGGCGTTGGTCGCGGTCAACCGGCCGCCGGCAAGGGTGCCCTTGGCGTTCCACATCTCAAGGGCGCTACCTGTCCATGGCACGGTTACTGACCAAGTGGACACCGATCTAGTACCGGTGTTGGTGATCACCAGATCCATAGTGCGACCGGTACCCCAATCGGAGCTAACCGCCAAGGAGATAGCAAGTGCCGAGGTACCTACGGGCGCAGATGCTGTTGGTGTAGCCGTCGGTACCGGATTCGGTGGGACCGTCCCACCCATACCCGCGATGAACGCCTTAGCGAATGCCCACTGCCGTTCATTGATTTTCGTGCAGAGGTACAGGCCCTGGCTGGTGGAGGTGCACGGCGTATCGCGTGTCATCTCCCACCAGGCGAGCGTGCCAACGCCATTGTCCTTTACGAACTTAGCGACCTTAGCCGTATCAGCGATGGTGAAGATTTCGCTGGCGATGTCATTTTGCCCGATCATTGGCGTGATCCCAACAAGTGAAAGCAACGCCGAATTCGAAAGGTTCGAGTAGTTCGGGATCGTCTTCAACGCGCTGGCGGTGTTCTGGGCCGCGGTAATGGCGTGCGTGCCCATGTCGGTCCACTCGGTGCCGTAGTCCATGGCCATTACGTTTACTGACGCAAGGTTCACCCCTGCGGCGGCAAACTCTTTAACGGTGCGCAGGCCATTGTTATCGAGGCCGTACGGCATTACTGGAACTGTTAGGGAGACCTCAACAGTCTTTCCTTGGGCTGCATAGTCCTTTTGCAATTGCGCAACTACCTTTGCGCGCCGCTGGTTCGACACCGCGTTGGCAATATCAGCGCCCTCGACATCGAAGTCGATACGGTCAGAGCCGAATCGGTCGACCACCTTCTTATAGGCAGCTAGCAGGCTGGCCTCATTCGTGCAGGCATTGGCCAGCTCGGATCCGGAAGCTCCACCAAATGATGGGATCACCCGGCCACCTTGTCTCTGGAAGTCGCCGATGACATCGTAAAAGTCATTGGTACCGCCAACTGTGTAAGCGGAATACCCACCCCAGGCGGGTGAGCACACCTTTCCGGCTTCCTGCACCACGAATGCGGCGGTCACGGCCTGAACGCCGGTAGCCGCGGACATGTTCACCAGGTTCGCCGTTGGCCACAATCCCATATCCACATACGGTGCGATCACGGTCTTGCCTGGCGTGCCGGTTATCGGTGCAACGGTTGGTGCAACGGTTGGTGCCACCGTTGGTGCAACGGTAGGAACCGGTGTGGGTGCCACCGTTGGCGTCACGGTAGGAACCAGTGTGGGTGTTACCGCGGCAGCTCGGGTGGCGCAGTAGCCGAATGATGTTGGAGTACCCGCGTTAACCGTCGGGTTCCAAGCCGCTCCCTTGATTACGACACTGCCGCCAGCGTCGATGGATTTATTGGCATTCCACAGGCTATTAATCGTGATATCGGTTGGCAGAGGTGTACTCCACGTTTGTGGCGTGGTTGCGGTGGTGGTAATTGCCACATCAGCGCAATATCCCGAACTCCAATCGGTATTTATCGTGGTGGTCGCGGTAACTCCATTCGTCACCACCGGATTCGTGGCAGCGTTCACCGACACGGCAGGGATTACTGCCAGCGCAGAAATTGTGGTTGCCGCGATGACAACAGCTGTTGCAGTTCGGCTTTTAACCGGGGACATCAGAACTTCCTTAATTTGGGCAGGCCAGTGTGCGGCCTGCGGCTTTTATCGGATGGAACTCGTGATTAGGACGGACGAGCCCACTTGAAAGTTCCCAGCTAGGAGCCGCGGACGGTTGATTTCCTTGTGTATTTCTGGACACTTGTAGAAAACGTGAGGTTATCTACACTTCTCGGCACTGGGTGGTTGTCACCTCAAGGCCAGTGACACAGGAAAGCCAGGTGATTTACGCAGGCCACTTACTACCGCAAACAATCGACCCCAAACAATCGACCCCAAACCAAGAGTGGTGTGGGGTCGGTACTGCAGACTCAACTCTGCACTTAAGACTATTCAGTGAACTCAAAACTTAAACCGGAGCCAAAGTCATAGTAGAAGGAGGGGTTTTGGGTGCCGATACTGCCCGCACCCGGGCGAATCCAACCAACACCAAGGACCGACCGATCTGTTGCCGCTGAACTAACAGGTGCGTTGACTTCCGCACTAGGCATCTTATTTTCCTTCCCACTGCAGTGCCGGCCCCAAATGAGCCGCGGGTCCAATGGAACCACCGAAACCGCTAAAAGGCAATAGCGAAACGCACCTGAGGCAGCCTTCAACATTAATGTCCTATTCAGCCTCCTTAGGCCATAAAGTTTGACCATGGCACTGGATACTCAGAATTCCACCACCGGGGTAGTAGTCATTGAGTGCAATGGGCTTGATGCGACCCTGGCTTTTTTCGTCAAGAGTCTTGGTTTTCGACTTGAGGTGATCTCACCGGCCGATAGCCCGTCAATGGCGGTGATTTTCGGCTACGGGCTGCGCTTGCGGTTGCAGGAAGTAACTGGTGAATGTGCTCCGAGTCGCCTTCGATTGACTTACCGTGATCTGGACCTGCTGCCCTCGGGTGTCCTAGATGCTGGCCCGACACTTATCGCCCCCAATGGCACGCTGATCGACATTGTCGAAGCCGGCCCGGGCATGGTGTTGCCGCCGGTTGCCCAGTCACTTGTTGTCAGCAAAGTCTTTGGCAATGCCCGCTGGGGTACCGGGCGCGCTGGCATGCAATACCGCGATCTTGAGCCGGGGCGCCAAGGTGGTCGCTTCATCGCATCGCACATCAGAATTCCAGGTGGTGGTCCCGTTCCTGATTACGTTCACTTCCACCAGGTGCGCTTCCAACTCATCTTCTGCTATCGCGGTTGGGTGAAAGTCGTATACGAAGATCAAGGTGAGCCATTTGTTCTGCACGCCGGGGATTGCGTGCTGCAGCCACCGCAGATCCGTCACCGTGTTCTAGAAAGCTCACCGGGGCTTGAAGTCATTGAAATCGGCTGCCCGGCTGAGCACGACACCTTGGCGGAGCACACGATTACCTTGCCCACCACGCAAGTATTGCCGGACCGGATTTTCGATGGCCAATTATTCGTGCGGCATCAAGCTGAATTTGCGACGTGGCAGCCGTGGCGTCATGAGGGGTTCGAATATCGGGACTTGGGCATCGCGAACGCCACCTTCGGGCTGGCTGGCGCGCGGGTGATCCGGCCAACAACCGGGGCCGCCACCCCGATGTCGCTGGTGGAAAATGAATTCTTCTTCACTTTCGTGATGGCTGGCTCGGTGACATTAGTAATGCCCGGTCATGCCGATCAACCCTTGGAAGCTGGGGATTCATTCGTGATGCCGGCCGTTCAAGAGCACGCGCTCACGGGGGTTTCCGCGGATGCGCAACTCCTTGAAGTCTCACTGCCTGGTGAACTTACCGCGGTCAGTTCCCCGCCGAGCCTTCGCGCCTAACCATGTCCGATATCCCGGTAATTGACCTAAGCGGTCTCGGTGACTCGGCGGCTGCCGACAACCAAATCAGTCAAGACCTGCTCGACGCATACAGCGAGGTCGGCTTCGGCTATGTAATCAATCACCCAGTTTCCCCAGACCTGCTGGCTGCCGTATTCGAGCAATCCCGCAAATTTCATGACCTGCCCTTAGCCCGCAAACTCGCGATCAAGCTCGACACATCGCACCGCGGATACATACCTTTCAAGGCGTCGACCGACGTGAACTCATCGCTCGAGAAAGTCACTAAGCCAAATCTGAGTGAATCATTCATGATGATGCGAGACCTTGGGCCAGCACATGTCGACGTAATCGCGGGGGAGTATTTATCCGGGCCCAACCAGTGGCCGGCCGACCTACCCGGGTTCCAAGAGACCATGCTTGAGTATCACGATGCAATGAGCGCTTTTGCCCGGTCGCTAATCGGGGTTATCGCAACCGGCCTCGGCGATGACGGGCAACTGGCAGAATCCTTTGACTCACCCACCACTTGGCTCAGGTTGCTGCATTATCCGCCCCAGGAGCCAGCAGCCCCGGCCGACGAATATGGATCAGCGCCGCATCGTGATTTCGGGGCGATCACCTTGTTAGCCCAGGACGATGTTGGCGGGCTAAGTGTCAAAACTACCGATGGCCGGTGGGCTGATGTCACGCCGATGCCGGGCGCCTTTGTGCTAAACGTGGGCGACATGCTCAGCCGGTGGAGTAATGGGCGCTTGCTCTCGACTCCGCACCGCGTAACAAACCGCAGCGGCCGGGAGCGGTACTCGGTCCCATTTTTCTTTGACCCACATGTCCGCACGGTGATCGCGCCATTGACAAGTTGTGTGCCCCCGGGGCAGACCCCCGCATTCCCGCCACTAGTTTTCGGTGATTTCCTGCGGGCCGAGTTGGAGTCGGCGTATTTAGCCCACCAACCGGCCGGTTGAATTGCTTCCGTGATACCCCATGGGGTATCCTGCGGAGACAGTATTAATCCGCGGATCCGGGAGGTCAAGTGGCTACAAAGAAGGCAGCAGCGCCAATAGCCCACGTGTTATCGGATCAAGAGCGCCTTGCGGAGATCATCAAGCGCCTGTCGCGGGCCCAGGGCCAACTTGGCGGCATCATCAAGATGCTTGAGACCGGCCGCAGTTGCGATGAGGTCATCACGCAGATTGCGGCGGTTGGCAAGGCCATTGATACCGCTGCTTTTACGCTGATTTCATCGAGCCTCAAGGAATGCATACAAGAGGATCGTTCCGATGCCGATGCGGTTTCGGCTCAACTTCAACGCCTCTTCCTGATATTGGCCTAAGGAGCACGAAGTGCAAAAGCGAGTAGTAATCGTGGGCGGGGTCGCGGGCGGGATGTCCGCGGCTACCCGATTGCGCCGACTAGATGCCACCGCATCCATTGTGGTTCTCGAGCGCAGTTCATATGTCTCTTATGCCAATTGCGGGCTGCCCTACTTCGTTGGCGGTGTCATAGCCTCGCAAAGTGACCTTCTCCTACAGACTCCCGCCAGTTTGCATGCCAGGTTTGATCTAGATGTGCGGGTCATGAACGAGGTGCTAGGCATCAATCGTGCGGCCAAGACCGTGTTAGTTCGCGATCTGGAAGCCGAGCACGACTATGAACTTTCCTATGATGAATTAATTCTTAGCCCGGGAGCTCAACCCGTGGTCCCGCCCATTCCTGGTATCGAGCGGGCATTGACTTTGCGCACAGTGGAGGATGTCGAACGCATCGTCGCGGCCGTAAATTCCGCGCCCAAGAGCGCCGTCGTTATCGGCGGTGGATTTATTGGTGTCGAGACGGCCGAAAATCTGGCACATCGTCGCATCCCCACGACGATTGTTGAGGCAATGGCGCAAGTACTTGCCCCGCTGGACCCAGAGATGGCAATACCGGTTGCAAATGAAATTCGTCGACACGGTGTCGAGTTGCGTTTAGGAGTTTCGGTAGCTGCCATCCATGGTGCTGAAGTCGAATTGTCTGATGGCTCCAGGGTCCCTGCTGAGATGGTGATTTTGGCAATTGGGGTGCGCCCGGACGTCACATTGGCTCGCGCTGCCGGCCTCGACATCGGTCCGCGTGGCGGGATTCAAGTTGATGACATGAATCGGACGAGTGACCATTTCATCTATGCCGTAGGTGATGCCGCCGAGAAGAGTGATGCACTCGATGGCCAGTCAGCGCTGGTCCCATTGGCTAATATTGCAAACCGCCAAGGTCGCGTGGTCGCAGATCACATCATGGGCCGACCGGTGCGGCCGGTCACTACCATCGGCACGGCTATCGTCAAGGTCTTCGATCTGGCAATCGCGACGACCGGGTGGAACGAGAAACGACTTATTGCTGCTGGGTTGCCCTTCCAGATCATCCATACCCACCCGGGCTCGCACGCCGGCTACTACCCAGGTGCCAAGACAATGGCGCTCAAGTTGATTATCAGTCCCGTTGATGGGGCAATTCTCGGTGCGCAAGGGGTCGGACGCGAAGGCGTCGATAAGCGCATCGACGTCGTCGCCACTGCTATTCGAGCCGGGCTCACCGCTCCCGACCTCGCTGACCTTGAGCTGGCATACGCACCACCATTTGGATCAGCCAAGGATCCGGTCAACATGCTCGGCTACATCGCCGAGAACCTACTGTCTGGACTGACCGTGAATGCACAGTGGAGTGAGGTAGCAAAGCTCAGCGCACTCGGTTACCAGATCATTGATGTGCGATCGGCAAGTGAATTTAGTGCCGGCACGATCCCCGGAGCGATCAGCATTCCAGTTGATGAGATCCGCGCGAGGCTTGCTGAAATCACGGCCCCAAATGTGCTGATCACCTGCCAAGTTGGCCACCGCGGCCATACCGCAACCATGTTCTTACGCGAGCAGGGAATAAACGCGGTGAACCTCGATGGCGGCTACCAGACTTGGCGGCATTCCCCAGCTTTTGTTCTGAGCAGCAAGTCAATGTCAATCCAGCCAACCATCGAAATGGAGCCCGTTCGTGTGTAGCCCCGCCACCTGTTCAACCTGCAAGAAGATCACCTACACCGGCTGCGGCGAGCATGTCGAGCAGGTGCTGGGGAGTTTCCCGGCAAGTGCCCGCTGTGATTGTCACATAGGAACTTCAGCGAGGTAGAGTCTCGACTGCTCAGGTAACCACCAGGAGGAGTCGAATGGATTCATCAGCGGGAAACTTGCGCGGTAAGCGCGCCCTCGTGACCGGTGCATCGCGAGGTATTGGGCGCGAAATTTCCTTGTCTTACGCGCGTGCCGGCGCCGATGTTGCGGTAGCGGCGCGAAATGCGGAGGCCCTGCTCGAGCTTCAAGGTGAGATATCAGCATTGGGGCGCAAATGTGTAGTCATCGCGGCCGACGTCACCCAAGATGGGGCTGCGTCAGACATTGTCGAGCAGGCGGTCATGGGTCTTGGCGGCCTCGATATTTTGGTCAACAATGCCGGCGGCAATAGTTTTTCAGTAGCCCTGCAATCAATGAAGTTCAGCGGCTGGCAAAAAACGATGACGCTAAATGTCGATTCAATTGTGCTGCTCATTCAATCCGCTCTTCCAGCCCTCATCGAAAGTGGAAACGCATCCATCATTAACGTCGCCTCGGTCGCCGGCCTGCGGGGTGCGCCGTTAATGTCGCACTACGGTGCCGCTAAGGCCGCCTTAATTTCATTGACGCAGAGCCTGGCGATTGAGGTTGCAACGCAAGGGGTGCGGGTCAACGCCTTGGTACCCGGCTGGATCGAGACCGACCTCACGGGTTTCTTAAGGTCTGAAGACACCATTGAGCAAGGGCTGTTGAGTCAAGTGCCGATGGGGCGCTGGGGCCGATCAAGTGAGATCGCCGAGGGGGCGCTCTTCTTGGCAAGTGATGCATCGTCGTTTATGACCGGGCAGTTACTCGTGTTGGATGGTGGGCTGAGCGCTCGCCCCTAGGTCATTGTGATCACATGCGGTTGGAGTAGTCCCAAGAGGTGATCACCAGGTGGTCAATTCGGATGGCGACTTCGTGCTCAATGCGTGAAAGTAGCCAAGCCGCCAGCTGCGAATCACTTGAAATCGAATACCGCTCGAACAGTTTCGGCAGCAGATCGGCGGCATCGGGGGCACTGAGACTTGCCAGGCCGGTGCCCCGAAGGCCGCGGTAAGGGGGTTGGTCGGCAGATATCTCGAATCCACAATTCGGGTTCCGGCGGAGGCGCTTTGCGACTACGGAGTCGGCCTGGGTGCAGCACCAAAGGGCGTCGTCATCGAATAGATACCAAAGTGATTGCACCAACGGGCTGGCTTTGCCTGCGGTGGCGAGCCTTATTGGGATACAGGTGCGGCGCAGATAGGTGCGGATTTCGGCCTCGGTCCATGGTCCTGAGCGCAGCGTTACACCAACTTGGCCACTCATCCCCCTTAGCTCCGCAACTTACGCTGGGTGAAGAAGAAGGCCGCAATGACAATCGCCAGCACGATGATGAACAGCAAGGTCCAAAGATCGAACATTTGATTCACGAGCCGCACCGCGAGGGCAAGGCCGATCATGCAGGCGGCGAAGCCCTGTAGAAAGAGGGAGAATCGCAATTGCCGACGGGTCACCGGATCCACGATGTGAGCGTACTTTGTGCGGGTAGTCGGTGCGTCCTTGGTGGGTTATTCGGCGTTCCATTGCCGAATAACTTGCTGCTCATGCTCGAACCCGAGGGCGGATAGTCGGGCCGGATCAAGTGCGAAGAGCCGGCCGTCGATGGGTGGTAAGCCCAACCAAGTCGCTGTCAGGATGCGCAGGACATGCCCGTGCGCGACGAGCACGCAGTCCTGACCTGCCGACACCGTTGGCCGACATTTATCGATAACCCGGGCTGTTCGCCTGGCCACATCGGTTAGTTGTTCACCCGGGGTTTGGCCCGGTGTTACCTGGTGGCGCCAAACCACCCAATTCGGATCACCCTGTTCAGCTCGAATTTCCCTGGTGGTTCGGCCCTCCCAGGAACCGTAATCCCACTCGAGGAGGTCATCGGTGAATTCATCCGGATGCAGGCCGGCAAGCTCGGCGGTCCTCCGACTTCGAGATAGTGGGCTGCAAAGCACCAAACCGGGGGTGACACCGGCTAACTCTTGGCCGGCAATTCGAGCTTGGGCTTCGCCGATCTCGGTGAGCGGGACGTCGGTGCGCCCGGTATGGCGAAGATCTCGACTCCACGCTGTCTCGCCATGTCTAATCAGCCATATTTTTCCCGTCATGGGGATAGCGTTTCACCGTGACATCCGAAACCGCAACTACCCCGGCTCAGCCCAGGCTCAAGGCCAATTCGCTGACCTTCGTGGATGCACTGGCGATTGGCTTGAATTCCACTTCTCCGGCCTATTCACTTGCTGCAGTACTTGGACCGATTGTCGTGTTGGTCGGTGTCAATGCACCCGGCGTGCTAATCGCATCCTTCGTGCCAATGCTGCTGATTGCCTCAGCATTTAACTACTTGAACAAAGTTGATCAGGACTGCGGAACCACATTCTCGTGGGTTGCGCGGGCGATGGGTCCGTGGATGGGGTGGTTGGGTGGTTGGGCCATCGCCATGACCGGCGTACTTGTTGTCGGCTCACTCGCTGATGTAGCAGTTCGTTTCACTTTATTGATGTTCGGTCAGGATGAGATGGCCGAAAATCGATATCTGGTAATGGGTATCGCGGTGGTCGTCATAATCTTCATGACCTGGATTTGTGTAGTTGGAACGGAAGCGACCTCGAAACTGCAAAATGTCTTGGTGCTTGCGCAGATCGGCGGACTGCTAATTCTGGTCGCCGTCGCGCTGATCCGGGCGTTCACCGGTTCGGGTATACCGGGTGCTCCGTTGCCGGAGTGGTCCTGGCTTAATCCCTTTGGGCAAGGCTCCGGTGCGCTCACCGGTGGCCTGCTACTTGGGGTTTTTGCTTATTGGGGTTGGGAGTCAGCTTTCAACCTAAGTGAGGAGACGAAAGATTCGTCGCGAATTCCCGGCCTTGCCGGGTTGGCGTCAACGGGGATTTTACTTGTCACTTATGTCGGGACGGCCATTGCCGTTTTGGCATTCCTTGGTCCGAGTGTGCTAGCAGCCCACTCCGATCAGCAGGAAATGATTTTTGCCACTGTTGCCGGTGAAGCCCTAGGTGGCTGGAAGTGGATTGTCCTTGCGGCGGTCGCAACATCGGCGTTGGCGTCCACTCAGACCACGATCATCCCGGCCTCGCGCACCGCTCTATCGATGGCCCGCAATCAAGCCATCCCGAAATATTTCGGCAAGATTTCCGCGACGCGCCAAACTCCGAGTGTGTCGACCTGGTGGGTTGCGGCGATTGCAATCGTTTGGTACGTCGTAGTTAATCTCATCAGCACGAATGCGCTAATTGACTCCGTGACTGCACTTTCCATGCTGATTGCCTTTTACTACTCGCTCACCGGATTTGCTTGCGCCGTGTACTACCGCCGCCAAGTGCTGCATAATCGCCGAGCCTTCTTCTTGATTGGCGTTGGGCCGGTCATTGGCTCAATCATGCTGGTGGCTCTATTGGTGTTGTCCGGAATGAGTATGGCGGACCCGACGAACTCCGCGACCGGTGAATCCTGGTTCGGAGTGGGCCCACCGCTGTTAATCGGCGCCTTCATCTTCTTGATGGGGATTATCTTCATGGTGGCCTCGCGCGTGTCGAACTCACCGTTTTGGCACCGCAAGCCGTGCGTTGTTGATCCGGCACTGGTACCGGTGGCTGATGGGGGTACCAAGGCGCACCACGCCAGTTGATTCAACGGATTTCGTGTTTTCGGCGCAATGGCGTAGATTGCGGAGTCCGTAATACATCTGCACGCGAGTCTTGGCACCATCGAGGTCGATTCCGGACCACAATCGAGACGCGCTTGTCGTCTTGATTGGATATTTTTAATGAGTTCGAAATCTTCGAAGAGTGCTGTGCAATTTTCCGATTTGGGCATTGCTTCCGTTCTGGTTGATGTGCTCAAACGTGCCGGTATTAAGGAGCCATTCCCGATTCAGGCGGCGACGATTCCTGATGCGGTTGCCGGCCGCGATGTGCTGGCCCGGGCCCAGACCGGATCCGGCAAGACCCTAGCTTTTGGCCTCGCGATGCTCACCAAGCTCGGTGGCCGTCGCGCCGAACCCCGTCAGCCCTTTGGCCTGATCTTGGTGCCAACTCGTGAACTCGCTATGCAGGTCAGCGATGCGTTGCAGCCGCTGTCCGATGCCTGCGGGGTCCGTGGGCGGTTGATCGCCGGTGGCATGCCGTACATCAAGCAGATTCAGGCTCTTGACCGTGGCGTCCATTATCTCGTTGCCACCCCTGGGCGCTTAGTCGATTTGGTAAACCGCGGATCAGTCGACCTCTCGAAAGTAACCTTCACGGTACTTGATGAGGCAGACCAGATGGCCGACATGGGTTTCATGCCGATCGTTCGTGAAATCCTCGACCTCACCAGTCGAGGCAGCCAACGGCTACTTTTCAGTGCGACACTCGATGGCGATGTCGATGCGTTGATCAAGCGCTATATGAAGGATCCGGTTCGGCATTCGCTGTCACCGGCTCAGGCATCAGTCGACACCATGGACCACCACGTCCTGCTTGTGCACCCGGCTGATAAGAACGAAGTTGTCACGCAAATCGGTGCTCGTGATGGTCGCACCATTTTCTTCGTCCGCACTCAAGCGGGCGTTGACCGACTAGCTGACTACATGACGTCGCAGGGTGTTGCTGCTGGTGCGCTGCACGGTGGTAAATCACAGGCGGTGCGTACGCGCACCCTCGCCGATTTCCGCGCCGGCGTCACCCCGGCACTCGTGGCAACAGATGTCGCTGCCCGCGGCATCCACGTCGACGGTATTAGTTTGGTAGTCCATGTGGATGCGCCCAATGATCCAAAGGATTACCTCCACCGCGCGGGCCGCACCGCACGCGCCGGTGAATCCGGCACGGTGGTGACTTTGGGTTCACCCCGCCAGCAGCGTCACATCAGCGCACTTACCTCGAAGGCCGGGGTGAAACCGGCGGTGGCTCGGGTGCGTCCGGGTGATGCGCAGTTAATTTCAATTACGGGTGCGCAGGAGCCATCGGGTATCGCTTGGTTCCCGCCGAAAGAAAAGCCGGCAAAGCCGGCATTTCGCCAAGGCCAAGGTCGAGGTGGCCCTCGAGGACAACGTGGCCCGCGCCAACACTCAAATGATCGCCCATCCGGTGGACGTCCCGGTGGGCATCGCAAAGCGGCAAAAAGCGGTACCGCCCGTAATAGCAAACAAAGCCCTAGATAAGGCTTTCATCAACGAGTAGGTGTCCTTTTTGTTGACGCCGGCGATCCCACCAATAGATCCCGAGCGCACCGAGGCCCACAAGTAATTGCGGTAGGAACCAAGCCAATCGCCAGATTAGGTCGGCCGCGATGGCGGTTGAGCTATCGAGACCGAAACCAATCAGGAGCGCGACGAGTGCGGCGTCGACTGTGCCCAAACCGCCGGGGGTCAGTGGAACCGCGGTCAGTAGTAGCGCAATCGAGAACGCAGCGAAAACCTCCAAGAACGATAAATCACCCGGATATGCGCCAAGGCCGGCTAGGGCGACAATGAGCACGCCGATCGGGGCTAATTGCGCGCCGAAGTTGGCTACTGTCAACTGGGGCCAGCGTGTTGCGATCATCTCGGCTGCCTGGGTGTGGAAGGTGACCAATGAGCCGGTGATGTTAGGCGCTGGCTTCTTGAACTTCGTAAAGATTGCGCCAACTGGCTTGCTGACGAATGCGCCGATGCGGCGGGCGCCATCCTCACTTCGCAAGATGATGATGACGAAGATCAGGGAGACAATAACGACAACGACCCCGATCATTGCTAGCACGTTGTATGCGGTAGCTGATTCGCCGTTGAAGTTCAAGAGCAGAAGTGCGACGGCCGGCGTACCGAAAGTGAACAGGTAGGTAAATACCGCGTCCGCGGACACAGCAGCAGCAGCGCGAGCTGAGTTCACCCCGTACTTGGCCAAAATCGCGTACTGCGTTGCCACGGCCACTGCGCCGCCACCGGGAACCACATTAGAGAGTAGGAAACCGGATTGGCGCGACACGAACGTCGCGCGATAGGACAACTTAGGGATCGCTGCTATTCCGGTATATGGGTAAATGATGATGTTGGCCAGCGAGGCGGCACCGAGTGCTGCGATCCACCACGGCCCCATTGCAGCGACCTTGGTAAGTGCCGTCTGGTAATCCCCGAACTGCGGGAAGAGGAAGGCGAAGACCAAAACCATCACAGCAATGCCCACCAAAGCGAAGATGATCTTGCTCCACGGGTTCTTCTTGCGGGTTTTAGATGTGCTAGGTGGGGCCGTGGTCATATGACAACTCTACGTGCTGGCGCAGGGCTGATGCTTGAGTTGCGTCTTCGCTGGGCACCGGGGATTAGGCATCAAGTTCGGGAAACTCATCCTCGCTGATGTCCTCCGCGGGTTTCGTGCGGTCGCGGCCAAACGTACCCACAATCATCAGGCCGTACCCCACCGATGGCCCGATGAGTAAGGCAAATAGCACGGTGCCAAGCCCAACTACACCACCCAACAACCAGCCGATGCCAAGGACAACGACCTCAATCGACAGTCGCACGGCGGGAACGGGCCAGCCGGTGCGCTGATGAATTCCGGTCATCCAGCCGTCTCGTGGTCCCGGTCCGAGGTTCGTGGTCAGGTAAAGCCCACTGCCGAGTCCGATCGCGGCGATCCCGATGAGCACCTCCGCCAACTGCAGCGCGAATATTTCAGGCCTTGGCAGGAAAACAAGTGAGACTTGTAAAGCGAGTGCGATGACGATCGCATTGCTGATGGTGCCAAGCCCTGGGCGCTCGCGCAATGGAATCCACAGCAGCAGTACGAGGACGCTTACTAGAAAGGTGGCAAGCCCAATTGACATCGGCAATTTCGTGGACAGTCCTTGCGCGAGTACAGTCCACGGGCTAACCCCTAGACCGGCCGCCACCAGCATGCCGTCACCGGTGCCAAAGAGCCAAAGGCCGATAATGAGGATGGTGAAGGTGGATGGCTTGGTGCGCCATCTCGAGGGGGCTCGCCACCTGGTCACGGGGATGGTTCTTGAGGGTTTCAGCCAACTCATGATGTCGGAAATGCTGAACACCCCTTTATCTAAGGCTTCTAAGATATAGCGTTTGATTTCTTGGAGGTCTGATGAAATCACAAGTGCGAGCCGGAGTTTGGCTGGCCCCAGGGTTAGTCGCCGCGCTACTTTTGATCACTGGTTGCGGATCAGGTGAAGAGGCGGCAATTCCCGCGGCCCCAAGCGCAGTAGCTGCAGCGTCCGCGGTAGCTGGGGATCCGGATGTTTTACTCGAGGCGCAGGCATTAACCGTACTTGATCAACCGGTGCGATACCCGAAAAAGAAGTCCGCGGAGATCACGAGCGAGATTCTTGCCCTGGATCCAGGTCAGGAAACCGGCTGGCACAAATACCGCACCCCGTTGTACGCATACATTTTGGAGGGCACGCTCACGGTCGAGTATGACGCCGGGGTAGTCAAGGAGTTCGCGGCCGGCACGGCCTTTATTGATGCCATGAACGTTTGGCTAAATGGTTCCAATCGGAGCGAAGCTCCGGTGCGGGTCTTGATGGTCCACCTAGGGGCGGCCGGGGTGACCAATAGCGTGCAACGCCCCTAACCCTTAGCAGCAATTCGCAAACCGGCATTGCGGTTTGGGGAGATGCCCCATAGCCTGCGGTGGTGAGCGTCGCAGCTGCCCCGGTTGGGGTGAACGACGCCCGACGCGTGCTGCCACTTGTCCTGGTCGTTGTTGCGCTTTCGTGGTGTGCCTTGGCACTCATGCCGATGAGCCACGATCAGATGAGTCACGGTCAATTGGGATTTGTTGCCATGTGGACCCTGATGGTTATGGCCATGATGATTCCGACCGCCTTGCGACCATTGGTGCGAATAGCCGGGGGATCCGCATTGCGCGCTTGGGCCTTCTTGGGTGGCTATTTAATGATCTGGGCGGCGATGGCAGTGCCGGCTACAGTTTTAGTCAATGTGATTCCTTGGTCCGGCCCGCTCATCACACTGGGCTGGATTGCGGTGGGGCTTTATCAACTGACTCCTTGGGCCCAGCGAGCGTTACGGCGCTGTCGGTCCTTGCGCGCCGCGGATCCGGCGTTTGCGTCGGGGACAAAGGAGGGGGTTGCCTGCGTGACCGCCTGCTTCCCGCTCATGTTGATCGGGGTGGTCACTTTGACCGGTTTGCATACAGCCGTTTCGCTGCTGGCGATGTTGGCGCTTGCAGTATTTATGACCTGGGAGAAGTCACCGCGTGTTGGCGCGGGCGCCCTGCGGGCCAGCGGAATTGCAATAGTGCTCGGTGCCAGCCTGCTGCTGGCACTAGGTGGGCCGGCAACCGGTCACCAGCATTCGGTGAGCCATCCAGCCCAACCAGGTTAGCCAGAGGCCGGTTGATTTAACTGGGATCTTCGTGAATGTTGTAGTCCAGGTCGACACCTGACGCGACGTCGGCAATCTCAATCAACTCAACGTCTTCTCGCCCGCGTAGGTAGGCCCGCGCACCTTCGTCACCACGGGCGATCTCGATAATCCCTGCCCAATGCTCCCGGCTGAACTTCACCGGGTGCCCGCGCTCACCTTGGAAGGTTGCGGCGGCGACCCCGGCGTGTGACTGGGCGATACGAGCACACCCAACTGCAGTTAGCCCCGGGAGGTCAACCAAGGTGATGAGCGCACTGGTTGCTGAGGTGGTGAGTAAGTAGTCGAGGCCGGTGCGTAGCGATGAGCCCATGCCTTCTTGCCAATGCGAGTTGATAACAGGGATGGCGCCTGGCACCTCGCCGATCCAAGCGCCAAGCACGACCACAATTGGCGTGCAGCCGGCACCTTGCAGGATGCGAACGGATCGATCCACCAACCGCTCACCGCCTACGACCGCTGGGGCTTTCGGGCCGCCGAATCTTTGGCCCGCGCCGGCGGCCAGGATTAGTCCAGCGGTCGGATTGGGTGCGCCGGTCAGCGTGGGGCCCCCGGATGAATTGGGCCAGTGCTGGTGGTGAGCGATGCGCCGCTGCCACCCCAACGACTTTGTACCAATTGAGCGGCTATCGAGATAGCGGTCTCCTCCGGGGTACGAGCTCCCAGATCAAGGCCGATTGGTGAGTGCAAGCGCTCGAGTTCTGCACTTGTTAGCCCAGCTTCCTTGAGGCGGATCAGCCGATCCTCATGAGTGCGGCGCGAGCCCATCGCACCGACGTACCCGGCGTTTGTTCGCAAGGCAACTACTAACGCCGGGACATCGAACTTGGCATCATGTGTTAGCACGGCGATTACGGTTCGCGGATCAACATGCTGCTTTTCCAGCCAACGGTGCGGCCAGTCAACGACAACTTCGTCGGCCTCCTGGAAGCGCTTCTTGGTGGCGAAAATGGGGCGTGCGTCAACAACGGTGACTTTGAACCCGAGAAGCTTTCCGACTCGCACGAGGGCCGCCGAGAAATCAATGGCCCCAAAAATGAACATCTGTGGAGCCGGTGCGTAACTGGCGACAAATACGTCAAGGCCTTCACCGAGGCGTTCCCCTGCGGGACCGTAATGCAAGAAGCCGGTCGCACCGGATGCGAGCATGCCGATTACGTCTTCACGAACAGTGTCATCAAGTCGAACGGTGCCGAGCGAGCCCTCTGCATGATCGGGTCTAACTACCAAGTGCCGGCCCACATGGTGGGGTCCCCGCACGATTGTCGCCACAGCAACTGGTTGCTCGTCAGCGATACTGGCTGCGATCCCGGTGAGCTCTGGCCAAGTGTCACTATTTACTTTCTCCACGAAGACCTCGAGGATGCCGCCGCAGGTCAGGCCAACAGCGAAGGCATCGTCATCGCTGACCCCATAGGTCTCATATCTGAAGGCGCCATCGGCTAGCACCTGCTGCCCGACCTCAAAAAGTGCGCCCTCAACGCAGCCGCCGCTAACCGAGCCGACCGCTTCGCCGGTATCGGTGACGAGCATCGAGGCGCCAGCGGGCCTCGGAGCTGAGCGCCAGGTTCGAACGACGGTGGCCATGGCGGCGCTTCCGCCGTCGTTAGTAGCGCCCACTAATTCGCTGAGGACTTCACGCACGGCACTACTTTCGCCTATCCGATGCGCGGTTGCACACCGAACCCCTGATAATGGTGCCGTGGATGTAATTCGGCTCGTTCAAGTCACTGAGCAGCCCCTTGACGCCAGTTTGATGCAGTCGTTGGTCGCAGATCCGGCTGCCGGTGCTGTGGTGACTTTCAGCGGCGATGTGCGCGGCGTTGACCATGGGCGTCAAGTTCACGCCCTGACTTACGAAGGGCACCCGAGCGCGGCCGAGGTTTTGCGGGAGGTGGCCGAGCAGATTGCCGCCGAGTTCGACTTGATCGGCTTGGCGGTTGCCCACCGGATCGGCGAACTGCAGGTATCGGATGCGGCTTTGGTGGCCGTGGTGTCGACCGCCCATCGTGGTCCGGCGTTCACAGCCTGTCAGGCGTTAGTGGATCTAACCAAAGCCAAGCTGCCGGTTTGGAAGCACCAAGTTTTCGCTGACGGTACCGATGAATGGGTGAACTGCGCATGAGCATGCTGATCGATACCTTCGGTCGGGTGCACCGCGACCTGCGGGTGTCGTTAACAGACAGGTGCAATCTGCGGTGCACCTATTGCATGCCCAATGATTTTTCTGACTGGATCCCAGGGGATCACCTATTAAGTACGGACGAACTGATGACGGTGCTAGAAGTTGCCACCTCGCAGGGGATCACGGGTATCAGGCTCACCGGTGGCGAGCCGCTGCTACGCCCAGACATCGTCGATATTGTTCGTCGAATCAAAGCTTTGCCATCGGCGCCAAAAATCGCGTTGACGACCAATGGCTTGCGGTTACCCGAGATGGCGCAGGATCTCGCCGACGCCGGGCTTGGGCGCGTCAACATCAGCCTTGACACCCTACGCCGCGATCGCTTCAAGGAACTTACCTTTCGTGATCGGTTCGATGATGTGCTTGCGGGGATTGATGCGGCCAAGGCCGCGGGCCTGTTGCCGGTAAAGATCAATAGCGTGTTGATGCGGGGGGTGAACGAGGACGAAGCTTTGCCATTACTAAGACATAGTTTGGCTAGTGGCTGGAGCCTGCGTTTCATCGAGCAAATGCCACTTGATGCTGGTGGATCATGGGAGAAGTCATCGATGGTGACCGCGGCGGAGATTTTCGAGCTGCTGTCGACCGAGTTTGAACTTACGCCGGTGCCCAACCGCGGTTCGGCTCCCGCCGAGGAGTTTTTGGTAAACGGCGGTCCGGCAACCGTCGGCATCATTGCCAGTGTTTCGAAGCCGTTTTGCGCATCCTGTGACCGGTTGCGGCTTACGGCGGATGGGCAAATCCGCAATTGCCTATTTGCCCGTGATGAGACCGACGTTCGCGCGACCCTGCGCAATCCGCTGCTCTCAGATCAAGACCGCCGCGCCAGTATCGCGTCCTTATTCGGGAGCTCGGTGCTGGCCAAATTACCCGGGCATGGCATCAACGACCCGTCGTTTATCCAGCCGGATCGGCCGATGTCGGCAATCGGGGGCTAGCCGCCGGCAAATGGTGGGAGCACGTCAACTCGGGCACCGGCCGCTAGGTGCACTAGGGCTAGGTCACCGTGGGCGGCCAAGCCGTCGACCAAGTAACTGCAGCGGGGGGCTACTTGGGCAAAGGCTGGGTAGGACCTAACCAGCGAGTCCACGACTTCGCCCAAAGATGCCCCCGTGGCAGTGACGGATGGGTAGCCGACCGCCGATCGTGCGGCGGCAAAGAGGTGCACTTCGACTTGTTGCATGAGGCCGACATTACGCGGCCTGGACCAGCAATCACCCCAGTGCCGGTCAATTTCGAGTTGTGGATGCGCATTGGGACTTTTCACCCTATTCTCAAGCCCACTCACTTCAAGTCAGCAAACGCGAATCGGGTACTGGGTTCGAGCACGGCCCGGGTGGCATTATTTGGAGGCTTAGTGGATTTACAGAACTCTTTCACGGTACCGGCTGATATCGATACCGCGTGGAAGACCTTGTTGGACGTGGAGTCCATCGCACCATGCATGCCAGGTGCCACCTTGGAGTCGGTTAATGGTGATGAGTTCACCGCGAGTGTCAAAGTCAAACTCGGTCCGGTATCCATGACGTATAACGGTGAAGCGCGCTTCCTAAGCAAGGACGAAGCAAGCCACACCGCGGTTATCGAAGGTACCGGCAAGGAGACCCGTGGCGCGGGAACTGCAAAAGCGCTGATTACAACCAACCTCGTTGCCGAATCACCGGACCGAACCCGGGTGGACGTGACCACTGCACTGATTATCACGGGTAAGGCCGCGCAATTCGGTCGTGGCGTAATGCAGGATGTTGCCGGTCGAATAATTGATCAATTTGCGGGAAACCTCGAGCAGGTCATCGGCGCACGCGGCGAGCATGCAGCAGCAGCGGCATCGGGTGATTCTTCAACCATCGTGACTGCTCCCGTGATCAAGGCTGCCGACAGCATCGATCTGCTCGGGACCGCGGGTGCACCTGTTCTAAAACGGGCCCTTCCGGTGATCATTGGGGTGATTGTTGCCGTCGCGATTGTTTGGTGGCTAATCGCTCGTTGAGCTAATCATTTATCCATGTGTCATTCCTAGAACTAGCCGGTATGGAAAAGGGGTAGTTAATGCAAACACCAGCGCCCGTTGATTATGCGCGAGCCACTTCGGTAGCCGATGCGATTGCCTTGTTGGAAAAGCATGGCGAGGAAGCCCGACTGCTGGCCGGTGGCCACAGTTTGTTACCAATGATGAAGTTGCGTCTGGCCAGACCGGAGATCCTGATTGACCTAAATGATCTCGATGAGCTTCGTGGGATCCGGATAGAGGGTGACGAAATTGTCGTTGGTGCAATGGTCACCCACGCTGAAATCCTTGACTCACCCGTGCTCGCCGAGCACTACGCCATCTTCCGGGAGGCCGAGAAGGTAATTGCGGACCCGATCGTACGCAATAAGGGCACGATCGGTGGCTCCATGTGTCAAGCGGATCCGTCGGAGGATCTGTCAGCTGTCGGCTCCGCCCTCAAAGGATCCGTGGTCATTCAAGGCAGTGGCGGCAAGCGCACCTTGGCACTGCGCGAGTTTCACGAAGGCCCATATGAAACCAAGGTAGGTGACGCGGAAATCCTCACCGAGGTGCGGTTTCCGATCAGGCCAGGCGCGGGCAGCGCCTATGAGAAAGTCGAGCGTCGAGTTGGCGACTGGCCGGTGGCCTCGGTCGGGGTATTCGTCGTAGTCGCAGGCGGTGTCGTTACGGATTGTGGGATCGGCCTGACGGCTGTTGGTGCCGAGCACTTCTGCGCTCCTGACGCCGAGGCGTACCTGATCGGCAAAGCTCCTACCGAGGAAAACTTGGCGGCCGCGGCGCAACTGGCTGCGGATGCTTGTACTCCTTATGCCGATCAGCGTGGCCCGGTCGACTACAAGTTGCATCTTGCTTGCGAACTAACCCTCCGCGCGTTGCGCAAAGCCGCCGCGTCTAGCCAAGGAGCCTGACATGGAAGTAACCATCACGATTAACGGCACTCCGGTAACCAGCGAGATTGAGCCCCGGACGCTGTTGGTGCATTTTGTGCGTGAAAACGCCGGCCTTCGCGGTACCCACTGGGGCTGTGATACCTCAAATTGCGGAACCTGCGTGCTCTGGGTCGATGGCTCACCGGTAAAAAGCTGCACCATGCTGGCTGCCCAGGCCGATGGCCATGAGGTCACAACCGTCGAGGGGCTGGAGCAAGGTGGTGTCCTTGACCCGATTCAGCAAGGATTCATGGAGTGCCATGGCCTCCAGTGCGGGTTCTGCACTCCCGGCATGATGATGACCGGGCGCTGGCTCCTGGATAACAATCCAAATCCGTCTGAAGCAGAGATTCGCGACTGCATTTCCGGGCAAATCTGCCGGTGCACCGGCTATAAAAACATTGTTGCCTCCATCCAGTGGGCGGCGGAGCATCCAGCGACAAGTGAGGTGACAGCATGACCGCTGTAGAGGAAGTGCCGCTGAGTGCGGCTGGCAACCCGATTGGTTTTGGTTCTATGCGCCGGGTTGAAGACGCGCGGTTTGTGCGTGGCCAGGGCAACTATGTGGACGATGTAAATCTTCCGGGCATGCTGCACAGCGCCATTCTCCGCAGCCCCCATGCGCACGCGCGCATAGTTTCGATCGATGCGTCTGCGGCAGAAGCGCTGCCGGGTGTGGTGGCCGTGATAACCGGAAAGATCTTGGAGGGTATTCCGCGGCCGTCTTTGCTAGGAGACAACTTCGCGTGGATGCCCACCTTGTCTTATGACACCCAGGCCGTGCTCGCCACGGACAAAGTGCGTTTTCAGGGCCAGGAGGTGGCTTATGTCATTGCCGAAAGCCGTTACATTGCCAAGGATGCACTTGAGCTGATAGATGTCGAGTACGAAATCCTCGAACCTGTCATGGACGCTAAGCGGGCTCTGGATGCTGGAGCACCGATTATCCGCGATGACAAAGGTCAAACGGATAACAGCATCACCGATGTGCATGGGAATAAAACTTGGGAGTCTGGCAACGCGGAGTCGACGGCGGCGGCCATCGCAGCCGCGAAGGCAGACCCGAATTGTGTCGTGGTCACGCAGGAGATCATGTATCCACGCGTGCATCCAGCACCGATGGAGACTTGCGGCTCGGTGTCGTATCTTGACAAGGTAACCGGTCAATTGACCATGTACACGACCACGCAGGCACCACATGCCCACCGCACGGTGTACGCAATGGTCGCTGGGCTGCCGGAGCAGAAGATCCGAATCATCAGCCCTGATATCGGTGGTGGCTTCGGCAATAAGGTCCCGGTTTACCCAGGGTACGTACTTTCTGTGATTGGCACGATCGTGACCGGCAAGCCGGTTAAGTGGATGGAAGACCGCAACGAGAATCTAGTCTCGACGGGCTTTGCTCGTGATTACCACATGACGGCATCCATTGCGGCAACCAAGGAAGGCAAAATCCTGGCCGTCGACGTGGATGTACTCGCCGATCACGGTGCCTTCAATGGGGTGGCCCAGCCGACCAACTACCCGGCAGGATTCTTCAATATCTTCTCGGGTTCTTATGATTACCCGGACGCGCACTGCAAAGTGACCCCGGTGTACACCAATAAGGCCCCGGGCGGTGTCGCATATGCGTGCTCCTTCAGAATCACCGAGGCGGCATATGTCATCGAGCGGGTAGTGGATTGCCTCGCCCAGGAATTACAGATGGACCCCGCCGATCTTCGGTTGAAGAACCTGCTGCGTCCGGAGCAATTCCCGTACATGTCGCCAACGGGTTGGGAGTACGACTCCGGGGAATATGAGAAGACGATGCGGGTAGCCATGGACATCGCCGGCTACGACGAACTGCGGCGCGAACAGGCGGAAAAGCGCGCCAAGGGTGAGTACATGGGAATCGGCATCTCCTTCTTCACCGAAGGCGTGGGCGCTGGACCGCGCCGGGACATGGACATCCTCGGGTTGGGGATGGCCGATGGCATTGAATTGCGGGTGCACCCAACCGGCAAGGCGCAGTTGCGCTTGTCGGTGCAAAGCCAAGGCCAAGGCCATGAGACCACATTCGCCCAGATTGTGGCCCATGAACTCGGAATCCCACCGGAGGATATTGAAGTTCTGCACGGTGATACCGACAACACGCCATTTGGCCTTGGCACCTATGGGTCAAGGTCCACCCCGGTATCAGGTGCGGCGGCATCGGTGGTGGCGCGCAAGGTGCGTGACCGAGCCCGAATTGTTGCGGCTGCGGCTTTGGAGTGTGCACCCGATGACCTGGACTGGGAGTTGGGTCGTTGGTACGTAAAGGGTGATAGAGAACGTGGCAAGACGATTGCCGAAATCGCCCTGCTTTCGCACAGTTCACTCGAGCTCCCCGAGGGCGTCGAAGGCCATCTTGATGCGACGGCGGTTTACAACCCGCCGAATCTTACCTACCCGTATGGGTGTTACATCTGCGTTGTCGATGTTGATCCGGGCACCGGACAGGTGAAAATTCGTCGTTTCATCGCGGTTGATGACTGCGGCACCCGTATTAACCCGATGATTGTCGAAGGCCAAGTGCACGGTGGTTTGGCCGACGGTGTCGGGATGGCACTGATGGAGCTGATCGCCTTCGATACCGATGGCAATAACCTCGGTGGTTCCTTCATGGATTATCTGCTGCCAACGGCGGTGGAGTGCCCGGATTGGGAGTTGGGTGAGACGGTAACGCCGTCACCCCATCACCCAATTGGCGCCAAGGGCGTAGGCGAGTCGGCCACTGTTGGCTCCCCGGCCGCGGTGGTGAACGCGGTTATCGATGCGCTCAGCCCATTTGGCGTGCGGCACGCGGACATGCCGCTAACTCCGGCAAATGTTTGGCGGGCTATCCAGGGCAATGCCATTCGCGTTGATATGGCAGTCGAGTAGCCGAAGCGAAATTGAGTATGACAAGACGGGCGCTGCGCGAAAGGGCCGATCGGCTGATGGCTGAGCGGATTCCTTTCGTGCACGCCCGTGTTGTTTTCGCTGAGAAGCCCACTTCCGCGAAGCCTGGTGACGAAGCCCTCATCCTCGGCGATGGCACCATGGTGGGGTTTGTGGGTGGGCAATGCGCTGAATCGACGGTGCGAGCCCAGGGCCTGGCCGCCTTGCAAAGTGGCGATTGCGTGCTGCTTCGAATCGCACCAACCCCTGAACCTGATCAGCATGGCAAGATGGTGGTTCACAACCCGTGCCTATCCGGTGGCACTTTGGAGATCTTTATGGAGCCGGTGTTGCCAGTACCGCAGGTGTTAATTCTTGGTGATAGCCCGATTGCTTTGGCGCTAGCCGAAATCGGCTCGACTTTGGGTTATGAGGTTGCTGCTTGGGCAACTGGTCCGTTGACCAACGTTGATGCGGTCGTCCTCGCCTCGCATGGCGACGAGGAGGAGGCGGCAATAATCGCGGCGTTGAAGGCAAATGTGCCATATGTAGGGCTGGTAGCCAGCCCGAAGCGTGGGGCGGCGGTCCTTGATTCGTTGGATGTGACACCCAGCATGCGCGCTCGTGTCCATGCCCCCGCCGGCTTGAATATCGGTGCGCAATCCCCGGAAGAAATCGCGGTGTCAATCTTCGCCCAGATTATTCAAGAGCGTAAGGCTTCGCACCACGCAAGTGGGATTGCTATGGAGAGTGCGGCCGGAGCCCTTGATGCCGTTGACCCGATTTGCCAGATGAGTGTCGCGGCAGTCGAATCGAGTATTCATTCGGACTTTGACGGTGGCCGCTGGTACTTCTGCTGCCTTGGGTGCAAGGAGAAGTTCTTAACTGATCCGGCGAAGTTTGCTGGCGTGATGTGAACATCGCGGACAAAATCGGCTCACCGCAGGATCTGATCACCGGGCTAGCCGAGCATGATTATCTGACCGAGGTAGGTCTGGCTACGGCCCTGTTTTGCGCGGTGCGGCTACCCCAGCCACTGCTACTTGAAGGTGAGGCCGGGGTCGGCAAAACTCAAGCTGCTAAGGCATTGGCCAGCTTGCTCGATACTCCGCTAATTCGACTGCAGTGCTTCGAGGGGATTGACGCCGCAGAGGCTTTATATGAGTGGAATTATCCGCGACAACTCCTTGGCATTCGGCTCGCTGAGGCGCGGGGTTCGGATTTAGCCGAGGAGTCATTGTTCAGTCGTGAATACCTAGTCGAGCGACCACTGCTGCGGGCCCTTGAGCATCAAGGTCCAAATCCCGCGGTCTTGTTGATCGACGAAATCGATCGCGCTGATGAGGAGTTTGAAGCATTCCTGTTTGAGATGTTGGCGGAGTCCACCGTGACCGTTCCCGAGATCGGCACCTTGCGGGCTACCATCGCGCCAGTTGTCATCCTGACCTCGAATCGGACCCGAGATCTTCATGACGCACTAAAGCGCCGCTGCCTGTACCACTGGATTGATTACCCGAGCTTGGAACACGCAATTTCAATTGTCCGTTTGCGGGTGCCCGCGGCCTCGCCGGAACTTGCAGAGCAGATTGCGGGTGCGGTGCAGCGATTGCGTGGGCTAGATGTGCAAAAGCCGCCCGGCGTTGCTGAAGCGATTGATTGGGTGCACGCCGCAATGTTGTTAGGGATTGACCGCCTCAGCGCAGACTCGGTCTCGCAGACTTTGGGTTCGGTGCTGAAATATCGAGAAGACCAGGATTTAGTGCGCGAGCAAGGCTATGCCTGGGTCGCCGGTGCCTGAACTCCCGCAAATTGCGGCGTCGTTCGGTCACCTACTGCATGCCGCCGGGGTGCCGGTCACTCCTGAGCGAAGCGCGAGATTCGCCATCGCAATCACCCTGGCGGAGCCGCAAAACCTGACCCAGTTGTATTGGCTGGGTCGGGTTAACCTAATTACGGCTCATGACCAGATAGATGTCTATGATCGCGTTTTTGCCCAGATATTTCGCGGCATCATTGATATGGCCGACTTTCGCGGCGATAGCGCTAACCAAGCACCGCCGACCGCTGCACCCACCGGTGACCGCAAGCCGGGTGATCCAAATCGCGGTGGCGAGTCGGATAACACTCCGCGCGGAACCAGTGCCACCCCAGGTGCGCGCGATGACAGTGATGACGACACCGACGAGGCCAGCATGATCGCGGCGATGAGCACCGATGAGCGGCTTGCGAATAAGGACTTCTCGGCGGTAACCGAAGAAGAGCTACTTCTGATTAGGCGGCTGATCGAGCAGTTGCCGTTGGTGCCGCCGATGCGCAAAGGTCGACGCCAGAGGGCGAATTTCGCCGGCCGACGATTGGATATCCGAAAGACTTTGCGGCGGTCGCACCGAACCGGCGGCGACCCGGTAAAGCTCATTAAGCGCGCCCGGGTGCCACGCCCGCGGCGCATTGTCTTCATCGCAGATATATCTGGCTCCATGGAGCCCTACGCCCGGGTGTATTTGCACCTTGCGCGGGGCGGGGTTCTCGCGATCGGCGCTGAAGCATTTGTATTCGCAACCCGGCTGACCCGCCTAACGCGCGCGTTGTCAATAAACGATCCCGATTTCGCCTATCGAAAGGCTGCTGCTGCGGCGCCAGATTGGTCGGGCGGCACTCGGATAGGTGAAACTTTGATGCGTTTCCTCAATGAATACGGTCGCCGCGGCGTGGCGCGCGGAGCCGTCATAGTGATAATTTCAGATGGCTGGGAGATCGAGGACCCAGCACTCGTGCGGATTGCAATGGAACGGCTCTCGCGGTTGTCCCATCACGTTATTTGGGTGAATCCGAGAAAGGCCGTCGCCTCCTTTGAGCCATTAACCGGTGGAATGGCCGCTGCTTTGCCGTATGTGGATACTTTCGTTAGTGGGCACTCGGTGCGGGCGTTGGCGGATGTAGTGCGCGCGATTCGTGCCGTATCCGGTAACGGTCTGCCACACGGGGGGCAAAATAGTAGAGCCATAGGCTTAACCCATGCTCAGCGTTGAGGACTACCGCGCCCAGGTATTGACCGGGATCAAGGCGCTTACGCCAATCGAAATGCCACTGATCGACGCACATGGCTGCGTGCTGGCCACGGAGGTTACCGCGCCCTGGCCGCTGCCCTCCTTCGATAACTCCTCGATGGATGGCTATGCGGTGGTAGCGGCTGACATAGCCGCCACCAGCAGCGAGCACCCGGTGCAACTAAGAGTGATTGACGATGTGCCGGCGGGCTTTCGAGCCACCGAGGTGGTTGGGCCGGGAGTCGCGATTCGCATTATGACCGGAGCGCCGATGCCCGAGGGCGCGGACGCCGTCGTGCCGGTTGAGAAAACCGATGGTGGCACCGACCTGGTGCAGGTAACTGAGCCAGTGAGTATGGGTGCGAATATCCGGTTGGCGGGCGAGGATGTGTTGCTGGGTGATGTGGTCATGTATCCGGGTACCTACCTCACCGCTCGGCAACTATCGCTGCTTGCCTCAGTAGGCAAGGGCTCGGTGCTGGTGCATCCGAAGCCGCGGGTGGTGGTGCTTTCAACCGGCAGTGAACTTGTCGAGCCGGGTACTGAACTTCGAAAAGGGCTAATAACCGATTCCAATAGCTACTTACTTGTTGCGGCGGCGCAGGAGGCGGGTGCAGTGGCTTTTCGGGTGCCGCCGGTGATTGACGATGAGGGCGTCTTCATGTCGACCTTGGAAGATCAATTGCACTTCGCGGATCTGATCATCACCAGTGGCGGCGTGAGCATGGGGGCGTACGACACGGTCAAGGCGGTTTTGAGCAAGCTGGGTACTGTCACTTTTGCGAAAGTTGCCATGAACCCGGGAATGCCACAGGGCTACGGGCGCATTGGCCCAAGTGACACGCCAATCATCACCTTGCCGGGCAATCCGGTTAGTGCATATGTGTCATTTGAGACGTTCGTGCGCCCGGTCATTCGGACAATGCAAGGCCGCCAAGATATTTACCGTCCTTATGTGCAGGCAGTCTGCGAGGTGGAGTTAGCCTCGCCACCGGCTAAGCGCCAGTTTGTGCGTGCCAAATTTGGCGGTGCTGACAAGGCAACGGTCACCCCGGTGCGCGGCCAAGGATCGCATGCAGTCGGCGGGCTCTCTCAGGCCGATTGCTTCATCGTGATTCCGGCCGGGCAAGCGGCCGTGGCCGCGGGCACTACCGTTGACGTCATCGATCTAAGGAATTGGTGACCATGGCGGAAAAATCCTTCACCCATTTAAATGAGCGTGGTGATGCGCACATGGTCGACGTCACGGCAAAGGAAGTCACCGTGCGGTCAGCCACCGCTCGCGGGCGTGTCCTGGTGTCTGACGAGGTGGTGGGCCTGCTGCGTGGTGTTGGAATGCCAAAGGGTGATGCATTAGCCGTGGCCCGAATCGCCGGAATTCAAGGAGCCAAGCGCACCCCCGATCTCATCCCGCTGTGCCATCCACTCGCCATCCATGCGGTCGAGGTGGAGTTAGTCGTAGTTGACACTGGAGTGGACATCACGGTAACGGTGCGCACGGCTGATCGGACCGGGGTTGAGATGGAAGCCCTCACCGGGGTTTCGGTGGCGGCTCTTGCCCTGATCGACATGGTCAAAGGGGTTGATCGCATGGCATCGATTGCCAGCGTCGAACTTCTGGAAAAGCAGGGGGGCCGTTCGGGGCATTGGGTGCGGGGCCAATGAGCTACCGCGCACTGGTTATTACGGTTTCAACACGTACGGCGGCCGGTGTTTGGCAGGACACTTCCGGCCCAATTCTGGTCGCGGGTTTGCAGCAATTGGGCTTGGTGGTCGAGGGCCCGGTGGTGGTTGCCGATGGTGATCCGGTAGGTGCTGCCCTGCGCGCTGGCATTGACTCCGGGTTTGACTTGATCATGACCACCGGCGGCACCGGGCTCAGCCCAACCGACCACACCCCCGAGCAAACGGCCTCGCTCTTGGATCGCCAGATCCCCGGGCTCCCCGAAGCGATCCGAGCCCAAGGGATCGCCGCCGGGATCCCTAATGCGTCCCTATCTAGGGGTCTGGCCGGCCTGGCCGGCAACACCTTGGTGATAAATGCACCGGGCTCAGCAGGTGGGGCCCGCGACGCGCTTTTGGCACTGGAACCGACTTTGCTGCACGCACTGGATCAGATCCGAGGCGGCCAGCACTAGGGTTCCCTGGCGGCTACCCGGAGTTCATAAAGCGGCCTTGCGGGGCGATCCCGGGGCTGCATTGACGGGCCAGTTCACCATCCGTTCACTATCTGTTCAAGCGCTGGTTTCTTATTGCGGGTGATTCGGAAACTTGGGGTGGCAAGACTAGGTCCATGGCGGATTTGTCCCAGATGCAGCTTCGCGACCTTCAGTCGGCGGCCACCTCACATCGTGGTGATCGGGTCTTTACCCGCACGGTAGCGGGTGCGGCCTTTACCTCTTTGGTGGTGCTGGCAGGGATTGCCATCTTCTTGGGCTTACAGGCGATCCCGGCGTTCCAGACCCAGGGCTGGTCATTTCTGACGTCGACGGGTTGGGATATCAACACCACCCCGCCAACCGTGGGTATTTTCGGCATGCTTTACGGCTCGGTGCTGCTCTCCGTAATCGGCTTGGTTATTGCGGTTCCGGCGGCACTCTTGCTGGCGATCTTCATGGTGTTTTTGTCACCGCCGCGGCTGGCCAAGGTTTTGACCAACCTTATTGACCTGATGGCGGCGATCCCATCGGTGATTTTAGGCTTGTGGGCTTTCTACATCTTGAACCCAACTGCGGAAGAGTGGCAGATACTGCTCAATAAGTACTTAGGTTGGATCCCGATTTTTGAAAATACCTCGGGGAACTTCTTGGGAACGCCGTTCATCGCAGGATTTGTGCTCGCGATCATGATGATTCCGATTATCACAGCGGTGGCACGCGAGGTACTAAGTCGCACACCACCAGACCTCATTAATGCCTCTGAGGCGCTTGGTTGCTCACTGTGGACGATGCTGCGATATGTGGCACTGCCTTATGGTCGGGGCGGCATCGTCGGCGGCGTGATGCTGGGTCTTGGGCGTGCACTCGGTGAGACCATCGCGGTGTTCTTTGTCCTCAAGATCGTCTTCGAAACAAACTGGGACAAGATCATCGAGTCAGGTGGTGGGTCGGTGGCGACCCTAATCGTGAGCCGTTTCGGCGAGGTCTCCGGACCCCTCGAGCTGCAGTTGCTCCTAGCCGCGGGTTTCTTCCTTTTCGTCATGACGCTGGTTGTTAACGTCATCGCCAACCTAATCGTGAGCCGAACGGGAAGGTTGCAGAAGTGAGCACCATAACTTTTGACCCGCGGACTTTAGAGCAACTACAGCAGCAAAAGTCCATGCGCCCATGGCGCAAGAAGCCAACCAGATTCACCGCTTCTGTGACCTTGGCCGTTGTCATCCCGGCGCTTATAGTCGCCGCCTTGTATCTGACCAGCGATATCCCGGTGCCAATCTTGCTTGTCGTCATTTATTTACCGCTGCAGCTAATTGCGTCCGGAATTGCTGCGTGGGCAACAAAAGGCACCCGCGGTATTGCCGATTCCGTGATCATCGTGAATGCGATTGGCGCGAGCCTGTTCAGTGTCATTGTCTTGGTCTCGGTAATCGGGTCGTTGATTGTGCGTGGTCTGCGCGCACTCAGCCCACACTTCCTCTTTCAAAACAGCGTCTACATCAGTCCGAGTACGCCGTTGGATTACGGCGGCATTGGTCACTCATTGGTCGGCACACTGCTAATCGTCTTCATTGCGTCACTTATCTCCGTGCCGATCGGTATCGCTACCGCTGTCTACATCACCGAGGTTCGCGGCCGAGCAGTTCCATACGTTCGCTTTTTCGTGCAGGCCATGAGCGGTGTGCCTTCTGTGGTTGCGGGCCTTTTCATTCTGACAATCGTGGTGGCCACCGGTGCCTTTAACCAAAGTGCATTCGCCGGCGGACTGGCCTATGCAATCTTGATGTTGCCGACGGTTGCGAGGACCGCCGAGGAAGTACTCAAGTTGGTGCCCGATGATCTGCGCACCGGGGCGCTGGCGCTCGGCTCCACGCGGGCTAGAACTGTCCTAAGAGTCGTGATCCCCGCTGCCCGCACCGGCATTATCACCGCAGTCATCCTTGGGGTAGCCCGAGTCATCGGTGAAACCGCACCGCTACTCCTGGCTGCTGGCAATAACGACCAAACCGTGGTGAACCCCTTCGGCTCACCGATATCTTCGGTTCCGACCTATATCTTCAACAACGTTGCCCTACCGTACCCCGATGCAGTCACCAGGGCTTGGGGCTCCGCCTTGGTTCTAATCATTTTGGTTGCCATTTTGTTCACCCTGGCTCGCGTCATCGGGCGTGGGCGTGTCGGACGATAGGAAGCGAATACCATGTCCACTGCTGAGTTTGAGGATGTTATGGACCTAGATATTGAGGGTGTTGAGGCCTCAACTGTCCATCCGGTGGGTCCGGCCGAGATGGAGGCGCGCGACGTCAGCGTCTGGTTCGGGCAGCGCAAGGTATTAGAAGGTGTCAATATCGTCTTCCCGAAGAAGACCGTGACTGCTCTCATCGGGCCATCAGGTTGCGGTAAGTCGACCTTCATTCGGACCCTAAATCGCCTGCATGAACTAATACCGGGGGCCGCTTTGGCGGGGTCGGTGCTTTATGAGGGCAAGGACATCTACGACGCTGCGGTGGACCCGGTATCAATTCGCCTGCAAATCGGCATGGTCTTCCAAAAGCCAAATCCGTTCCCCAGCATGACTATCCGCGGCAATGTGCTATCCGGCTTGAAGCTGTCGGGGATGAAGCGTGATAACCACGACGACATCGTTGAGGAGACCCTCACCGCCGCTGGCCTATGGAACGAGGTGAAGGATCGCCTCGGCAATGCCGCCGGCGATCTGTCCGGCGGGCAGCAGCAGCGACTCGTTATTGCTCGGGCACTAGCCGTCCAGCCGCATGTGCTTTTGATGGATGAGCCGTGCTCGGCATTGGATCCCGCGTCGACCTTGAAAATCGAAGAGACTATCCGCGAGCTCTCCAAGGAAGTCACCATCATTATCGTCACGCATAACATGCAGCAGGCTGTGCGGGTTTCCGACTACACCGCATTCTTCCTTGCGGAAGAAGGCACCCCGGGCCATGTGGTTGAGCAAGGTGCAACAACAGAGATCTTCGGTAACCCGCAGGAACAACGCACCTTGGACTACGTAAATGGCAGGTTCGGTTAACCCGCTGTTCACTTGTACATTGATTGTTCACCTAAAAGTCCATCGCGTGTCAGCATCTCGACAGTGTTGATTCACCCGAGTTGATTAACGTGTCATCGAATTGTTAACTTCAACTCTAAGGAGCACATAGTGCGTCGCACAATCGCGATTCTAGCCAGTAGTGCGCTAGCGGCCGGCACGGTCGCGTTGGCCGCACCCGCCCAAGCCGCCGAGACGATTTCAGGTGGCGGAGCTTCATTCCCAAACGTGTTCATTCAGCAGTGCGCCGCTGACTTCAATGGCTCACAGAGCAATTTCACAGTGTCCTACACCTCCACCGGGTCCGGCACCGGCAAGGGTAACTTCACCAAGGGCACCTTCGTATACGCGATGACCGACTCGGCTTACACCTCAGGTGCACCGACCTTCGGCTGGGAGTACATACCGGCAATCGGGGGCGCGGTAACGTTGCCGATTAATCTAAAGAACGCCACCACGGGTCGCACCCTGGGCTCCTCCATCCAGCTCAAGCAGGTGACATTGGCGAAGATCCTCTCGGGGGCTATCGCTACTTGGAATCACCCGGAGATCCTCAAGGACAATCCGCGCATCGCCAAGTCATTGCCATCGACAGCGATCACGATCGCCTATCGTTCGGATGCTTCCGGCACAACGAACAACTTGTTGCAGTACTTGAACTCCTGGGCCCCGACCATCTTCCCGAAGGTACAAGACGACATGGGCACTGCGTTCCCCGGCGGCAAGCCACCGGCAAACTCGGTCGCCGGTAAGGGCAACTCGGGTGTGATGGCGAATGTGCTCGCCAAGGAGGGCACCATCGGCTATGTCGATCTCGGCGATGCCAAGGGTTACCCATCAGCGCGCATCCAAAATGCCAATGGTGAGTTCATTGCGCCATCATCTGCGTCCGCCGCCAAGAACCTCGCGAACCAGACAGCGATTGGCGCCGATGGCCTCGTCGCTCTGAACTACAAGGTGGCTGTTTCCGGTGCCTACCCCATCGCGATCTTCAGCTACGCATTGGCTCGGACCGATGGTAAGGGCCCAAATGGCCTGGGCGTGCGTCAGTTCCTCGACTACGTGTTGCAAAAGTGCGGGCCTTCCCGTGCTGCCTCACTTGGTTATGTACCGGTCGGCGGCAAGGTACTTGCCACTGCCAAGACGCTGGTAACCAAGGTCTCCTAGTAAATCTCAATAGCAACAACAAAGCGTAAAGGTGCGGGCGATGCCTCGGAAAGTTACGACAATCCGAGGCATCGTCCTCGCTGCTTTCGCAACTGCTTTAGTAGCAGGTTGTACGCCGCCGATGCCCCCTGATGTGCTGGCGGCGCGCGCTGAAGCCCAAGTTGCCTGCGGCACCGGTGAAGTGCGGGTCAGCGTGCCAAGTGGGTTCAGTGGGTCAATGGATTCGGTTGGGGCCGCGCTGACGTCGGTGTGCCCGGATGAGACCGTGCTCGAGGTGCCCGCCGAGGAGTCTGCACCACTTGCCTTGGTCGACAAGACGCCTTCGCAAGCAGATATTGATGCGTTCAAGGCAACTTCTTGCCCGAATGACCCGGTCATCGTGGTCCCGGCATTTGCCTACCCGGTGACTTTGGCCTACAACGTGGTTGGGCTCGAGGGCCTATTAATGACCCCCCAGATTGTGTCCGGGATCCTAAGTGGAGCCATCACCTCCTGGGAGGATCCGCTATTGCTGGAGGCTAACCCGGACTTTGATTTAACTCTACTTCCGGAGATCGCCCTCATGTCTATTGATTCACCACAAGGTGATGTCGAGGCGATGACAACTTGGCTAAACCAGCAGGATGCTGCTTCGTGGCCGCAAGGCAAGGTTGGGGTGCTGGAGGTGGGCCAAAAGTTCCCGTCTCAAGCCGATCTGCTCGCCGAGATGCTGGCGGTCGAAGGTTCAATTGCGGTGCTGCCGATCTCGGTTGCTTACAACAATATTTTGGCTACCGCGAACTTGCCGGTTAAGGGCACCGATGCCAATGGGCAAGAGGTTGACACCGTCATCACCACCGACGACGTGCAGCTTTACAAAATCGGTTCCGGCGCCACCACGGTGACCAAAGATGCGAGCGGCAATCTTTTTGCTAGCCCCGCAACGGGTGGGTTTCCGGTTGACGGCAACTTTGATATCGCATCATCGAAGATCATGATGGCCGAAGGTGCACCACTTGTGGGTTGGCCGGTACTTGGGTATGCGCACCTTTTGATCTGCGATAACCCGGCGGAGCCACTACCCCTGCTATTCGCCCAGTATCTGGTTCGTCTTGCCGGCCAAGGCTCACTTGAGTCATTCGGCTTGACCCCAATGCCAGAGCCAATTCGAATTCAAACGTTCGGCCCACTTAAGGTCGTTGTCAACGTGGATGGTGTTGACGCGGCGAGTGCGTCGCCGGTCGCCAGTTAGCAGGTAACCAGGCTAAGGCGCTCGCCCTGCCCCTAGGGTGGGGGTCATGGAAGAGCGAAGTACGGGCACTCAATTACCACGCTGGTACGTCAAAGCCATCTGGTATGCCATTTTCGCAGTCACGTTGTCAATCGCTGGCTGGTACATCGCCCTCCAACTGACCGACCTGATGGTCACGGTTGCCATCTGCTTCTTCCTGGCCTTTTGTATTGAACCCATCGTCAACAAACTTGCGGCTCGCGGTTGGCGACGCGGCTTGGCCACCCTTTTTGTCTACGTGGTGGGCGTCGGCGCGGTCGCTGCTTTCTTTGCGCTATTTGGACTGGTCTTCTTCCAACAGGTTGTAGACCTAGTTTCCGAGCTTCCCAATCTCTACGACGGAATCCGAGGTTTCTTCGACGAGACCTTCTCCGTAACCTTGCCTGAGCCGTCGGTGCTGATGGATCAGTACCTAAATGATGCGGTCACGCTCTTAGCCAATGGCGTGATCGGTGTGATCAATACTTTCCTAGGGGTGGTATTCGGGGCGCTGACGGTGTTACTTGTTACTTTCTACCTGGTGGTTGATGGCCCCCGCTTTCGCAGCGTGGTTTGCTCCCTGTTTTCCCAGCGTCGGCAGCGTGAGATCTTGGCCGTTTGGGAGGTGGCGATCGATAAGACTTCAAGCTACATGATCTCAAGGTCGGTGCTGGCCCTGGTTTGCGGTACCACGACGACAGTCTTCTTGTTGATAATCCAGGTGCCGAATGGGTTGGCTCTCGGCATCTTCACCGGATTGGTCTCGGCCTTCATCCCGACAATTGGCACCTATATTGGCGGGATCCTGCCGGTCGCGGTTGCTTTCGGAGCGAGCCCGATCCAAGGGGTCGCCACCTTGGTGTTCATTTTGGCCTACCAGCAAGTGGAAAACCTAACGATCGAGCCTCGGATCTCAGCCAAGGCGATGGAATTGAATACCGCCGTTTCATTCTTAAGCGTTTTAGCCGGTGCTGCCGTCCTGGGGCCGGTGGGAGCCTTCTTAGCGCTGCCATTTGCGGCAACACTGAAAGCCTTTGTCGGTACCTATCTGCGCCGCACCGAAGTCGTTGCTTCGAAACTTACCGATGGCAGTGTCCAGCCTTAGGTTCAGATGAAGATCACCTGCGCGCCTTCGGTGAGTTCGATAAAGGCGCCGGCATTGATAATGCCCTCAACGCCGTCATATAGATCATCGATTGTCACGTGGTTCATGTCGGCGCTCATCTGGCACGCCCAAAGGTGCCCGCCGGATGCCGTGATGAGATCCAGAAATTCCGGCACTTCGGGCACATCAAGGTCGGCGATTGATTTCTTCATCATTTTGGTTGCCATTGCTGTCATGCCGGGCATCGGCATCAGGGCCTGCGGCATATGGGTTGCTGGGTTGCCCACCGGAACGAACTTTAGGTGCTCCATTCGGCCCTTGGTGATCATCTCGAAGCCCCAGAAAGTGAAAAACATGTGGACTTCAACCCCCTCACCGAGGGCGGCATTTCCCAGGATAAGCCCAGGGTAGGCCATATCAAGGTTGCCTTTTGAGCAGATGATTGCCAACTTGCGGCCCGACTCTTCGTGCTTTTCGAAGGCCGGAATTATCATTTCTTGGGTTTCAATAACTTCACTGGCCATTGTCATTATTCCTCCTCGGGGTCAGACGCAGCCGTGCGGTTTGGGCAGGCCAGCGATGTATGCCATCTTCTTGGCGGGTTTCTTGGGGAACAGCACGAACATCTGCTTGGTATCGAACCCGCCGGTGTTAGTGATCCGGCGAATAGTGGGTGTCTCACCTTGAACCTTGAAGTCATCGCGCAGGAAGTGAATTACCCGCCAATGCTCATCTGTCATTTCGATCTCGATGGCCGCGGCCAGAGCTGCAGCAAGGGTTTCGTCCCATTGGTCATACTCGGTCATGAAGCCTTCATCATCGACGCTCACTTCACGGCCGCTAATAGTGGTGGTGGGCATTGTTCGTCACTCCTTCACTTTTCCGGACATTGACATAAGTACAGGAACCGGCATGGAATGACCGGGCATTAAAATGTTCCAGTAGGTCCATCGGAAAGCCAACTTGCCGATGTGATTCATCCGTGTTTGCTTCAACAGGCTGAGCGGGCCGATGCGGTACGGGTATTTGCCGGTGAGTGGCTCTACGTCGTAGTTGAAATCGATGAGCATAGCCTTCTTGTGACCGGTCTCGATGAAGCAATTCGCATGCCCATCGAATTTATGAGTCATCTCCTTGCCTGCGATGTGGAGCAAGAAGTTGTCAATGAAGATATCGACTTCAAAGTGGGCCACGGATCCGGCTTTAGAAGCAGGAATGTCATTGGCATCCCCGAGGGCGAAAATGGTGTCGTGCGCTTTTGAAATCTGGGTGAACTTATCGACCGGTACTAGGTTTAGTTCATTGCCAAGGCCGGATCTAGCGACATACTCTGCACCCATATTTAGCGGGATGCTGACAAGTAGATCGAAGGGAATTTCGCGCTCGTCGTATGAGACCAGCATCTTGGCTTCGGGATCTACGCGCTCCAGCATGAAATCTGGCTCAACGGTGATGCCCTTCTCCTCCAGGGTGTCGCCAAAAGCCTGAGCGGCAAGTGGTTTGGTGAAGGCGCCCGGCAACGGGGTTACGTAGGTGATGTTCACCTTGTCGCGCATGCCCTTGTTGGCAAAAAACGCATCCGACAAAAATGCGAATTCAAGGGGTGCCACCGGGCACTTGATCGGCATGTCCACGATATTTATAACAAGTTTGCCACCCGGCCACGACTTCAGTTTCTCGGCGAGCGCGATTGAACCTTCGTAGGTATAGAACTCATGAATGCTCTTACGCCACTCGCCTTCGAGCATGCCAGGTGTTTGATCTGGCCGTGGGATGACTCCGGTGGCGATTATCAGCATGTCGTATGACAGTTCGCGGCCATCAAGTAGCAAAATCCGTTGGCTGTCGGGATGGACCTTATCTATGGTCCCGTAGACAAGTGGGATGTTCTTATTGAGGAACTTACGGCGTGACCTAGTGACCTCATCTGGTTGGTACGTACCAAATGGGGTGAAAATGAAACCCGGTTGATAATGGTGGGCGTCATCGGCGTCAACGACGGTAATTGACCATTGGCTGCTCGGCAGCGCTTTGCGAAGCTTGTTCGCGGTCATGGTGCCCGCTGTGCCACCCCCGAGAATCAAGATATTTCTCATACCCCCAAGGGTATTAAGTGGTAATTGCGGTAAGCAGTGCCGAATTACCCGACTGTTAGGGACTTTTGGCGTGAGTTCGTTCACCCAAAATAGGTCACGCTGGGTTTCCGGGATAACCTCGTGGTCACCGTTTACTTGCTGAGGAGTCAATCATGTTGAAGAGGGCGCTTGTTGGGCTCGCAGTCGCAGCAGCCATGTTGGGCACCGTTGGGTTTGCGCAGGCGGCTCCGGGTGGGGTGACTTTGACATCGGCTGAACTGACCAAGTGGGGGTTCCCGAAGAAACCAAATGTAGTTGCGTGGTCATCGGGCACCGCGAAGATTTCGGCACATCAGGCACCTGCTGGCCAGGATGTGGTAATCACCGGGGTGGCGCCAGACTATGCGCCCGTCGGACAGGTGCTGACCATGAGTCGCTTTGTTGCCGACGACCATAATGGTGACGGCACCATGAAAGCCTTGAATATCACTACCACCGTGAATGCTAATCGGTCATTCACTTTGCATTTTCAACTTGGAACCGTGGGTACCTTCGGCTATGACGTCGGCTACGCAACCACCGGTATGACCCCGGAGCGGATCGCCTTCCAATTCCAGTTCACCACCACCGGAGCCAAGGGTCCGGGGGTGGCGGTGTCGGCCAAGCCGGTCACTCTTAACTCAAAGCAATTGGCTGCCGCTGGATTCACCAAGACCGCCAATGTTGTGGGCTGGGGTGGCACGGCGAAGCTGTCGGCATCCAATGTCGGCGTTGGTGAGTCGGTCACGCTCGCTGGCCGGGCCCCCTCGTACGTGAAAGCGGGTTCGGTCTTGTCACTTGAGCAGTTTGTGGCAACCGACAAAGTCGGGTCGGGGCAATTCGTCGTGATCCCAGCTGTGACAGCAACCGTCGGTAGTGATGGGAAGTTCACCGTGACTTTTACCCCACTTAGCGGTACCCATGGTTACACGTTCGGCGTTGGGCAGAACTTCGAGTGGATTGGCACGGAGTTCCAGGTCACCGCTGGCTAGGAGGCACAGGACCGGAGCAAGCCCGGTTAAGGCGCGCTCGAAATTGGAGTTTCCTGCTGTGAACCACGGGTTGGTCGTCGCCTGCCGAACTCGCGAATTCGTCAAGTATTTAGTGTGGGTTGGCTGTGAACCGATCCCAGGAGGCTTTGATCTCAGCTTCAGCTTCGGCGCGCCCCACCCAGGTGGCACCTTCGACACTCTTGCCGGGCTCTAACTCCTTGTACACCTCGAAGAAGTGTTGAATCTCGAGCCGATCAAACTCTGGGACATGGTGGATATCGCGTAGGTGCTCCACGCGTGGGTCACTCGCTGGTACGCAGAGCACTTTGTCATCGCCACCGGCTTCGTCGGTCATCCGGAACATTCCGACGGCCCGGCACCTAATCTGCACTCCCGGGAAGGTGGGTTCGCCGAGCAGAACCAGGGCGTCCAGCGGGTCGCTGTCGAGCCCAAGGGAGTCTTCGATGAACCCGTAATCATGGGGGTATCTGGTCGAGGTGAACAGCATGCGATCAAGGCGAATCCGGCCGGTCACGTGGTCGATTTCGTACTTATTGCGGCTACCGCCGGGGATCTCGATTGTGACGTCGAAGGTGAGAGGTTGCATGTGACGTAGTCTCTCCTATTGTGGGCACCCGAGGGCAATCGCAACCGCGCTGGTTGTCGTCTGGTACTGGGGCAGCCGGCTTAGCCTTTGCGCTGCTGATCGGCTCGATGCTGGCCCCAGCGGCTGCGGCCAACCCCATCCCACCAGCCGGCCCGGTCCTTAGCCCCACCACGGTGGTCGGGTCCAAGGCGCCGGCTCCGAGCCCGGCCGGTATCCAAAAAGCCACGGCCCGGATACTTGCCAGCGGTGCGCTAGGTGCGTTCAGCGCATTAGTGGTAGATCCCGCGACCGATCAGGTGCTACTCGAGGTAAACGGCGATAAACCCCGGATTCCGGCGTCAACCATCAAGTTGTTGACCGCCGCCGCCGCCCTTGAGGTGCTCGGCCCCAGAACCCGACTAGCAACCAAGGTGATGCGCGATGGCAACACCATCACCTTGGTTGGTGGCGGTGACACCTCGTTGGTGCGCGCCCACGGTGGTGACCCACTTGCCGGTGGTGCGGCATCACTTAGAGCACTCGCTGATCTGACGGCAGCGGCGTTACCGGACCAACCGGTGCGACTTGTTTATGACGACTCTTTGTTCACCGGGCCAGTTACCGGCCCGAATTGGCCGCGGAATGCAGCGCGCTTGGGGATAGCAGCACCTGTTAGTGCCTTGATGGTTGGTGAAGGCCGGGTGCGGCCAGGTGCGCTCTCGCGGGTCGCGGACCCGGCCAAGCAAGCCGCTGAAGCCTTTGCGGGCTACCTGAAAAAATCCGGGGTGCAAGTGACTAAGACCACCGCGGGCAAGATGGCAGCTGGTGCAGCCGAAATCGCCCGGGTTGAGTCCCCGCCGGTAGCTGACCTAGTCGAAGAACTTTTAACCGAGTCGAATAACGACATGGGTGAGTCCCTTGCCCATTTGGTAGGCGGGGCGACCGGGGCTGGTGCTTCATTTTCTGGTGGCGCGAGGGCGGTGACAGCGTCCGTGAAGGCATTAGGCTTGCCGACAACGGGTCTTGTTGTTGCCGATGGCAGTGGGCTATCGAGCAGCGATCGGGTCTCGGTCGAAACCTATGGTGCATTGCTCGCAGCCGTGGCGCGCAACACCAACCCGGATCTTTCGGCAATTGGATCTGGGTTACCGGTTGCCGGAGCCACCGGCACCTTGGCCAACCGCTTTCTATCTGGACCAACGAAGCGTGGCGCCGGCTACGTGCACGCGAAGACCGGTTCACTAACTGGAGTTATCGGCTTGACCGGCACGGTAAAAGATGCGGATGGGCGAGTACTTGTTTTCTCGATCCTTGCCAACAATGTCGAAAGCCTCGATGCTGCAAGAAATTCAGTGGATTTATTCGCAACGAAACTAGCGAAGTGCGGGTGTTCAAGATGACGGTCACGGTGACGCTGCTTCCGGTAAATCAGTTCGATCACTTTTATCGTGGCGGTGATCGCATTGGTGTGCTTCGCCATGGCCCCGGCGGTCCGAGTCGGCCTGAGGAGTGGATTGGGTCCACAACTGCGCGCTTTGGCCAAGCACCGCAGGGTTTCAGCGTGTTACCTGACGGCCGGCTGCTAGTTGAGGCAATCGATGACGACCCGATCGCGTGGCTTGGTCCAGACCACGTGGCCCGTTACGGATCAAGTACCGAAGTGCTCGTGAAGTTACTTGACCTGGGTCAAAGATTGCCGGTTCACCTGCATCCAAATCGCGCATTCGCTAAGACCCACCTCGGTTTGGCGCACGGCAAGACCGAAGCTTGGTACGTACTTGATGCGCCGGTGGGCGCTGAGGTCGGCGTTGGTTTTAAGGATGCGATGACCCTCGATCAGGTTTCGTCGTGGGTTCGCGAGCGCGATAGTGCGGCGCTGCTTGGGGCACTGCAAACCAAGGTTGTGCACCCAGGCGATGCGATGCTCGTGCCGGCGGGCCTGCCGCACACCGTTGCCGACGGTGTTTTCGTTCTGGAGTTGCAGGAGCCAACCGACCTTTCGATCTTGCTGGAGTGGCAAGGGTTTGCTGTTGACGGAGCCAAAGACGGACACCTTGATCTCGGATTTGATGTCGCCCTGCAGGCGGTTGACCTGTCAGCGGTAACGGCGGGCGACCTTGATCAACTGGTGGTCCCCGCTGCGCAAATCCAAGGAGCTGGGCTGGTATCGATAATGCCGGCGCAGGCAGATCCGTATTTCAGGGCGCAGCGGATCGATACCTCGGCCGGCCGGGTGGATGTCGATGCGGGGTTTGCGATCGTGCTGGTGACCGAAGGTAGTGGCTTACTTGCCACCGAACTAGGCTCATTTGAAGTTGTGCGCGGTGATGTCGCGCTCGTGCCGTTTGCGGCCGGTGCGTGGTCCCTGGCCGGTGCGGGTGTTGCCATTGCTTGCCGCCCACCGGATGCAGGCGCCCCCGATGGCCGGTAACACCTTGATCGGAGAGGCCGTTGATTGGCCGCTGGCGATCAGCACGGCGACCAGGATTGCCCCGACCGGACCGATGTTGTCGCGTCAGGAGACCCAATCGGCGGTGGCCATGCTGCGCGATCTGGCCCTCGAAGCGGTTGCGCCAGTGCAGCAGGTCACCGGATTGATCGCACCGCCCCGGTCGCGGGCCCAGGTTGTTGATCGTGCCGCATGGATTGAATCAAATGTCGCAGGTCTGCAGATCGCACTCGCGGCACTTGCCGATAAAGGTGACGAAGGTGGGCTCCCGAGTTGGGCACGCGGTGTTGGTGCTCGCGGTTCTGCTGTGCAACTTGGACTGGTTCTAGGTTGGCTCTCTGGCAAAGTCCTTGGCCAGTACGAAGTCTTTACCGAACCCGGGCAACCGGGTCGGTTGCTTTTGGTTGCGCCGACCATTGTGCAGGTGGAGCAGCAGCTTCAAGTTCCGTCGCGGGATTTTCGGCTCTGGGTGTGCCTGCACGAAGAGACGCACCGGGTGCAATTTGGGGCAGTGTCGTGGCTCGGCGCCTACATCGCGTCGCTCGTCAACGATTTCATTGAGCAGTCCGATCTAGGTATCAGTGAAACCCTGCGCCGGGTAGCTGCGGTGATGAGCTCGATCGCCCGTAAGACGAGCGTGATGGAGGCGGTTCAGTCACCTAGGCAACGTGAAGTCTTCGACAAGATGACGGGTGTGATGTCGCTCCTGGAGGGCCACGCTGATGTAGTGATGGATGCTGTCGGCCCACAGGTGGTACCAAGTGTTGCCCTCATTCGCGAACGTTTCACCGCGCGCAGGAATAGCCCCAAGGCGATCGACGCCTTAGCCCGTCGTGCCCTAGGCATGGATATGAAACTGCGGCAATACACCGATGGAGCTGCGTTCGTGCGCCAAGTTGTTGATGCGGTTGGGATGTCCGGGTTCAATAAAGTATGGGATTCGCCGCAGGCGCTCCCGTCGCGAACTGAGATAACCGATCCTGACGTGTGGATCAAGCGGATGGCAAGTTGATGGCACTGGCGTGTGCGGCCACCGTGTTGATTCGTAATGCGGTAACCCGGGCGCTAAGTAACTGTGAGCCGGGTGACCGGGTACTTGTTGCCTGCTCCGGTGGGCCTGATTCACTCGCGCTGGCGGCGGCCACCGGGTGGGCGGCGCAGCGGCTGGGGCTTTTTGCTGGTGCGGTGATAGTCGATCATCAACTGCAGGAGGGCTCGGCCCAGATCGCAGCTTGGGCCGCCAAAGTATGTGAGCGCCTAGGCCTGAACCCTGCTTCGGTGGTTGCTGTTCGCGTTGACGGCTCGGGCGGGCTGGAGGCGGCGGCCCGCGATGCACGGTACGCAGCACTTACTGAATGTGCGAAGGCTCTTGACTCCAAGGTGGTGCTTCTTGGCCACACTCAAGAGGATCAAGCGGAAACAGTGTTACTGCGATTGGCTCGCGGCTCCGGGGCAAGATCTCTAGCGGCCATGGCGGAGGTCAACGGCCTGTGGCACCGTCCATTGCTGGAAATACCGCGTGCCCTCGTTCATGAGTCGGCAACGGAAGTTCTCGATGAACTGGGCGAGCAGGCGTGGCAGGACCCCCATAACTTGGACCCGCGTTTTGCGCGCGTTCGCGCCCGCGGGCTGCTTGGCACCCTGAGCGCAGAACTCGGCCCCGGGGTGGTGGTTGGCCTAGCCCGCTCGGCCAGCATGCTGCGCGATGATGCGGATGCTCTTGACGAATTAGCCGATGCGCTATTTGCCGAAGCGGTAACTATCGAGAGCAGTTCGATTTGGGTTGCGATCGATGACCTTGACGGCATCCCGCGGGCCATCCGCACCAGGCTTGTTCGCGCAATGTGCCTAGCGGCTGGTGTGGTACCGGGAGAGCTAAGCCGCGATCAGGTGCTCGCCGTTGACCACCTCGTGAGCAACTGGACCGGGCAGGGGGCGGTTTTTTTGCCGGGGGGAGTTGAGGCGGGGCGTGTGTATGACAGGCTTACCGTAATTCGCCGGACCCAGTAGCGGGAGTAGAAGTTGCAGCCAGAAGATCTCGGAGCCGATCTAGCCCACGTCTTACTGACCGAGGAACAAATCAAAGACCGGATTGCGGAGTTAGCGCTGCAGATTGAGGCCGATTACGCGGATCAGGATCTACTACTGGTTGGCGTTCTCAAGGGCGCGGTGATGGTGATGGCGGATCTCGCGCGAGCGCTAAAGCGCAGTTCTGACATGGACTGGATGGCGGTTTCGTCCTACGGCTCGGGCACGAAGAGCAGTGGGGTGGTGCGGATCCTCAAAGACCTGGATGCCGATATCGCCGGCCGCAATGTGCTCCTGGTCGAGGATGTTTTGGACTCTGGCCTGACTTTGTCATGGCTGATGCGTAACCTTCGTTCGCGTGGCCCCGCCTCGGTTGAGGTATTCACCTTGATGCGTAAGCCGGACGCCATGAAGGTAGAGCTCCATGCCAAGTACGTTGGTTTTGACATCCCCAATGAATTCGTCGTCGGCTACGGCCTGGATTACGCCCAGCGGTATCGCAATCTGCGCTGTGTGGGCACCTTGGCCCCGCACGTCTACGGCGGCTAGCCCCCCGAAACCCCACCCCTAATGGGACACCGTGTCCCAATACCCCCCGCCCCAACTCAAGGCGGCTTGGTGCTGGGTGCGGCCGGTGCCGGTGGCCTCGGTTCGCTCTGCGCGCAAAGGGCAACCGCGCGGGTGTGGAGTCAGCGGGCTCGTAGTACCGTCAGGAGGTGAATTTCAAGCGCCTTTTTCGGGGCCCGATCTTTTGGATCGTGCTGGCCGTCCTGCTCGTACTCCTTGGCTCCAGTTTGGTTTCTGGGCTTGGCGCCCCCGGGCAGGTCGACACCGGGGCGGCGGTCAGCGATATCCAGGCGGGCAAAGTCGATACCGCGGTCATCACCGACCGCGATCAGGTACTGGATCTCACCCTCAAAGACGGAACCAAAGTTCGTACGTCATACGTAACCGGGCAGGGCGTCAACCTCCAAGAGTTGCTGCAGCAAAAAGCTGATGCTGGTCAACTACCCGGCGGCTACAACGTGGTGGTGCCGAGCGAAAGCCTGCTGATGACCTTGCTGGTCTCGCTGCTGCCGATCGCATTGATCGTGTTCCTGCTGTTCTTCTTCATGGGGCAGATGCAAGGCGGCGGCTCGCGCATCATGAACTTCGGCAAGTCAAAAGCCAAAATGATCACCAAAGATATGCCGCAGACAACTTTTGCTGACGTGGCCGGGGCCGAGGAAGCCGTCGAAGAACTGCAGGAGATCAAGGAGTTCCTCGCTGAGCCAGCGAAGTTCCAAGCGGTCGGTGCGAAGATTCCAAAAGGTGTTTTGCTCTACGGGCCGCCCGGCACCGGCAAGACGCTGCTGGCTCGTGCGGTGGCCGGCGAGGCTGGCGTCCCATTCTTCTCTATTTCCGGCTCGGATTTTGTTGAGATGTTTGTCGGTGTCGGCGCGAGTCGGGTTCGTGATCTTTTCGAGCAGGCCAAAGCCAATGCACCGGCAATTATCTTCGTCGACGAAATTGACGCCGTTGGTCGGCACCGCGGTGCCGGACTCGGTGGTGGTCATGATGAGCGGGAGCAGACTCTGAACCAAATGCTGGTTGAGATGGACGGCTTTGATGCAACGCAGAACGTCATCATGATCGCTGCGACTAACCGCCCCGACATCTTGGACCCAGCATTGCTGCGTCCGGGCCGCTTTGATCGTCAGATCGCGGTCGAGCGCCCCGATCTCAATGGTCGCGAGGCGATCCTTGAGGTGCATGCAAAGGGCAAGCCGATGGCCGAGCAGGTTGACCTACGGGCCGTTGCCCGTCGCACGCCGGGGTTCACCGGCGCTGACCTTGCGAATGTGCTAAACGAGGCGGCCCTCCTTACCGCTCGCGAGGGCAAGTCCTTCCTTGATGATTTTGCCCTTGATGAGGCCATTGATCGCGTGATTGCCGGGCCGCAGAAGCGCACCCGCGTGATGGACGACGAGGAGAAGAAGATCACCGCCTATCACGAAGCCGGGCACGCGCTTGTTGCAGCAGCGCTACCGGGCAATGATCCCGTGCACAAGATCACCATCTTGCCGCGCGGGCGTGCGCTTGGGTACACGATGGTGCTACCGGATCAGGAGAAATACTCGACCACCCGCAGCGAGATGCTCAACCAACTCGCCTACATGCTAGGCGGTAGGGCGGCCGAGGAACTTATCTTCCACAACCCGACCACCGGTGCCTCCAATGACATCGAGAAAGCCACCGCGCTGGCGCGGGCGATGGTCATGCAGTACGGCATGACCGAGCGCTTGGGTGCAATTCGCTACGGCAAAGAGCAAGGTGAGGTTTTCCTCGGCAGAGACATGGGTCAGTCACGCGATTACTCCGAGGAGGTTGCCGCGGCAATCGATGAAGAAGTCCGCGCTTTCATTGAGGCGGCCCATCAAGAGGCTTATGAGGCATTGGTGGCCAACCGTGATGTACTCGATGCATTAGTAATTGAGTTACTTGAGAAGGAAACCTTGGATAAAGCACAAATCGAAGAGGTTTTTGCGGCTTTGACGTTGCGCGAGGTGCGCCCGGCCTGGACGGGTTCGACCAGACGTCGCCCCGATGAGCGGGGGCCGGTGGCGACCCCATCATCCAACGGGTACCACGGCGCAACCACGGAAGTTACGTGAACGATATCGGCCCGGTGACCTTAACCGGAGACGATGGCGTAGGGCCCTATGACGCGGCCGGGGTAGAACGCGCAATTCATGATTTGCTGGTGGCGATCGGTGAGGACCCAGAGCGCGAAGGTTTGCGTGATACCCCTGCGCGCGTGGCCCGTGCTTATGGCGAGATCTTCGGCGGCCTGCAAATGACCGCAGACGAAGTCCTGACCACCACCTTCGATATCGGGCACGAAGAACTCGTTATCGTGCGCGATATTGAGATGTACAGCACTTGTGAGCACCACCTCGTGCCCTTTCACGGGGTCGCGCATATCGGCTACATCCCAAATATCAGCGGCACCATCACCGGGTTATCCAAGCTGGCGCGCCTGGTTGATGTGTTCGCTCGTCGACCTCAGGTGCAAGAACGCCTAACGACGCAGGTGGCCGATGCGTTGATGCGGATACTTGACCCGCGGGGCGCAATTGTCATTATTGAGGCGGAGCATTTGTGCATGGCAATGCGCGGGGTTCGTAAACCAGGTGCGAAGACGATCACCAGCGCGGTGCGCGGTTCCCTCATGGTGCCGGCGACGCGCGCTGAGGCGATGTCGCTCATCATGGGCCGTTAGCGCAGGGTGGCCATGTCGCGTCGCCACCCGTCGAGTCTGCCTGAGGAGCTCCGAAAGTTAGACCGACCGCTGGTAATTGGGGTGCTCAATGTCACCCCGGACTCGTTTTCTGATGGCGGCAATCACGACGAGCCCACCAGTGCAGTGGCCCATGGCATCAACCTGTGCCGAGAGGGCGCAGACATTATCGATGTCGGGGGTGAGTCTACGAGGCCGGGTGCGACCCCGGTGTCTGCTCAAGTGGAGTTGAGCCGGGTGTTGCCAGTAGTCAGTGCATTAGTTGCCGCCGGAGTCCACGTCAGCATCGACACCATGAAAGCCGAGGTTGCGCGGGAGTCCGTGGCGGCGGGTGCCTGCGTCGTAAACGATGTCAGCGGCGGGCTTTTTGATGCCGCCATGTATTCGACGGTAGCGAGCTTGGATGTGCCCTATGTCCTCATGCACTCGCGTGGGGAAGCCTCAGTGATGAATCAGCACGCCGTTTACGACGATGTCGCAAGCGATGTCATGCGTGAGCTCGGAGATCGACTGCAGGCAGCCATTGCCGGTGGCGTTGACCCCGATTGCATAGTCGTTGACCCCGGGCTTGGATTCGCAAAAGAGGTAGATCAAAACTGGCAGGTGCTCAACCACCTCGATGAGTTCGTGCGTCTCGGCTACCCGGTATTGATCGGCGCCTCGCGTAAACGGTTCTTGGGATCCCTATTAGCCGACAGTGAAGGGCGCCCACGTGAATTTGCTGAGCGCGACGCGGCAACCGATGCGGTATCGGCGCTAGCGGCAGCGGCTGGGGTTTGGGGGGTGCGCGTGCACAATGTGAAGGCGGCGGTCGATTCGGTACTCGTTGGCAGGGCTTGGGCTCGGGGGAGGCAGTAGTGAGCGACGTCATCATTTTGACCGGGATCCGCGGCCACGGCCACCATGGGGTCTTCCCTGAGGAGCGCCGAGACGGCCAAGAGTTCGTGGTCGATGCCCTCGTCTATTTACAAGCAAGCACCGCGGCCACGACCGATGCGTTGGTCGACACCGTCAATTATGCGACTGTTGCCCAGGTGGTTCATCAGTTGATAATCGGCGATCCGGTGGATCTACTGGAAACCCTCGCCGAGCGCATCGCGACCGCGATTTTGAACTTAGGCGGGGTAGCGAAGGTGGAGATCACCGTACACAAACCGCAGGCCCCGATTCCGGTGCCATTTACCGATGTTGCGCTGCGCATTACCCGCCCATGACTTCTATCCAAACGGTCTTGGCGCTCGGTGCCAACCTCGGTGACCGGCTGGCGGCACTACGTGGTGCGATCACGGCGTTAGGGCTGCAGCCGGGCATAACTATTGAATCGGTATCGAGTTTTTATCAGACGGATCCCGTCGGTGGACCCGAGCAACCGGTATACCTGAATGCGGTAGTACTGGCGAGGACAACACTGACGGCGGCGGAGCTCCTAGCGGTTGCCCACGAGATTGAAGACTCCTGGCACCGTACCCGCGAGGTGCGCTGGGGTGCGCGCACTTTGGACATTGACATCATTACCTACGGTGATCTGATAGCACTGGATGAGATTTTGACTTTGCCGCATCCACGGGCCGGTGAACGCGAATTCGTCCTGGTGCCGTGGCTAGAGGTCGATCCGAATGCGGTGCTACCGGGGATCGGACCGGTGCACGAGTTAGCGGCCGCCGTGGCCACCGGTGCGGTACGCCTGTTAGAGGCCCGGCCATTTATAGAGTTGAACCCGTGAGCGGGCTGAAGTGAAGCCGACCAAAGTTCGGCTGCTCCTAACGCTGGCGGTGTTGGCCGGGGCCATTGGCTGGGGTGCGGTGTCCTTAATACAAGGGCAATCCGGACGCATCTTGCCGGTGCCGTGGTTGGCAGCCAGCACCATGTGGATCTTGGCGCTGGCATTGGGTATTTGGACTTTGCTCGCGCGCCCACGCCTCCAGCGTCGGCCCGGCACAAAATCATTGCCACCTATTGTCGCTGCGCGCACCGCCGCATTGGCGATGGCTGCTTCGCGGACCGGCTCCCTAGTAGGCGGGTTTTATCTCGGGGTCGCCCTTGCCGCCCTGCCGGCACGGTTCACGGCCGCGGGCATAGACACGCTCTGGGCGGCCTCGGGCACCGCGGCCGGATCCTTGCTATTGGTGGTCGCTGCGCTCTGGCTGGAGCATATTTGCCGGTTGCCCATCGACGATGACGACGGCTTGGGTGCCAGATAGAGTCAGCACCATGAGTGAAGTTCTTGAAGACCTGCCCTTTGACGAATTGCGCCAACGCGCGTTCCACGTCGCCGAAAAGCGCTTTGACCTCGGGTTCTTCACCGACCTCTTCGGGCACATGCCGGGCATGGTGGCGATCGAAGGCGAGGGTGGTGACCTCGGGGCGGTCGGCGGGACTTTTATTGAGACGGTCAAGGCAGTGCGAGAGATGATGGGCGATGATCCGCTGGACCCCACCACCGAAGCGCTGCTTCGTGCGCGGTTCGCAACTTATCTTCGCGAACACGAGAAATAACGCGCGAGCCAGCGCGCAGCAAATCGGCACCTAGCGATCGATATCGCCGACCACGAAGAAGAATGACATCAACGCATCCCCAAGATCAGCGAGCGGTAAGCCGATGACCGCCGCAGCCATCGCCTGCACATTACTTAGGGATGGGGTTCGAAGTTTGAGGCGCCACGGTGATTTAGCGCCGATGCTGACCAGCAGGTAACCACTAACTCCAAGCGGACCCTCTACTTGCCCATAAGTTGTGCTCTCCGGGACTTTTACCACTTTTGGTAGCGGCACATTTATTTCGCCACCACCGAGTGCATTGTCGGTGCATGCCAACATCAAGTTCAACGACACCGGAATCTGCTCAAGGAGCATGCGGTAGCGCGCTGGTAAATCCCCATCGGTTGAGGTTGGCACCAGTAAGAACTCCGTTAACTCGCCGTATGCCAGGTACGGCTCATCGCGCCGCAGGTCAAGGTCCACACCGCTTGCACGCCCAACCGGGCCGGTAACCCCGAACGTGAGGGCATCGGTGCGCGACAGGACTGCCCGGCCAGCAAAGTTGGCGGTTGCGGATTCGGTAACTGCACTGATGGCAGGAAGTCGCGCGATGAGTTCGGCGGTGATAATTTGCAGTTCCGCCACCCATTCTTGGGTCAACGGGTGCGCGAGCCCACCGATGCGGTTGATCATGGGATGCACTCGCCCGCCGCTTGCCGACTCCTGCAGGGCCAGGAACTTTTCGCGTAATTGCAATAGCGGTAGATCCCTTTTCGGGGCACCAAGTAAGAGAAGTGATGCGGAGACGCGATTCATCTCGGCGAGAAGTGTGCGCGTCCAGGTCGCTCGCGGTGGGGGAATGATCCCCATGGCTGCCTCAACCGTGAGGGCTACGCCCAGCTCGGACGAAAATGCCGAGAGCCAGTCATGTCGATTGGCAAGCATCATGATCTGGCGGTAGTCGCGTGCCTCGAAGAGCTTTTCGGCACTTCGATGCAGCAATCCAACCTGCGGATCAGCGGCCCCGATCAAGCCTTGGTCATCAAGGGTCAATCGAATTTGTAGCGCGGCATGTGACGCGGGATGAAGGTCATCGAGCTCTAGGACAACATCATGGTCTAGGTAACGCGCTGCTCCGACCGCAACCAATAACTCCTGCACCGGCTCATCTTGTCAGGTAACAGAAAACTCCTGGGTCAACCAGAGGAAGTCCCCCAGGCCACCGGGCTTTGCCACGTGCCCCCCGCGGAGCACCTCGGCCTGCCGCTGGACCGTGGACTCACGCGCTAGCCGCGCGGCGGCAACCGCATCCATAGCAACATGCGCGGTGATATTGCAGGAGCCGTCGGGGATAGGACTCACCGCGCGGCCAGCACGAAAGCCCGTCAAGGTGCCGCCATCCCAAGTTCCGGCAGCGCGCTCGGCGCGCAGGTGCCCGTAATCAATGGCGATGGCGATGCCATCTGTTATCCACCCCGTCAGGTGCTGCCAAGTAGCGTCACGGGTGTTGCCGAACTCCCCGCGCATGAAAGGTCTACGGGCCGGCCACCACGTATCCAGCCAGTTGCGTAGTTCAGCCGCGTTGACCTCCAGGTGCGCGCAGGCGATGTCATCTGCCAACCGCGGCCCCATCATTGACTCACCGGACACGACCACAACCAGGTGCACCTCACCCCACTCATCAACCTCAAATCTTTCGCACGGGATATCGTCCAAAAACTCGTGCGCGATAACTACCCGGCGTGCTGGTTGCAGCGCTATCGCACGCGCGTCACCCGCTGTCCACCCCACCGTCGGTGGCAGCCGCTCGGGCGCGGGCCGAAGATCGATTGCCTCAAAGCTGATCCACGGCCGGTCACCTAACCGGTCAGCAAGGGTCTGAGTCAATTGCCCGGCACCGGCACCGACATCGGTGACAATCAGCTCAGTGCCGTCATCGAAACCCGTGATTAAGTCGGTAATTGCTGACCCGACTTCGGTGTTGAACGTCACTGAGGTTGTGAAGTGATTTGTCGGCGGGTGATCACGGTAAAAACTGTTGGCTCCGGTAAGAGTGTGTTCCCAGGCTTGTCGCCATGATTGCTGATTAGCCACGACACATTAGGTTAGTGGCGGGTGGGAGTCGGTGCCGCGGAGCGGGCGCGATTGGTGCGAGGCGGTCACCTGCCTCTACGCTCACCATGTGAACGAACTCGGCCCACCCCGACTGCGAATCGGCATTATTGGCGCCGGTCGGGCCGGGGCGGTGTTGGGGGCAGCGCTGCGCCGCGCGGGTCACCAAGTCCTCGCGGTATCGGCGGTCTCGGACTTATCGAGATTGCGCGCCGAGGCGCTGCTGCCGGGGGTGCCGATCACCGATGCGCCGGGGGCCACCAAGGATGTCGATCTGGTGCTCGTCGCGGTACCCGATGACATCTTGCCAAGTCTGGTTGCCGGCCTTGCCGAAACGGGCCATGTCCACCCGGGGCAGTTTTGGGTACATCCAGCAGGCCGTTATGGCATTTCCGTACTAGCGCCGGTAACTCAACATGGTGCCGTGCCGATTGCCGTGCATCCGATCATGACTTTCACCGGCACCAGTGTTGATTTAGCACGATTAGCCGACTGCCCATTCGGGGTGAGTGCTCCGACAGCGATGCGCCCGATCGCCGAAGCCTTAGTAGTTGAAATGGGTGGTGACCCGGTCTGGGTCCCGGAGGAGTCTCGCGCCCTGTATCACGCGGCACTTGCGTATGGATCGAATTATCTGATCACTTTGGTGGCGCAATCTGTTGAACTGCTAAAAGTGGCTGGGATTGAAAATCCGCAGCAGCTGATCGCACCGCTACTTAGTGCCTCGCTGGATAATGCCTTGCGGCTAGGGGATCAGGCGTTAACCGGGCCGGTTGCTCGCGGTGATGCCGCATCTGTCGCCGCCCACCTCGAAGTAATTGCTCAGGTTTCTGAACAAAGCGCGGCTGGTTACCGGGCGCTGGGTCGACTGACGGCCGACCGAGCCGTGGGCGCCGGGCTGCTTAGCCCGCAGGCTGCCGAACCCTTGCTGGAAGTCCTGGGTGAGGTGCGGTGACTTATCTCGTGCATTTCCACCGGGAAATTCCCGCACTGTGCCGGGGCGAAATCGCGGTCGTCATGACAATGGGTGCATTGCATGAAGGCCACGCAGAGTTGATGCGTAGAGCACGCGAATGCGTAGGTGCCGATGGCACCGTCATCGTCACGGTATTCGTCAATCCGACGCAGTTCGGTGCGGGTGAGGATTTCGACAAGTATCCGCGCACCCTGGAGAGCGACTTGCAGGTTTGTCGAGTGAATGCTGCGGACATTGTGTATGCGCCGGATGCACTGGACGTCTACGGCACCGCGAATATGGCAGAACTACCCGAAAGGGAAATGGTTGATGCCGGTCCGATCGGACTCATTTTGGAAGGTGCTTCGCGGCCCGGCCATTTTCGCGGCATGTTGACCGTGGTGCGCAGACTGCAGCAGTTGACCGGCGCACATTTTGCGACATTTGGCGAGAAGGACTACCAGCAAATGGTTCTAGTCACCCAAATGTTTGCGGAGTACGAGGTTCCAGTGCGGGTGGTACCGGTGCCGACCGTGCGTGAACCCGATGGGTTGGCCTTGAGTAGCCGCAATCGTTACCTTTCGAAGACCGAGCGGGCCCAAGCCGCGTTGCTCCCGCGGGCGGTCACGGCGGCGGTTGCCAGTGCACAATATGGGCAGGCAGCGGCGCTCGCTGCTGGGTTGGAAGTTCTTTCTAGGGAGCCAGCGATAACGGTTGACTACTTCGCGGTGACCGCACCGGATCTGGGGCCGGCTCCGGCCCGTGGGCCCGGTCGGGTGGTGGTTGCGGTGCGGATTGGGGCTACCAGGTTGCTCGATAATGCGCCATGTGATCTGGGTGTGGCTAAATGAGCGGCCAGGAGGTGAGCAGCCCACGGCTCACCGCGCGGTTGCGCGCAGACCACCCCGGCTGGACCGCGCGCGCCGATGTTGTCGTCGTAGGTTCCGGAGTCGCAGGGCTTACCGCCGCACTGCATGCTCGGGCCGCTGGCAAGACGGTGCTACTTGTGACCAAGGCCCAAGTAACTGAAGGGTCGACGCGCTGGGCTCAAGGCGGTATTGCGGCAGCGATGGCCGAAGACGATTCGCCGCAGGAGCATCTGCAGGACACCTTGGTTGCCGGGGTGGGGTTGTGCAATGAGCAGGCGGTGCAAGTGCTCGTTACCCAAGGGCCGGAAGCGGTGCGCGAGCTGATCACTTTCGGTGCGCATTTCGATCTCGATGCCACCGGCCAGATTTCCCTAACCCGGGAAGGTGGGCACCTGCGTGATCGCATTGCCCACGCTGGTGGTGATGCCACCGGGGCTGAAGTCTCCCGCACCTTGGTCGCAGCGGTTGCCGCAGACCCGGGGATCGAAGTAGTCGAGAATGCACTTGTCTTGGATCTATTGCTTGATGAAGTAGGTGCTGCCCAAGGGGTTACCCTGCACGTAGTCGGCACCGGGCAACGCGGCGGGATTGGTGCCGCACTCGCCCCGAGCGTAGTTCTTGCTGCCGGTGGCTTCGGTCAAGTCTTCTTGCAGTCAACTAATCCGTATGTCGCAACCGGTGATGGTGTTGCGCTGGCACTTAGGGCTGGCGCAGATGTTGCTGATCTTGAATTCGTGCAGTTTCACCCGACGGTGCTGTGGCTTGGGCCACTTGCACAGGGGCAGCAGCCACTCGTCTCTGAAGCGGTTCGTGGGGAGGGCGCGGTGCTCCTTGACGGGAGCGGCACGCGTTTCATGCTTGATGAACACCCACTTGCTGACTTGGCTCCACGTGATGTCGTCGCGAAAGCGATCATGCGCCGGATGCGCGAAACCGGTGCCGCGCATGTTTGGCTTGATGGTCGTGCCCTGGGTGCCGATCTTTGGGTGCGGCGCTTTCCCACGATATTGGAGTCCTGTCGAACCCGAGGCATCGATCCGGTTACCGATCTCATCCCGGTGTCCCCGGCCCAGCACTTTGCCTCCGGGGGGGTGCTCACCGATCTTTGGGGCCGCACCTCGATCCCTGGCCTATTTGCCTGCGGTGAAGTTGCCTGCACCGGGGTGCACGGTGCCAACAGGTTGGCATCAAACTCGCTACTCGAAGGTTTGGTCTTCGCCAATCGCATTGGCGAGGTGCTAGCGGAGGAGCACCCGATCGTGCGCGAGCCGGTGCAGACGCCCGCGACGAAGGAACTGCTGCCAAATAGCGTGCGTCGAGATATTCAACGCACGATGGATCAACATGCCGGTGTCCTACGCAGCCGCGCCTCCCTTGAGCGGGCGACCAAGGAGCTCATGGCACTCGGGACCGAGACTGGTGCCAAGCCATGCACCGAAGACTGGGAGACCACGAATATTCATGCGTTAGCCAGCGTGTTAGTGCACCATGCGTTGCTACGTGAGGAAACTCGCGGCTCGCATTGGCGCGAGGATTTTCCCGACCGCGATGATCAAGGTTGGCGCATGCGGTTAGTTTCAAGGCTAGGTGAGCAGGGGCAACTGGAGACTCGGCGAATAGGTGTTGATGCGAACTCCGGTAGCGACCATGATTGAGTCGACACTCGCTGCACTAGTTGCCGCCGGTCTTGACCCGGTTGCGGTTGACCGGCTAGTTGAAACAGCACTTGCTGAGGATCTGGCCGGCGGCGAAGACGTAACAACGGTGGCCACCGTGCCGGTTGACCAACGCGCGACCCTTGACCTTGTGGCTCGGCAGGGGGGTGTGGCCGCGGGTATCCCGGTTGCCGTTGCGGTATTCGAATACGTCAACCCGACCCTTCAAGTCCAAGCCATGGTGAGCGACGGGGACCGAGTTGAACCGGGATCCGTGCTCATTTCAATTACCGGCCCGACCCACGATCTTCTGCGGGCTGAAAGGCCGGCACTTAATCTCCTTGGCCACCTTGGCGGCATCGCTACCTTGACCGCTGCGTGGGTCACGGCGATTGCCGGCACCGGGGCGGCTGTTCGCGATACCCGCAAGACCACTCCAGGTATGCGGGCGCTGGAGAAATATGCGGTGCGGTGCGGTGGCGGACAAAATCACCGCATGTCACTTTCAGACGCAGCATTGGTCAAGGACAACCACGTGCTTGCCGCCGGCGGTGTCGCGCAAGCATTCGCGGCGGTCCGGGCGAGGTATCCGAAGCTACCGGTTGAAGTGGAAGTTGACTCACTTCAGCAACTTGATGAAGTACTGGTGGCAGGCGCCGATCTCGTACTTCTTGATAACTTTGACGTCGAGCAATTACGTATTGCGGTCCAACGAACCCGCGGTCGCGCGAAGCTTGAGGCCTCGGGTGGGCTGAGCCTGGATGTGGCTGCCGCGGTGGCTGAAACCGGGGTGGACTACCTTGCGGTTGGTGCATTGACGCACTCGGCACCGATATTGGATATCGGTGCGGACTTAAGGCAGGAGATTTAAGTGCTGCTAGCCATTGACGTTGGTAATACCAACACGGTGCTGGGATTGTTCGATGGTGAGCACCTGACCGCCTCTTGGCGGATCAAGACCGATGGCCTTACCACCGCTGACGAACTAGTGCTTACCTACCGAGGCCTGCTAGCAGGTCAGGCGAATGTCACCGGCATTGCGCTGTGCAGCACGGTACCCGCGGTTTTAAGTGAGATGCGCTTGATGCTCGACCGCTATTACGGTGGAATCCCCACCATCATCATCGAGCCCGGTGTCAAGACCGGAGTGCCGATCTTGACCGACAATCCAAAAGAGGTTGGCGCCGACCGCATCGTCAATACCCTTGCCGCGCACCATCTTTTTGGCGGTCCATGCATTGTTGTTGATTTCGGCACATCGACGAACCTCGATGTGGTGTCTGCGAAAGGTGAGTTCTTGGGCGGGGCGTTGGCGCCCGGTATTGAGATTTCCCTTGACGCGCTCGCTCAGCGTGCGGCGCAATTACGCAAGGTTGAGTTGGTGACTCCGCGGTCGCCAATAGGGAAGAACACCGTAGAGGCGCTTCAGTCGGGTGCACTTTACGGGTTCGCGGGTCAAGTTGATGGCTTGGTCGATCGAATCCGCGAGGAATTGGACACGCTGACCGCGGTCGTGGCAACCGGTGGGTTGGCGCCGATCGTGGTTCCGGAGTCGCGCACCATCACCAATCATGAGCCGGACCTAACTTTGATCGGCCTGCGGTTGGTATTCGAGAAGAATCAGTAGCCAGGTCACCAGGGGTGCCTTAGTTCGTCCGGGAAATACATGAGGCCATCCCCACCTTTTGGCTTACCGCACCAGATCGGGTGTGCGCTGGCTGGTATTTTGCCGCTCAACATCGCATGATCTTGGCATGACAAAACGCGAGGGTTGGATCACCGGAATCGTTATTGCCGCCGTACTAATTGCTGCGGCCGGGGTGTGGGCGGTGGCTAGACCTGCATCGGATTCAACCGCGAGTGCGTCATGGCTCTTCGCGCAGGGCGCCGAGGGCGGATCCCTAAGCGCGAATTCAGATGGCAGTTACACCCTCGCGTTGACCGGCGTTGACAGTCACACGCTGGCATTTACCGACCGTCCGGCACGAGCGGCCAAGGTAGTGAGCACCTCTAGTGTCATCAACTCCTGGAGCACTCTCTTCGCCGGGGATGCGCCAAATGCGGTGCTGGTGGAATTGAATCCGACCGGGGCGGAAGACTCGGTTGTCTTGACCCTCGGTATCCCGAAGATGACCGGCAATGTCGTGACCTATCCAGCCGTCATCTTGGCGGACGAAGAGATATCGCAAACCCTCGAAGGGGCCATCGGGGCGCAGCGATCGGCGGGTCCCCTACAGCTCGGACGGGCTTCGCTATTTATCGACGGCGCTAATTCGTTGCCAACCGATGAGTGGCCGTCGGGAGTGCTGGTTGCTCCCTATGTTGATGCCGGTGGCTGGCCGGTTCCTGATTTCGTTGGCATGGGAAGTGCGACCGGCCTGAAGAACTTCTCTGCCGGGTTCATCACCCAATCGGCTCCATGCGTGCCGCAGTGGGGTGGTGCGAACCAGCCGGTCACCGGCGGCAGCGTCGCTGCCGCGATTGCGAGTTTCCAAAAGGTCGGCGGCCGGGTAATCCCATCTATTGGTGGCCAATCAGCACCCGAAGGCGGCCCTGATGATCTAAGTGCCAACTGTCCTGATGTGGTCAAGTTGCAGGCGGCCTTCGAGCAGATCGTCAGTGGACTCGATCTTGATCGCCTCGACTTCGATATTGAGGCGGCCGGTGGCATTGTCTATAACCAGGCCAATTCCCAACGGCGAGCGGCGGCGGTCGCCGGGCTCCAGGTCGCACATCCTGACCTGCAGATCAGCTTGACACTTGGCACCTTGCCGAACGGTTTACCCGGCCCCGCGGTCAGTGTCGTAAATGATTTCATCGCTGCCGGAGTCAAGAACCTAAGCCTAAATGCCATGGCGATGTGGTTCGGAACCGCTCAGCCTGACATGGGGGCAACCGTGTTTGCATCCATGCAAGCGATGCAGGCCCAGTTCCCCAACCTTCCGGTCGGGGTTACCCCAGCACTTGGTGCTCAGGGCTCAGGTGAGGATTTCACGACCGCCAACGCCTGCGCCCTGGGTGCGTCCATCGCCAAAGCCGGCAATGTGAGCAGTCTGGGCTGGTGGAAGGTGGGCCCGCAGGCACCGGACGCCGATCCTGGCTATCTATTCGTCAGCAGTTTCCAAGCTGGGCTAAGCGGTAGCCCGTGCCCGACCAGCCCGCCGACACCGCCGGGGCCACCGGCACCGCCGGCCGGCACCGTCGGGGTAAATATCGCCCGCAGTGCGGGTACCACCACCATCAGCGTCAATGGCTCGAGTGTGCCGTACCCGATGACCGTAGTCCTATCGCCGTGGAGCAGTTCCGTGACTTGGGTAGGCCAAGATGCAGGTTGTGCGCAACCGGGCTGCCTAGTAGTTGCCAACGGTAAGTTGACGATGACCACCAGCGACGCCGCTGTGGCTTTCGGCGAGAGTGGAAGTTCAACTCCGACGACTTGCACCTACACCCGCAGTGATGGCACGACTGCACCATGCTCGGTCGGTTCAGTGACCGGAAGTGAGCCGCAGTCACCGGCCGCGGTGCCGACCGATTCACCGTCAGCGGTGCCGACCGATTCACCGTCAGCGGTGCCGACCGATTCACCGTCAGCGGTGCCGACCGATTCACCGTCAGCGGTGCCGACCGATTCACCGTCAGCGGTGCCATCAAAATCGGTACCGGTATTAGTGCCGACCACTCCCGAACCGTCATTGAGCTTAAGTTGAGTGCTTGCGGTTAGTTCGGTAATACCAGCTTGGTAACTACCGCCAGGCCGTGCACCAGCCCCCAGGTGCGCGGAATTATCAGGGTGCGTAGGCCGAGTTCCACACCGCCGGTGTCATCGCGCCCACTATCTCCGACCATCAACGTCTCGTCGGGGTCGCAATCAATTGCAGCAAGGGCCGCGGTGAAGATGCGTGGGTCGGGCTTGACGCAGCCGACTTCGTAGGACAGCACCACGGCGTCAACCAATGGGGTGATGCCCTCGCGATCAAGAACCTCTCGGATCGGCACACCAGCGTTGGACAGCAAGCAGATTTTGATACCTGCGGCCTGCAAAGCCTGCAATGTCGGTACCGTGTCGTCATAGGCCTGCCATATATCAAGCATGACCGCATAGAGCGAGTTGGCTAGGCCTTCATCGACATTAGGCCCGGCCTTTAGCAGTTCGTGGAAGATGCGTTCATGATCGGCGAATGAAAGATCGCGCAAACTTTGAGGGTCGCTGATTCGGGCACCCTCCCAGATCCGGTCAAGGAAGTCGACCAACTGCGATGCTTGCGCTGCGGCCAAGTTCGTAGGCGCGCGGACCAACGCGGCGTCTAGCCAGTCCGGTGCGCTGCCTTGGTCGACCAAGGTCGAGTGAATATCGAAGATCACCGCGCGGATCGGCGAATGGGTGACCGGCGTCATGGTTGAAGCCTAGAGGGGCAGGACCAAGGTCCCCGGAAGTCAGGGCTTTTGTGGGTTCGGTGCGGTAGGCACTGCACACCAGAATGCGAATATGGCAAATCGCCGGTTAATCAAAGGCACCGCTACCCGCGGTGCTGCATCTGAGGAGTTCCCATGCGTCGACGTAGTTTAGATCGGATACTTTCGGTCACCGGATTAGTGCTTGCAATAGTGCTGGCCGTAGGTGGCTTACTGTTGATGTGGGGCGGCAACTTCGCACATTCAACTGTTACCAATGAACTCACTGCTCAAAATATTGCGTTCTCTGCTGATCCGGCCAACTTGCCACCCGAGCTGGCACAGTACGCCGGACTCGCCGTCACCGACGGACCAGGAGCTCAGGCGTACTCTGACTTAATCGCTGTGCATGTGGCCGGGGTCGCAGATGGCAAGACCTACTCTCAGGTCAGTGAGGAGTGGATCGCCGGTGGTCGTACCGACGAGGCACTTGCCGGGCAACGACTAACCCTGTTCATGGGTGAAACCTTGCGCGGGATGCTGCTTAACGCCTACGCATTTTGGACGATAGGAACCGTCGCACTGGTTGCGGCTTGGGCAATGCTCGGCCTGGCCGCGGTGATGTTCATCTTGACCATCATGGGCTTCGCTCACCTGCGCAAGACCTCGGAGGCCGATGCGGTATTCGTGCCTGCCGCCTAGGGGCTAAGCACGGGCCATGCGCATTACTAAAGCGCCGAGCCGACAGCCGGATGCTGTTGGCTCGGCGCTTTGCCTTCTTGGCCGACCGGCCCGATAGCCTTGGGCCCTATGACCACGGAATCAGCTGATCAAGACCACGCCCCAGAGGTCGATCTGCCTGAACAAATGCGGATTAGGCGTGCTAAGCGCGATCGGCTGGCCGGCGCGGGGCTGGAAGCGTATCCGGTGCAGGTGCCGATCACGACCACTATTTCAGCAGTCCGAACCTCGTACCCGGATCTGCCAATTGATCATCAAACCGGTGCGTTGGTGGGTATCGCAGGCCGGGTCATCTTCCAGCGCAATACCGGAAAACTGTGCTTTGCGACGCTGAGAGCAGGAGATGGTGCCGAAATTCAAGCAATGGTCGCACTCGCTGGGGTCGGCGAAGACGCGCTAGAACTCTGGAAAGATTTAGTTGACATCGGCGACCATGTCTACATCCATGGTGAGGTAATTACCTCCAAGCGTGGTGAGCTATCGGTTCTGGCAGACACTTGGCTGATGGCGGCTAAGGCTCTTCGTCCGTTACCGGTAGCACATAAGCCGCTAACCGAAGAGTCTCGAGTGCGGCAGCGCTACGTCGATCTAATCGTGCGCCCGCAAGCCCGTGAGATTGCCCGGACCCGGGTGACCACCGTTGCGTCCATCCGCAAGTCACTAGATGCCCGCGGTTACCTGGAAATTGAAACCCCAATGTTGCAGACCATGCATGGTGGCGCGACTGCAAGACCCTTTGTCACAATTTCAAATGCATTTGACCTGCAATTGTTCTTACGCATCGCACCGGAGTTGTTTCTAAAGCGCGCGGTAGTCGGCGGACTGGAGCGGGTCTATGAGATCAACCGGAACTTTCGCAATGAAGGGGCAGACTCAACGCATTCACCTGAGTTCGCGATGCTTGAATTCTATGAAGCCTACGCCGACTACCGGGTGATGGCGACTATCACGCGAGAACTCATTCAAGCAGCCGCTCGGGCGGTGTTCGACAGCGAGCAGATAACCCATCCGGATGGATCTGTTCATGATCTTTCCGGGGTGTGGCCGGAAATCTCCTTGTATGAGTCGGTTTCTAACGCTCTGGGTTTTGAGGTAACGCCCATGACACCACATGACAAATTGCGCAGTCTTTGCGATTCAGCTGGCATCCAGGTTGCACCGACCGCGGTATCCGGAAAACTCGTAGAAGAGCTCTTTGAGCACTACGTCACCCAGAGTTTTGGTGGCCGCCCCACCTTCGTGATGGACTTCCCGGTTGACACCTCGCCCTTGGTGCGCGATCACCGCACAGATGTCGGCAAGGTGGAGAAGTGGGATCTCTACATCAACGGCTACGAACAGGCCACCGGATACTCAGAACTCGTTGACCCGGTAGTCCAACGCCAGCGGCTCACCGAGCAGGCGGCCCTTGGCGCCCGCGGTGATGCTGAGGCCATGCCACTTGACGAGGATTTCCTGCGGGCCCTGGAACATGGGATGCCCCCAACCGGTGGTGTGGGGCTGGGTATCGACCGCTTGCTAATGACATTAACCGGCCTAGGTATTCGCGAGACCATTTTGTTCCCGCTTGTGAAGCCGGAAAGGTGAAGGGTTAGCGTGCAGATCCGCCCCGCTAAGACTGGTGATGTTAGGGCCATCCGTGCAATGGTGGACTCTTATGCCCCCAATGGCCGGCTGCTCTCCAAGGCGACGGTCACGTTGTATGAAGATGTACAAGAGTTCCTGGTCGCCGTCCAAGGTGATGAGGTAGTTGGCTGCGGCGCCTTACACGTAATGTGGGAAGACCTCGCCGAGGTTCGCACCCTTGCGGTGCATCCGGACTTTCGCCGCAGCGGTGTCGGCTCAAAGATCTTGGCCGCGCAAATAGAGCGGGCCCGGAGCCTTGGTATCAAAAGGGTTTTTTGCCTGACTTTCGAGACCGAATTCTTCGGCCGTCATGGTTTCCGCGAGATCGAAGGTGCGCCGGTTGAGCACGCGGTCTTCGAGCAACTGCTGCAGTCTTATGACGAGGGCGTGGCTGAGTTTCTCGACCTAGAGCGGGTAAAGCCCAATACCCTAGGCAACCAACGGATGCTCCTCATCTTGTGAAGGTAATCTGGATCTCCGCCTTCGCCTTGGGGCTGGTTCTTATCGGCGCGGGCACAGCGCGGGCCACCGATCAGCCATTGGCTGGCAGGATCATTGTTCTTGATCCCGGTCACCAATTGGGTAACAGCAATCCAAAATTCGCGAAGCAATTGGCGCAGACCAAATTCAACGGAGCCATCGTGAAGTCCTGCAATACGAGCGGGACTGCGACGAACGCAGGATTCCCGGAGTCAACACTTAATTGGCGGATTGCAAAGAATCTTCGCCGAATGCTGCAGGCCCAGGGCGCCACCGTTGTCCTCACTCGTGACGCCAATTCACGTGAGCAATGGGGGCCGTGCGTTTGGGATCGCGCCGGTATCGCCAATGCGGCAAGGGCCGATGCCATGATCAGCATCCACGCCGATGGCGGTCCGGCGGGCGGTCGTGGGTTTTATGTGATTCAGGCGGCGAAAATCAAGGGCTGGACCGATGATGTGGTCGCGGCGGACCGAAGGCTCACCGCAGACATGATCGCTGGAATGTCGGCCGCCGGCGCCCCGCCCTCGACATATATTTCTGGGCAGCGTTGGATAAGCCGAGAGCAGTCGACACTGAACTTCAGTGACGTGCCAACGGTAATTGTCGAAGTCGGAAACATGCGTAATAAATTGGACGCGGCTTTGATGTCAACGCCCGCAGGGCAGCGCGACTACGCACGTTGGCTGCTTGCCGGGATAGATAGGTTCTTCGAGTGATCGACCGTCCGATGGAACCGGTATCAGGCCGAGATATTGAGCTAATCGAGGTGCAATTAGGTCGAATGCCACGCGGTGGGATGCAGGTGGCGCATCGTTGCCCGTGCGGAGCACCTGATGTCGTTCGAACCACGCCGCGCCTTGACGACGGCACCCCATTTCCGACTCTTTACTACGCCACCTGCCCGCGGCTAGCCGGTGCCATCGGCACCCTGGAAGCGAGTGGCTTGATGCGTGAGATGGAGCAGCGCCTGACCGATGATGTCGAGTTAGCCGCCGGGTACTCGACCGCGCATGAGCAGTATCTAGCCGATCGCACGGCAATCGCTGAGGTGGCTGAGTTGGCCGGCATCAGTGCGGGCGGGATGCCAAGTCGGGTTAAGTGCCTACATGTGCTCGCGGCGCACGCACTGGCAGTCGGGCCGGGGGTTAACCCACTCGGCGATGAGGTACTGGCGGCGTTGACGCCTTGGTGGTCGCAGGATTCGTGCGGTGAACGAGTATGACATTCGCGGCCATTGATTGCGGAACAAATTCAATTCGGTTGCTGATAGCCGATGTTGATGATGCTGGGGTATTGCATGAGCAAAAGCGAGTAATGCAGATAGTCCGGTTGGGTGAAGGTGTTGATCGGACCGGTGAGTTTTCGGTTGCGGCCCTTGAGCGCACGTTCGCCGCCTGTGATGAATACGCGGCACTCATTGCTAAATCAAGTATTGAACGGGTTCGATTTGTTGCTACTTCGGCCACTCGCGATGCGCGAAACCGCCAGGAGTTCGTCAATGGGGTTCGGGCCCGCTTAGGGGTCGAGCCGGACGTGATCAGCGGCGATGAAGAAGCAGCGCTGTCATTTTCCGGGGCAGTTCGGGGGTTACCGGCCGGTTTAGTCCAGTCGCCGGCACTCGTCATCGATATCGGCGGCGGTTCTACGGAATTCGTCTTAGGCGGTGCAAGTCCGACACACAGCATCAGCGTCGACATCGGTTGTGTCCGATTTGCCGAGCGCCACCTAAACGGCGACCCAGCCACTCCCGAGCAGATCGCGGCGGTTGAAGTAGATCTGGCTAAGGCACTTGACCTAGTGCGGGCAGCGGTGCCGATTGAGCGGGCCGCGAGTGTTGTGGGGTTGGCGGGTTCGGTAACCACCGTGGCCGCCATGGCCTTTGATCTACGTGAGTATGACCCGGTTCTATTGCATGGATCGCTGATCACCACCGAGCAGATTGAGGACGTAACCGCACGATTACTAGTTATGACAAAAGCTGAGCGCTCAGCTTTGCCATTTATGCACCCGGGCCGGGTCGATGTCATCGGTGCCGGAGCCATGGTGCTGCGGGCTATCGCGCGGGCAACCGGTACTTCGGTGGTGGTTGTATCCGAAACAGATATCTTGGATGGCATCGTTTACACGTTGGCATTGCAGGGGGGCTCATGACGATCACGATTCGCGATGTAGCTGAGGCTGCCGGGGTGTCAACCGCCACGGTGTCCCGAGCCCTTCGCGGGCTCCCGAATGTTGATGCCGACACCCGGGCGAGGGTCAAGCAGGTGGCGTTGTCAATGGACTATGTCATCTCACCAAGTGCCTCGAGATTGGCAAGTGGTCGCACCGGGAGTATCGGGGTCGTCACCCCACAGGTGGCAGGTTGGTATTTCTCCACCGTGCTTTCGGGTATTGAAGGCGCATTGCAGCAAGGTGACATGGACTTACTGCTGATGAGTGTTGGCGACGAGGCCAGCAGCGCACCGCGGGAGCCGGTGGCCCCACGCCTGAATCGCCGGGTTGACGGAGTTATCACAATCGCCCTGGTGCCTGAAGATGTGCAACTCCAAAGTGTGCTCAGCCTTGGGTTGCCGACCAGCTTGATCGGGGTTTCGATTGCTGGCGTCGCAGGGGTGCATATTGATGACGTGGCTGCAGCACGCACAGCAACCCAGCACCTCATTAATTTGGGGCATCGGCGAATTGCTGTTATTACCGGCGCACCGCCCGGAACGCTTTACACGGCGCCGCACGCGCGATATCACGGTTTTATCGAAGCAATGGGGCAAGCCGGCCTTGCCGTGGACCCAACACTTCAAGCGCGTGGCTACTTCACAATTGCTGGTGGTGAACGGGCGATGGCTGAACTTCTAACCCAGTCCGACCCGCCGACGGCGGTGTTTGCGATGTCGGACGAAATGGCATTTGGTGCCATGCGCGCACTTCGCAGCCACGGTTTGCAGCCAGGACGTGAGATATCAATCGCCGGGATCGATGGCCACGACATGGCCGAGTTGCTCGACCTGACCACTGTTGCGCAGCCGGTAAGGGATCTTGGACGTATCGCTGCGGAGTCACTGCTGGACCAACTCCGAAGTGGCGATCGGTCAGTGCTGCCTTCGGTGCAGGTGCCGACCGAGATCATTCTGCGCGGTTCTACGGCGCCGCCGGCCCATTGATCGGGCCCATGTGCGGGTCAGCCCGGCATGGGTGCACCTGATGGGCAACAATGCAGCATGCGAAATGTCGAGGTTGAAATCCGCGGTGAGCAAGTAGGCGGTGTCATCGCTTTCCCAGAGCCAAATGCCGGCCCAGATTCAGGTACCGGCCCCGGTGTCATCGTGATCCAGGAGTGGTGGGGGTTGGTTCCACACATCCAAGGAGTTGTCAGCCGGCTGGCCGCTGCCGGTTTCGTGGCACTTGCGTTAGACCACTACCGCGGGGTCGAAACCACCGAGCCGGACGAAGCCCAGAAATTAATGATGGGTTTGCAGGTGTCTGCCGCGGCAGCGGACCTGGCGGGGGCGGCGGCCTATCTGGTGGACCGGCCAGAGGTAACGACCAGCAAGATCGCGGTCATGGGCTTTTGCATGGGCGGTGGGTTAGCCCTCCTAGCACCTACGGTAAGTGCGCAGATCGCCTGCGCTGCGGCCTTTTATCCGGCAATGCCCTGGCCCGACTTTGCGCCGGATTGGGCGAACTATGCCGGCAAGGCCGCCATGATTCACAAAGCGCAATCCGATGAGGGTTGGGCAGCTCCGAAGATCGCTGAATACGCCGCTGAGATCACCGGCCACGGTGGCCGGGTAGCGGTTTTCGACTACCCGGGCTCCGAGCATGCCTTTTTCAATGACGACCGCCCCGAGGTCTACTCGCCAAGCTACGCGGGTGCCGCCTGGGAGCGCAGTACTGCCTTCTTTAGAGCCGAATGCACCCCTTAGGAACCAAGCCGGCGCACCGCAGGTTCTAAGGTGGTGCCGCAGCAGGTCAAGGCACGGCCCTCGTAGTCCAACTGGCAGAGACACCCGGCTTAAACCCGGCACAGTATGGGTTCAAATCCCATCGAGGGCACCAATGGTTTGCGAATTGCGAACCTTGAGTTATCTTATAGGCATGGACTCAAATAACCCGGTTTTATCAAAGTACTCCAAGCCCGCCGACAAGGGGGGCTACACCTTTACGGCCGACCCGGCCCCTGGCGCGCAGTACGCAACTGGCGCCGTTGGTGCGGTAGGCGCCGTGGTGCCACCGATCGACACCAATGAGCAGTTCGCCAACCTGACCGCGGCTTCGGGCCTGCGCCTGACCATCACAGATGTGATCATGAAGACCCTGCTGGTGTTCGCGGTGGTCGTGGTGTTCGCGGTGGTCGGCTGGAATCTGACCTACGCCTTCCCGATAATTATGCTGCCGGCGCTCATCATCGCCACCATTTTGGGCTTCGTGATTGCTTTCCGGCAGAAAGTCTCACCAGCACTTGTCTTGGTCTTCTCGGTTTTTGAAGGCTTGATGCTCGGTGCTATCAGCAATTGGTATAACCAATTTGCCGAATCTTCCAACTACCAGGGCATCGTGGTGCAGGCGGTCCTTGCGACGATGACAACCTTCGGGGTGATGCTCGTCCTGTACTTGACCGGTGTCATTAAGGTGAACAAGAAGTTCGTGAGTGTTCTCATCGCGGCCGCGGTCACCTACATGGTGATCGGGTTGGCCTCCTTCGTCGCTGCACTATTTGGTGTCGGTGGGGGCTGGGGCTTCTACGGTATCGACGGCATCGGGTTGATCATCTGTGTTGCCGGTGTGCTCATCGCTGCGTTCTTCTTGATGCTCGACTTTGAAGCCATCAAGCAGGGGATCGAGGGTGGGGCACCGGAGCGCGAGTCTTGGCGCATGGCATTTGGCCTGCTCGTCACCTTGGTCTGGATCTACCTTGAGTTCTTGCGCCTCATTGCAATCTTCACGCGCAATTAGGTTCTCGGATACGACTAACAATATTGAAACGGGCGCAATCGCCTAGCATCAAAAGGTCGATGTGCCCGTAGCCAGTGATGGTTTTTGGCACCCCCACCGACCTGGCGCCAGCGAGCGTGCCTAAGCACCCAGTACACCAGTGCGGTGGGCGAAACGTTAGCCGATCCCCTGGCGATCGTGGCCTCCTTGCCCGGGGCGGGATTGGGCTCAAGCCGGGGCGGCACGCGACAAGGTACTGAAGCTGGAGCAGCACTCGACATTTGCGAGTAGGCGCTGATACCCTCTTTGCAAAGATTGAATAGTTGAGCGCAGGGAGCGAAGATGAAACGCATGCTGCTAGCCCTTGTTCTTGCACTTGGCATAACTATAGGAGTGGCAGCCGAATCCAGCGCTGTCGTTACGCCAGGAACAAAGTGCACCAAAGTAGGTGAAAAACAAGTATACAAAGGCAAGACTTACACCTGCATTCAACGTGGTAAGAATATTTATTGGGGTAGGGGGGTTAAGGTTGCAAAACCAACACCTAATAGTTCAGTCGCTAATTGGCAGTATGACAATAAGAGTTCGACTTGGGTGTCCCAGGGCGATGTTCCCAAGTGCCCTTCACCTTTGATTGCAGAAGGTGAACTACTCGATTTTTCAAAAGTTCTGTCGATTGTTCAACCTGGTCAATCACGAGGTGGGAGTTACAAGCCTCACGGAGGACTTCGCTGGTCCGAATATGGGAACTATGTCAAAGGTGTGGCTATTACAGCGCCCTTTAACGGTGAGATAATCGGCGCCGCGCAATATTTGGTGGAAGGCAATAATCAATTTACGGTGAATATAGTTAATCCCTGTGGCGTCATGCTTCGCCTAGGACACCTACTGGCACCATCAGAGTTTATGAAGACTGTATTAAACACCATTCCACCTGCCGCCGAAAATGACTCGCGCGAGACCTTCCTATCTGGGATTTATATCAAGAAAGGTCAAGTAATAGCGACGGAAGTTGGAATGCCTCCGCCAACTTCTCCGGACTCTATGGGCACCTACATTGATTTAGGAATTGTGGATCTGCGTGCCAAGAATCCGATTCTTCCACTAACTTTTTCATCGAACGCTGACAATAAGTACTCTCTATATTCTGTCTGTTGGTACGAGGGTGATTATTTATCTGCGGGCGATCGCACAAAGGTGCAGACTTTGCCATTTGGAAACGGAGATTCAACTAGTGATTATTGCAAGCGGAAATCATAATTGAGAGCCGGCAAACACCTCCCCTAACCCGGCTGCAAATGTTCAAGAGCTCAGCTGGGGCGGCACCGTTGCCTTGATGGATCGCCGCCATGCGGCAGGGTGACGTGATGAGAGGGGCCGCAGCGCCAGGCTGCCCGCGCAGGCTTCTTCTGCGTTCACCGGGTTCCGTATCCTCTCCTGAGGTGATCCTGCTGGTACCGAGTAGTGCTGATTGTGAATCGCATAGCCGGTGTTCTTCTCGCAAAACAAGCTAGGGCAGTGCCAGGCGCAGTTCGCGAAGGAGCGCACTAGCGGGTGTGCAGGGCTGGCCGGAGGCGATCAGCTCCTGGCCCAGTACCGCACATTGGTCACCGAGCGCGCGTTCGGCAATATTGGGGACTGTCAACAACTGCCCCGCCATGGTTGCCAGTTCAACAAGCACCGGGCGCGTCAATTTCGCCGCATGTGGCAACTTGGTAACTGGCATGGTGCGTAACCGATCTACTACTCGATCCAACTCAATGACGAATGCCGCAGTGCTTGGGTCACTCACGGCAGTGCCCTACGCTTGGTGAGGAACGAGCGGATTCGCTCGCGTGCTTTATTGCGAATCTCTGGGCCATGGGTAAACGCCGCAACGGTGAAGTCAAGATCGCCTAACCGCGCGGCGGTAGCCTTACTTTGCTCATAAGAGGTGCAAAAGGCCGACAATGCCCACGACATGCGCGAGGCCATGTTAAAGATCGAGTCACCCGTAATAAGTACCCCGGATGATTCATGGAGCAGCGAAATGTGGCCGGGAGTATGACCTGGGGTATGCACCACCCGCAGGCCGCCGGCAACGTCTAGCACCTGGCCGTCGGTGAGCACCTCGTTCACGGCGAACGGAGCATAGGTGCGATCGGGCAGCCGGGCGAGCAGGCGTCCCGCGGTCGTGGACGCATCGCGTGGCGGCACCGTCCCGGTGCGAGCGAATGGCGCGTCATCTTCATGTATTGCGGCACCGGTAAGGCCAGCCGTCGAGATCATTTCGGCGGCGCCACCCAGGTGGTCATCGTGGGCATGGGTGAGCACGATGCGCCTGACGTCTTCGGGGTGTTTTCCGATGGCAGCCAGCCCGCGGACGATGGTGGCCGGCGCCGACTTGAGCCCGCAATCGACGAGGGTTATCGAGCCATCTGGCTCGGCAAACACGAAACTATTGATGAAATTGCCCAGGGTGCCAATTCGATAGACGCCGGGAGCCAAGGCGACAATGGGGTCGGACACGGCACAAGTTTATGACCTTCTAGGGTCTAGTCATGGATTACGCGGAGTCGGTAGTAGACCTCATTGGAAACACGCCGCTGGTGCGGCTGCGCTCGGTGACCGGCGGGGTGCCGGAGGGTGTTCTGGTACTCGCCAAGGTCGAGTACTTGAATCCCGGTGGTTCGGTCAAGGATCGCATTGCGGTGCGCATGATCGATGCGGCTGAACGCGATGGCACCTTGCAACCTGGGGGCGTAATTGTCGAACCGACGAGCGGCAACACTGGGGTGGGCCTAGCCATCGTCGCCCAGCAGCGCGGCTACACCTGTATTTTCGTCTGCCCAGACAAAGTCAGCGAAGATAAGCGCAATGTGCTGAAGGCCTACGGTGCCGAAGTTGTGGTCTGCCCTACAGCGGTTGACCCTGACGACCCTCGCTCCTACTACTCGGTTAGCGATCGACTTGCCCGCGAAGTGCCCGGCGCCTGGAAGCCAGATCAATACTCAAACGCCAATAACCCGCTCTCACATTTTGAGACAACCGGCCCTGAACTTTGGGCGCAGACCGAAGGGCGCATCACGCACTTCATCGCCGGGGTTGGCACCGGTGGCACTATCTCGGGCACCGGCAACTATTTGAAGCAGGCAAGTGGTGGCGCCGTGCGCGTGATCGGCGCTGACCCAGTCGGGTCGGTCTACTCAGGTGGTACCGGCCGGCCATACCTAGTTGAAGGTGTCGGCGAGGACTTCTGGCCGACCGCATATGACCCGAATGTCTGCGACGAGATCATCGCGGTTTCGGATAAGGACTCCTTCGAGATGACGCGCCGAATGGCGCGCGAGGAAGGCTTGCTGGTTGGTGGTTCCTGCGGCATGGCGGTGGTTGCTGCCCTGGATGTAGCGAAGAGGGCGAATCCCGGCGACGTTGTTGTCGTGTTGCTACCCGACAGTGGGCGCGGTTATTTGTCCAAGGTATTCAATGATGACTGGATGAGCGCTTACGGCTTCCTGCAGGCCGATACCGACCGGACAGTTGGTGATGTGTTGCTCGGCAAATCCGGGGCGCTACCCCCGTTCGTGCACACCCATCCCACCGAGACTGTGCGCGACGCAATTGACATTTTGCGCGAGTTCGGCGTCTCGCAGATGCCCGTTGTGCGCGCTGAGCCACCCGTCATGACGGCCGAAGTAGTCGGAGCAGTTGTTGAACGCGACCTACTCGATTCATTGTTTAGCGGCAAGGCTCAACTTGCTGATCCGGTGGCAATGCACATGTCGGCGGCGCTCCCGATGATCGGGGCGGGCGAGGCGATCCAGGTGGCGGTCCAGGCCCTTGAGGCGGCGGATGCGGCGGTTGTGGTCGACGATGGCAAGCCCACGGGTGTGATTACTCGTCAGGATGTCTTGGCCTACCTAGCCAAGTAATTGAGGCTTGGGCTCCACCCGGAACACAAATGTCACGGCGGCGGGTGACAGCAGGTACGGACCTATCACCGCACGAACCTTGCCGCCTGACGCCGCGAACCCGTGCCAGCCGCCGCGAACGATCAACCGCAGGGGCTTCAACCTGCTCGAACCGTCACCGCAGGGGCTTCAACCTGCTCGAACCGTCACCGCAGGGGCTTCAACCTGCTCAAACCGTCACGGCCGGGCCATATACCTGCTCGAACCGTCACGGCCGGGCCATATACCTGCTCGAACCGTCAATTCTTGGCCAAATTTTGACGGTTCCAGCAGGTCAAAGGGTCGGGCGCGTGGCCGCCGTCACTCAAGGGGTTTCAACCTGCTCGAAATGTCACGGCGGGGGCTTCAACCTGCTCGAACCGTCACTTTGAGGCCAATATTTGACGGTTTCAGCAGGTCTAAGGATCGGGGGCCTCTTCGCTGACACATATTACCTTCCGATATTGACCCATTGGTTGTACTTTGGCTGTATGCCTAAATCCAGAAACATGCTGATGGGGATTAGCGCACTAGTGCTGATGCTTGGTGTCGTACCGGCGCAAGCTGCTGAAAGTGGATCAAATCTCACTCCCGCGCAGGAAGCTTGCATTAAAAAGGCACTAACCTCCGCCGAGTATCAGCTGTTCCTGGTGAACCCGTATGACGTGGCGCTGAAAGAAAAGATGAAGGCGTGCTTTACCAGCGGCGGCAGTGAAACGGGTACCGGTTCAGGCACCGGTGGCTCCGGAAGTTCAAACGTGAAGGTCTCCAATATTCCGATGAGCGGCAAATGGATCAAGGCTAATCCGATTAATCTGACCAACGTCACTTCAATCAGTGTATTTCGCTCATGTTCGGGCCATGATTACAGCGGCAGTAATACCAAAGGCCAGGTCGAGACCGACAGGTCAATGAAGCATTACATCCAAACTAATGTTCCTTGGACTGCAACAGATTCGATCAAGGGTTACGCGCCATTTGCCGGCACCGTTTCAATAACCGATGAGCAGTTCCCGCTGGGCAAACAATTGGCTGTTACCTCACCGGTTACCGGATGGACGATGGTTTACTTCCACGGTGACCCTCAGGTCAAGAATGGCGCAAAAGTGAAAGCGGGCCAGGTGATAACCGCGTGGCCACCGAGTAATGCCCCCGCGGTGATTGATCAACTGCACCAGGAGGGCACGAGTTTTGATCTAGCATTTAGGACATATGACGGTAGGTATATGGACTCACCGTTGCTGCATATGTCACCCGCGGTTGCTAAATCTTGGACGGCGAAAGGGTTCACGCCCGCGCGCGCAATCGTGTCGAAGTCTGCACGTGATGCGTCACCATGCAACGGCACCTACAACGCGACCGACTCCACGGATTTTATCCGAGCTAACTAATTGCCGGCAGGGCTAAACCCGTGTTGGCGTGGCAGCGGTACCCGTTCGGAACCTT